>Ga0307508_10000701_pt1 | contig 39935 bp, 42 predicted proteins | sample 9_EM_MG_FD_203089 | JGI IMG/M metagenome (GOLD analysis project Ga0307508, IMG submission 203089) | Populus trichocarpa ectomycorrhiza microbial communities from riparian zone in the Pacific Northwest, United States - 9_EM | ecosystem: Host-associated > Plants > Roots > Unclassified | place... | reverse complement strand
GGTCAAGCATCCCGAGCGCATCAGCGCCATCATCACCCAGAACGGCAACACCTATCTCGAGGGCGTGTCGGATGCTTTCGCGCCGATCCAGGCTTACTGGAAAGAGCCGACGCAGGCCAATCGCGAGGCGCTGCGCGGCTTCCTGGCGCCGCAGACCACGCTGTTCCAGTACACGCACGGCGTCGCCGACCCTAGCTTGGTCTCGCCCGACGGCCGCAATCTGGACGACTTCTATCTGGCGCGGCCGGGCAATGACGAGATCCAGCTCGACCTGTTGCTCGACTATCAGTCGAACGTGGCACTGTACGATACGATTCAGGCCTATCTGCGCGAGCATCAGCCGCCGGTACTGGCGATGTGGGGCAAGAACGATCCGTTCTTCATCCCGCCTGGCGCCGAAGCGTTCAAGCGCGACGTCCCGTCGGCCGACATCCGCTTCGTCGACAGCGGCCATTTCGCGCTTGAGACCCACGCAGGCGAGATCGGTGCGGCGATGCGCGAATTCCTCGCCAAGCACAGCGGCTGACGCCCTGTTCGCCCCCTGGACGTCGCAGCAACGCCATCCATGGATCTCAGACCTATCCGACGGGCCGCGGCTCAACCGGCGGCCTGCCAAACACAAGGAGATCGACAATGATAACGCCCACCGAGATTGTCAGCAGCTTCTACGACAAACTCAAGGAAGGGGACGCGCCCGGTGCGCTAGGCCTGATGGCGCCAGACATCGAGTGGATCACGATGTGGCACTACAAGGTCGATGGTCGTGGTCCCGAGCGTGTCGCCGAGGGTTTGTTCAAGCCGCTGGTGGCGGAATGGTCGACCTTCGCGCTCGTTCCCACCGAGTTCATTGCCGACGGTGACGCCGTGGTGTCTCTCGGGAATTTTTCTGGCGTACATGGCACGACAGGCAAGAAGGCCGAAGCCCGCTACGCACACGTCTGGACCATCAAGAACGGCAAGATCGCGCGCTTCCGTCAGTATATCGACACGCAGGCCGTCGCCGAGGCCCGCAGGTCATGACAGGCGTCGCGATCGTCATGGGCGTAAGCCGGGGGGCGGGCGTACCACCGCAGTCGACTCTCGGGTGACGGCTATCGTCCCGTGAAGTTGGTGCTCGTCCGCACGAAAGAAGCGCGCACCGACGATGAGCAGCAGCCTCCGCCATTCAACCTGCCATGCCGCACACCGGTTCAACAAGGAGTACAGATCACATGTCGCACCACTATTCAGGACCTCAGCTCGGCTTTCCTAACGGCGACGCCCGTCTGGATTTCTGCGATCTCTACGCATTCCCCAAGCCGGGCGACCCTAGCAAGTCGATCCTGGTCATGAATGTGCACCCGTCGTCCAGCGTGACTGTGGATCGCTCGCCCGACGCGGCCCCGACGGAACTGACGACCTCGGTGCCCTTTGCGTCCGACGCGATCTACGAGCTGAAGATCGACACCAACGGGGACAGCGTCGCGGACGTGACCTACCGCGTGGTCTTCTCGCCCTTCACCTCAGAACGCCAGACAGCAACCCTTCGCCTAATCAAGGGACCACATTCCAAAATTGCGGACGGCGACGGGGAGGTGGTCATCGAGGGGGCCGTGGTCTCTCTGGATTCCGAACCATCGGTTGCGGAAGGCGCCGGCCATCGCCTCTTTGTCGGCTGGCGGAGCGACCCCTTTTTCTTCGACCCCACCAGCGCCTTCAACGGGTTCGACTTCAGCGCCAGCAAGGATTTCTTCGCTGACAAGGATGTGTGCAGCATCGTTCTGGAGGTTCCGAACTCTGTTCTCGGCACCGGAAAAGTCGCTCTTTGGGCTCGGACGGTGTCCAACGCGAGCGGCAGCTGGGTGCAGGCGGATCGAGGCGCCCTAGCGGCCCAATCCGTGTTTCTGACAAACGATCAACGGGATGCCTACATGGTAACCGATCCCGTCGACGATACCAGTTTCATCCCGGTCTTTGCGCACTCGTTGGAGCATCTCGGCGGCTATGGGCACAAAGAAGCAGAGCGGGTCGCGGCAACCTTGCTGCCGGACGTCCTGCGCTTCGACCCCACCCAAGCGGCCTCATATCCTCGCAACGGCCGAACGCTCACCGACGACATCATGAGCCCCTTCCTGGCGATCATCACGAACGGGAAGGTGACGACGCACGGGTTGGCCCGCCACGAAGACTTGCTCGCCGACTTTCCTTACCTCGGCCCGCCCCATACCGCCTTTGCGGCACGCCCCGCGTCAACCAGCCATCAGCCGCAGCAACGCGATGAGTAACGAGTCCGCCGGTGCGGACGCATTGACCAGTCCCTCTCCAGCCGCCGTGAGCGAGACGCTCGCTCTCGTCGCGCCGGGGCGGCCCATGCTCGACTACCTGCCCGTCGGTCTCTTCGGCTCGGTGATGGGTGTGACGGGTCTGTCGGTGGCGTGGCGGCTGGCCCACGTGCGTTACGGCGCCCCGGAGGGGATCGCGCTCGCGATCGCCGCCGTGGCCCTGGTCGCCTTCGTTCTGATGGCGGCAGGCTATAGCATCAAGCTGGCGACGGCGTTCGGCGCCGTCCGGCAAGAGTTTCGCCACCCGATCGCCGGCAACCTGTTCGGCACCGTCCTGATCAGCATTCTGCAGCTGCCCATCGTGGTGGCGCCCTTTGCGCTTCCCGTCGCGCAGATTATGTGGATCGTCGGCGCTGCCGGTATGGTTTTTTTCGCCTGGCTTATCGTCAGCCGCTGGATGACCGACCGGCAGCAGGTTGCTCATGCCACGCCCGCTTGGATCATTCCCGTCGTAGGATTGCTGAACGTGCCGCTTGCGTTACCTGTGCTCGGGCTACCGCCCATGCACGGGCTGATGGTCGCAGCGCTCGCCATCGGCCTGTTCTTTGCCGTGCCGCTCTTTACTCTTATCTTCTCCCGCCTGCTTTTCGAATCGCCGCTGCCGGATACGCTGAAACCGTCGTTGCTGATCCTTGTCGCACCCTTTGCGGTGGGATACTCGACCTACACCGTCACGGCCGGGCAGACGGACCTTTTCGCGGAAGCGCTCTTCATGTTGACCCTGTTCGTACTCGCCGTGTTGCTTGGTCAATTGCGTAATCTTCCGCTCTGCTGTCCATTCCGCGTCTCATGGTGGGCGGTGAGCTTTCCGCTCGCGGCGTGCAGTATTGCCGCTCTTCGCTTTGCTGCAGCCCGGCCCGGCATCATCACAGACACAATCGCCCTGGCGCTGCTCGCTTTGGCGACACTGGTCATTGCGGCGCTGCTCGGCCGCACCTTGTTTGGAATCGGCAAAGGAGAATTGCGGACCCTGAGCACCTGACGGAGGGCATGGCACGGGAGTTGAGCCATCCTCCCACTGGGCGACGATTGAATGTCCGCTTATCGAGGGCGTTCGATCCGAAGCGGCCAGGCTGGTGTCGGATCGACGATGGCCCATCGAAGAACCTTGAGTTCGATACTCATCGGACTATCCCCTGCCTATCCCGGGCTCAGTCCGGGTCGGCCCGAACGACGGGAAAATCGATGTCGGTCTCGGCGACTTCGTTGAGATAGTTCGTAAAGATGCTCTCGGCGACCAGCGCAATGATTTCGATAAGCTGCGCGTCGTCGTACCCAGCACCTTTCACCGTGGCGATGTCGGCGTCGCTGACATGGCCGCGCTGCTGAGCTACCGCTGCGGCAAACTTCACTGCCGCGTGGGCTTTTGGATCCTTAGAGGCACCGTTCCGGTTGAGCGCGATTTCGTCCGGGGACAGCTTCGCGAAATTGGTCGCGAGATAGCTGTGGGCAGACAGGCAGTAGTCGCAGCCGTTCACCTGGGCCACGACCAAAGCGATTCGTTCGCGGGTCTTCCGATCGAGCGTTTTCGATAGTCCCTCTTGGAAGGCGGAGAAGGCTTCGAGTGCTGCGGGACTGCTGCCGATAAGGCGGGAGAAGTTCGGGACGACGCCCAGCTTTTGATAGATGACATCCAGGATCGGCTTGCTGGCCGCTGGCGCGCCGTCACGGGTTGAGATTTTGAGGCGAGACATGAGTTACTCCCAGGTAGCAGTGCGTCTTCCGACGGACGCGGGCGCTGAGGGGTTCTGAAGGGCGCCCCGACCGACCACGCGTGCCTGACAGAAGGTACGAATGGCCGGCCGGGGACAATTGGCGTCGGGTTCGCGGACCGGGCGCCGCTTATTCGGCGCCGGTTACGTACTTCGCGAAGGGGACAGATGCGCTGCTCCGGACCTGGAGCGGTGGAAAGCTGGGGTCGAGGTCGGTCTTGAAGGTGTTGTTGAACAGGTTGGTGATGAAGCTGAACGCGGTCTCGGCGACGATGTCGACGATCTACGCGTCGGTGAAACCGGCGGCACGCACCGCCGCGAGGTCGGCGTCTTCGATGTGGCCGCGGTTCCTGGCGACCTTGTAGGCGAACTGCAGAGCGGCGTCCGCTTGCGGGTCGGTGGAGTGACCGTCGCGGTTCAGCTCCAGGTCGTCGGCCTCCAGGCCATTCAGCTTGGCGGCGAGATAGCTGTGGGCCGTCAGGCAGTAGCTGCAGCCGTTCACCTCGGCCGTCATGACGTGAATGCGCTCCCGGGTCTTGTGGCCGATGCTCTTGCCGAGGGTGGCGTGCATGTCGGCGATCGCCTTCAGGGCATCGGGGGACTGCGAGATCGTGGCGAAGAAGTTCGGGACGACGCCGAGGACCTTCACGTAGTTCTGAAGGATCGGCCGAGCCTTGGCGGGAGCTTCTTCGATGGTGGGGACAGCGATGCGGGTCATGGTGTTTCTCCTTTTGAAACCGAGCAACCTCGGCTTCGGTCAGGATAAGGTGCGACGTTACGCTGAAAAGAATAATGCCATCATTTTGAGAGTGTAAGTTTCACCCGTTGGAAGAAATTGGCCCAAGGCATTCGGGCGCGGCCACGCGGAAGGCGAAATGGAGTCTGAGCGGCGTGCGCAGTCTGACTGGCGCAGGACGGCCGCATACGGTCTCGCCTAGGTCGCTGCGGGTTCGCCCAGCTTCGACAGGGCCGATCGCAATTGGTTGGCGGCGAAATCCAGGAAGACCCGCATCTTTTGAGGTAGCAGGCCCCGCGCTGCATGCACGAGATGAACGGGGATCGGGTCCACGTCGAAGTCATGCAGGACCTGGACGAGGGTCCCCACGCGGAGCGCGTCCGCGCAGTGATAGCGGTATACCCTTGTCAGGCCAGTGCGCCGAAGCGCTGCCTGAACGGCGGCCTCCGCGGACGTTACCGACAAACGGGGGACGATGTTGACACCGAACTCGCGCTTGGCGGCCGGATCTCGAAAGGCCCAGCTTGTGGTAGCCGGCCCGGCGAATATGACGCATGGGAGCTTCTCCAACTCCCTGGGGTGTTTGGGCATGCCATGGGCTGCAAGCAGGCCCGGCGAGGCGCACACCAATGTATCCATGGACCCTACGCGAGTCGCTATCATGCTGCTGTCGGGCAATGCACCCAGGCGAACCGCCATATCGACGTGTTCGTCGTACAGATGAAGATTTCGATCCGACAACAGCAATCGGACATTGATGTCCGGGTAAGCAGCAAGGAAGTCCGTGACGATCGGTAGAATATACATCTGCCCAAATAGAACGGGGGCGGTCAGCACGAGTTCACCGCGAGGCGCCGCGTACTCGCCGGATGCAGCTCGTTCGACTTCCTCAATCTCCTCCATTATGCGCTTCACGCCAGCGACATAGTTTTGCCCCGCGTCGGTTAGAGTCAGCTTGCGCGTCGAACGGTGCAACAGCTTCGTCCCGAGGTGTGCTTCGAGCTCGCTCACCTTTCGACTGATCGTCGGGAGCGGCATGTTCAGCGCCTTCGCCGCCGCCGTGAGGCTCCCCTTTTCGACCGTGAGCAGCACGATCGTCATCGCTTCTAGTCGATCCACCGCTTATTCCGCTTTTTGGAAGCTATATCCTATAAATTGCTAGATTATTCTAACATACGGAAGATAGCAATTGCGTGGCGACGGAACCCGAAGATCCATACTTCCAGTAAATGGAATTATGAGTTTCGAAAACACGATCTACTCTCATTCACCGAAAACTTGATACCTCCTTCGACAGAGCCGGTGCCGAACGATGTGGGACCGGAAAAGCAAGGAGCCACCGATGACCACCGTCGTAATTCCCGTCTACAATGAAGTGACGCAGCTCGATTTCACCGCGCCGCATCAGTTCCTCACCATGATTCCGGACATCACGGTGATCGTCGCCTCCATCGGCGGCGCGCCCGTGACCTCGCACGGGCTGAAGTTTGATCAGCTCGCCGATTTGAAAGCGATCGAGCGGTGCGACGTGCTGTGCGTCCCCGGGGGGCTAGGGTGCCTCGATGCCATGGAAGATGACCGGTTCATGTCCGGTGTCCGCCGGCTGGCATCGACGGCGACCTATCTCACCTCCGTCTGCTCTGGATCCCTGATCCTGGGTGCGGCAGGTCTCCTCAAGGGGCGCCGCGCGGCTTCCCATTGGGCATGGCTCGACCGGCTGCCGACCTTCGGCGCGGTTCCGGAGAAGGCGCGTGTCGTGCGCGACGGCAACATCATCACCGGCGGCGGCGTCACCGCCGGAGCGGATTTCGCCCTGACCCTCATCGCCGAACTGCGCGGCGAGGACGCGGCACAGTGCGTGCAGCTCGCGCTGGAATATTGCCCGGCGCCTCCGTTCGACGCCGGAAACGCGGATACGGCGCCCACCCACATTCGCTATGCGACGATTGCTCAGATGGGAGAGCTGATGGGCGATGCCCGCCAGCGCCTCGAAGCGATCGCGGCCCGACGGGTCAGGTGACGACGACAACTCCGCAGCACGACGCAAAGTAGCGTCAGCAGGCCCGAACTAAGGAGGGGGTCCATGGCTCCGATCACGATATTGGGCTTAGTGGCCTCGAAGTCCGTGGTCTTGTTAAGAGGTGAGGGTCGGCGAGTAGTAGAACATCACGGCCAGAAAGACGAAGGCGAAGCCGAGGTCGATCACCAGCGTCAGCGCCGAGTTCGTCAGGAAATTCCTGATGTTCTCCAGCTCGCGCACGCGGGCGACCGAGTCCCCAGGCCGACGGGCCTCGAAATAGGCGATCGGCAGCGCAATCAGATGCCGGAACAGCCGCGCGCCCAGCTCGACATCGATCCGGTTGGTGGTATGGGAGAAAACGTAAGTCCTCAAGCCTCCGAGGATAGTTTCGAAGATCGAGACCGTGATCAGCCCGAACACCAACACGTCGAGCGTGGTGTAGCCGCGATGGGTCAGCACCTTGTCGGTGATGACCTGGAAGAACAGCGGCGTCACCAGTGCAAAAAGTTGCAGGAAGAATGACGCCAGCAGCACCTCGCTGAGCAATCGGCGACATTTGTGCATGCCTGCAGGAACCAGGTGATGTCGAAGCGGCGTCCAAGGTCGGCGAGCGACGCGCGGCGAGCCATCGGGACGACGCGGCCGGTCCAGTCAGCCCCGAACTCCGGGCGTTTTGATGAACTGCGGACGGTTTGCCGAGGGGTCCTGAACGAGAGCCCCCTCCTCGCTGACCTTGCCGACAATGACAAAGCCGCCGTCCCTGCGCTCGACGATCGCCGGCAACGGCAGCTTAGGCAGGCCGGACCAGTTTTCCGTGACGGCGCGCGCCTTCAGCTTCAACTCCTTGGCGCAGCGGAGCATTTCAACAACCCCGATGGCCGAGCCGCCGAACTGATGCGCGATCTGGGCGGGATCGACCGCAATCTGATGAAACCGCAGCAACAGGGTCAGGCACTGCAGCCCCGTATCGTTCTTGGAAGTCTCCACCACACGCACTACCCTAGGTCGAATATACGTTTCATACAACGTGCGGCCGAGATAGGCAAAAGGGAAAATCAGATTCGTTCGAACCCGGGACTTATTAGGCAGTTCAATCAGCTTGGGGGGGGTGCAAAAAGACCTTGCTTACTTTCTTTCTTTCTTAGGACTTGGCTTGGTCTCGGTCTTCTGCCAGCCCCTCCCTTGTCACGGCTTGCTTTCGAGCGCCTCACTCCACAAAGCTTTAGCGGTCTGAACTCCTCGCCAACACCGGTCAATCTGCAAAGGTCAGCTGTTTCGCTGCGCTACTTGTGCAAGCATCTTGCAACAAACGAGCAAGACTCGCGCACCACAGCTGCGCCGGGCAAGTGACGGTTATGCAGCCGCGTTGCAAGTGATTTGGCACTCGCTAACCGCTCCACGAGAGGTCGTATCCGCCGCATCATCCTCTTGAACCAAGCGCGGCCGCTTGCGGGCACCGACCGCGAAAGGCAGCGCGCCAAAGCCAGGTGAATGACCCATTGCAGGCTGTTCCCTGCACTTGGGCGATCATGGCTTTCAGGCCCATCATCCGGCAAAGAGACGCCAGAGCATAAAGAGGAGGCTGAGCATGGCGATCCCGGCTGCGGCCGTACGCAAGTAGAACACGTCGAACAGATAGAGCGGCAAATAGATGACGCGCGCGACGATCCAGACAGTGGGCGCGAGGCCGCCCGAATGTTGCGTGACCATGAGGCCGAGATCGAGCGCCGAGAACGCGACGAAGTTCTCGACGTAGTTGGCAAACGCGCGCGTCGCGCGGCCCCACATCACGCCCTTCGGGGCCACCTTCGCGTCGCGCGAACCGAAGAGATAGGCCCGGTCGAACGCGCCTTGCGCCAAGCCCATCTGGCTCCACAAGTGCGCGAACCAAAGCACGGCCGCCAATTCGAGGCAGGTCAATTCACTCATAACTAGTCTCCTCCGATACACTTTCCTGACGTTTCCGCCGCAGTTCGCGCGAAACGAGAAAAGCATCTGCGCCACAGGCAGGCTTACCATTCCTGTCTGGCATCGGCATCGCCTAAGCGACAATGCGCGCAGTTGCCAATCGGCCGAGTCACTAGCACAAGTGCGAAGTGCGCCGACGTCGGTCAAAGGTCCGTTGTTGGATGAAAGTCGGACATGAAACCGACATGCCCAGCTCAGTAAATCGTGCAGTGGGCGGTGCATACAATGCCGTCCTATTGACCTCCGCGCCGCTGGCCGAGCGCAATGTTTTCAACGGCCGCACGACGGCTCGGCGTCCGTTGGCCGATGTCTCAGCGAGCGATCGGCGTACGCGTGAATCGCATGCGCACTGACGTGTGATGCACGTTTCCGAGTCGGACAATATCGTAGCGCAGGGCAGACGTTGAACGCTCGTTCTGGATGGCAAGGGAAAAGCACGGCCTGCCGGCGTGCTGATTGTGGTTGTGGGAGTTGAGGTTAAGGGGGCATCGCGTAGAGGAACCTGCTGGCGCTTCGGTCAACAACATGAATGCTTTCAATGCCCCGAGAGCCAGCTGCCCCGTCGAGTGCATCCATGAGGAGGAGCGCCGTCGACCTGAACAATCGGCTCGGAAGCATCCAGCACCGCGGCAGCGGGCCTCCGAAGATCTTCGTCGATCAATGATGCTGCGCGAGAGGGAATACCAGCTGCACTGACGCGGCTTCGGCCGGACCACGATCGACAGCCGCTCACGCCTCAGCCAGGACCGAAGCGCCGCGCTCACCCTGACTCTGCGTTTGCCTCTCATCGGGCGATGACGAAGGCTCGCCTCGCCCGTCACAGCAACACACGCTTCCGGTCTGAGCCGTGCGCCAGCCTTGTCTCCTGACTGAAACGCGAGCGGTGTCGCTCGCGGCGACGCCGAGGCCAAGGCCGGCTGGTGGCTTTGGCACGTTGTCTGGACGTGACGTGGCTGGGCCGAATTGCGTTTCTATTTCAACGCTGACGTCAGCGGCGCGATGTTTCGGCCTTGCGATCATGCCGCGCGGGGGCAAGCTCATCGACATGAGCCAGGACGACCTCCCCAGCATCTGTCCGCGCGAGGCCGCGGCTGTTCCTCACCTTGGCGATGGCTCAAGGCGCGGATCGAGGCCGGCCGGGCCGCCTCGTTGAGCCGGATCTGACCGGAGGCCGCATATGACCGATCACCAACAGTGGCTCACTGAGACCCAGGCGCTGGCGTGGCTTCACGGTCAACCGGACGGCACGATCGCGACCACCGTGTCCGATCTCGCTCGCACCTGGGGCTGGAACCGGTCGACCACGTCGCGGCGCATCAAGGCATGGGTCACATCTGGTCAGCTTGTGCGCACACCCGGCCTGGACGGCCGTTCCATATTCACAGCGAGAACACCCGATGTGCCACAACCGTGCGACGTCGCGGCCGCCCTCGCTTCCCCGTCGGCAAAATCTCTCGTCATGCCAACGGTGAGCCTGCCTGTGCAATCCGCTGCACAGGGCGAACACCCCGTGATCGGAGTCGTACAGCACGGATCACCGATCGCCGTGGTCCGAGTCACGCGTGCTGCAGGCAGCGCGGCTCTCGCGGCGCTCGCGGTGGCGGTTGCCTGGTTCGGAATCCGGATCAATGCCTGGTATGGCGGCACGCTCGGCCGCACCCCCGAGGCCAGCGCCCTGCTCTCCGGCCTGAGCGTCTCGGCCGATGTTCTGGCGCTGATCCTGCCCACCACAGCCCGCACACTGTGGACCGACCGCCAGCGCATGGCGGCGGCGGTTGCCTGGGCCTTGTGGACCATCACGGTCGCGGTTGCGCTCATGGCCACCGTCGGCTTTGCCGCGCTCAACATTGCGGATACGACCGCGGCACGGGCCAAGACCGTGACCGAGCGTGCGGCGCTCACGGCTCGGATCGAGCGACTGCGCAGCGAACGTGGCGGCATCACGGAGAGCCGATCGGTCGCGGCGATCGAGGCCGAGCTGCAACGCACGCAGCCAGGCGCGGCCACCGTGTGGCGGGCGACCGCCGGCTGTCGCGATGTGACGCTCCCGGCTTCGGCAGAGGTCTGCGCTCCCGTTCTGGCGTTGCGGCAGGCTCAGGCTACGGCGGAGTGGCGTGACGTCCTCGACGCCGAACTGCGCGACGCCGAATCGGAGTTGAGAGTTCTCCCTTCCGTCATGGCCACCGACCCGCAGGCCGACACCGCAGCCCGGCTGATCAGCTGGATGAGCTTCGGGCTGGTCACCGTCACGAGCAATGACATCCACCTCGCCCGCATCGCCGGCATGACGCTCGTGCCGCAGCTCGCCGGTCTCGTCCTGATGCTGGCGGCGACGTTATGGCAGTCGCGCGGGCAGAGCGCGTGAGCTGTCGATGTGACCGGCATTCCGTCGATCAAGGCGACAATCCGATGCACCGGGATTTCGGCCTTCGGCTTCCAGACGACTCTGGAGCGATCGAGAGGAGCCACACCGTCTCGGCCCTCCCGGCTTTGATCCCTTACGAACGCAGCGGCCAGTCTGCGGCTGGCGTCTTCTCGCTGAAGGCTCAGGGCGGCCTTCCCTCGGCGCGCATCAAGCGGCTTCCACCCAAAAAGACAGATACCGTTTCGCGTAGAGGAGAACGCGAAGACGGTGTTGCTCTTTCGGCTCCTGAGAAGCCGCCTGATGCTTGCACACCCGCCGCTCGCCGGAAGGCAGGGTTGCCGGTCGTGGCCTCGGGCCAGGCCGCGAGCCTCAGTGAAGCCAAGGACGCCTGCGAGGCGGCGTTGGTTCAAGTGTTGGCGGCTCTCAGACATCCGTCGAAGGCTAGGCTGACTGTTCACATCAATGAAGGGAGGACTCACGGGAGCTAAGCCCTGATTCCGAGACTTAGATGCAAGCGACCATGGCCGGTGGCACCGGGGCCCCACAAGAAACGGAGGCTGGGGTCGTTAGGATGACGTGCGCCCTCACCGGTTCTCACCATGGGGCCGGACCGGCACCATCCGCTCAAATTGGCGCACTCGTGCCTTCACTTCGCGGCTGTCAGGCCTTGATGGGGATGGGGCCGCAAGCGCACCTCGGTGGGAGCGTCACGCTCCTTCGCAACGCACGCGGCACCTTTGGCCCGCGGAGCCGCACGCGACCTGTTCGCGGGGCCAAGTAGTCCTACGCGGAGCCACCAGCAAACGACTCGTTCCACACGTTGAGGAACAGGTCGGGTCCAGTGATAAGCCTGACTTCGCCGCCGTTTCTATGTTCGGCTAAAGGGGCCGTTTCTCCGCCCCGGCCAAGCCTCAGCCTGAGCACCGTGCGCAAGCGACGGTCAATGATCACGCCAGCGACCGCGACGCGGCGCCGAAGGCGTCATTGACGGTTGCGAGCATGGAGCTTCTCCGGATTAGTAGCTTGAATAACGCCGCAACCACTCGCGACAACAGCGCGCCACGGCTTCGCGGCTTCCATCAGGTGCTACTGGAAAAACCCAACTACATCCGTGTCGTCGCAGTTGATGGCCAATGCGACCCTCGCCGGGGACTGCGCCGGCAGGTTGTGGGTCTCTCGCATCACCATGTGATTGGAGTAGAATGCGCCGCCTCGTGCAACAAACGTCCCACTTTGGTGGCAACGGGGGTATGCGATGGTCAGCAAGATCACCGACGATGTCATAGATGCCCTGCAGCACTGTCAGTTAAAGGCGTATTTTCGGTTGCGCGGCGAGGAAGGGGCTCAATCCGGTTATGAGAAGCTGCTCATCGAGCAGCGCGCCAACGCGCGGCGGAAGGCAATCGAAAAGATCCGGCGCGAATATAGCGAAACCGAGGTCGCGACCGGCCTCAATCTGTCGGTGGCCAATCTTCGCAAAGGAATGGCGATTATCCTTAGCGCTCATCTAGACGACGATCGCCATACGGTCGTCTTCGATGCCCTTCGCAAGACCGACGGCCCTTCAGCGCTCGGAGACTTCCAATATCAACCGGTGATATTTTCCTCGGCGGGACAGGTTCGTGCTTCCGATCGCCAACAGCTTGCCGCGTGTGCAATCCTTTTGGCGCGGGTTCAGGGGACGCTTCCTGGCGGCGGGGTTGTCTATCTTGGGCGCGACAGCGCTCGGACGGGCATTCGTTTCGGGCCGACCCTGACGGCTGCAGAAAATCTCCTCCGAGACGCCGAGCGCTTGCAGCGAGCCGAAGGGCCGCCGAAGCTGCGGTTGAATGACCATTGCCGCATCTGCGAGTTCCGCGACCGCTGCCGTGACCAGGCCATCAGGGAGGACAATCTGAGCCTTCTGCGTGGAGTCGGCGAAAAAGCGATCAAACGATACGCCCGCAAAGGAGTGCTCACGCTGACTCAGCTCGCGCATACTTTTCGGCCCCGACGTCGCGGCAAGCGAGCTGATACACCGCTCAGGTTGCGCGACCACGCGTTGCATGCACTGGCCATTCGTGACCAAACGATCTATGTGCTCGGCACACCAAAACTTCCGACCGCGCCCGTGCGGATCTACCTTGATATCGAGGGTGATCCGGAAGAGCGCTTCATTTATCTGATTGGGCTCGTTGTTTGCGATGGGGAACGCGTCGAGCGCCACTCGTTGTGGTCCGATGACCGGAAAGGCGAATCCGAAATATTCGCCCGGTTTCTCGCTATCGTCGCGCGTTATGACGCTCCGCGCCTTTACTGTTACGGTGACTACGAAAGGAGCTTCATTGCGCGTATGCGGCGCCAAGCCCGGCGCAAAAAGTCTATCGATGCCGTTCTAGCCGCTCTCACGAACGTGCTCACGGTCATCTATCCACATTTCTATTTTCCCACTTGTTCGAACGGTCTCAAGGAGGTGGCGGGCTGCCTTGGCTACCGCTGGACCGAGCCGGACGCTTCCGGCATTGAGAGCGTCGTCTGGCGCAAGAGCTGGGAGAAGACCAGTGACGAATCGTGGAAGGCTAGGCTGATCCAATACAATCTCGAGGACTGCGACGCTCTGCGCAGAGTCAGTGCCTTTTTGGGTGAGACGCCGAACGGCGGCGCCGAGAGCAATCCCGGTGCGATGCCGCGTGTGGCTCCGGTAGCGCAACTCGATAGGCTGGCACGCACCGTGACCTGGTCGAAGTATGCGCATGCCGATTTCGAGTTCATCAACAAGCGGGCCTATTTCGACTACCAGCAACGCCATGTATTCGTTCGAACGGAACCAGCGCGGAGAAGACGAAGGCGCAAGACGCCGCGCCGACACTGGCAAAATCGCGATTTGCGGGCGACACACCGAGTGCAAATCGCGGCAACCCGTTGCCCATTCTGCAAGAGCGAGCACATCCTGCCCCTAGACCCCAAACGGCGGCCGAAAGGAATGCAAACGAGGCGCAAGCGCGCCTTCGATCTAGTCATCACGCCGGGAACGATCCGTCGGAAGGTGATCGAGTTCAGGGCGGTCGCCTATCATTGCACGCGTTGTGAACGATGCTTTATACCCGAACGGTACGAGCGCCTGGCACGACACTTTCACAATTTCATGAGCTGGTTCGCGTATCAGCACATCACGCATCGTCTAGGGGTCAGGTCTCTCGCTGCGCTGTTCTTTGAGATATTCGGCATCCGAGTGAACTGGTGGGAGTTCCTAACTTTTCGGCATCTGCTCGTCCGCCGATATCGCAAGACCCATGACTTGCTGCTCAAGCGACTGATCGCTGGGCCGGTGCTGCACATCGACGAAACCGAGGTGAAATTGAAGGACGGCAGCGGTTACATCTGGGTGTTCGCGAGCGAATCCGCCGCTGTCTACATCTTCCGGCGCTCGCGCGAGGGGGATTTCCTGCGGAAGATGCTCAAAGATTTCAAAGGCGTGATGGTCACCGATTTCTATTCGGCCTACGACGGGCTCCCTTGTTTGCAACAGCGTTGCCTCATCCACCTGATGCGCGACATGAATCGCGCAATCCTCGACAATCCGTTCGATCAAGAGCTCCAGTCCATTACCGTGTCGTTTGGCGCGCTGTTGCGATCAATCGTCGTCACAGTCGACGAGCATGGCCTCAAGCGCAAGTACCTGAAAGGCCACGCTAGGGTCGTGGCGGCATTCTTCGACGGGGTCGCGGAGCGCATCTTCGAATCCGACGCCTCGAAAGCCTTGCAAGAGCGACTACTCCGCAACCGCGAGCGCCTGTTCACGTTCCTGCAACATGACGGCGTGTCGTGGAACAACAATCTGGCCGAGAATGCGATCAAGCGCATCGCCGATTACCGAGAAGATGTTGGACAAAGCGTCAAAGAAGCAGGGCTTACCGAGCATTTGGTCTTGCTGAGCATTTATCAAACCTGCCGCGTCAGAGACATAAGCTTCCTGAAATTCCTGCTGTCGCGAGAACGCGATATGGATGCCTTCGCAGCGAGCAAGCGCCGGCGGCGAAGCGCGCCGCGCATTGAGCTCTATCCAAAGGGTTACTTGCCAGCTTCGATCGGCTCACTTCGCCGGGCGCAAGCCGCGCGGGTGAGCGACACAATGGCCGCGGAATCCGAGTGATTGCTTGGCAACCCTGACCACAAAACTCCTCTGACCGAGTACCGATGTTGGATGCATGCCGGACGTCGCAGCGACGCCTTTTCACCGCCGCTCGCCTGCCGCTGCACTACCCTTGACTAATACGGGTTCTATGTCTGACCGGGATCGTGGATGCTCGGGTCGTACTCGTTGTGATCTGGAGTGAAGGCATGGGAGATCGGAAGTACCTGACCGCTGAGGAAGTCTCGGATCGCTATCGCGGCGCAGTGAGCGTCGGGACGTTGCGGAATTGGCGAGCGATGCGCGTTGGCCCGGCCTTCGTCAAAATCGGGAAAGCGGTTCTTTATCCGATTGATGAGCTCGACGCCTGGGATAAGAGGAACATGGTGTCCTGCCGTGCGTCTGGACGACCGACAATGACCGAGTCCAACCGAGCGTGATGATCACGAATAGTCACGCGTTACCGTCCCCAGTCCGCGTCCCCACTCGGTTGGCGTGCTTCGAAAACCAAAATTTGATCAATTAGATAGCCGCCGCGCTATGCTCATGCACAATCATCCTATTCCGACTCAGTCAACCCACGCGCGCACCACTCCAGGGCATTCAGGTGGCGCACCCCGAACGATTCCAGTTTCCACCCCCAATTCGCAGTCAGCTACGAGGCGTGGCCAAAGCTGGTAAAGCTCGCCTGATGGACCGCACCGATTTTCGATCACCTTGGAGATTTCACGAATTGCATCAAACCGCCGAGCTGCGCGCTACGCTGTCCGTTTCCACGACAAAGGAAAGCCTCAGCTTTCCACAACACGCGGACAGTCGCATGCTTCGCTTATGTACCGAATTGAAACCCATATCGATCGCGACGTCCGCCGTCAGACATCGAAGCGATCGCAAGCGTTTGATCGACCTAGCGAGCAGTATGGCGCCTGCGAACGAGGCGGCTGATCGTGCGTCGCGGAACGGGTCTCCTCAGGTGCGGAGCCTGCGGCGCAGGGATGTCCACGAACGGGAAGGACAATTCAGGACGGATTCGCATCCGCTGTTCAGCAGCCATAGAAAGCGGTTCCTGCCAAGAAACAAAGACTTTCTACCTCAAAACCGTCGAGAGCGCAGTTCTTGCGGGGTTGGAAAATGAAATGCGGCAACCGCGGGTGATTGCCGAATATGTGCGCACCTACCATGAGGAGCGGAAGCGTCTCTCAGCCAAAGCGAATGCCAAACGGGCTCATCTCGAATTGCGGCTCGGCGAACTCAATCGCGAGATTGATCGGCTCGTTGATGCAATAGCAAAGGGACACGGCAATCCGGCAGTATTGGGGCCTCGCTCGAGTGTCCTGAACGAAGAGCGGAAGCAGGTTGCAATGGAGCTGAGCGTCGAACCTGCGGCCAACGACACCATCTCGCTTCACCCGGCGGTATTGGCGCGCTATGAGCAACAACTCGCCTATCTTCAGGACGCCTTGTCCAAGGGCATCAATGCCGGAGATTCCGACGCCGCGGAGGCAATTCGTGAGCTTGTAGAGACGGTAACGGTTTTCCGAGACCCTTCGCGCCCAGGGGGCGTCACAGTTGAAATAGCAGGGCGCTTGAATGCGCTGCTCGGGGAGCAGGCGTATCCCAACAAGGTTCGGGGAGTGTGGGGAAAGATGGTAGCGGGAGATCGATTCATCCGATTACCCCCCTCGATCTCGGCCTTTTCACCGTCCGCCGCGCCGCTGGCTGAGGCAACCCGGCGATTGGCGGGCTACGCCCACAACTACCCTGGCCTCCGCCAGTTCGCGGCTGGCCCTTGAGTACACGCCAATGGAGCGGTCGGAGCGCTCAACATCCGGTCGCGACACCTTGCTGGCCTACCGACATTCGCTCGCCGCTGCCATCTGAAGTGGACAGCCCCAGCGTCCCGAACGTAAGTAGCAACCGAAAAGATCAACAAAAACAATGAAGTTTGCTCATGATCGACTACCGTTATCGCCGTTTGTTCAACAGGTGGTCAGCCGCACAACTCCGCGGGTTACAGCTTTCAGTCCTGCTGGGACCGCCAATAATGATATAGATCCGAGCCTCGTCCGTGACGATCAATCTGACCTCAGCACACAACCGTCTTTGGCTGCCCGATGCCGTGGGGCGACGCAGATTTTCTCGCCGGTGATTAACTAGACGGATAGCAGCGCTTCGGTTGCAGTAGATTTTCTGCGCGCGGTGCAGCACAAGGATGCCGACGCCAGCCCCGCCGGCTCTACAAGCCGACGCGCTCAACGAAGTCATTGGAGCTTGATCCTATGTCCGTCATCGCCGCCATGGCCCATCACCTGCGTCTGGAATTGCGTGCCCGCGGCATTCTCTCGCTCGGCCGCGCTGACTGCGAGGCGATCATCGCGGCCGTCGTGACGAACACGGCCGAACTGGCGAAGGCTGTCGAGACCAAAATCTCCCGGCCGACCGCCCCGGAGGAAGCTGGCCAGCAGTGAGGTATGCACCCTACCATCACGAGCGTGGCTGTGCCCGCGCGGTTCGATTAACAATGGACCTGGTGTCCAGCATAAGGTGCACGTCCGAAGCCTTTCGGGATGACGAACATTGCGCCCGCCGCGACGCGGAAGCATCCTGATCCGTCAGGCGGAATCAAAATCCGCTAAATACGTGAGTAAAATCAAAGAGCCTTCTGAATTTTCTTCGTCCGTTCACCCGTTGACGGCATTGGCAAAATTCTCGTGTTCAGAATGCCGTCCCAACAGGCGGCCGGAACGAGCGTTGCGATCGTGGAACAAGCGCGTGCGTTCGCGTCTCAGCGCTACCTAAGGGCGGATTTATGCGCTCGGAGGGCGGAGAAGAGGTTAGCGACTTCCAATACGTTGCATAGACGAGCCACGGGCGAGGTTGAGTTCCCGGCCATAGGTACCCTTCAATCGATGGAGACATCATGCGGGTCGTCATTTGCGGGGGTGGCGTGATCGGGGCCTGCACCGCCTACTTCCTCGCGCGCCGCGGGATCGACGTCCTCATCGTCGAACGGGCCAAGGTGGCCGCCGCCGCATCCGGCAAGGCGGGCGGGCTTCTCGCCCTCGACTGGTGTACCGGCACCCCGCTCGATGCGTTGGCGCGTCGCAGCTTTCAACTTCACAAGAGCCTGACCCGCGAGATCGCCAGCGACTGGGCCTACCAGCGCACGACAGCCTATAGCGCGGCGGTCGTTTCGGATCGCGACCATCGTCGCAATCGACCGGCCGGACTCGCCTGGCTGTCCAACGGTGTCATCATCGCGGGCCCGCTCGGTACGCCGGACACGACCGCGATCGTTCATCCGCACAAATTCACCTCCGCTGTCATGAGTGCCGCGCAAAGAAACGGCGCTCAACTCCGCCGAGGACGCGCGACCGGCATTCGTCGGAGCGACAACGGATCAATGGTGACAGGCGTCGAGATTGATGAGCGCGTTATCGACGCAGACGCAGTCGTGATCGCGATGGGGCCATGGTCGCTCCTGGCTGCCAATTGGATGGCGCTACCGGCCGTCTTCGGCCAGAGAAGTCCGAGCGTTGTCTACGACACTGGCCATGACGTGCCGCCGGAAGCCCTGTTCCTCGATTATCATGAGGGGGACGGATCCGTGATCCCAGTTGAAGTCTTCCCGCGCGCGGACGGGAGCACACATGTCACGGCGTTCTCCGATATCGTCCCGCTGCCGCTCGACCCGGGCACCATCACCCCGGACGCCGACGCCATCGATCGCATCGAGGCGATCTGCGCACGGCTGTCGCCGGCGTTCCGCCCCGGCAGGATCATCGCCCGACAAGCCTGCTTCCGTCCGGTGACGGAGGATGGGCTGCCGCTGATCGGAAAAGTCCCGCAGCTCGACGGCGCTTATGTTGCGACAGGCCATAGTGTCTGGGGCATCCTCAACGCACCGGCAACCGGTGAGGCGTTGGCCGAGCTGATCACCGATGGTCTCGCGCACAGCACCGATTTGGCGCCGTTCGACCCGGCCCGACTTCGGCGTCTGGATCCATCACTGCTGCGCCAATGAGCGCAACTTCTCGTACAATGCCGATCAGATTCTCGAGTTTGACGAAAGCCGGCTCGGCGGCAGCGAGAGCGATCAAGATCAATAGGATGGCGATCGGCAACGCGTTGGGCGCTGAGCGTCATGCTCGGCATCAAGAACGTCAATCAATCCGCGGTCATTCACACATGGTACTACAAACTCGCCGAGGCTGCCTCATACGATTCGAACCAAGGAAACGCCGAACTAATTAACTTTTCCTTCAGGATTTTCGACAGGAGCAAGTAACAGGGCTTGATCGAGCGCGTACCTCAAGCTCTGCGCGGCAAGAACGCTGCATTTCAAATAAGCAACGACAGACCCAACACTATCAACTCCGCCGGTTTCAGTGGGGACGCCGCCGGTAACGGTCAGGGTAATGCCAATTATCCCGTTCAGATGGGATAGCGCAGGCGCGCCTTCAAAGTACAGAACTGGCAAGGGAGTGCTTTGCAACGCAATAACATCGTTGCGCCATGGCATCATTCCGAATTTGGGTGTGGCGCTCTTGCTCATGACGGCTCGCTCCTACAACTCGTTAACTGGGACGACACCAAAAGTCACATGGCGCTATTCAGGCTGTCGAATCCGAGAGCTATTTTTTCCTTCACTCGTGACGAATTTCGGTTTTGATTTTGGCAGCTTTGAGCGCCGGCGTAGAGTTTCAAAGCCGTTCCATTTCCAAGATTTGAGCGCTTGGAAATGGAATGAAACGAGGCTGATGATACATCAGACGCATGCCAGCAGCATACTTGATAGCAAGGTCGGCATGTATCCGTCGCGTTCTCCTCAGGCAGCGCGCGACCGCACTTACTCGATCAATTACTCAGTGGTCGATACGAACGAATGCCGGAAAGAAGCATTACAACGAAACCTGCAGCCACATTTATCTACAAATCAAATATTGAGTGTCGCGGCGGCTTGAGCTGTTATCGCTGAAGCCAAACACTCGATGGATTCTTCGTGTTCAAGAAATTACGAAGCGCGAAGACGAAGGAGGAGTGGCTGTTCTATATACCTACTCTGTTTGCGGTCGACCTATCTGACGGAACCTCTAGCCGCGACTTGGTCATGCGATGCAAAATTGACGGCAAGTGGCGCTATCGCCGTGCGACGCCTGAAGAGGAAGCTGATTATGTATCCAGCGATGCTTGGTAGAACGCCTACTCGGCGCTTAACCACGAGATAGGACCGAGATCCGGCTCGTTCCCGTGCCAGGTCACACGCCTGGCCACCGCGGCGTGGCCGTGAAACCCAGCGGAGATTGGCCGTTTCAGCTCAGCGACCCATTCACAATGAGGAAGGCAGTAAAGGTCTACTGAAGGGCATGAGCACCGGTCTCCATCAATAATGGTCTATGGATCGGCGGCGCCGCTATGCCCATCTATGCCAATGCGTTTGGTGAGCAAAGAAGGGCGCCTTCCGTCGGAAGTGGCTCCTTCGCGCGGTGTAGCGTCCGAAGGACTTTCCACAATAAGCTTGGTGTTAGTCCACAAGACTATCGGAACAAATTCGGAAGCGGGAATCTCAAGCGAACTGGTCGATCCGAGGGCGGCCCATTGCTTGGACAGGCCTGAATCCCGATGGCAAAAGCCCTCTCACTCGGCCACTGCCGTGCTGGTGTCCAGATTGGGCCGCGCTCTCCTGCATGCGCTCATTCCAAATCGGCTTCATCGCCTGGCGATGTACACGCGCTCGATGCTGCCGAGCTCGCATGGCAATTTCTACGAATTGTACGCCATCGCGGCTGGGGCTCTCGGCGGCTTTTCGCGGCGCGGTGCCGAAGGCTCGATCGTCGGTGTCGTCCTTGGAACGATTCTGCTGCAGGTGCTTCAGAACCTCGTCAACCTGCTGGGCATCCCGTCGTCGCTCAACTTTGCGGTGAGCCGATCGGTGATCCTGATTGGCGTGCTCGCCGACCTGGAGTACGCCGACCTCCATGAACGCCGGGAACGGCTGCGCAGGCTCGCCGCCGAGCGACTGACGCCACGCAAACGGACGAACCACAGACCGGGAACGGAATCCTCGCAGCTGGCGCGAGGGACCGGGATTCATAGGACACATCAAGGATAAGCGGAAATGAGATTGGTGGAGACCTCCTCTCGAACGGCCCTTCAGCGCAGAACCATGTTCCACGCCGGAGGGCTCGTACAATCCAATGTCGCGGCGATTCCGCTCACGTCCATATGTGGTGCATCGCATGGTGGTCCAGCATCGAGGTGGAATGCGCTGTTGTGGTGGAATGTGTTGTCGTCGCGGTCGAATGGGTCGAACCGGTCGCAACCACTGCGGCGGTCCCGTTGTTGTGGTCATGGTGGTGGGACGTCGTCGTTGTCGTGCTTCCCGTCCCGGTTCCCGTCGTCGTGCCACTCGTCGTGGTCGTTGTGCCACCGCTCGTTTTGGTGGTGCCCCCCGCTGAGGTCGTCGTGCCCGAAGTCGTGGTGCCGCCTGTTCCGTTCGCGATGTTCGGGTTCGCCGTGACCTTGGTGGTGCCCTGCGCCAGACCATGAACCGAGGTCGCCGTCGAGACCGTGGTCGCGGTGCCGACATAGGTCGCGCCGCCGATCGCGATATTGTTGCCGCTCACGTCCATGGCGTCGGCGACGAAACCCTTCCCGGCGGCGGTGAGTGCCGCCTTGTCTGCCGCAAGCGCGGTCCCGGTATCGCCGTTGAGGATTCCCATGAGCGCTTTGATCGCGGTGGAGGAGTCGGCCTCCAGCGTGCCGTTTTTCAGCTCATTGTCGAACCGGGCCTGGAACACCGCGCCCTGCGCCGCATCGAAATTGGCGCCGAATTTCTGGTAGTTCTCGATTTCCGTGATCAATGCCTGGCTGACCGTTCCGGTCCCGTTAACAATCGCCGTCAATTGCGCATTGATGGTGTTGGCCTCGGCTACGAACGTGGCCCAGAAATTGGTCTGCGCCTGGTTGTCCTGGAATTTGGTCACGGTGCCCGTCAGACCGCCCGACACTTCCGAGAACCCACCAGTATGCCCCGCCGTGCCGGTGCCGCCGGCCGCGACGTTCAGCGCGGCGTCGTTCTGAACGATGTCGATGATGTCGAGCAGGTTGTCGGCCGTACCGCGCAATCCGGTCGTAGTGCCGGCCGCGGCTGCGGCATCGTATGTATTGAGCTGCAGGGTGATCTGGTTCAGCACCGTCTGCAGGTGCAACGTCGTCGTCGCCGCCGCATTGGCGGTTTCGCCTTTTTCGATCTGCGCCAGCATGGTCGCATTGTTCAGGATCGCAGTCAGGCCCTTCTCGACCGCGGTCAGGTCGGTTGTAATCTCGCCGATATTATTGGCGTTGATGCCGCCAGCGGCAGCGTCAACGGCCGCATTGAAGACTTCGCCGACCGCCTTCAGGCTGGTGCCCGCTGTTGCCGCGGCGACCGAGGCCGCATCGTCAGCGCCCGCCGGAAGGTTCTGGAACGCCACGTCCTTGGCGCCCGTGGTGGCCGTGTAGGTAACGTTGTTGAGCGCGGCCGAGAGATGCGCATCGTTGTTGATCTCCTGCAGGATCTCGGTTTCCAGCGCGTGGATCGTCTGTTCCGCGGCGGCCGACGTCGCCGCGTTGGTGGTTTGCGCAGCGGCTGTCAGCAAGCTCGAGAGCTGCGTCTGGACATTTTTCAGGACCGCAGTGTCGGTCGCATTCAACGTAAAGGCTACTCCGCCGAGGGTCGTGTTCGCAGGCGTGGCCAGAATCGCGGCGATGTCGTTCTGGACCGCATGGATATCTGTCGTGAAGCTGCCAAGGAAGGAATTCTGATTGCCGCTGCCCGAGGTATTGAACAAGCCCAGCGAAATGCGGACCGCGTCGTTGAAGACAACCCCGGCCTGCACCAGATCGGTTGATTGATTGAGCGCATCAGCGCGCACTAAGAGGTGCGACGTGCCGTTCGCTAGCGCCGTCTTGTTGAACAGGTTGGTCGCCATTCGATCGTCTCCCGGGTTGCGCCGTCATGTCGACAGACGCTCTCTGGCTTCGCCCCTCGTGCGATTTATCCCCGCCAATTTGGCCGCGCAGCGCCGCCAATGCGCTCTTGTTCGGGTGATTCATTCGGTTTTTTGAATGGCATGTTTCCCGTCTACAATTCGCCAGATTCCACGACGTGATCGCGGCATTTGTCGCGGCGCGTCAGAATGAGGCGACCAATCCAATTGGGGAAACATGGCCGTGAGATACTATCGAAGCAGCGTCATGACCTTCGTCAAACCTTCCGAACCATCGCAACAGCAGTCGGCGCTCGGACGCTAAGCTCCAGATGAATCCGGCCATCGTGAATGCGGACTAAGTCTCTTCCGCGAAATCCCTGAGGCCGCCGAGTACCCCATTGAGGAACCGGAACCGCATTGGACACATCAAGACAAGAAATCCCGCGAATGGGAAATACGCGGGAAATGCAAGAGAGCTACAGTCCTTTAGCCGCGACACCTCGCGCCACTTGGTGTTCGGTCAGGCCCGGTGCGCAAATTGATTCCCATCATTCCAGCGCATCGGGCCGTTCTCTCCGCCAATCATCGGCGGCCGGCAGCGCGCGCCATGAACCCACGAAGACGTTCTGCTGCGAGCAGCACACCGCTTCGCCTCAAGACCTTGTTTTCAGAATAGCGAAAAAGCCCCGATCCCGATCGCATCGGCGCCGCGGCTTTTTCGCGCGTGGCAGCTCGTCAGAACGAGGTCCCGCCGCCGAATTTAAACTGCTGGACGGTATCGTATTTCCCCTTGGTCAGCGGCATCGCATAGTCGAAGCGTAGCGGGCCGAACGGTGAGGCCCAGACGAGGCCCACGCCGACGGAACTCCTGATCACTTTGCTGTCGTCAAACTGCAGCCCGCACGTTGGACACTTGGCCGAGTTGACCTCGCCGGTCGCCGCCCACGAGGTCGGTCCCTTGTAGTCCCAGAGCGAGCCGGCGTCGGCATAGACCGCTCCCTTGAGCCCGACTTCCTTGGGCAGGAACCAGAATGGCATCTGCAACTCGTATGACGCACCCCAGTATTTCGTGCCGCCCAGCGCATCCCCGGTCGCGCCCAAGCTTCGATAGGTGATGTCGCGCGGTCCAATGCCGTTGGAGGCGAAGCCGCGAACCAGATTGGGTCCCATCTGGAAGTGGTCGAGCATGCGCAGTTCGTTGTTGCCGATCTGTGTCAATACCCCGCTTTGGACGTGGATCAGGCCGACGATGTCCGATACCAGCGGAGTGAAATATTTGGTGTCGATCGCGGTCTTCAGATAGGTGACGTTGCCGCCGACACCGGCGAAATCCTGTTTGAAGTCGACCAGCAGACCGTCGGTCGGGTTCTTGTTGTTGTCGAGTGTGTTGTAGTTCAGCGTATAGCCAATGGCCGACGTCAAGCTCGCGCCGTTCGCCAGTTCTTTGCGCACCGGCAGCGTGGTTTCGCCGTCGCCATAGCAGCCATATCCATACACCGACGAGGTTGATGCATTGGTCGGGTCGACGCCGCCTAAGACGCTCTTGATATAAGCGGGCGTCGGGTTGAACGCGAGCAGGGAATTGGCGGCGTTGTTGTTGCAATTGTCGTATGCGCTGGTCAGCGTAATCTGCTGCTGGTAGATCGAATAGCGTAGCTGCAGCGACAGATCTTCGCGGAGCTGGAAGCCGAGGCGCGGGCTGAAGCCCAGCGTCGTCGTCCCGTAGGTGGTTGTGCTTGTGGCCAGTTGTTGTCGATAGGATACGTCAAGCCCCAGTGCGACGCGGTAGTCGAGAAGGTAGGGTTCGACGAAGGAAAGCGACACGCCACGGGAATATTGGCCGTAGCTCACTGAGGCCTTTGCAAAGAGGCCGCGACCAAGGAAGTTGCGCTCCGAGATACTGACTTCCGCAAGCGCACCGTCGCTGGTCGAATAGCCGCCCGAGACCGAGAAATCGCCGGTGGATTTTTCTTCGAGGTCGACGATCAGGACCACACGGTCGCTTGAGGAACCGGGCTCGGTCGTCATCTTCACGTTCTTGAAGAAATCGAGGTTTTTCAAGCGCCGCTCGGCGCGATCGACCAGCGCGCGGTTATACGCGTCACCCTCGGAGATATCGAATTCGCGGCGGATCACGAAGTCCCTGGTCCGGGTGTTGCCACGGATGTTGATGCGCTCGATATAGACTCTTGGACCCTCGTCGACGGCGAACACCACGGAGACCGTGTGCGCATCGAAATTGCGATCGCCGCGCGGACGCACGACGGCGAAGGCAAAGCCGCGGCGCGAGGCTTCGATCTGCATTTCTTCGACGGATTTCTCGACCGATTCGACGTTGTACAGCGCGCCGACGCCGACCCGTGAAAAGCTGCGCATCGTATTGCCGTCGAGCGTCGCAATGCTGGATTGGATCTCGACCGATCCGACGCGGTATTGCTGCCCTTCCTCGATCTTGAAGGTGACCAGGAAGCCCTTGCGCTCCGGATCGTATTCGGTGAGCGCGGCCACCACCTGCACGTCGGCATAGCCGTTCTTCAGGTAGAAGCGGCGAATCAGATCGCGGTCGGCCTCGACCCGGTCGGGATCGTAGACGTCGCCGCCGCCGAGGAAGCTCAGCAGATTCGATTCGTGGGTCTTGATGACGTCCTTCAGCCGGTACGATGAATAGGCGTTGTTGCCGACGAATTCGATCGACTTCACGCCGGTTTTCTGGCCTTCGACGATCGTGAAAACGAGGTCGACGCGGTTGTTCGGCTGTTCGATGATCTCCGGCGTGACGTGCACGTCGTAGCGGCCGGAATGGCGATAGATATCGGCGATCCGCAGGGCGTCAGACTGCACCATGGGACGCGAGAAGGTGCCGCGCGGCTTGGACTGAATTTCCGCCGAAAGCTGCTCGTCCTTGATCTTCTTGTTGCCCTCGAAGGCAATGCGGCCAATGACGGCGTTTTCGACCACCGTGACGACGACGCGGCCGCCGGGCCGGCTGATCTTGACGTCCTGGAACAGGCCGGTCTCGATCAAGGCTTTCAGCCCATCATCGATACTGCCGGCATCCAGCGTCCCGTTGGGGCCCGGCTTGAAATACGAGCGAATGGTCTCGGCTTCGACGCGCCGGTTACCCTCGACCGTGATTAATTCCGTCGTCTGAGCCACGGCGGCTGTCGACAGAAACACGGCCGCCAGCGGGTTCGCCAACGGCAACGCGAATACGATGAGGGCGGCCAACACGCCGCCCCGCAGACTTGTACCAACATGCATGCAATCCGACTCCGTCGATCAGACCGCGACAGTACGGCGCCGATGTTGCTGCCAAATCTCCAAAGCGTTTCTAATCATGATGAAATGTTGCCGGCGCTTCTGCCAGGTTCAACCGCAGGCCGGTGGACTCGTTCATCTCTGTTCTCGAAGGCGCTGAATGGAAACTTGCGAAACCCATGCTCCGGGCGCTCCGGCCAAAACAGCGCCAATCCCGGTTCTCGTGGTCTCGCCTGTGGACGCGACCTGATCGCGTGTGATGCGGTTGCCCCGAGCAACGTTCGGCAACAGTTGCGTGCTTTACATCAGGACAGCAGGTCGAACAGGATGGTGGCCGATGCCGCGCCAACGTCGAGAACACAGCAGCCAATCAGGACAATGCGATGCCCGTAAGCCGAACATCCGTGACCTTACTTCTGGTGTCGCTTGCCCTCGCGACCGCTAATAGCTCATGGAACGCGACAACTCGCGCGCACGCGGCGCCTATCAACAAGCGCAACGATCGCATCTATTCCTACGGGCCGTCGGGTCCTAATGCATCCTATCGGTCGGGACCGCACACACGCATCTACATCACCAAGCGCTCGTGGTTGGACGGCGGTACCGAGGTGCTTCCGGGAGACCGCAAATTCATCGATTACGCTTTTCCACCCGGATATTCATTCGCGAGGCAGAACGGCAATCGTCCGCTCGATCGGCAGCCTCTCAATCCGCCGTTTGACCTGGGTGGTTATCCATTGGTCATGACGCCCTGGTGATCACGGCCACAAAAAGCCATGCACCAGAGAAATAGCGGAAATACAGGCATGACAGGGTTGTCCCATGACAACAGGAGAACCAGTCATGCAGCAACACGATAAACGGAGTTCATACCTGCACCAGTGGGGCGTTCTCTTCTTTGGCGCGGTCGCATTGTCCGCGGCAGTCGAGGTCGTTGGCGCGGCGTCGCTGCCCACGGCGCTTCGCGGCTTCGAAGATCAACTGCAGCACGGTGCCAAGGACCAGACGCGTTTCGACAGCAACTGGTCGGCCGGCCGCACCGTGGTCGGGCCACCGGAAAGATTGAGCGGAACGGAGATGGTTCAGACCGTCCAGTTCATACCGCATTTCCGCGCGCCGCCAGAGCCGGCACAGGGGATGATGGGGCCGCCTCCGTTGCCGGTCCCCGGGCCCGGACTTCCGCATCGAATGCCGCCGAGATTTCCGCCGAGAAAGATCTGCCTGGAAGACATCAGCCGGCATATGGCGATCTACGCCTACATCAAGAGCCAGCTTCAGCTCACGGACAGCCAGAAGGCGGCGGCAAAAACGGTCGACGACGCGATCGAGTCCTCGGCAGAAAAAATGCGGGCCCTGTGCCAGACCTTGCCGACTGAGGTCGCAGCGTCTCCTCCCGGCATCATGGAAACGACCGACTTCATGGAAAAGGAACTCGCCGCGCGGCTGGATCTGTTGCGCGCCTTGAAGGGACCGATGCAAGACCTGTTCGGGCAGTTGAGCCCGGACCAGCGCGCGGTGCTTGATCGCCCGCCGCCCTTGCCGCCTTTCCCGCCGTTGTGATCGGCTGCAGATCGACAGCCATTCCGGGGGCCTGCATCTGTGCGGCCTCCGGGGCATCGGCCAATTCCTTCACAAACGAGTCCGAGATCAGGGCGGTAGCGGCATCGCGAACTGTTTCGCAATATTGCGAAATCGCGCAATCGCGCAATCGTCGCAATCATTGGCTTCGTTTGTACGCGGCGTCGAGGTACAAAGATTTCCTCCAAGGCTCGATCGGAAGCGATATGAACGCAAAACGAGATCCGCACATCCTCATCGTCGACGACGACGAGGAGATCCGCAATCTTTTGGGAAAATACCTCGTAAGCCAGGAATTCAAGGTTTCGCTGGCGGGTGATCTCAGGACCTTCAGAAAGATCGTCGCCACGAGCAACGTCAGCCTGGCCGTGGTCGACGTCATGTTGCCTGATGGCTCCGGCCTCGACATGTGCCGGGACATGCGCGCGCAAGATTCGACCTTGCCGATCATCCTTCTCACGGCGTTGAAGGAAGACGTCGATCGCATCATCGGGCTCGAGTTCGGCGCGGACGATTATCTCGGAAAGCCCTTCAATCCACGCGAGCTGGTCGCGCGCATCCGCGCTGTGTTGAGGCGACAGCAGGATTGCAGCGGCAAGGCGCCTGAGAACGTTGTCTACAGGTTTGCCGGCTTCGAGCTCGAGCCGTTCAGGCGTCGTCTCACCAATCGCGAGCGGCAGGAGCTCGATCTGACCAGCGCGGAGTTCGATCTCCTGCATGCCCTGATCGCCCGGGCGGGTCGGCTATTGTCCCGCGAGCAATTGCTCGACTTCACCAATGCTCGAAGCTCGGATCCATTCGACCGCTCGATCGACGTGCTGATGAGCCGCATTCGGCGCAAACTGCGGGATGGCGGTGGCGAGGACGTCATCAAGACCGTTCGCAATGGCGGTTACCAGTGCAGCGCGCCTGTGGATGTTGCGGGAGCACCGTCGTGACCAGCCTGCGGGCGCGGATTGCATTTGTGCTTGTGGTGTCGATCGTCGCCGTGGTCGCACTCGCAACTGCAGTTGCGATCCTGGTGCTCGGCCCGCGCGGCCCTAATGGATTCGTCCGTTCGGTCGCCACGCAGATCGAAATGTTAGTTCCGCATCTCAACGGTCTGACGCAAGAGCGCGGTGCGCGACCGGTCGCGCTGCTGCGTGAGCCGGAGGCGGGCGCGCCGCGCCAGCAACTGACCCGGATGCTTGAGGACGTCCTTCGTGAAGCAGGAATTCCCAATCGAGTCGTGGTGACCAGGCCTAAGGACATGCCGATGGCGATCGTATCGGTCGAGTTGCCGGACGGCTGGTTCACCTTGCCAGTTCCGGATGATCCGCCCCCCGGCGGACCTTGGCTCGCCCTCGGCGGCTGGATGAGCCTCATCGTCATCGGTGCGCTGGCAATCGCGCTCAGCGTGGCTCACCGCATCGTCCGCCCGCTGGTGCTTCTGGAAGCCGTCGCCGCCTCGATTGCGCCGCGCGGAGAAATGTCGTTGATTCCGGAAGCTGGACCGGCCGAAGTGCGGGCGACCGCCCGCGCGCTCAATCGTCTGACCACGAACCTCAAGGCGGCGATGGAATGCCGGATGCGGCTGGTCGCAGCCGCAGGGCACGATCTGCGAACGCCGATTACGCGGATGCGGCTCCGCGCGGAGTTTCTCTCGGACGATGAAAGGCCGGCCTGGCTGCGCGACCTGGACGAACTTCGCCATATCGCGGACAGCTCGATCCAGCTCGTTTACGAGGAAGTCGAGGGAAAAAGCGCGGAAGCGATCCGGCTCGACGAATTGGCGGAAGCCGTGGTCGAGGAATTGGCGGCCACGGGCCTGCCGGTCAGGCTTACCGGATCAAGCCCGGCGTTCGTTCGCGGTGCGCCGCTTGCCATGACGCGCGTGCTGCGAAACCTCGTGACCAACGCTGCCACCCATGGCGGCGGGTGCGAGGTTTCGGTCCACCATCAAGCGTCGCGCGCGGTCGTCCTGATCGAGGATCGCGGACCGGGAATTCCGGATAGCATGATGGGGCGGGTGTTCGAGCCGTTCTTCCGCAGCGATCCAGCACGACAGCAGGCCATTCCAGGCGCCGGCCTTGGACTTGCGATCGCCAGGGAGATCGTTGCGCGCCACGATGGCGAAATCATTATCGCCAACAGGGCGGGCGGGGGCCTGCGCCAGGAACTCCGATTTCCGCGGCTTGTCGAACGGCCACTGTTATCAGCGGATGGGCTCGCATTCATCGACGCCGCATGACCAACACGGCGGGTAAGTGGACGCCATCTTACGGTTCTCCATTTCGACGATGATGAGCTGTCAGTTGGTGACGAGCTATTAGATGACAACTCCTGAGACTTGCAAATTTCACCTCGCCGCTATGCTCGCGTCGATACGAGATCGATGGAACGGTCGAGAGGATGTGGGGATCCCATAGGCCGGCGATCCCGGCACGCTGATGTTCGGCAAAGTGCCCCACAGACGGCCCGGAGGTCTTCGAGATACGGGCTAAATTTGGGCGACCGAACCTCGCCTCTTCAAGCGTGATGCCCTTCGGAGTTAGCTAGAAGGCGCCACCGCCATCGATGACGATACAGTCGCCGGTATGGAAGTGGCCGACGCGGAGTTCATCCGGTAGATCGCGATGCCGCCGAAATCGGCGGACTTGGCGAAACGTCCAACGGGAATTCGCAGCATGGTCGCGTTCATCAACTTGTCGTTCGCTGGAGACTCTCGGTCATCCACAGCCCGGAAGGGTGGCGTTCCCGGTGATGCCGAAGCGCGCGTGCTCGACCACGAGCGCCCTTCATGACGCAGTTCACGGCGGCCTTCGACGCGGCGGAGTGTTCGTTCCTCGCGCTGCCGAAGAGTGCGGCCATGCTGGACGTGGCCGCGATCCGGCCGAACGCGTCGCCCTGGGCCGCCCGCTCCACCATGTGACGGACGATCGGCTGCAGCGCGTGGAACACGCCGTCGAGATTGAAGGCGAACATGCGTCGCCAACCCACGTCGGTACTCGACGAACGATGCGCGGCCTCCGCCGCCGATGCCGGCATTGGCGAAGCTGTCGTCGATCCGTCCGAAGAACTCGTGTGTCTGCCGGCGCGCTCCGAAATGGTGACCCATCCCGCCCAGAAGCATAGCGGGAATCAACCATGGAAAAACAAAGACTTACTTTATATTTCAATATGCAGTGACGGAGAGAGTGTCAGTCAATCCCCGTTGGCAAACAATGGCTTTTTGACGCAAAGGCGCACAAAGCTACGGGCTGGCCTACGGTGCAGGTGAGAGAGCGTAGCTTTGACAAGCCCGCATTTGAGTTATGCTGCTGCCGGTTCCAACGGACCCATTAATGGGCCGGACGCTCGAATCGTGTCGGGCGCGCCAGTGTACGATCTTGCGCGATTTCGCTGTCTCTAGGCGTATCGCGCCAATGCGTTCGCAAAGCCGGCGTTAGCTGATGGCAATGATGGTCGGGTCGCTCGACGCGTGATAGACCGCCTCGATGCGATGACCCATCGGGATGAAGCCCCGGCGCGCCGTAGTCGCGTCCCCCGCACCCCAGCGCTGCCGCATGAAAGGCATTGACCGTGGCGCGATCGGGAGGGCGAAAGCTGATAGTTTTCATCCGCCACAGAAGCCCCCAGAGCGCTAACGCAAGTCGTAAAAAAATCGCGCTCTCAGGTTAACAAAACTCAGAATGTACGTATCGCGTTGGTTGTCAAGAGCAATTTGCACTCGCAAGGAGGAAACCCCATCTGGGTTGAGCATCACCTCGATGAGCTGTTCATCTTCGGCGTAGCGCGACGCTGTTCGATGAGCCCCCCTCGGCGCTCAAGCCAAAAGGTCGGCGAGGTGTTGGAGATAATGCGCTCCCTCGCTGACGACAGCATGACAACGGATACTGTTGACGCATGAAATCCAGTTGGCACGGCCAGGCTGCCGTGTGCGTAGGGTCTGAATCAGCGGTAGGTTACCTAAGCCGGGTCGAACGGGCCGTGACCTGCGTGGGGCTGGCGATCATCGAGAAGCTGGCGGCCATCTTGGAAGTCGACCCGGCCAAGTTCTTTCGCCGGCCGGCGCGGCCGGCCAGTGTGGATTCAACAGAACAGACGACCCAATAGCAAATTGGCTTCGTTCCCGACCCGCCGGATCGCGCTACTATCCAGCGGACTGGCGGCGACATTCGATGCAGCTGAAATCGCCTCGTCTAGGCAGGCGAAATCTTCCAAGATCAAACCGCCTCCATACCGTGCCACGAACGCAGATATTTTTTGGTCCCGACATATCGCAACATACGGTCGTCCTAAAGACGCCGCCAATATCGCACCATGCAGTCTGCTCGTGACCACTAAGCGCGCACTCGCAAACTTGTCGAGTATTTCGACAGGATCGCAATTGTCGAACAGGTTGTCAGTGGAATCAGTACATCGCTTCACGATCTCGGTTCGCTCCGAATCGGTAAGAAGCTCCGGGTGGTGTGAATAAAGAACTGTTGTTGGCCTGCGGCCTGAAGCCAATCGATCTTGCACGTAGACTACGCTGGGGCACGCTGTCACTGATCCCCCAAGCCGATACCTTTGTTGAGTGAGGTCGTCCCTCACGTTGCAAAAAATTAACCGATCTTGGATCAAATCGATTTGCTCGGGTGGTGCTCCAAATCTCCTCATATCTGAGACGCTGGGATGATCCACGGGCAAACACACTCCTACTCCCCAAATCATGACCGGGATCCGTTGCCGCGCAAGCCAAGTCCAAAATTCGGTAAAGCAGGAGTGGAAGAGCCCGGCGCCGCCGACCAAAGCGACGTCGTATGCGTCAATCTCGACTTGTGCGAAGCGTCGGCAATCTATGCGAAGCGCCGGCGCAAATCTGGATTCGAGCATTCTTTCGATGCCCAAAACGGCAATAAGGTTTCCGATGTTCCGCACCTCGCTTACGAAGTTCACTATCTTCGGTTTGGTCTTCATCTGTGCCAACCTCTCTTCAGATGTCTCCATCACGGCAAGGTTCGCGAGGGAGCTCGCAAAGCTCGTTGGATGTGCCCAACAGCCAGCTACCCTAGATGTACAAGAAATCTGGTCGCAAGAGTCGAACGTTGGCCGGCTATTTTCATCGCCTGCTATTGGATCAACCGTTGAAACGACTATCGACCAACATTGTGTATTGCTGCGAGATTTCCTCAGCCACTCGACCCCATCCGCCACCAGCGATAATTCTTCTTCGCGCCTCGCTCCCTAAACGTCGGCGTAAGGCCGCGTCTTCTATCAACCGCTGCATCGCTCCTGCCAAGCCAACGATGTCTCCTTCTTGGACTAGCAGGCCCGTCTCCTCATCAGCAATGGAGTCGACGCAACCTGAGATGCGCGAGCCGATGACTGGCTTTTCACATGCGCCTGCCTCCAAAAACACCAAACCGAACCCCTCCGAATCCACAGTACCCCCTTGCCGTAGCTCGAACGGAGTCAGCACGAAGATATCGCAGGCGTTGTAGAGCTCGACTAACTCCGATTGTGAAACGCGATCGACAAACGTCACGCGGGAGCGTTGTCCAGCCGCCAAATGGCTAGACCATAGGGATTGGAGGGAGCGGCCTTGCCCAACCACGATCCAGTGAACAGCGCATTGGATGCGCGAGAGCGCTGCAAGTACCGTGTTGTGCCCCTTTCGTGGAACGATGCGAGCCACGGTCAGTATGAGAGCGGCGTCCGAGTCGACGTCATAGCGAGACAGAACTGCCTCGCGATCTATCGGGCGAGGATAAAAGGTTTGAAGATCGCAACTATTGAGAACGATGCGGACAGGCTCCACTAGTCCTGCAGCAGCCAGAAGGGACGCCGTATATCGGCTGACACTGAACACCGTCGCGCAACGCGCAAGCCCCAGCCGGATCATTTCGCCCACATTTCCCGTTGGCCAAAACTGCCAGGGTTTTGTCAAATCATTTCCATGGACAGTCGCCACGCGGGGCAGAAAAGAAGGAAATGCATTCGAATACACAGCCAGTCCCGCGGATGCAAAATGAACCAACTCAGGTTCGAATGACGTCATTATGGCAGCCAACTGGGAGGAGATGTCATCAATCGCTAGACTAGTCTTCGGCCGGTCGAGCGATTCGATACTGAAATGTTTGCTTACTAAACTTCGCGCCGGAAGACTCTGACGGCCGGTAGTAATTAGACCGATTTGGTGCCCTCTAAGAGCAAGCTGATGAGTCACCTGGTCGGTATATGTCTCGATCCCTCCCATGTCGGGCCAAAAGTCGCTGGTGATCCACAACACCCGCACCTTACTGGGCCCTGCTTTGTTCTAAAGCCGATGGCAAGCAGTTCCGTCCGCAGCCAAGCCATATTGGTTTGCCCACACCGATAGGATTTTCGCGGCTTGCCATTTCGACAGCTGTGATCCCAGTCAATTTCCAAGGCACTTCAGTTTTTAGTTTGAATGAGCCGCCGAGCGTAACTTTCAGCCCTATCATAAACGCAGCCCCTTCGACGCAGCAGAGAGAATCAGTTCTCGTGCCCTTTGAAGGCCATCGACGTTTAGCGCTCCAGTCTCCCGGATCGACAGCTTTGGGGGGAGATTTCCGAGTACCTTTTTGGTTGTTTGTTCTAGGTCGGAATATGACTCGAGCACTGTGATTGGATAAAAGCCTGCCAACCTCGACGACGATAAAGCCTGCTCGTCGTCCTTATCGGGCTGAACGGGTATTGTGATTATCGTCGCCCCTCCCTCCATGACTTCGAGGAGCGACGAGCCACCAGGACAAATCACGAGGTCGGCGGCCGCATGCAGTAGGGGTAAACTCCGATTTTCGGAGTGGAAGCGACCCCATGGCTTCTCGATCGTTGAGGTGAGAGATGCGGACCAAGTCGAGGTACTGTGAGGTCCTTGGATTGTGTCTATCACGACGTCCTGCAATCCTCCTGCAATTCGCGTGAACTCATCGATGAGATGCTCGCCAAGTGCCCCACCGCCCGCTGAGCACACGACCCATCTTTCACCATTTCTGATCCCTCGTTCCGCGCGAAGTTGCTTGATTTGCGCCGCAGCGATTGGCTCACTCAGGTATCCCACGTATTCGAGCTTGTTGGCGATCTGTGGGTCTAGATCATACTCCGCGGCGACATCCCATACCCGCCGATCGACGGCGACAAGAATTCCATCGAACGTAGTTTTCAGGGCGTGCCGCTGAACTTCGCTAAGGTATGATCTCCCTACTCGCGAAGGATTGGTCATAATTCCGCGGGTCAAGAAGAACTTCGCTGCACTCGAATGCTCGAGGATGCCATCCAGCTCGTCGGACATACCGAGAGGCCTATTCTCGATGATGAGAACGTCCGGTGCAAAGGCATCAAGTGCGCTGGTGATCAATTGGCGGCGAAGTTTAACGGCTTCTTCGATTGATAATTCGAAGTGCGAACGAGGTCCCCAAAAGACACCGCCCACCCCCTTCGATAGTGGGACATTGAAGCTGGGAATACGAATGTACTCGCATCCTTGCGATATGATCCATCCCGCTTCTCGATGGCCACACAAGATGAGGCAGTGGGCGTCTCGCTCAAGAGCCCGCGCGAGCTTGGAAACTCGCCGGATGTGTCCAAGACCCCAACTATCTTGGACATAAAGCAAGACCTTCGGCCTTTTGTAAGACAAGACGAAACCCTTTCCGACAAGCGAGCGAGTGAGAATTCCGCCGCGATCCCGTTGTCTCACGGATAGATCAGCAGCACTCGCAGCTCGATGCTCTCTCGGGGTGAACTTTCTGACGGCATAGCCGGATCAACGAACGAGGTGTGGGGTGTAAAGCGGGTGCAACCGTTCTGCATCGAGTCGTAACACTTGAAAATGAGCACCTCGGCAGCATCCATCTCGGGGAAAAAGTACCATCGGTGCGAGGGATTGTGAGCAAAGAGGAAAACCTCGCTGGGACCAGTCGGATAGACGAGATCCGCCCTCACGAAATCCGATGCAGCCACGCTACGCGCGTCGCAAACTGCTAACGGTGCGTCACGCAATGAATTTCGCATCGATCTCCAAAGGTTAACAATCTGTACGCGGGATCGTAATGCGGAATTCTCATGATCCAAATATAGATTGCGAACTCGTCGTGGCCCGGATTGGTCAGAATAGTCAACGTGGACCAGTTGGACTGGTTGCCGGTATGTGTGCCTGCGATCTACAGCGCCGCAAACGTGCTTGCGGAGCGTATGATCAAACACGACTGCTCGCAGCGCTCCTGTCGCAGCCATGAGTAGTCGTTCGGCTTCAGGATAATAGACGCGGTTAACCTGGTCAGGATCGTAGAAATCCTTTACCGCACTTCGTTCGTGAAGCAACGCAAATCCCGTTTCTTCAAGCGAGAATGAATGCACGTCCGGTCGTCCATTTTCGATCGAGCAGGTCCAAGGATCCAAGCCTATATTGGAGGACGGCTGACCGTCGGGCGGCTCGAAAGTGTACATGTAGGGCCGTTCGCGCCTTTGCGTGACGTAGTTTAGAACCGCTTCAACTGATGACGTCTGGTTGGGCTTTGAGATCATCGGCAGCAGTTTCCCTGAGTGTCCGTCGCTAGCACGTCGTCCCTTACGCACCTTAGACAGCATTGGTTCGCAATTCGCTCAACTGTGAGAAGCTAATGATTTCCCAACCTGCCGCGAGCAACGAGCAGCACATGCGCTTGTTGAGGAGCAGATCTAATTCGGCTTCTCGGGTCGCAAGGTACCTTGGCAGGGTGCGCTCGGTTAGAGCGTCGTCCACGAAACCCGGATGACAACAGAGTTCGACGATTTGCTCGCGAGGTCCTTCCGCTCGTTCCCGCTGTAGTGCATGAAGCAGGGCCTCCATACTTATTTCACCTTCGGAAAGGAAGATTGTTACGTCTGGGCAGAGAACGCCTTTCGACCGCAGGAGTTGGGCGACAGGTCTGGTGCCGCTGCGTGCTGGCAGTGAGGTCTCAAGTGCCAAATCTACATAGACTTTCAGCAATCGCTCATCGACATCATGACGCGCGTGAATGTGATGGTGACTATCGAGATGATCGGGATTAATGCCCCACGAGCGCAGCCGCGTCATTTGCTCGCGCCATTCACGCGCAACCTCATCCAAATTTGCGGTCGCCTTCGCGCGACGTGATGGAAATCGGCCATCTGCTGCGAGGAGTGTCGGGACTTCCGCTGAAGGCAGCGTTGGCTTGCCTTGCGTAAGTTGCAAGTGTAGACCGATGTTGCCTCGGAGCCGATGGGCGTCCCTACGAAGCAGTTCTTCGGCTCCTTCGATACAGGTCATCGCAGATGTGGACATTGGCGTGACGCTCGCGCTGCAGGCAATGATTGCTTCAGTAACACCAGGCGCGAGCCCGAAATCGTCTGCGTTGATCAGCAGGTAGGGCATTTTGTGCTCTTTTCCTTGGAATCGGAAATCGCTCTCTGACAACTACAGCCGCGTATTGCTAATGTCGGAGATCATTCGCGTCACCACAGTGTAGCGGATCAACCGAGTACCACACTTGTCCTCTCCAACGTAGTGAACGATTGCGGACTCAGGCGCGATCGGCTCAGTAGTATACGAACGCACTGCAGAAACTTCGACGACACGTATCTCCGGGTCTCGCGAGAAGATTGTTAGAGCCGCGAGCTCCGCCGTGCTCGCGGCACCGACGCGCCAAGACGCTTCGAAGACACCAGATCCAAGTCGACCACTTGAATCTCTGCCGCATCCAACATCATAGTTTCGCCGAGATGCGGCAAAACCTGGATATTCGTTCGTTGCCTGGTCAAATGCTATTGCCTGGCCGATGGCGACGTCGACATTCGGGGTAAGGGGCAGGGAGTATAGAGCGCTCCAATCGCCGCGTACGCACGTGAGACTGGAACCGCCATACTCTGGCTTTCCGCTTGGGCCAATCGTGACAAGCTGTATTCCGTGGTACGACAAGGCAAGGTCGCCAACGTTCACTCGACCGATGTTTAAGGTTGTTACGTCACTGAGATCTGTCTCGAGTACGAGCCCCCATTTCTGGAGTTCATCCTCAGCGTAGTTTTCCAGGAAGGCGTCGACGCCAGCCAAATTATTGATCACCACTTGTCCCTGCCCGCTTGCGGCCCGCGTCGGTTTCAGCCGAACGGGCCCGAGCCGAAGCAACCGCTCCGCGGCCGCTCGCGCATCAACGGGAGCAAATGCTGAAAAGCCTAGCGGAACGACCTCTCGTACGCGTTCGCTAAAGGTGGTCGACCAGCCGTCCGGGCGTTCCGAACGAGAACCAACCAAGCCGTGTGTTACAGCCTTGGTCTTGATAAAAGGTCTTGGTACCAGTCCCCCAAAGAAATTGTCCGGCCCATCGATCCCGAGGGCGCAGAACTCGGTCTCCGTCAGAGTATCGTCTGGGACGTAGTAGCGGGTATCTGGAACGTCCCTGACGAAGGAGAGCGGCCCGTTGCCGCAATATTTGAATTGCCTGAGGCTCGCTATTGATTCGGCGACAGCCGAGATCACGCTCCTGACGTCCGGGGTTAGAGTATCCCCGTCGGCGGTGTTGTAGGTGAAGACATGACCCTCGCACATCGGACCCGAATGCCTTTCGTTGAGTTGAACTAGTATCGACCAGCCCTGCTGGACTTTTGCAACGCTCGGCCTTCAACATCATGGCCTGACGAAATCTGGTGAAGGTCGTCTTGATTGATCTCGGAATACTCTACGGCCTTGCGAGCCTTACGCCTCTCATACTTCACGTTTCGGTATTTCGCCGATCTGATCGGCAGGAAGTACTCCGATAGGAAATTTGCTGAGCGCGAGGTTGGCAGGCCCATGTCGTACATGAGCTCGTCGATGTAATGCGAAAGGTGCGGACCAATATATTGGCCCGACGGCCTTTCAGGTAACACGTCAGATACCCACCGTTGGACGCGAAGTACCTCCTGTGTCATCGTTCCTGCATCCGGAAGCGCAATTTCTCCTCGAAAACATTGAGATAACCAATGGGCCGAAATTTCCGAGGTAAGCTGGCAGGCTGTGGAAGACGCGTAGCCAACAAAGCCGAGGTGTGGTTCCTGCGGCGGTAAGATTTGACGGTAAAGGATGTATTGGCCTTCGGGTTGCACGAGCTTGCGCAGATCTGACGCAAGGAAGTCAATTGATGACGTCCAACCTGTCGCGGCTATGATGGTATCGGCCCTGATTATCTCGCCGGTGCTCAACTCGAGTTGGTATCCGACGATACGGGAAACCTCAGCTTCTCGTGCAGTTACCCTTCCTTTTCTCAAGAGACGATAGAAGTCTTCACCGACGCCGCTGCTGCCGAAGCCATACGCAAGTGGTGTGCGAGGCATCATGCTCGACGGGATACCCAACGCACGATGCAATGACAGCGTTAGCAATTGCCACCACAATTTGGTCAGTAATTGTCCCTTGCCATGCAGAAGTCTTTCGACGGGTGTTTGCTGGTGATAGCGGAGAAAAGTCTCGAAGAGCCTGGTCATGAACAAGTAGTCGACTCGCAGCATCCCAAATAGGTATCTCGGGATGGTCCAATGCGGTCGACGGAAGATAAGCGCAGCTGAACTGGCGTGCTGCGCCGCCCAAGAGGCACAATCGAGTGCTGACTTACCAGCGCCAAGGACGACGACGTCCTTCCCTTTGAACAGAGCAGGATCGATTGCAGCGCTCGAGTGGACCATTTTTCCCGCAAAGTCTGAGGCGCCGCAAATCACTGGAACGAGAGGTTCGGAAAAAGTGCCGTTGCAGACGACGACAAAATCAAAAGGGATTGTGTCGGCGGCGCCGCCAGCGGGCTGCGCGGTCACCAGAAAGCGTGCACAACTTGGTGCTCCGCGAGAAATTTGATTCACTTCGACATTCAGTCGAATCAACGAACACAGTCCGAAGCGCTCTACATACGATCCAAAATATCCTCGCACTTGTTCG
>Ga0307508_10000700_pt1 | contig 40022 bp, 34 predicted proteins | sample 9_EM_MG_FD_203089 | JGI IMG/M metagenome (GOLD analysis project Ga0307508, IMG submission 203089) | Populus trichocarpa ectomycorrhiza microbial communities from riparian zone in the Pacific Northwest, United States - 9_EM | ecosystem: Host-associated > Plants > Roots > Unclassified | place... | reverse complement strand
TTGTTAAATGGACCGGATTTGATCACCCGAATTGGGAGCCAGCGGGAAACGTCAACGAGCTAGAAGCGGTTACTTGATTCCACGAACAATACCCCCACAAGCCAGGCCCTCTCGAATAAAGCTTCGCAGGAGCTCAGCGATAGGAGGGGGATACTGTCACGGCGCAGGTCCCAGCACTCGATATGGGTTTGGTTGTTTGATTTCGTTGTTGATGCCGGCACCTCGCTCTGGATGTCTCGATCTTGGAAAGAGTGTCGTCACCTCGCTCCGGATGTCCCGATCTTGGAAAGGGTGTCAGTTACGGGCCCCGGTTGCATAAGAGAATGTTGTATGAGTTGCGTGGTTATGAGCATATATGTGAGTATGAGTACATATGTGAGTTGCGCGGGTATGAGTAGGAGGACATATGGGAGTTGCGAGAACTGTGTATATAAGGTGGGCGTCTCCCGTGTTTTCTCTTCTTCTTCTCTTCATGCAACCTCTTGTATTCTATTCGGAATATCAACCTCATCTCCGTTTCCTCCGTTTCCTCCGTTTCCGTATCTCTGTATCGGCGACGCTCGTCTAGCGCCGCCCGTCTCTGTTCGACAGGTCCGTCTGACGTTGTCCGTTCGTGTCCGACACGTCCGTCCGATGCTGTCCATCTCTCTGTCCGACACATCCGTCCGACGCTGTCCGTCTCTCTGTTCGACACGTCCGTCTGACGTTGTCCGTTCCTGTCCAACACGTCCGTCCGACGCTGTCCGTCTCTCTGTCCGACACGTCCGTCTGACGTTGTCCGTTCTTGTCCAACACGTCAGTCTGACTCTGTCCGTCTCTGTCTCCCGTTCCCGTTCCTGTTCCCGTTCCCGTCCCCGTTCCCGTTCCCTTCCCGTTCCCGTTCACGTTCCTGTTCCCGTTCCCGTTCCCGTTCCCTTTCCATTCCTGTTCCCGTTCCCCCCCCTCCGCTTCCGCTCCCGCTCACGCTTTCGTCACCCAAACTCACTCGAGTACCTTGGAGAACCGCCGCCGTTACAGCATGAGCGTATCCCCACTTATCTGAGATGCTTACAACGATTATGAGGCAGGGCACACACCGTGCCAGGGTGAGGACATCGAGTTGAACGAATACTGGAGCGGAGGCTTGTCCGCAAGCCGATCCTGTAGCGCTGGGTAGCCCCCGGACCAAGTACTGGCTCGTGATTCGGGAAAGTGCAAACACCGCTACTGGACCGCACCTCAGGAACAGTTTGAGAGTCTGTTGGTATCAATATGGGGCGGAGCTACACCTTGGTGCCCGTTGCCGCCGAGAAGGATCACCTGGTATGGTTGAGGGCTCGTTGCTGCCGGCTCCAGTCGAGTAACGAAATCAACCCTGCACGCAACCCAATCGCATCACCCAATCACGACGAGAGGACTTAAGGAGAGGCACCTACTCTGGCCACTCTCGGGAAGATACGGGAAAAGCACTACTGTCTGACCCAATCGAGAGTTATCCTCTTTACGCTGATGAAATCTAGTGCCAAGGAGAAGAGTTTTCACGTCGCGGCGCAGGGTAATTTCCCCGCAGCACGTGACCTCGCCAAGCCGAATACTTATACGACTCCTCGCCGGGGGCGAAGGAGGACGTAACTATCATCGGAACCATCGTCGAAACGATCATCGGAATCATCATCGAAACGATCATCGGAATCATCATCGAAACGATCTTCGGAATCATCATTGAAACAATGATCGGAATCATCATCGAAACAATCTTCGGAATCATCATCGAAACAATCTTCGGAATCATCATCGAAACGATCATCGGATGTCACACCTGAAATATCCCTAGAGTATGTAGAGTATCTGGATTACTTAGGCACGAGAGATAGAAAGGGGGCTAGCCGGAAAAGGAGGGGAAGTCAGAGAGCCTAGGCAGGAGATAAGGAAGCGGGGGTTAGAGGCTCATGACCGGAGATCGAACATTGCGGGGGGAGATCGAGCCTTACGGGGCTGGACCAGAGGTCCCCGAGGTGGGTGCAAACGAGCTGAGGGAATACGGCCAAACTAGTCTCCTAGCGGGGAGAGGACGCGTATGCAGAAAAGTCTGGGTCCTTGCGGGGACTGGCTTGGATCCCTGCGGGGGGAGCCACGTATGAAGTCTAGACGCCAGTTCCCCGCTCAGACGCATAAGACAGCTTATCTCCCTTATCAACACCCCGGCCAGGACCAATGATCTCCCCACGGGGTCCATGCACCCCGGAGGAATCCTTTCCCGAGTCACCGCTTCTCACACCGAGTCATCAGACCTCACGTCGAGACAGAGAGGATAAAATGGGATGATTTCCGACGTCGGCAAGGAAAATCAGCACGAACATCCTCACCCGCACTACCACCGAAGCCACACACAAGATCTAAGATTATTCCGTTGTGAATTATCGAAAGTAGCCTGATTACCTTTGATTCTACCCACACTCCGGTTATGAGACAACCCCAGTGTCACACTATAATCTTGATCTCAAAATCACCCTACTTCATGCCCTCATTCGAGCAAGATCACTTTTTCCTGCTCGACCTAAGCACGATCCTCGAACCCCAGACAAGTTACCGATTTGACTACACTTTCGGCTCGATCGACGAAGAAATAGCAAACACTGCAAAAGAAGAAAACGAGTGGAACGAGTACGACAACGGACCGACCCCAGTCGAACTCGACGATATTACGCACTGGCACTGGTATACCCAATACTTGTCCACTTGCGCCCTGCTTCGACAAAGCGCCAATCTCAACGGACTCGAATTCCGAGAAATCTGCGACTACGAGTTTCAAGACGACGAAACCATCTACACAGGACACCATCTCGACCTCTACTAAACCTACGGAATGGCGTCTACCGACATTAACATGGTCCGGCTGGAAGCCCCCCGAGATCTGCGCCAGATCACCGATGGAATCCCCGCTCCTGATCAAGCGATAGAGGTGGCCAATCCAGCCATCTGGCTCCGAAGCATGGTGCGACAACAACGACAGGCCAAAAACGACCTACGACAGCTCACTCAGCTATGCGGCAATACGATCGACCGAACCGATCAACGAATGCTTCAAATCGAAGAGGCCTACCAAACACTGTTACAGGGGACCCGGTATGTATATGACCGAGTCAATGCTAACGAGGAAATAGCCGACGCACGGGTCCGCAGCGAACTAGCGAACTAGCGAACGCCTACCAAACCCTCGCGCAGAACGTGTGGCAGGCCATCTTGGAACGGACCCAAGAAGAGAACCAGCGGCAGATATGCCAGGCCACACAGCTCACCCGCGTGAACGATGCTCTGGCCTTTCTAGCGGAAGCCAACACGGCCCGAAGTCAGCATCTGGTTACCTTCCAGGGGAACGTGGAGCTATGGGCGGCGGACCACCAAAGAAAAGTCAACCGAATGGAAAGGGAGCTGCGACAAGCCAGGGACGAAATCCGACGGATAGCTATCTGGATACCTCTTCCAGGGTCTCCAACCACAAGGCTCCCGTCCCCGGAACCCCCGCACGACTGGCGTAGCCCCGCGAGGGAGCCCAGCACCAGCATAGCCACTGCACCTCCACCACTCCCAACTCTGCGAAGCCCCCTCCATCTCACCCCCGCTCCTCCTACCAGAAGGCTGCGACGACCGGTGATCCCAGCAGACGGCCCGCCAATGCCGCCTCGACCTACGATGCTGGAAATGCGGCAGTGGCTGGAGGAACTCAGACGTCGCGTGTCTCCAAGACCACCAGCACTGGGCCCCGCGACAGAACGAGGAGGAAACTCTCCCTCAACACCTCCTGGAGTGTCTGTAGGGCCCCCTTCAGGTCTGCCGTCCGGACCGCCGCCTCCGCCGTTCCAGGGCCACCCCTCTCCGTCGCCACCCAGAAATTCCGCACCTACCATTACCACGCAGGATCTTGTACGGTTGGTGGCAGAAGGAGTAGAAAGAGCCCGACAAGACGGGCAGCCGGCCGGTGGAGCCAGAGTACATACCTCAAGGCTGAAGATGGAAAACCCGGAAAAATTCGACGGGAAAAGCCCAACCGCTTTCAACCAATGGTGGGAATCGGTCACCATGTATCTGGGATTCTACCCCAAGACAACTGACCGACAAAAAATCGCCTGGGTCGGAACCCTACTGACGGACACCGCCTTGGTGTGGCACCTGCACCGGTACCGGGAACTGCGGGAGAACGACACGTGGGCCAACTATTCGGCAGCCATTCGCACAGAGTACTGCAACGAACGCGAGGCCGCTGACGCCCAGCTAAAACTCGGTCAACTCTGCTACCAAGGGTCCATCCGAGCCTACCTGATGGAGTTTCGAGCGCTTAACAACTTCGCGCGAGCGACGGGAGAAGCACTAAGACAGAAAGTGGACCTGGCCATGCCGGACGCTGTACTGGATATGCAATTCGCCCATTACCTCGAGGACTTTGCGGACGACGAAGGTTTCCTGCAAGCCACCCACCAGGCCGGTCTACAGGTGGAAAAGAAAAAAGCCCTAAGAATGGCTAGAGAAGTGATGCGTGCGGGACCCGCCCCGGCCAAAAAGGAAGAAAGGAGAAAGGAGGAAGGACGGCCAACAACGAGGACGGAAAAACAGGAACCAAGGAAAAACAATTCCCGGGCGCCGAAAACCAACGGATGGGAATCAACGGGGGCCGCCCTGCGAGGGGTACCCCAGAACGAGATAGACGCGCACAAAAAGGTCAAGGATGGGTGTTGGCTATGCAGAAGAACGGGGCACCGTACCTTTGATTGCTTCTCCTTCCAAACGACCCAAGGAACGGAGCTGCCACAGGTACCCTGGAAGGTGGCAGGAATAGCTGACGACCGAAACCCATCGACAGGGAAAAGGAAGATGGAGGAAGAGCCAAGTGACGCCCCAGCTGCCAAACAGCAGAAGGTGGCGGCGGTGGAGGAAATGGACATCGGGCTGCCAGCATGGGCAGACGCGGAAGACTCGGATTTTTGAGAGGTTCTTTCACGGCGCTGGAAAGAACATCCAAACGAATATGCGGTGCCACCAAGCGAAAAGCACCAGCACCGGAACCAGGTACGTTGGGAAACAAGAAACGGCGAAGAAACGTTCGGCCAGTCATCACGATGCTGTTACATTGTCACGGGACAAGCCACCCGGTTAGAGTCCTCCTAGACACAGGATGCTCAATCAACTTGATAAACCAGCAAACAGTCGAACGCTTGCGGCTGGCAAAACGACCCGACAAAAACCCGAAGACCATTGAAAACTTCACAGGAGAAACCTTCAAAGGTGGGGGACAATACCAGACAGAGCTCCTGCGACTGCAGCACCGGAAGCACTTCTCGATTGAAAAATTCGAGATATCCCTGATCGAAAAGGATGTGGACATATTTCTACCGTTCAGCTGGATAGAACAGCACCCACCCCAAGGAGCATGGACCCAGGACGAAATAAGATTCAACAGTGCAGCCTGCCTGGAAACGTGCACCAAATACGAGACCAACAACTTCTCCTTGAGCTGGGACGACTTGGTGGTAACAGACAAAAACGCCCGGATCATAGGACACGTATCATCGGCGACCACCGAAAATCCCTTAGACAACGTACCAATGGAATTCCAACAATATTTGGGCATCTTGGGAAAAGAGGCAGCCGACAAACTCCCGGAACATCGACCATACGACTGCAAAATCGACCTAAAAAAGGATGCAACAGCGCCCTGGGGACCGATCTACCCGCTCTCTGAAATAGAGCTCCAGACACTCCGAGAATGGCTAAAAGAGATGGAGAGAACGGAAAAAATAAAGAGATCCACGTCCCCGGCAGGCTCTCCAATCCTATTCGTCCCAAAACCTAATGGACGAGGTCTACGGTTGTGCGTCGACTACAGAGGATTGAACGTGGTCACGATCCCGAACAGATACCCTCTCCCGCTAATGCAGGAATTACAGGACAGAGTGCGGGGCGACCAATGGTTCACCAAACTGGACCTAAAAAATGGGTTCAATCTTATAAGGATAAGGGAAGGCGACAAGTGGAAGACAGCATTCCGCACCCGATATGGACTCTACAAATTCCAGGTAATGCCATTCGGACTCACTAACGCCCCATCAACCTTTCAGGATATGATGAACCACGTCCTGTCCGACTTACTGGATGTTGGAGTATTGGCTTATATGGACGACATCTTGGTATACGGCAAAACGGAGAGGGAGCACAACCAACTCGTCAAGGAAGTCCTAGGAAGGTTGCAGATGAACGGGCTGGCCGTCTCCCCCGAAAAATGCGTGTGGAAGGTGGAGGAAGTGGAATTTCTGGGATACGTCATCGGCCGAAACAGGATCCAAATGAGTCAGGCGAAGGTGGAAGCGGTATTGTCGTGGCCACTGCAAACGTCACTTACGGAAACCCAGTCGTTTCTAGGCTTTGCCAACTTCTACTGACGCTTCATCCAAAACTACTCCCAAATAGCAAGACCACTCACAGAGCTAACCAAGAAAACGGAGAAATGGTCCTGGAGCGGGGAAGCAGGAAAAGCATTCGAAGAACTAAAACGACGATTCACTACGGCTCCCATATTGGCCCACTTCGACCCGGCGAAACCAGTAATCCTCGAAACGGATGCATCGGATTTTGCAATTGGAGCAGTTCTGTCGCAGCGAGACGAGGAAAATCGTCTACACCCGATTGCTTTTCATTCTAGGAAATTCACGCCAGCAGAAATAAATTACGAGATTCACGACAAGGAACTTCTGGCCATAGTGGACGCGTTCAAGCATTGGAGACGATACTGTGAAGGGGCAACTCACCAAGTCCAAGTCTTCTCGGACCACCAAAACCTGGAATACTTCACGATGACAAAGGTGCTCAACCGACGCCAGGCTCGCTGGGCTCAAGAACTGGCCGGCATTGATTTCAGAATCTACTACCAACCAGGCACCCAAAATGGCAAACCGGATGCATTATCAAGGCGTTCGGAGTACCGCCCTGAGAAGGGGGGGGTAGAAAATCAGCCAATTACGACAGTCTTGGGGGAAAAACACTTCGACAGAAAAAACAGCTCGTTTATCTGCTCTTCGGCCAGGTTAGTGTCACTCCCGACAAGGAAATGGAATCCGGCGTTCCTGGGAAAAATCCGAAAGGATGTGGAAGAGGACCCACAATACCAGAAAGAGAAAAAGCAAGTAGAAGCAGCGCTGAAGGCTCAAAGAGACAAGGAGGAAAAAGGAAAGGGGGAAATCGAGTTACGGGACGAACTCCTATATCGGAATGGGAAACTGTGGATCCCAGCGAGCGCGGTCCAGCAAATAATGGAATCGGAACACGACACGCAAGTGGCAGGACACATGGGTCAGGATAAGACAATTGAGCTCATCCGAAGAAACTTCTGGTGGCCAGGAATGAACGAACGGATCATCGATTTTGTCAGAAGCTGCCCAGAGTGTCAGAAAAATAAGGCGGCTCGACACCAACCCTTTGGCCTGATCTCCCCCTTGGAACTTCCCTACGCGCCGTGGCAATCGATAGCCATGGACTTCATCACAGAGTTACCGGTGTCGGAAGGATGCGACCAGCTTTGGGTCATCATAGACCGATTCACCAAAATGGCCCACTTCGTCCCCTTACAAGAGAAGTCGGCACATGACCTAGCCAGGATATTCGCCTGGCAAAATATGGAGGTTCCATGGGACGCCCTTGGATATCATGTCAGATCGAGACTCCCGCTTCACCTCAGGAACCTGGCAAGAATTCCTAAAAATCTTAGGAACCCGGCCAAGAATGTCCACCGCATTCCACCCCCAAACGGATGGACCAACAGAACGACTCAACCAGACCATCGAGGCGTACCTATGGGCTTTCGTTGGGAAGGAACAGAACGACTGGATACGACTACTGCCAATGGCCGAATTCGCCTACAACAACTCGGTCACAACGGGAAATGGAATTTCACCATTCTACGCCAACTACGGATTTCATCCCCGAACGCTGGACCCGCTGGACCAAGCAGAGGAACCCGTTAACCCGGCCAGCACGGATTATGGACACTGGATGACCGCCGTCCACGAAGCAGCCAGAAAGGGCCTGGAAACGGCTTGGGAGCGAATGCACCGGTACGGGGACCCAGAGCGGAAACCCCCACCTACCTACAAGGTAAAGGACTTGGTAATGCTGAACGGACGCAACATCAAAACGAGACGGCCGTCCCGGAAGATGGATCACAAGAATCATGGTCCCTTTCAGATAGAAAAAATTGTCTCTCCGCTAGCCGTCCGACTCACGTTACCTCGGCAATGGAAGATCCACAATGTCTTCCATGTCTCGCTCCTCGAACCATACCGAACCAGCGAACACCGAACACCTCCGGACCCCTCAAAGGTGTTGCGAGAAGCTGATGACATTGAGCAATCGGAGGAATACAATGTTGACGAAGTAATGTCCTCAGTAGAATGGGGCCGGGGAAATAACAAGAGAATTTTCTATCTCGTCAAGTGGCTCGACTATCCGGAATGCAAGGGCTGGACGGAAGAACCATTCGACAACTTTTCGTCAGGAGGTCTGGAGAAACTCCGGGAGTTTCATCAACGGAACCCCGACGCGCAGAGGGACTACCAGCTCACAGACGCCTAAGCGGGACGTCCATAGAAGGGCCCGACGAAACAACGTGACATACACTATCAACACGGATAAGGAACCGCCGGCTCGAATCGAACCACCGATGATCCCGTCCCGGAAAGCGCGGTCACTCCTCAGTACATTCTTCGGCACTGCGAGCGGCACGTTCGGAAGGTCACTGCCCAGATACCGGTTCTAGCCCGAAGGACACCATAGGCTCTCTCGGAAGGACGATTCGAGTCAACCTCGGATCCGATGCCAACGTTACAAAGACCCGCTTCTCGGGCACCCGGGTACGAAGGCGCGTCCCCAGAACTCAGACAGGTACCACAAAACCCGGTAATCAGGACACGAGGGACTCGGAATGAAGTTACGGGACGACGACCGGGAAGGCGCGGGCACTTCTTGATACATTTGCTTCAACCAGATGAGTTGTCGTACCTCTTTCGGAATCCCGGTTTCTAGCCCCTGGCCCACCGATTTTCTACCCGCTCCCTCGAAGAATCGAATCTTGGTTGGGACACGTCACGACGCAAAAGAAGCACCCCACGATTGTAGGAGTACGCTCCGGCTTATTCTGAGGGCCCAGCCATACCGACGGAGTACAGAGAATGATGTCCTGCTCCGGTGGCTGGGAGGGGCTGCAGGGGAGGAGGACTGCAGTCTGTGACGCCGACCGAACATCGGCGTTGAAAGAATAACTCGATCACAAGAAAAGAGACAGGCTACCAAGATAGAGAAACAAATGTGATAGCACTAGGGACGAGACTAGGGGAGAGGGGGGGTAGTGTCACACCTGAAATATCCCTAGAGTACGTAGAGTATCTAGATTACCTAGGCACGAGAGATAGAAAGGAGGCTAGCGGGAAAAGGAGGGGAAGTCAGAGAGCCTAGGCAGGAGATAAGGAAGCGGGGGTTAGGGTTAGAGGCTCATGACCGGAGATCAAACCTTGTGGGGGGAGATCGAGCCTTACGGGGCCGGACCAGAGGTCCCCGAGGTGGGTGCAAACGAGCTGAGGGAATACGGCCGAACTAGTCTCCTTGCGGCAAGAGGACGCATACGCAGAAAAGTCTGAGTCCTTGCGGGGACTGGCTTGGATCCCTACGGGGGGAGCCACGTACGAAGTCTAGACGCCAGTTCCCCGCTCAGACGTATAAGACAGCTCATCTCCCTTATCAACACCCCGGCCAGGACCAATGATCTCCCCACGGGGTCCATGCACCCCGGAGGAATCCTTTCCCGAGTCACCGCTTCTCACACCGAGTCATCAGACCTCACGTCGAGACAGAGAGGATAAAAAGGGATGATTTCTGACCTCGGCAAGGAAAATCAGCACGAACATCCTCACCCGCACTACCACCGAACCCACACACAAGATCTAAGATTATTCCGTTGTGAATTATCGAAAGTAGCCTGATTACCGTTGATTCTACCCGCACTCCGGTTACGAGACAACCCCAGTGTCACATCGGAATCATCATCGAAACGATCATCGGAATCATCGAAACGATCATCGACATCATCAGCGGAAGCATCATCTGAATTGGCTAAACATCATCGGAATGATCAATCGGAATCATCAATCATCAACGGACCACCTTCCAGTCACCCAGACATCTAGTCAACGACCATCCCCGCAAGCGATCCGTCGAGTGAGTCGTCGCCATCGATCCGCGAGCGATCTGTCGAGCGAGTCGTCGCCACGGAACCGCAAACGATCCGTCGAGTGAGTCATCGCCACCGAACCGCAAACGAACTGCCACGGCGATACTCGCAAGCCATCAGGCCGCCACCGGGCTTGCATCGACGAACCGCCTAGGTGGCCTACACCGCGAGAAATGACGAGTGAGACGGCGGCTGATCGGGGAAGGAGACGGAGGTAAACGTGAGGAGTTCGAGAGTCTAGGCGGGAGATAGGAAATGCCAGATGGGCAACACGTGGGGGGCTTGGCTAGGACCCCTTCAAGGAGTATAATCCCCGACTGCTACGCGGCGGACCTCCTTAGAAGGGTATAATCCCGAAACCGATGCTTGAGCCATCGTGGGGCCGTGTTCATGAACCCAGCCATGAGTTGAGGGAATTGCACGGCCTGTGACACCATTGGAAGGCCTCCTATCGTCAGTACCGACCAGGACGAGTAGCTCCAGACTTTGGCCCACGCCCAGCTTGGCTGGTGAGTGCGTGAGCGTATCCTCTCCACATCTTACGCCGAATCTTTAGGGCCAGAAGTAGTTCGGCCAGGTGAAGCAGCCTTGACGGGAAGCAGCCAAGTGGTCCCAGGGTACTGGGGAGTGAGGCTGGTCCGGCATCAGCTGGGCACGCCAATAATCCCTAAATCCTCAGTACACCGAGCCAGTCATCCGAAGGGCTGTGATGACCTAAGGAAAGCAGAACTCGGTAGCCGCTGCATACGAACTAGAGATAAGGATACCCGTGAGGCAGTTGTCGAGCGAGCCGTTGGGCAAGACGCTGGGCACGTCTCGATCCGAATCATTCACCGAAGCGTCAGACGATCCGACCATTCGCCGAAGCATCAGACGATCCGACCATTATGCCTAAGCATCAAACGATCCGACCATTACGCCGAAGCGATACACGAGCGAGCCGTCGGGCAAGCTGCCGGGCCCGTCTCCAATCGAAACGATATACGCAAACCATCGGGCACGCCGCCGGGCCTGCGTCGAACCATCTGCCGAAGCGCCACGAGCGAGCCGTCGGGCAAGATGCCGGGCCCGCCTCGAACCATCCGCCGAAGCGCCGCGAGCGAGCCGCCGGGCAAGACACCAGGCCCGTCGCGACCGAACCATCCGCCGAAGCGCCGCGAGCGAGCTGTCGGGCAAGACGCCGGGCCCGCCTCGAATCATCCGCCGAAGCGCAGCGAGCAAGCCGTCGGGTAAGATGCCGGGCCCGTCTCGAATCGAATGCTCCGCCGAAGCGCCGCGAACGAGCCGTCGGGCAAGACGCCGAGCCCGCCTCGAACTATCCGCCGAAGCGATACACGAGCGAGCCGTCTGGCAAGCCGCCGGGCCCGTCTCGAACTGCATGCGCCGCCGCGCAAGCCGCTGCGCACACCAAGCCGTCCACCGAGCGATCCGTCGAGCAAGCGGTTGCCGTGGTGCCGCGTACGATCCGGCGCTCGAGCCGCAGCCGGCGGGTGCCGCCGATACCGAACCGAACCCCTTAGATTATTCGCTGTGAATCCCTTAACGGGAGGCGAGCTTGGAAGGATTGTCATGGGGGGGAAGTTATTCTTGTATAATAATTGAACGCCGGCGAAGACCGCGCGCGCCCCATCTCCTTCGTGACTACCAAGAAACCAGACTAGTTCGATATTACCGTCACTCCGACGTTGACCGGACGTCCCAGTGTCACACTATAATCTAGGGTTCAAGTCACCCTTCTTGAGAATTTCGACCTTCAGACGACGTCGATTGTCAGTCACTCACTCTCCCTCCGGTCAACACGAGGCAGATTTTTGAAGGAAGAAGTTCCTACTCAATGCCAGCGACGAGCAAGGAAGTTTGGGTAGCCAGGCTCGAGTTGAAGCTCGACGGGACCTGGTAACGCGCCGCAAGGGCAAGGAAGGAAAGACCACTTGCCGGCCGTTGCGCCGAGCAGACGTGGTCAAGCCGAAAGGCTAGGGAGAGAAAGACCCCCAGCCAGCCTATGAGCCATAACTGGAAGGTCGGGCCAAGAAAGGAGCGTGGGGAGTTGGTCCAAGCAGCGACGATGTCCGCGGGAACCGCGCGAACCGCCCCACCAACGGCTCCGATGATGGTGTCCATCGCACCGGATGCGTGGCACCAAAGACCAGCAAAGTCTGCTGGAGATGCAGTCCACGACGGCTGCTAGGCAGGCAAACGACGAGGACTTTTCGTTTTGGACTGGTTATCCGGAAGGAAGACCCAGGGTGGGACCCCGTTTGACCAGAAAGCCTGCGACCTTCAACGGACTCTGAGGGCCGCAGAGCTCGTTTTTCCTGTTTTTCACCGAAACCGGACGAAAATTGCCAAAATCCAGTCATTTTTGGGTCCCGCCAGTACCTCCGTTTTACCCAGGAACCGGCACTCGTTCTCGCTCGAAGTGGGATAGTAGCCGGACGCGGGAATACACGTTCCGGACACCGTTCCAGCTATTCTGAGCCGCAGAACCGAGTATTTGCGGTGTCCGATGTGTGGAATCCGCACTCGGGACAATTCTTCGGCATCGCTAGGAAGGCTCTTACCGACGCATCGGGCTTCATGCTCGGTGCTATTCTTCTTCCGCAGCGGGGCGAGAGAGGAGGACTACATCAGCCGTTGAGCAATACGCATCCATCGACGGAACCCACGAGACACCGTACGCCGAGCAAACCTCGGGTGATGGGATACTCAACCAACGCCAGGCTCGCTGATTACAGCATCCCGCTGGCATCGACGATAATATACCAACATCGGTCCAGTAGCCGGAATGGCAAACTTGACGCTTATTCAAGGCGTTCGGAGAACCGCCCTGGAATGGGGGGGATAAGGATCGACCGCTTACGGCGATCCGGCATGCGAAGCAGGCTGCGGCAGCCTTCGTCAGAATAGGCGGCAAAGGCTCCCTACTGGCGATATCAGCAGCACGGCTGGAACGCCGGGTACCGGAAGGTCAAGGAAAGATGCCGTTCCGCGCCAAAGCGCCGGAACTGGTGGACAGGGAGAATGCCGTTCCGTGTAGGGCGCCGGAACGGGTTGACCGAAAGGTCAGGGAGACTGCCATTCCGTGCCGAAGTGCCGGAACGGGTTGACCGAAAGGTCAGGGAGGACACCGTCCCGAGCCGAGCGCCGGGATGGATGAGCCGAAAGGCCGGGAATTTGAGGATGGAAACGGGATGCCTTCACCGGAAGGTGGGCACCAGACACCAGACTCAGGACGTCAAGAGTCCCCTGGAATACGGATGGCATTCGACAGCAATACGATGTCATGACCAATACGATCTGACGAACACGCCATTCGACAGCTGCCGCCGCAAGGAATGGTTAAAGAGGTTTTTCCCACCAGGTTTTTCTCGAAAACCAGAGCGGCAGGCTGCAAGGCTGTTCAGAGGTCACCTTACAGAACCGTTACAAGTTTCGTCGATTTGAAACGCCAACGGGCTACCGTCTCACGACGATTTGTGGGACTCTTTCCCATGGGGGTTTTTCAGTCTCGATGATCGAGCGGTAGCACAGTATAGCATCCTGATACGCCAACGGACTACGGGCTCACTGATGACTTGAGAGACTTTTTCCCAGGCGGGTTTTTCGTCTCAATAATCGAGCAATAGTACGGGGCTGAAGGACTATACGCAAGAACACCATCCTATAGCTTCGGGACGAAGCTTAGGAAGGGGGGGATAGTGTTACACTCTAAATATTATGGGTCGGACATTCGGATACGGACAGGGCGGGAAGGTATCGGAAACTCGTCACACGGTCTTAGGACGGCATCCTGAGACCGGGCAACCGACACTGTCGGGGCTCGGCTCGGGTCAACCGACTCTGCGGCACCAGGAGGTCCCTGGGCCAAGTACCGGCGCAGACCGGGAAAGCGCAAGCGCTGCCGAGGAGGAAGACAATCTTGGTGGTCATGATAAGACCGCACGCAACCCAATCGCATCACCCAATCACGACGAGCGGACTTAAGGAGAGGCACCTGCTCTGGCCACTCTCGGGAAGATACGGGAAAAGCACTACTGTCTGACCCAATCGAGAGTTATCCTCTTTACGCTGATGAAATCTAGTGCCAAGGCGAAGAGTTTTCACGTCGCGGCGCGGGGTAATTTCCCCGCAGCACGTGACCTCGCCGAGCCGAATACTTATGCGACTCCTCGCCGGGGGCGAAGGAGGACGAAACAATCATCGGAACCATCATCGAAACGATCATCGGAATCATCATCGAAACGATCATCGGAATATTCATCGAAACCATCATCGGATGCATCATCGAAACCATCATCGGAATCATCATCGAAACGATCATCGGAATCATCATGGAAACGATCGTCGGATTCATCATCGAAACGATCATCGGAATCATCATCGAAACGATCATCGGAATCATCATGGAAACGATCATTGGAATCATCGAAACGATCATCGACATCATCAGTGGAATCATCACCTGAATCGGCTAAACATCATCGCAATGATCAATCGGAATCATCAATCATCAACGGACCACCTACCGGTCACCCAGACATCGAGTCAACGACCATCCCCGCGAGCGATCCGTCGAGCGAGGCGTCGCCATGGAACCGCGAGCGATTCGTCGAGCGAGTCGTCACCACGGAACCGCAAATGATCTGTCAAGTGAGTCGTCACCACCGAACCGCAAACGAACCGCCGCCGCGATACTCGCAAGCCATCAGGCCGCAACCGGGCTTGCGTCGACGAACCGCCTACGTGGCCTACACCGCGAGCAATGACGAGCGAGATGGCGGCTGATCGGGGAAGGAGACGGAAGGAAACGTGAGGAGTTCGAGAGTCTAAGCGGGAGATAGGAAATGCCAGATGGGCAACACGCGGGGGGCTCGGCTAGGACCCCTTCAAGGAGTATAATCCCCGACCGCTACGCGGCGAACCTCCTTAGAAGGGTATAATCCCCGAAACCGATGCTTGAGCCGTCGTGGGGCCATGTTCATGAACCCAGCCATGAGCTGAGGGAATTGCACGGCCCGTGACACCATTGGATGGCCTCCTATCGTCAGTACCGACCAGGACGAGTAGCTCTAGGCTTTGGCCCACGCCCACCTTGGCTGGTGCGTGCGTGAGCGTATCCTCTACCACATCTTACGCCGAATCTTTAGGGCCAGAAGCAGTTCGGCCGGGTGAAGCAGCCTTGAGGGGAAGCAGCCGAGTGGTCCCCGGGTACTGGGGGGTGAGGCCGGTCCGGCATCAGCTGGGCACGCCAATAATCCCTAAATCCTCAGTACGCCAAGCCAGTCATCCGAAGGGCTGTGATGACCTAAGGAAAGCAGAACTCGGTAGCCGCTGCATACGAACCAGAGATAAGCATACCCGTGAGGCAGTTGTCGAGCGAGCCGTCGGGCAAGACGCTGGGCCCGTCTAGATCCGAATCATTCGCCGAAGCATCAGACGATTTAACCATTCGCCGAAGCGTCAGACGATCCAACCATTACGCCGAAGCGTCAGACGATCCGACCATTATGCCGAAGCGATACACGAGCGAGCCGTCGGGCAAGCCGCCGGGCCCGTCTCCAATCGAAACGATATACGCAAGCCATCGGGCAGGCCGCCGTGCATGCGTCGAACCATCCGCCGAAGCGCCGCGAGCGAGCCGTCGGGTAAGACGCCGGGCCCGCCTCGAACCATCCGCCGAAGCGATACACGAGCGAGCCATCTGGCAAGCCACCGGGCCCGTCTCGAACTGCATGCGCTGCCGCGCGAGCCGCCGCGCACACCAAGCTGTCCACCGAGCGATCCGTCGAGCAAGCCGTTGCCGCGGAACCGCGTGCGATCCGGCGCTTGAGCCGCAGCTGGCGGGCGCCGCCGATACCCAACCGAACCCCTTAGATTATTCACTGTGAATCTCTTAACGGGGGGCGAGCTTGGAAGGATTGTCATGGGGGGGAAGTTATTCTTGTATAATAATTGAATGCCGGCAAAGACCGCGCGCACCCTATCTCCTTCGTGAATACCGAGAAACCTGACTAGTTCGATATTACCGTCACTCCGACGTTGACCGGACGTCCCAGTGTCACAAGAGGGATCCTACGAACCAGCTTTCTCTGTACCACTCGATATTGACCCTGCCCTAATCCAAGGGATCACAGACAACAATAATATTCCACCCAACTCTGACGAAGGGCAGAGGCCCACAGAACCTACCCCTCTTCAGAACGTCGAAGTGGTGACTCGAAAGGGGTTCGAAAATATTTGCAAGTTCGAGTAGGAAGAAGTGATCTTGTTCAAACGAGGGCATTCGTAGGTGTGAATTATGATAGGTGACTCACTAATCCAAGATTATAGTGTGACACCGGGGTTATATCGTAACGGTGGTGTGGAGGTACTTGAAGTCAGGTATCTTCCTTTCACAGCGGAATAATCCTAGATTTGTTGTTCGGGGTTCGGTGGGTTTCTTTCCTTGTGATGTTTTTCCTCGTCGCTTCGTGGTGTGCTTATATCCCTTCGCGACCGGGTCACGTGATATTTCGGGAGAGAAGACTTTCTTCTCTCTTTTTGCCCACGTAGTCGCGCCGTTCCCTAGCTGGTTTCTCAAGACGTCTGTCTTCCACCGGTTTCCACCAGCGGTTGTGAGCGGATTGGTCATAATCGGTAACTAGCGATAAGGTGGAGTGAATTGGCTCCGCCACGCGCCCACCCGGACGCGCGGCCCTGCAAGGCTCTTCCGGCGATACAAGAAATCCATCTCGATCCCATCCTTCTTACTGGTGCCTCCTCTATCTCAGCTGACGGCGGCATCTCCTCTTTTCCAAGAGTTTCCACGCCCCACTCCTTATCTCCCGTCTAGACTCTCTCCGCCCCGACATTCGTCATGATCCCCGCTCATGGCGTGCGACTTGCATGCTCCCTTATCTTCCCCTCTTCTGCAGCGGCTACCGACTTCGGCTTCGACCCGGGGTGATGACGCCTATCTTGGATAGAGAATTACGGGTATGTTTCGCCCTAACATTTCCAAGTAGCTTCTTCATCGCTTACCAAGGTTTTGCCTTGGTCGGCCGTACTACGTCTGGAGAGTGAAGTCTTTGGATGTGGCTTTGATTCTTTCACGTGACCTTTCTTTCCGTGCTGCACCGTAGGGTGTAACAGTAACTGGGTACATGTCCCCAAGGATCGATAAGGCAGAACACCATGATACTCATCAACATTGTCTTGTCGCCCCGCTTCGACCAGTCCCCGAGTTCTCCCGCACACACACACAAAGGAAATCGATCCTTTCCCCCGTATCTCATCAATTAGGAAAGGAAGGTGGTGTCGGAAGGTGTCTTCTAGGCGCTAGATGGATCTTCGGAGGGTCTGGCAATCGTCTCGCTGACAATCGTACTGGCGACTCGGTGCCGGCATTTTTCTGCTTTGATTTGGGCTTGAAATTATTGGTCGGGATAAAGTCGTATTCCTCAGTCTGAAGGCGTTAGTTTTAGAAGTCTGTCAGACACGATGAGATATGCCTTCACTTCAATCAACCCGGGGACGACTTCGTCTGGTGCAAGGACATGCCACTTGTCACCGTCCTTGATCACCACGGTAACGTCTGCCTTGCACAACTCGCCGAGTTCATATGCTTTTTTAAAGACCGTTTTCTTTCTGCGTTCCAGAACACTGCAACGGTTAGTGAAAACTTATTTAATGGGTTGTGATGTGCTTACAGATCTCGCGTCTGTAAGCCGGTTGCCAAAGACAATGGTGTTTGATTTGTTTGATTCCTGCTCAAATTGGAGTATGTGCTTGCTGAGACCGAATTTCTGGATGCAGATAACCCCCCTCTATATGTACTGACCAGATAACTACATGGTATTGCATAGGAACACAACTGAGCGCATGTAAGAATCCTCCGGAGGTATATCACGCTAGCTTAAAGCGCGTGCAAAAGTAAAAGTGAAATAGAGTGGCTATTCTACATCTAGTGTGCCAAGCAGTGTCCCATTAAAGCTCACACTTTTCGAGAGAGAACCAAATCACAGTCTCGTCGCCCCGCTTCGACCGGTCGAAGTGGAAGTCCATCACCATGGATCGTTTGGTCAGCCATTACCAGTACCACCTAGGGCTTGCTATAATCATTGGCCTTTGGTTCCTCTACATTTTCATTCATTCGTTGATTGACTGTCTTGCTTTCCTGAACCGGAGATTCAAGACCTCACTACCAAGCCTACACCGCCACGTCACAACATCCGGGCTGCTCAATTCCAGCGATGTGCTTATTTGTTCAATAATATCGTCGCTAAACGTCCTCTGGCTTACAAACTATTTTCGATCTACAGATGGAACATTCGAGAGAGCAGGGGCATTGGCTACCTTCAACCTGCCCCTATTGTGCGTTCTGTGGCCCAGGGAAAATGTCATCTTGGAGTATGCAGGGCTCTCGTCAGCAACTCATGCGCGCCTTCGCCTCTCCTTTGCGATACTCATCGGACTTGAAGCTGCGCTTCATGCTGGCGGGAATTTGGCGTCTAACATGGTCGGAATTTCTGTAGCAGCGTTGGTGTGTGTAGTTTTGTTGCCCAACGCTTTAGCGTTCGCCATCTGGACACAGATCAGGCATTTTGAAGTTCTACTAGCGTTTCACGATGCTTTGCTGGTATCCCTTTTAGTCCTACTTTGGTTACATGTGGGGGACCGCGAGGTACAGCTGCATTTGATGGCTGCAATGGGGAACTTAGTACTCGTTAATTTGATGCTCCCAGTGTTTTGCATCCTACACAACGGTACAACAGTGACGTTGATCGCAAAGCACGATGCAACAGAAGTTACGGTGCAGCTACCTCGCGCCATAACCGTACTACCCGGTCAATATATATATCTCACCCTTGGGAAGTCGACTTTGGCAACATGGTTCAGCCCCTACCAATTCCATCCATTCTGGCTTACTGGGACACGCGATCCCACAGTTATCACCGTGCTGGTGGAAAGAAAGGGTGGATTTAGCAGCAGCTTGTATCGCAGAGCCTTAACACCCGGATCACACGCTGGGCTCCATGCTCTCTTACATGGTCCCTATGGGCGCCACCGCCGCCTTGAAGATTACGAGATCGTAATATTTTGGGGGCAGGGTAGTGGCATTGGGCAGCAGATAAGTTACCTCGCCCATTTGACACAGCGTCATGGCTCAATAAAAACCCGAAAAATCCTGGTATTCTGGATCTTAAGCCCACATCAAAAAGAATGGTTCGCAGAAGCGATCACTTGTCGACTACTCAGTGACCCAGAGGATGCAAGACCACAGGTGAGTCGGCTTCCAGTGGCACACGTCTGAACGCCTGCAGATGGGTAGGTCCTTCTATAACTAACAGGCATCAGTTTCTGAGGATCAAAGTGTGGGGAATCGATGGTGATTCTGGTCACAGGCTTGATTGTTTTCAGGGGGAACCTTCTATGGACACGGAAATGATGAGGAGCATTATCGGGCCGGGAAAGGTGGTAGTTTCTGTATGTGGGCCCCGAACTGTAGGGCGTAACATGAGAGCAACACTCAGGAGAATGGACCTAAAACTAGATATAACTTTGAATGATGATTGTTATTGATGTTTCCAATCTTCCAAGACACCATAGCCTACTTCCTCTCCTCTTCCTCTTCCCGTGTCCTCCCCTCCGAGAATGGGCAAAGATGCGAAGGAACCACTACGTAGTGTCGATACGGATGCGCGCGTCTATGATTTTCAGCTGCTTCGGAGCCTTCGGAGCTCCAAGCAGCCGCGCAGCTAGTTAGGATCGGAGTGAGACTTCATCGCCGTATCCATGAGCGCCACTTGCCCTTCGTCTTTCCTCCTGTTCATATTCTAGGTGCTGAGAGTGAACGCTGATACTCTCATGTCCGGCGGCTAGGGATGCCATCGCGAACCAGACTCTGCTGGCACCAGACATGTGTGTGCGGGTTCTAATTTCACCAGATTTTATGACTAAAACAGTTAGTACAACTAAAAGGGAAATAGCTTACCTATTTTGATACGTTTGAGTAATAGAGTATATAAATGACCAGTCGATTAACTATGGGACAATCCAATTTGCAATGTTTATTACTCCGCCTACCACTCCTCCACTGTCCTACCATGAGCTACTCTCAATTAATCAGCAACTTCAGAATGAGCTGAATCGAAGGTCATACCTAAAAGATATCATCATTTCGCAACTCCAAGCCATGATTGTTGAAACTACCGAGCGACTCGCCGAGCGAGATTTTCACCTGCAACAATTACAATCGGTGTTAACCGAGTTTACGGACGAGTATGCGAATCAGTGTCCCAGCGTACTCTCCCACAGATTGCAAACAGCCACCGAAAGGCTTCGAGAAAAAGAGCTGCGGATCACATGTTTGTCGGAGACTTTACAAATAACGGCCAAATCGATTCGCGAGAGACACCATCCTGATGTCATATTGGCGTCATTTGACGCAGTACTTTTTGAAGTTGGTTCTTTACTGACGGGGGCTCAGGGGGTTTGAGACAGGGGAATATGTTTGTTTTCTTGGGTGATGTTGAACAGTTTGGGAGGTCAGCAATTCTTATTCTCATTCATGGCGGCGTATTAGCTAGCACCATGTTGCGCAGAATTCATGTGCCACCTTCCTGTGGTACATTGCATGAACCGTTTCTCTTTATCGGCTGCGGGCGCCAGCGCTGACAAGGCTGAACCTCTGTTAGCGTCGTTTTCAGCCTGGGGGGAGGTGTCCGAATACCCACGCAACAATGTAGTAGATAGTTCAGCCCACACCGAAACAAGGCTTCGGCCGGCCGCCGTCCAAACAATCATCCCTTCGACCTGCCAATCTACAACGTTAGTCATCCCTTCCACAGCCAGCAATAGAAAACCAACCAAGTTTCTTAACACTGGTTGCAGATGGTTGTCTTGGAGCGCTGGTTGTTGAGGTATTCACAGAACGGTGTTGGTGGCGGGTGGCATCCAACTCCCCCAGTATCACATGACATGTGTACCTCGCTCTCTGTTTTGCTCAGCTCCCCGCTCTCGCTTACTCCACATCCCCTAGGGTACCAGGCATCCAGAAGCAGCTGCAAATTCCCCCCCCCCCCCCACTTTTTTTATCATTTACTGCAGTTCCAGTGGAGTGCTTGACTTCATCTTACCCGTCGTTCCTCGCCATCACCGCCATCACACTCGCTGCGCCTGACTCGCTATCATACTCACCGCCGGCGTCCTGACCGCCATTCCTTGCCGTTGGCGTCTTCATCTCGATTTTGACACCCAGAGAGCCATGCTTACCACATCACAAAGCTCGGCAGCATGTCTCACCTTACCGCCGGTGTCCTCCCTCCCCTCGTCACGTCGTATTGTACAGCTTCCCACTCTCTCACCGATATATTGGGTCGCCTCTTACTCGCTATCGTGCTAGCCGCGTCATATTGCACCACTTCCCGTTTGTCGCGACGATGGATGCGATGCTGTGCTCGCGCTGGGTGCTCTGTTGATATCGTACATGGTTCGTTGGTAGATCAAAAAGTGTAAGGAACCTCATGCAAAACCACATAACGTTAGCCAGGTAGAAGCAAGATATCAGGTAGAAGCGAGATATCAGGTAGAAGCGAGATATCAGGTAGAAGCGAGATATCAGGCGAGATATCATCAGGTAGAAGCGAGATATGTAGAAGCGAGACAGCCGGGTAACACACCGCTAACCCCACCATGTGAAGCATTATTTTTTCCCATGGCATGTGCAATGGCACAGGGATGGTGAAGCTCACAAGGTGTCAGCCCCTAACTGTAGAGCTATTGTAGACCGCACAGAGGGGTTAGAGGAATCACCGATGAGCACCCTCGGACCCAGAACGCAGCACGGAAATACAAAGTCATCAGGAGTAGCGAAAAAAAACCTCTGGAAGGCTGATATAGACAATAGAGTATAGTGGTGTTTATCATAGAAGGTACAGTGACTCATCATAGAAGTTATGGTTGTCCATTCAACTTACCTACATTTGGACATACCCCTGAGATCAAGAAGTCGGACATTGTCGACATCCTAACGCCTCTAGCACCCTATCAGTCCAAGTCTGCTAGTTCGGAACGGCAGCGTCAGGTTCGGCAGTCGTATTGATGGTGGCTGCCATAGCCAGACGGCGGTTCCGAGAGGCAGCGCGTTCGGGGCATTCGCGGAGGAAGTGACCAACAGTTCCGCAATACAGACATTCGCCCCGGGCCATGCTTTCTTGTCTGATACGATTATTCTCAGCAGTCCTCTGCGTGGCCGATAAGTCCACAGGCGCCACGCCATAATGTCCGCTGTTGGTGCCCGTCGGATTCGCTGGAGCCAGGGTGGGGGTGCTGGCTGAGGATGGCCCAGAGCGGGGCAGTCGCTGGGTACGGCCAGGCTGGACCCATTCCGTGGCACGAGCGCGAATCCGGTTGTCCAACTCCCGACAGATCTGGATCAAATGAACCAGACTATTGGATTGGGGACGGGAGGTGACCAAGGCATCTTTTATCTCATCCGAGAAGCCTTCGTACAATTGTTCTCGCTGGGCCTCTTCGTTCCAGTTTAGGTCTCCCATGATCCAACCAAACTCGGTGATATAGGCGGCAAAAGTGCCGCTCTTTTGCTTCAGTTTTCGAATCTCACGGTTGGCGGTACAGGTTCTGTTGCGGTCATCGAATGCCTGGTGGAGGAGGTCGAGGAGTGCGTTCAGGGATTCGAGCCGGATTCGTCCAGTATTCTCAGATACATAGCTGCGAATCAGGCAGAGGGTGGCCCCCAAGAGGCGGTTGACCGCATATTGGAGGCACACTTAGTCGTCGGGGTAACGATGGGGCTGTGCGGCCAACTTGTTGCGCAGCAGGATAATCCAGGTGTGCAATTCTTCGGCCTTACCGCCGTCGAAAATCAGTGGCGCATCAGGAAACCCCTTCTGGGCGGCGTTGGCACCACCCTGAGTGGTAGCCATGGCCACTACCTGGGCCTGCAGCTGGGGAACCGCTGTTCGAGGGTGGAGCCGGAAGCGTTCGTGTCCATGGGTTCCGAACTCATTATCAGTGGGTTAGAATAAAAGATGCAACCTAGTGTAACGGCGGCAGTTCTCCAAGGTACTCGAGTGAGTTCGGGTGACGCAAGCGGGAGTGGGAGCGTAAGCGGGGGGGGAACGGCAACCCGAATGGAAATGGAACGGGAACGGGAACGGGAACGGGAATGGGAACAGGAAGGGAATGGGAACGGGAACGGGAACGGGAGACAGAGACGGACAGTGTCAGACGGACGTGTCGGACAAGAATGGACAACGTCAGACGGACGTGTCGGACAGAGAGACGGACAGCTTCGGACGGACGTGTCGGACAGGAACGGACAAAGTCAGACGGACCTGTCGAACAGGAACGGGCAACATCAGATGCACGTGTCGAACAGAGAGACGGACAGCATCGGACGGACGTGTCGGACAGAGATGGGCAGCGCTAGACGAGCGTCGCCGATACGGAGATACGGAAACGGAGGAAATGGAAGCAAGGTTGATATTCCGTATAGAATACAAGAGGTTGCATGAAGAGAAGAAGAAGAGAAAACACGGGAGACGCCCTCCTTATATACACAGTTCTTGCAACTCCCATACCTCCTCCTATTCATACCCGCGCAACTCACATATGTACTCATACTCACATATGTGCTCATAACCACGCAACTCATACAACCTTCTCTTATGCAACCGGGGCCCGTAACCGACACCCTTTCCAAGATCAAGACATCCGGAGCGAGGTGACGACACTCTTTCCAAGATCGAGACATCTCGAGTGAGGTGCCAGCATCAACAACGAAATCAAACAACCAAACCCAAATCCAGCGCCGGGACCTGCGCCGTGACAGAGAGAGAGAGAGGAGGGGGGGGGGGCGCAGACAGGGTAAGCACCTTGTAAACGGTCCTACTCTGTCTGCCACTCCGCCGGCTCTTCCAGCGCTGACAGGTGGTCCTACATCGTCTTCCGTGTCGAAGGCAGCAGAGGTAGACATGATGCTTGGTGGCGGTGGAAGTTTCTCTCACAGTTGCTAGATGGCAACGAACTTGAAATTTTGGGGCTGAACTCTGGTCTCGGTGGTGGGCTCGGTGAATGTGTCATATTGTCGCTGAATGGCTTTCTTCAGCGTTTGTGGGTTTTGAACTCCTGTTATACATACACTGCCTGCGCTGGAACGCAGAGGTTACGTGTTCGCACTGAGCACACTGAGTGGAACGTTGTGTGCACACCTTTTGCACGGAAAGTGTATGAACACAAGGGCAAATTGGGATTGATGGTAGAGGGTCAGTGCCGAGCGAGTGAGTGTGCTACTTGTTTTTTCTTGGTGAGGTTACCCAAGTAGGTATGAGAATTCCCTCAGCCTGCGCTTGTATGAAGATGAATAGCTGCCGTATTTTCCAGCGGAGCGGTCGACTAACCCCGCCGCCTGGTAAATTCCAGGGCCTCACATCTTTTGGTGTGGTGAGACCGTATATTGGTAGTGGAGCGGCCGTTTTTGTCTGCGTGGCCCTCGCCCCTTACGAAATTGTCACTGCCGATAGATGGAATCGGGGCACACTGATCTTTAACAGATGGACTGTTGCGTTCGGGAGGTGTTAAACCCACCACAAACAGCACCACAGCCGCTTGCCGAACAGGTATGTAGCTCTCGCATTTTTTCCAGTTCTCTGTTTGACCAGGTGCACAGTCCCGCTGCATAGCAATGGGCTAGTGATTCCCCCCAGTTGCAAGAGATACTGCATACGACGCACACTTCCAGCCGCTCATTACAGGGGCTAGCATTAGCCAATAGCCGCTCCCAGGAGACACGGCATATGACGCTCATTACAGGGAATAGCATTAGCCAATGAATCATCAGCTGCAGTTGTAGGAGATACGGCATACGACGAATCATCAGCCGCTCCCAGTCACAGGAGATACAGATCGATGCAACATACACCTCCAGCCAGCTCTTTGCAGAATCTAAGATCTTGAGCCCGCCAGGCGGCAGCCGAGGGAGAGAGAAGAGGAGCGGAGGGTAGAGGCCCCTATTTCTCACCTTCACGACCCAACACGTCGTGTCACTCGGCTCGCTCAGTGACCACCAGGTCCGTAATTAGCCAATGACGAACACCCAAGATGGTGGCCGACTTGTTCAAGGATTGGATTTTTAAGGGGTGAGGGGCGTGAAGCAGAACCTCGCCGTCCTCGTTGTTCTCGCTGCCCTGCTGTTACTGTCTCGTCGCCCCACACTTCGACCGGCTCCCGACGTCCCTGTCGTCCTCGTCGTCCTCGCCGTCCCTACCGCTGTCCGTCGTCCTCGTCGTTCTCACTGTCCTCGCCGTCCTCATTTTTCCCGCTGTCCTCGTCGCCCTCGCCATCCCTGCCGCTGTCCGTCATCCTCGTCATTCTCGTTGTCCTCGCCCTCCTCGTTTTCCCCGCTGTCCTCGTCACCCTCGCTGTCCCTGCTGCTGTCCGTCGTCCTCGTCGTTCTCGCTATCCTCACCCTCCTCATTTTCCCTGCTGTCCTCGCTGTCCTCACTGCCCTGCTGTAACATTAGCTGCCGCTGTACTCGTCGCACTCGTCATCCGCGCTGCTCTCACAATGTTCACGGGCAGGCAGCCCACGACTTGATAGAGCTGCCGGATGCTCGGTGGTATGGAGAGATGGGCAATCATAGGGGGGTATCAAGACCCACACGGGCTACAGTCAGGAGGCATACGGCGCAGTGTGCGTCGTCCTCACTAGAGTGCTGAAGATCGCTTCGAGAAGGTGTTTTGTGAGAGGAAAATAAGTGGCTAGCAAGTGGGAGGGTATTAAATCAGGACGGTCACTCCGTCCGCCGGGACTCAAATTGCGCTCATGAACCATCATCCCAGAGGGCATCTGGGCGGAGACAGTAACAGTAGAATTGGGGGTGGTTCGGCCATTCCGACTCATTTCGTTGTTGAATACGAAACTATGACTACAATCCATATCTTTCAGTGCTTGCTTGTATATACCTCTGCTGCCAACATCCTCATTAGTATATCGTACTACATCGGCGGGTGGAATATGGATTGTGCTAGCACCGTTGTGTGCGGGTGTCTGGCGTTTAGCTGTACCAAGATGTCCGGAGGTCATCCAGCCATCAATAGTGGGTTTGTAGTAGTACTATCATGGTGAGCCGCTGCTGTGGTAATCTCACTAGAATTGATTCCACTACCGGTACTGCTCTGAACCCGAAGACAGCCAGCCCTGCTGTTACTGTCTCGTCGCCCCGCTTCGACCAACCCCCGCCGTCCCCTCCCCCTACTCTCCGCCTAGATGCCCTCTGGGATGATAGTTCATGACCGCAATTTGCCCCCCAGCGGACCGAGTGACCATCATGATTTAATACCCTCCCGCTCGCTACCCACTTATTTTCCTCTCACAAAACACTGCAAACTTTGGAGATCAGACGAGGAGAACTGATCGAGTTCCAGATTCGGACAGCGGCCAGGAATGAACAGTTTCGATTAGTGAATAAATAATGGGAAAAAAAAGCCGTTGGGTAAGCTAAGGAAAGTAACTTGATATCCCCAGCCTCTCCCGGTGCCTGGCCCCCTGCTGCACCTTTTTGCTTTCCGACATGTTCTGATCTTGTACACAGAAAAAGAACAATGAAGTGTTACTAGCCAATACAAGGTGGTAGCTTGGCTCCCCCTCCCTCAGTCTCCCGAGACGCGGCCTCGTCAAGTCTAGGCTGGCCCTCAACCCATATATCTGACATGGCTAACATGGCTCGGAGCAATCCGGCAATGCCATCATTGTTGATAGACTCCAAAGTGTCGGGGATTCGTAGCGTTTCCCTACGGACAAGAGACATCTGTCGAACGACTAAGCTACCTTGAAAAGAGTGGCCTTGCGGAAGGACGACGGTGAGCAACCAAGCCGACGCCGAACTTGCTACTGGTGAGCCACTGAGCAGAGGCCCACTGTGTGTAGAAGAAATAAGCCGGGCCTGAGCCTCCTAATACTGACGGGTAATTATTACAGAGAGCAAGCGGAGTGATGGTTGATGATGGGCTTGGCGAAGGCTTGCGATCGCGGATTAGTGTGGTACCAACCGACGACCAAATTTTCTATTTGGACTTACATATGTACATATCATATGGGCATAATATAATTGCCTAATCTACTAACTTCAACCATCGGTCAAATTAAACTCTCGTTTCCACCAGCTTCCTGCAGAAGCAATAAGCCATACTGAATGGCTTTCCTCGCTTCCATGATATGCACCGCCAGAGTCACAGACTTAATAGCCTTCTAAGCTAGATCGCGACGATGGGAACCTTCTGCAGCTGCAAACTTTTGTCCTAGCGCTTTGTGGTCCTTGACCAGCTGCTGGATGTATTGGGCTTGCTTGTCGTTTGCCTTGACTAGCTCGTCATTCTCCATGACTAGCTTGTCATTCTCCTTGACTAGCTCGTCATTCTGTATGACTAGATCGTTATTCTCCTTGACTAACTTGCCGATGTCACGTCGTTGTGCCCAATAGATGTTTTCGTCAGTTTCAGTCGCGAATTCATAGACCATGTCTGGGTCTGAGTCTGTGGAAACGTCGGTAGCCTCTACACCAGAACGAGTGGTGTCGTCCTCCGAAGCTTGAATAGCTCCGTCACCGCCGAATTCGATCAGAACAAGATTGTTCTCCTGTGGGTGGTTCATCGTAGTAATCAGGTTGTCTGAGGGCCTGTCCAGCTACGTGAAGGATGGCAGGTTATATATGTACTTTATCACGAGGGATTTGGAAATCTAAATCTGTTGGTAAATAGATCCTTGCTAGCTGCCTGTCAAGATCCTGACTTCCTCGCACTGTCTGGGGCTCGACAGGCAACGTAGTTCCTCGGCGTGCCTACACGGTAGGTCTTTCCTGTAGTTCGGCTCTCGGGCTGTGTTCATTCAGCTCACTGGCACGGGCAAGTACTTCCCTCTCTGGTTCGGGTGAAGTCTGAGGATGTCCCTCGGCGTAGCCCTGTCTATGCTGGTGAGACTCTAACTCCCAGTCTTCCGTTGTCTTCGTCTACTGCCGCTCGAGGGTCTTTATTGTAGCACGGTTGGTTGGTTCGGGGTTTCGGTCGCAGCGCCGGTTTCACGGGAAGGTAGAAGTAGGAGTTGGTGGAGAGAGATAATATTCGATTACGATCTAATGAGCTTTAACACTACAGGTTTTGTGCGCTCGTCCTCACCGTACCACCCCCGTGGGGCTCCCATCTTTCCCGTCTGCCAAAAGGAATAAACGCACCAAAGAAATCGTAAAAGCAGGGCACCAAAGAAATCGTAACAGCGAGCGACCGTACAGAAAGACTCATGACAACCTGTCCTCCCTTTTGGGCCAAAATCAAAGCGTTTTTGTGGATACATTATAAAGGAGACTTGCGGTGGAAAGAAACTTCGGTAAAGGAGATAGTGCAATACCCCTACCTTTTGAGCACTCTCTAGGCGGCCATCGTTCTGTCAGTGGTTGCCGTGTTGTCGCGGCGCATTCCCAGCGTGATCTTGACATAGGTGGAGCAGCTTCGGTCGGAGGCTTTGTGTGGTTGTAGGCAGTTGGCGCAGCGGATCGGCAGGTGGTTGCAAGAGTGCCCTCCTCTGCAGTTCATTATCGCACACGGATGATCCTTGGTGGGGTGGGGTTGTGCATATACGGCGCAGGTGTGGTTGCTGGCGGTGCAGCATTGCGTTGGGTGCCCAAAGGTCTGGCATTTGTTGCATTGGGTGGCGGGGCCGAAGGTGATGTATTCGGCAATAGTGCATTCGCGGTTGAACATGGCAAGGCTGGTGGCACCGAGAGACTTCTTCGTCATCTCACCTATAAAGGTGACGATCATGGAGGAGGCCCCTTTACCCTGGCGGCGTTCATGGCTGGTGAGCCAACGCGGTGTCTGGCCCATTCGGAGGGACGGGTAGGATGATTCGATTTCGGTACGAACGGATTCGGGCGTGGCGGTGGTCGGGATGCCGTGGACGATGAAACGGGTCCATCGCTGGCTGACTCTGGACGATGCGATTGGTAATTCGTGGAGTGCCTCCTCTAGGATGGCTAGGTATGGTTCATAGCTGGTGCTCAGGTGCTGAGGTGCGACTGTAAAAACGAGGTTGTTGGTGGCAGTGATGTTAGCCAGAATGAGGGGCGGGTGTTCGATGTTGGCATGGGTGGTGATGGTCTTGTTGGTCACTTGGAGTGCGCGGTCTGCGGCCTCCTTGCGGTCATTGGGTGCGGTCGTGAGGCTGAAGATTATCAGCCTGTCCGCAGTCGGGTAAGGCTTCGGGAGGATCGTCTCCTTTCTGGCCTTCTTCTTGCTCCTGACCTCCGTAAACTCCCTCGGCTGTTTTTCTGCTATCTGTGCATAGGTTGGTGCAGGACCTGGGGGGGGCTTGGTGGTGGTGGGTGGCTTCTGACGTTGTTGGGAGAGTGCCGGCACAACTCTGGGGGCTGCGGGGGCGGCGGCGGGAATGGGACGTGCGGATAGGGTGGCGATTTGCTCCGAGAGCTTGGTGACGGTGCTGGTCAACTGGGAGATTTGTTTCTGCATCTCCAGGTCCCTCTCCTTCATCTCTTTGAGGCCAGGGATTTTGACGGTAACTGATTGCTTTGCGAATTGGTAAGTCATTTCGGCATGGATGAAACGGCAGATCGGTTCGAGTAGCCGTTCGGTGGTATCATTGGTAGCCGTGATGTGGTCCAGTTCGGATTTCCATGCGAGGAAACTGGCCAGTGTGTCAGTATCGTGGTCCCAGTCGGGCGCATAGTCCACCTCTGCGTTGAACATGTCGTGGGGGATGCATTGTTGTGGGGTCGAGATTGGGGGCGGTGGTGGTGTGAATGTGGTTGGTGGTGGGGTGGAGGAACTCCCCCAAAGCGATGGGTATGTTGTTTGGCTAGCTTTGCCCTTTGCCATGGAGGCGAAGATGGTTGCCATGGTGATGCAGAGTTTTCGTGGACAGGTGTCCACTTTCCAGAGTGGGGGTGGACGTTGTTCGGTTACCGGGCGACCGCGGCGCGGAGCGGAATCGAGCGGGCAGCAGCAACAAAGATGTGAGAGGTGGCCAGCGAGTTTGTAGATGGAAAGACCGTGGAGTTATGAAGCTCCAGAGGGTATTTCCAGCGAAATTGGTGGTGGGAATAAAAAGTTGTTTGGCGGCAGGGGAAAATTTTGCGGTGGAGTGAAGGATAATTGATTGCGTGGAGAAAGAATCTCCAGACTAGCTACCGCGCCCTTCCTTTATACCTTTTCCTCCACTGTGGAATCACAGCCTCGCCCGCAAGACTGACACAGAGTTTTCCCATCATGACCCTTTCGCCGCGCCCAAAGAAAACACATGATCGCACTCGGCCGCCGCGCGGCCCACACTCTACTCGAGACAACAGGAGAAAGGACGCGCAAGTAAATCAAGGTAGACACACACAGGGGAAACGGCAACAGAGAGACGACGCGCGGACATAATCAATGAGGAACAACATGCGTAACGATGACAGGAGAAGGACGCGCAAGTATAATCAACAGAAAACGACATACGTAACGATGACAGGAGAAGGACACGCAAGTAACATAACGGAGACGAAGGAGAGAGGTCTAGACCGGCCAGTGGTCGGGGATATCACTACAAGAGCGATATGGCGGAGATCGGTCGAGGCGCCTAAGCGCGGAGTAAGACCGCGGCTGTGGCAGCGGAATCGAGGACGAGCCACAGGGCGACAAGGGTGAGAGTGGCACCAGCGCCGGCGCCAAGGAGCCTGTCGCGCCAGGTTCGTGACAGTACGTCCCCTGTCCAGACCGAAGCTCCAGCGAGGTCATGTCGGGTCATCAGGGTCCGGCGGCAGATGGGGGTGCGGTAGATGCGGATGGGCCGGCTAGCCTGCTGCCGGGCGTGGAGTTGTTCGTTCATGTGACACTGGGGTTATATCGTAACCGGAGTGTGAGGAGAATCAGAGGTAATCAGGCTACTTTCGATAATTCACAGCGGAATAATCTTAGATCTTGTGTGTGGGTTCGGTGGTAGTGTTGGTGAGGGTGTTCGTGCTGTTTTTCTCTTCCGCTTCCGAGAGAAACCTCTTTCTTTTATGGTCGAAGTCGTAGCGTGAGATCTGATGAACCAGCCTGAGTGCTGGTGACTCGGGCTTGGATTCCCCCGAGGTGCGGGGACCCCGTGGGTGATTCATTGGTCATAGCAGGGTGTAGATAAGGGGAAATGAGGTTTCATGCACCTTGCGGCACCCTAGGCTTAGAGTCCTCCGTCTCTCGCTGAGGCAAGAGCTCCCTGGGGAGCCACGTACTGTATGAGGGCCATGCAGTCGTGCGGGTTCTAAGTTCTAGAGTCTGTCGATCACCCTGAGGTGACGCAATCTCCCTCTGGAAGGAGATCCGTTTGTTTGCACTCACCCCCTCATCTCCGGAGTTAGCCTAGGTCCGGTTTTCTCGGCCGACAGCTAATCTCCGTCTCCTCGATCTCCTACCTAGACTCTCTGACATCATTACCCGTGCTTCAGAGGGCAACTAGTGCCTTCTCCGAAGGCCCATGGTGAGTCTCCCTTGCTATGTACTCCAGCTAATTACTAAGGTGTAACAGTTCATTCGCTGTTGCTCAGCGATGATGGCTTCCATCGTGGTGGCCATCCGCTGGAGTTGCTGTTGGTCTTTGTCACGGAATTCGTTCATGCGTTGCGCTAGCGTTCGGTGCACTACATGGTTTCAGCGTGCGTCCCGTGTGGTTGTTTGATGTATCATAGTGACAATTTCCCCCAGGAGGGTGAGTTATTCGTCCTGCAGCGCGGCAGCTACGGTTACGGTGGCGGCCGGATCCTCGGTGGGGTGGGCGTTCTCTTGGTCTTCTTGCGTGATGTCGGCCAAGGGGGCACGTGGGGCCGCGGCGCTGCAGTAGAGGTGATGGTTTTCGAGATTCACGAGGAACCGACAGTCAGGGTAGACCCGCTTTCCTCGGTGCCAGTCCGCGCAAGCTTTCACGGGGTTGAGGCGCCGTTGGCGGGTTACTGCTAACAATACGTCGGGGTGAGGGAGTGGACAGTCGCAGATTTGCATTCGACAGGGACAGCAGCTCTGGTGGGGGTAATAGTTGTTATCTTTCATTTGTCGGTGGATGCTGCAGTAGTCGTCGTAGCAGGCCGTCCAGTGGAGGGAGGCGTGGTCGTCCTGGCGGGGCTGTTCTACGGCGGACAAGGGTGGTGACGGTGCTGTGGGGACGTTCCAACCGTCCGTGGTCGCGGCTTGGGCGGCAAGGCCCCAATCGTTGGTTGGTTCGATCATGGTTTGTTCGTTATCTGGGGTCGTGGTGGAAAAATCGGCGGTGTGGCTGTGGTCCGCGAAGGTCCAGCCTTCGTTGGGGTCGACAGTGGCGGTGGTAGACATTTTAGTTTTGGGGGGCGGGTTTCTCGGGGTAGTACCTGTGGAATTGCTGGACGAGATTGGGAGAGTTTTTGAAATTGCGGGCGGGGTACCAGGTACGATCGGGGTCGTGGAAACCAGTCCACTTGACTCGATACTGTATCTGGTTTCTATGGCGTCGGGAGTCGAGGATCTTTTCTACTTCCCACTCTTGCTGTTCTTGGATGATTATGGGGGGTGGTGGTGGTTGGTGATGTCCTGGGATAGGTTCGGTGCTGGCTGTGGGTTCTAGGAGGCTGATGTGGAAGACTGGGTGGATTTTGACTGTGGCCAGTAGGTCCAGCTTATATGCTCTTGAGCCTACCTTCTCGAGGATAGTATACGGGCCTATTTGCGTGTGGTCCAGTTTGTTCGATGGTCGGGTGGTTCGGGTGTGTTTTCGTCGTAGCCAGACCTTGTCGCCTGGGTTCAGCACCGGGTCCGGATGTCGTGCTTTGTTGGCTTGCTCTGCTTGAGACATTTGGGCCTCCTTAATTTCTGCTCGAAGTTCTTCATGCAACCTTCCTAATGCTGCAACATATTCTGACGCCTCCGGGGTTTCCTCGTTCCGGGTGCCGAGATCTGGTAGGAAACGCGGGTGATATCCATAGTTGGCGAAGAAGGGGGTTATTTTTGTGGTTTCGGTTTGTATGTTGTTGTAGCAGAATTTGGCAATTGGCAGCAGCCTTTCCCAGTCGTCCTGCTGGTAGTTGCAGTATGCCCGGAGGTACTGCTCAAGGGTGGCATTGGCTCTTTCCATTTGTCCGTCCGTTTGCGGGTGGAAGGCTGTGCTGAGGTTGGGTGATATCCAGAGTGTTTCCGTTACTCGTTTCCAGAAGTCTGAGGTAAACAGGGATCCTCTATCTGATACCATACTGCTTGGTAGTCTGTGGGGTCTGACAACTTGCCGGAGGAAGTGGTCTGCTAGGTCTTCGGGGTTCATGGTGCCCTGGCAGGTGACGAAGTGTCCTATCTTTGTGAGGCGATCGATTATTACCCATAACGTGTCTTTTCCGTTGCTTATCGGCAGTGCGGTGATAAAGTCCATTGATATCGTGTCCCATGGTCTGTGTGGGAGTTCGAGGGGCTTTAGCAGTCCAATTGGCGCGTGTCGGATTGGCTTGATGCGATGGCAGGTGTCACAGTGGTCGCCGTATCTGTGGATGTACTTCTGTTGCCCTGGCCAGTAGAAATTTCGGCTAACAAGTTCCAGGGTTCTTGCTCGGCCCGGGTGTCCCGCGGCTTGCGCGTCATGGTGGTGTCTTGATATGCGGAGTCGCAGGGTGTCGTTGTCAGGGATCCATATGAGGCCATCATATATCAGCAACCCATTGTTATCTTTGCATAGTCCTAGCGCGATCTTCCCGTCGCGGGTGGTCCTGTTTGCCTTTTTCCTCCGGATTTCTTGGATCTCTTTATCTACTGTGCTTAGTGTCCGGATTTCATTCAGGAGTTCCTTGTCTCTCTCGAGGTTGATGGTTTCTGTCGTATTGGCCTAGAGTGCTTCGAACGCTTTTTCGGGTAGCAAGATTCGGCCCTGGTTCTGCCGATGCTTCATATCCCCTTCCCAGGGAGAGTCTCCTGACTCTCTAGAGAGGATGTCTGGTTTGCCGGCCAATTTCCGAGGTCGATATTTGATCATGAAGTCGTAGTTGGCTAATCGCTCCCCCCATCGGGCTTGTCGCAAATTGAGTTCCTTCTTTGTTTTCCAATATTCGAGGTTTTTGTGGTCGGTGAGGATCGTGATTTTTGGTCCCGTTGTCTTACAATAGGTATCCCATTTGCGCAGGGCATCCACAATCGCCAGTAGTTCTTTGTCGTGGATGTCGTAGTTGCGTTCCGGGTCCTTGAGTTTCCTCGAGTAATACGCCACAGGGTGCACGATCCCCTTTTCGTTGGGTTGGGAGCAGATTGCTCCTATGGCGTAATCTGAGGCATCTGTTTCAATGGTGACGGGTCGTTCCGGGTCGAAGTGTTGCAATATTAGTTCCGTGGTCATTGCCCTTTTTAGTGTTCCGAACACCTCTTGCTGTTTGTCACCCCATTCCCATGCCTTTTCCTTCCTTGTGAGGGAGGACAGGGGTGCGGTGATCTTGCTGTAGTCCCTGATGAACCGTTGGTAGAAATTGGCGAAGCCTAGGAAGCTTTGCACTCCTTTGATGTTGGTTGGTTCCTTCCAATCTCTGATTGTTCGGATTTTTTCCTCGTCCATTTTCAGCCCTTCCGGGGATATGACATATCCTAGATATTCTGTTTCCATGGCGTGGAATTCACATTTAGAGGCTTTCAGCTTTAGTCCGGTGTCCCGTACTCATGTGAGTACTGCCCGGACATGTTTCCGGTGTGTTTCCTCGTCGGACGAGAAGACCAGGATGTCATCCAGATATGGCACCCAGAAAATGTCGAGATAGTCACTCAGGATCTCATTCATCCATCGTTGGAAAGATGCTGGGGCGTTGGTGAGTCCGAATGGCAGGACGCGATATTCGTATAGCCCATATCGAGTTCGGAAAGCGGTTTTCCATTCGTCGCCCTTTGCAATCCGGAGGTTGTAGTACGCATCTCGTATATCGAGTTTGGTGTTGATGGTGGTGCTGGAGAGTTGGTCAAGGGACTCGCCAATCAGTGGCAGCGGTGTTCGATCCTTGATCGTGATTTCGTTCAGTTGTCGGTAGTCCACACACAGGCGTAATCCTCCATCCTTTTTCTTGACAAAATGTATTGGGGCTCCGGCCGGGGAGGTGGATTTTCGGATCCATCCTTGTTTCTCGTTGATCTCTAGGTACTCTCTTAGGTCTTTCATTTTGTCCTCGTTCAGGGGTCGCAGTGGCTCATAAGGGGGTGTCTTTCCTTCCTCCAGTGGGATGTGATGATCCTGCGTTCGGTGAAACGGGGGTGTTGCTGGTTCCTGTTCTGCGAATACATCGAGGAATTCGTGATATTCTAGGGGAATCGGGTTTTTGCTCGTTCTGGAGGTTTCTTTGATTTTGTTGATTACCGTCTGGCATACCTCCCATGGGTCTGTTTCTCCGATTTCCCAGTTTTCTTCCTCTGCTGGTGTCTTCTTATAGTATTGTTCGGTTGCCTTTTCTTCTGGGACTGTGTTGGCTCTTGGTGAACTGGGTAGGCATTTCTCGGCACAGTGGTCGGAGTGGAATTTCACGGTGTGATTCTTCCATCCTATTACTGGGTCATGGAGTTTGAGCCACGGGAGTCCTAGGATGATTGGGGCGTTTCCGATCATGATGCAGTGTAGCCGGATATCTTCTTCATGATGATTGATAGTTGGATGGATTTGAGCGTCATGGGTTAGCGGCCCGCCAGTAACCTCACTTCCATCCACTGTCAATACTCGTCTTGGCGTTGTTTTTTGCTGCATAGGTATTCCACTGGCCTCCGCATATGCTTTATTGATGAAGTTTTCTGATGCCCCACTGTCTACCAGGGCGGTAGTGGAGCGCTCGTTCCCGTCTGTTCCCTGAATTCATACTTTGATAATAATTTTTTCCTCACGGTCGTATCGGGCGGTTCGTACTAGGTACGGAGGGTCTTCTTCGGGTTCAACAACAGGTATTTCCCTCGCGTGGTGGTTGTCGGCACTTATTCCCGAGGGTTGTCGTTTTCCGACGGTTCGGGTTCTTCTTCTGGCGTTTCTTCCTCTTGTTCTTCGTAGGTGGCTGCTGCGGCTCGATATGGGTGTTTGTAGGTGTTTTTCTTGGGTTGCGGGCACTCCCTTGAGAAGTGTCCTGCTTTTCTGCAATTGTAGCATTCTCGGTTCGTGGGAGGCCGTGGCGCTGATGCCTGCTGTGGCCGTTTTGCGAACCGGAATCTTCTTGTAGCGTCTAGGTCTATTGGTTCAGGGTCGGGCAGGGCGTGTTCTCTCGTTCTTTCGGCATGGGGTAATATGTGTGATGGCCCGGTCCGGGGCGGCTCCTTGGTGTGTCTCGTATGGATGTTGTATAGTTTGTTGTCAATTTCGATAGCTCTGTTAGCATATGCGGTCATAGTAGTCGGTTTTGTGGGTAGCATCGCGAGCTGAGTCTGGGTCCGTTCTGGGAGGCCAGCGTCGAATTTGTCGATGTAGGTGGAGTCGTTATTGTCAAGGTCCGCGATGATGTTCTGGAATTCGGCCCAATACAGTGCTGTTGATCGGGCTCCCTGCTCTATCTTCATATACTTCACCCTGGCGACTTCTTTTGCATCAATCTCACCAAATGCGCAGTGGATGGCCGTCTTGAAATCTTCCCAGATGGCAAAGCTGCTTTTCCCCTATGTGATGGAGGGTTGGATCCATTTCCATGCTGCTCCCCGACACCGGCTGTTTGCATAATGGCCTTTTCCGCTCTCGTTCTGAAATCGGTGTGCTTCGCAATTGAACTTTAGTTCACATTGTACCAGGAAGGCTCGGAGCTTGGCACGATCTCCATAGTATAGTTCCGGGTCCTCGATCTTTGGCTGACTGGCTCTATTGCCTCGTCCTCGTTGTGCGATGAATTCCTGTTGGAGAGCTTGCGTGACGTCCAGGCCGCTAGTCCCTGAAGCTTCGGTCATGCTTTTTTGTTGTTCGGGGGTGTCGGGGGTCTCGGGCCGGGATTGCGGTTCTGGGGTTACCGGGCTTGGGATGCGTGCGTCGTCTGGGGCTGCTCGGATTTCCCCGAGGTCGAAGATGTTGGGGTCGAGGTCGTCTACCTTGAACTCGTGTTCTGGGTCTGGTCGATCCACGGTGACTTAATTTTCCTTCTTCGAGGATTGTCCACTACGTCAGGTGTCGATTGGAGACGCAATCTAGTGTCATGATCCTGACTTCCTCGCACTGTCTGGGGCTCAACAGGCAACGCAGTTCCTCGGCGTACCTACACGGTAGGTCTTTCCTGTAGTTCGACTCTCGGACTGTGTTCGTTCAGCTCACTGGCACGGGCAAGTACTTCCCTCTCTGGTTCGGGTGAAGTCTGAGGATGTCCCTCAGCGTAGCCCTGTCTATGCTGGCGAGACTCTAACTCCCAGTCTTCCATTGTCTTCGTCTACTGCCGCTCGAGGGTATTTATTGTAGCACTGTCGGTTGGTTCGGGGTTTCGGTCGCAGCGCCGGTTTCACGGGAAGGTAGAAGTAGGAGTTGGTGGAGAGACATAATAGATTGCGTGGAGAAAGAATCTCCAGACAAGCTACCGCACCCTTCCTTTATACCTTTTCCTCCACTGTGGAATCACAGCCTCGCCCGCAAGACTGACACAGAGTTTTCCCATCATGACCCTTTCGCCGTGCCCAAAGAAAACACATGATCGCACGCGGCCGCCACGCGGCCCACACTCTACTCGAGACAACAGGAGAAAGGACGTGCAAGTAAAGCAAGGTAGACACACACAGGGGAAACGGCAACAGAGAGACGACGTGCGGACATAATCAATGAGGAACAACATGCGTAATGATGACAGAAGAAGGACGCGCAAGTATAATCAACAGGAAACGACATACGTAACGATGACAGGAGAAGGACGCGCAAGTAACATAATGGAGACGAAGGAGAGAGGTCTAGACTGGCCAGCGGTCGGGGATATCGCTACCGGAGCGATATGGTGGAGATCGGTCAAGGCGTCTAAGCGCAGAGGACGACCGCGGCTGCGGCAGCGGAAATGAGGACGAGCCACAGGGCGACAAGGGTGAGAGTGGCACCGGCGCCGGCGCCAAGGAGCCTGTCACGCCAGGTTCGTGACACTGCCCACATGCTGAGGAGGCCTCTGGAGCAGCCGAAAATTGAGGTAAGGAGTTAGTAGACGCGCGCCAAGAGGAAGTGGAGAGGGAGATATACTCAGCGGCAGTTGTTAGTTACAAAAGTCCAAATGGAAAATTTGGGCATTGGTTGGTACCACACTAATTTCGTGACCCCGATCGCAATTCCAGCCAGCAACACAAAACAAATTATGTTTTTTTAATACTGCTCACAGATGATAGATAACATCGTAGCGGATCACCTCGTGTTGTCAGATTATCGATTGGAGCATTGGTTGTTGAGAAGAGCAGTGATGGTAGTGGCGGTAGTGGTAGTGGGGTGGTAGTGGTCATGTGACATATCCCCAAGGTGACGAACAACGCGTCTCAACACCTGCTCCTCCATCAACACCTATGATCGATGCATATTCACGTTATGTTGTAGCAGTCTTTGTAAAAACTTCGGTTACTACAGCTGTTAGTGTTGTCAAGCAGATGGAGTGAATGGAGGTGAGTAGATTGCGGTGAGTAGATGGCAGTGAGTTTTTGTTTATTCATACTCGCGTGCGACTTATATAGATCATGGCGGTGTATATTTTGCCCGGTTCTCCTGTCCGCAGTCCGCGCGGTGGCGGCATGTTGCAAGATCCCCTTTGCCCTCCGCATAGGCCTATCCCAAGAAGAGGTATAGCGAACCAAGGAAAGAACATAGGAAAGGAACTCGAAAGAGAGAGAAAGACAAAAGAAAGATACAAAGAAGAAGCACGACCCATCCCCTAGTCCTCGCCTGCCAATGCCATGAACAAGGGTGTAGGGAGGAACAGCAGGAGTTCCTCCCTGGCCCCCATCTCGTCCGTGGCCCCCAGCGCCTCCACCTCCTCCTCCCGCTCCCGGCGCTCCCACTCAGACGCCTCGCTCCCGGCATCGCCCTCTTCCAGCGGCGGTACCAGCCTTCCTACATCTGTAGAGGGGAGGAAGTCTCGATGGCAGTGAGTAGGTGGGAGCGAGTAGGTGGTGGCAAGTGGGTGGTGGCAAGTAGATGGCAGCGAGTAGGTGGTGGCGAGTGAATGGTGTCGAGTGGATGGCGGTGAGTGGATGGTGGCGAGTGGATGGCAGAGCAAGTGGTTGGCGGCGAGTAGATGGTGGCGAGTAGATGGCGGCGAGTAGGTGGTGCCGAATGGACGGCGGCAAGTGGACGGTGACGAGTGGATGGCGGCGAGTGGATGGCAGCAAGTGAATGGCGGAGAGCCGATAGCCCGATGACGGTGAATGATGGCAGGGCTCTCAACAGTCTGGCTGGGCCAGTCTTGACCTCAGACTTGACTGGCGTACAAGAGACAGTCCACGCTATTCCATGGTCCGCAGGCCAATGGGCTTTTGGCACTGGACTGCACTGCACTGGGTTGGCCGTGTTGAAAGTGATGAACGTGTGTATTGTCTATGTAAGGCTGAAGCCTCGAGAGAAAGGAGAATATAGGAGCAGGTCCATGCCTGCCCGCCATGACTAAGCAACGAGTGAGATATCACAACACTTCCTCCCTTGCTGCGTTACGTATTCCGTGAAAACAAAGCAGCAAGCGCATAAAAGAAACGAGAGAACATATGCCCAATACTCCCTGTTGGCCTCATTAAAACCTACACAGTAAACCCGGTGGGAGAAACCTGCTAGGAAAGAGTACCAACTCCAATCGTCCGTACA
>Ga0307508_10000699_pt1 | contig 40091 bp, 51 predicted proteins | sample 9_EM_MG_FD_203089 | JGI IMG/M metagenome (GOLD analysis project Ga0307508, IMG submission 203089) | Populus trichocarpa ectomycorrhiza microbial communities from riparian zone in the Pacific Northwest, United States - 9_EM | ecosystem: Host-associated > Plants > Roots > Unclassified | place... | reverse complement strand
GGTTTATACTCTTGGCAACCTGCAAGTCGATAGATTCGGATTGCAATTACGGGATGCATGGCAACCTGCAAGTCGATTGATTCGGATGCAATTACGGGATGGATAGACGGGTAATATCGAGAATGAGGCGGTATCTGGTGGGCTTCTTTGGGCTGTACGCCATTCACACATCCCACCGGTCTATCACGATCAGTAGAGAAGCCGGGGCGAGGAAGGGAAAAAGTGATGAAGAAAGGATAAGTTTTCTCCCCAAACCTACTGTATTCTCCATCTGATACATATCTGCGAATAGGTCTTGGGCCTTGAAGCGGTTTTTCGCTTTCGGAAGCTTTACACACCTCCATCCACAGGGTCTTCTGTTGTGGTTTCCAACGCGGGCAGTTCTTGAACAATACTCTCGTGTATGTATGCACTTGTGGTGGTACCACCCGCATTCCACGGTGCTGCGGTTCTTCTCCCACTGGGGGTATTGACCTGTGATGTAATGTCCCATCCTCTGATGTAATGTCCCGTCCTCGATTGGTGATATGTATCATCTGGCCAAGCACTTGTGGTGAGGCGGACAACGGAACGAGATCAATGTTGGAATATAGGGATCCGCAGAGATGAAGATGGTTGATTCGATTGATTCGATTAAAGATATCTACTCGTAGTCAGTTCATTCTGTCCATATACAAAGGCCCTCAGCCTGGGCGGAGGGCGGAGGGGAGCTTAGGCCTTATCTTCTCGCTGCTTTCCCGGGCGTATACAATTTTCTGCCGAAAGCTCTCAGTAATCAAAACCTGGAAACCCACTCCGCTCCCAAGATATGGTCCCGACTTCATGGCGGTCTGCGGGAGAGGCTTGGGAGGGGGGCCTACTTCTTTCCTTTGTTATTTCCTTGGTGCAACGCATCTTCTCTTCTTGGGATAGGGCCGGGGCGGAGGGCAAAAAGGGGTGCTTGCAGCGAGCCGCCACTGCGCGGACAGCGGACAGGAAACGGACTGCACATAATCTCGCCATGATCTCGATAGGTCGCATGCGAGTAATGAATAAAAAAAAAGCCCAAGATATGGTAAGTGGTAAGACGCTAGTGGATCGTGAGATCCCCCTCGCTTGCGCAGCCCACCGACCCAGTCCAGACCGGGCCGGCTCCAAAAATTAAAAGCAAGGAGGTGGATTGCACAGCTGAGAATGGCAAGACCAGACATCAGCATCGAACTACGGTGGTGCCGCGCAGGAAGGGGTGGAAGGGTATGAGAAAACGGACATTGCGGAGAAATTAGCGGCAGAAGAACCAGAGGCGCGGGGAGTCAAGTGGCTGGGCTATACCGATCGATACGGAATAAGACGGATGCCGCTCCCTAGATCCATAGCCAATATCTGACGCAAAGTCGCCGAGAAAAAGTGGGTCGAGGCGTGGAACTGGTCGGAGAAGAGGATCAAGAGGGAGAAGTACAAGATGCCGGAAAGGCTGAGGCAAAACGCAGCAGTAGCACGAGGCCCGAAAAGGCTGGCAGAGCGATTCCACCAACTCAGGGCGGGGCACTGCCGCACAGGCCAATACCTAGAATGGACGAAGAACACGAACACGGCGGCATGTGGGTGGTGCCGGTGCAGGAGACAGACACGGAATCGCCTGTTTAAGGAATGTAAGCATTGGAAACAGCAGCAGAAGGTCCCCTGGACGGATCTACGAAAGGAGACGGGGAAGGGAAGAAACCGCTTCACGATCCGGGGCCTGCTTGCAGACGAGCGTTGCACCAGCGCAATTTGACCTTTTTGCGTACCACGAAGGTGGGGAGCAGGGTGGGCCCGAGGACGGGGGCGGCACCGACGAACGATAAGGACAGAGAAGAGGAAAGCGTGGAAGAGGTCGAGAAGCTGGGGGAGGAAAGGCGAAGGGTGAAAGGAATCAGGGGATTGTGGAGGCTTTCATTGGTCCGCTCACACTGTCGTTTGTTAGCGCTTTTTCTGTTTTTCGGCTAATTCCTTCACGGTCACTCGTTTAGCTCTTTCTCGGGGACGGCCAGGCGGGGGCGGAGGGAGTTGCCACGGGCCGCCGGCGGACTGCGCGAGGTCGCGGTGGACGGTGAACAGGAAAGGACTGTATATAATATCGCCATGATCCAATAGGGTCGCATGCGATCAATGGATCATCATCACCATCACCGGCTCCAAAAAAGCCCGTGGGCCCGTGGACCGCAGGCTAGCGTGGCTTCAGGCAGATCAGTCTAGGCAGAGGCTAGGACTGGCCCAACTGGACTGTTGAGACCCCTGAGGACGGGAAGGCTGGCCGTCGCGCGAGGAACTAGCTGTGTAACGGCCGGTGGCGGCGGCAGAAGCCCAAGGCACTCGGATGAGTTCGACCGTGGGTACACAAGCGGGCGAACGCTAAACGAGCGAGCGCCGTAGATGGAGATGGAGGAAGATATTGGTTCGTAGGATGAACAAGATAAACAAGAGGTTGCATGAGAGAGGAAGGATAACAAGCAACACGCAGAAGGAAGCCCTCCTTATATACATGCCTGCTCGCTCTCGTACTCAATTAACTCACATGCGTACTCCATCTCTCATGTAATAGAACACAATAGCCATCTCCAATGGTCCAGAACAACGATGGGGGATTCCTGTCAGTCGTGCCGGTAGAGATCCCCCTGCTCGGGTTTCACGATTTTGTTTTCCCATGTCGAGTGATAACTTGTGAGCAAGTCGTGAAGACAAGACTCAGACCGACGCCTTTCGAGCGCCAGTCTGCTATCTAGCGAGAGCACACGTGCCGACCTGCTCCAAGCACTCCTGTTGGTGGACAATACTGGCGCTTCATGGTAGAGGCCGTTGTTCGACCAGAATTGATGTCAAAGTCGGTTTCTGACGGCGTCCCTGGTCGCCGCTTGAGAACCAGACATCGCCCGAGCCAGAGAGGTGGTGCCAGCCTACTCCAGAGGCTCTCACAGGTGGCTAAGCCGCTCACATTTTCTTAGATGCCGTTGTTCGAGCATGAGCACGCCAGCCGACGGGCGGGTAGCGTGCCCGCTTTCATGTAGAGGAGGCATGCCCGCTCGCCGAATGCTGGCGTTTATGATGGCGGTGGCAGGCCCTACCGGCACTCCCGTCCCCCCCGCCGCAATGCGCGAAAAGGCCGCCCTCACCATCTCCGCGGAGTTTGAATTCGTTTATTGTGCGATTCTGAAGGTCTAGAAAAAGAAGAAACAAAGCTTCATTCTACTCCACTCCTTCGCGTCCCATCTCGTCACATTTCCCCGTTTATACCCCAGAGGTCAACACCTATCATAACACCAGGCCTGGGTTGGTGGTGATGGTGATTCATTAATCGCGTGCGACGTCTATTGGATCATGGCGGTTTTTTTATACAGTCCTTTCCCATTCGCCATCTGTCGCGACCTCGCGCAGCCCGCCGACAGCCCGTGGCAGCTCCCCCGGGCCGTTCCCTACATTTTTATGAAGTCCAAAGAAAGAAGGAAGGAAGGAACCAGTATAGGAAAGACCTGAGTAGAGAAGAGGTAAAGAGAAGAGAGAAAACCGAAGCGGTCCCCTCATCCCCGCCACCTTCTCCCCCTCATTCTTCGCCCTTCTCCTTCCGGTTCTCGCCCGCTTCCATACCCCGCTCCTTCGCTCCCCCCCCGCCAACGCCCTCTCCCGGGTTCGGTAGCACCACCATCGGGCCCACCCTGCTCCCTCACCTTCTTTTTTTTTTGTTTATTCATTACTCGCGTGCGACCTATGGAGATCATGGCGAGATTATGTACAGTCCGTTTCCTGTCCGCTGTCCGCGCAGTGGCGGCTCGTTGCAAGCACCCCGTTGCCCTCCGCCCAGGCCTTTCCCAGAAGAATGACTCCGCACCAAGGGAAGAACAAAGGAGACCGACGAGTGAACCAAATAAAGAACAAAAGAAAGAGCGCGCCCGTCCCCTACTCTTCTCCTGCGGGCGCCATGAGGTCCGGAGTGGGCAGGAACAACGGTGGTTCCTCCCCACCCGGCTCTCCCGTCCTCACTGCCTGCTCCTCCAGCCACTCCTGCTCCTCCAGCCACTCCCGCACCTCCAGCTCCGACACCGCACTCACGGCGTCATCCTCATCGGTCGGCACCCGCCTTCCCACATCCGTAGTGGAGAGGAAATCGAGCACCGCCCGGCTGCACCTCCCGTCCGCCACGAGGTCCCGCAACTTCCACCGGTCCTTCCACTTCCCGGTCTCCTTCTTTGCCTCCGCCCACAGGATCTTCTGCTGCGGCTTCCACTTGGGGCACTCCTTAAAGAGGTGGTCCCGGGTCTGCGTTCGGTATCGGCACCACCAGCATTGCGGGGTGGATCGGTTCTTCGTCCAGTTGAGGTACTGCCCGGTCAGGCAATGCCCCGTCTTGAGCTGGTAAAACCTTGAGGCGAGCCTCTTGGTGCTGCCCGCTGCTGTACCGTCCGGCCTCTGACTTCCTGGTAGCCGGTACTTCGCCTTGGTGGTGCGATTTCCAGCCCACTGGCGCGCTTCCGCCCACTTCTTCTCGGAGATTTCCCGCTTGAGGTTTGCGAGGGAGCGCGGGAGTGGCACGAGGTGTTCCACCCCGCGGGAGCCAGGCTTCTCTGCCCCAATCTTCGCCCACTTGTCTGCTTCCTCGTTGCCGGCTATGCCCTTGTGCGCCGGGCACCACCAGATCTCAATCTGCTCCCCACCTTCGTGGTGCGTAAGATACCCAGAATTGCCCGGGTGCACCTTTCGTCCGCGAACAGGTCCCGGATCGTGAACCGGTTCTTCCCTCTTCCCGTCTCCCCCCCGCACCTCCGCCCACAGGGTCTTCTGCTGCGGCTTCCACTCCCTGCAATTCTTGAACAGGTGTTCTCTCGTCTGTGTCTTGTATTGACGCCACCCGCACGTCGCCGAATCCACGTTCCTCGTCTATTTCAAATACTGCCTAGTGCGACAGTGACCTGTCTTGAGCTCGTAGATTCGTCACGCCAGCCTCTTTGACCCCCGGGCCACCAGTCCGTTCGGCCGTGGGTTTTCGGCATTGCACACTTCTTCCCGTTGACGCTTTCCTGTGACCATCGCCCCCCTTCTTCCCACCTCTTCTCCGACATCTCGCGCCTGATGTTGGCCAGAGACCTGGGGAGGGGCATTCGCCGCCCACCATATCGACCTCCGTGGCCTAGCCACTCAACACCCCGCGTGTCCGGCTCCTCTGCTGCCAGCCTTGCCCATTTGTCTGCCTTCTCATTACCCATCACCCCGCTACGAGCGGAGCACTACCTAATCTCGATACAGATATCCGGCCTTGCTGCTTTCAGCTTTGCTATCCATTTCCTAACTTGTATCGATTCGTCCCACTCTCTCTCTCTGCCTCTTCCCCGCCTCCTCCTGTTCTTCCCAGTCGCATCCGGATTCTCTGGGACTGGTGGTAAGGTGATCTTTTCCGTCCTGCCTGCGCACCCTTCCGCCGTCTGCAGCCTCTTTCCAATCGTTGACGGGCCCCCACCAGCTTCCACGCCTCGCTTCCCTGCGGGAGGCTGAGCAGCCACGTGCTAAATCTTCTCTGCCTGTTCTCCAGCTGGGCTGCCGGTGTCAGGCCCGCTTCCACTGCCATCGTCCCCAGACTCGTTGTCTGAAAACAGACCGTTACTGCTCGCGCCCCCTGGTTGACCGACATCTGCAGTCCCGCCGCTCCCCCGACCACACCGGGCCTGCGGGCGGTGCGGTCGCACAGTGTGCACCCGTAGCAACTAGTGGTACTCTATGTCCGGGAGGCAGGGAGCGGGCTCAAGGGGCAGCCCTAGCGGCGAGGTTTGCGTAGAGAGCAATGGGAGCAATCGCTATCGGATGTCCGCGCCTTTGGGTGGGAAAGCTGATGGATTCCACAGCCATAGGACAAGCACGAATGGCCGGGGAAATGAGGTTGCCGAGGAGAAGAAGTTGGGGAGGGCCAGCAGCAGCGATCGCCACCGATGGACTACAGTAGAGGAGGAAGAGAACGAAGAAGACTGTTCGAGCGCGGGAGGGGGGTTTATACTCTTGGCAACCTGCAATTCGATGGATTCGGACTGCAATTGACGGGATGGATGGACGGGAAAGATCGAGAGGGAGGCATCGGGTGTGCTCCTTTGGGTGACGGGATGAAGCTGCAGGCGGCACACCGGCATTGCGGCAGCCGATTGTTGGCACGTTACTGGCCACCCTCCCCGATGTTGCAGCTGCTGCGCGACACCAGGTGGACGACGAACGCTGTCGGACAGCACGTGTCTCACCCAGCGACCAGCGACCGGCGGGACTATCTCTCCCTATACGGCTCTCTGCCACGGGGCGGTGTGTGTCCCCGCGCGAGGGCGGGATAAAGAGACGGAGTTGGGGCGCCGATGCTCTGCCCCAGCATCCGCTGCTGCTTCCCAGACGGTGTGGCTGCTGCTGCTGTTTTTGTTTACATATTTTGTTCGGCAAATGAGTATGAATACCCACCGGCGGCCCGCTCAACTGGTATCCTGCCGGGGCCCCAAAAGGTGCTAGGACCTGTTTTGTTGGACATTTGTGGGCGCCATAGCAAGCTGCCTGCGAACCGATTGGGGTCGGGGCTGGGCATGCGTGGACGGGAACCGGAGTGGTGTGTATATTTCCGTGATCCAAATAGGACATGCGTAACTAGCGATTCAACCAAATACAAAGCCGCAGTCACTGCCTGCTGCGACCCTTGCCCATGCATACGGACTCGACAGCAGCCGCACCACACTGTGGAGCAGCAACGAATGCTGGGGCCGCTTGCCGTTCGACAGCACTTGTCTTCCCGGCTCCACCCTCTCCTCCCTCGCCCGGGTTTTGACCCTGCGCCGCTACCATTACCCCTCGCGTACCCACCCCGCGCCCCACTCCCACGACGCGCAGGAAATCCAGGACCGGCTGGGTGCACCGCTCATCCGCGAATAGCTCCCGAATCTTGAAGCGGCCATTCCCCATCCCGTCTCTCTCCACACCTTCGCCCACAAAATCTCCTACCGCGGCCTCCAGCGCCTGCAGTCCTTGAGCAAGTGCCCCCCCCCCGACTTCGCCCTGCCAGCACCACCAGCACCCGGCGGCGGCCCGGCCCCCCGCCCATCTGAGGAATTGCCCGGTGCTGCAGTGGCCGAACCTTAGCAGGTGGAACTGACCGGCCAGTCGCTTCGAGCATCCAGCCGCCATTTTGTTCGTGGGCTGATGCTTCGGCATCCCGTACCTCTTTCCTTTGATTCAGCCCGCATTTTCACCGATATTTCCCGACTAATATCTGGGTAGGCATCGGAATCCGAGGAGGGTGGCTGAGAACGTGGCGGCGATCGTCTGCCGCTCTGCCGCCTGTCCGCAGCTTCATCCCGCCACCCAAAGGAGCCCACCGGATGCCGCCCCCCTCTCGATCTTCCCACCCGTCCATCCATCCCGTTAACCGCAGTCCGAATCCATCGATTTGCAGGTTGCCAAGAGTATAAACCCCCCCTCGCGCTCGAACACTCCTCTTCCTTCTCTCCTTCTTCTTCCTCTTCTCTTCCTTCCTCCTCTATTCCACTCTCATGCCTTCAGTGCTATTCTGCTGCAGTCCCCCCGCTGCCACGCTCGTGTGTGGAACGAATGTAGTCCATCGTCTGTCGCCAGCGATCTGCAGCTGCTCACCCTCCCCACCTGAGGTCAATGGCCCTTGCAGACCTCATTCTCGCGGGCTTTCGTGCTGCTCCCCTGTGGGCTGTTGGATTCGTCTTCCCCACCGAAAGGCGGGAAGATCCGATTGCTTCCGGCGACGTGGCGAGCTCCGCCAGTGATGACGCTGATTTGGCGACCACACACGTCCTCGAGAGGGAGGAAGATACATCAGTACTCCGTCATGGGCATTGCTCCCTCGGCTCTCTCTGCAGCTCTCTCGCCGCTAGTACTGCCCCATGCCCCACCTCGCTAGACCCCGCTCCCTCACCACTGCCTCCCTCCACTCCCAGACCTAGAATAAAAATGCGTGGCACAACCCCGAACTTTTAGTCCCGGGCCCGGTCTCCGGCGAGCGGGCATGCCTCCATTCCGCTTATGATGTCCGCGACTGTGGGCAATTACCGGACCCAGGGGTCTCAAGGGTTTCATCAAATTCAACACCAGAGCTTTGTATGACTCGACGAGCTTCTGGATGATGATGATGACTCATTAATCGTGTGCGACCCTATTGGATCATGACGATATTATATACAGTCCTATCCTGTTCACCGTCCGCTGCGACCTCGATCAGTCCACCAGCGGCTCGCGGCAACTCCCCCTGCCCCCGCCCGGCCTATCCCACGCGAAAAGGAAGAGCGAAAGAAGGAGAGACAGCGAAAGACTCGAAGAGAAAGGAAGAAGGAAAGACAGCGAAAGACAGCAAAAGACTCGAAAGGACATAGGAGAGAAAGTTCACGCCCGCCCGCCCGCCCGCCCGCCTCCATTTCCTCTGCTCCTTCCCGCGCTACTTCTCCATCTTCACCCGGCTTAGGTGGTACTGCGCGCGGTCCACCCTGCTTTCCACCTTCGTGGTGCGTAGGAAGTCTAGGTCTGCTCTGGTGCATCGCTCGTCTGCCATCAGGTCCCGGACCGTGAAGCGGTCCTTGCCCTCTCCCGGTGCCTTTCGAACTTCTTCCCACAGCGTCTTCTGCTGCATCTTCCACTTCCTGCAATGCTTGAGCAGGTGTTCCCGGGTCTGTGTCTTGTGCTGGCACCACCCGCAGGCCGCCGTATCCGAGTTCTTCGTCCACTCCAGGTATTGCCCTGTGCGGCAGTGCCCCGTCCTGAGCTGATGGAACCGCTCTGCTAGCCTTTTGGGGGCTCGCGCCACCAGTCCCTGTTGCCTCATCTTTTCCGGCATCTTGTACTTCCTCCTCTTTATCCGCTTCTCCGACCAGTTCCGTGCCTCGGCCCACTTCCTTTCCGCCACCTCTTGTCTAATGTTAGCTATGGACCTTGGGAGCGGCATGCCTCTTCTTCCATAGCGATCCGTGTGGCCCAACCACTCTACCCCCGCCCTTCTGGTTCTTCTGCTGCCAACTTCGCCTCCTTGTCTGCCCTCTCGTTTCCTTCCACCCCTTCGTGTGCAGGGCACCACCGCAGTTCGATACTGCCACCCGGTCTCGTCTTTCTAAGCTGCGCCACCCATTTTCTCGCTTTCAGGGCGTACTGTTGTCCTGGGCCTGGCTCGTCCGATGCAATTCTTGCTAATGCTGCTTGCGCGTCCGAGAAGATGGTGACCCTCTCCGGGGGTTGCCTTCTTCTTGCCGCCACCTCCAGCGCTCATTCCAGTGCCGCGCAGTCCGCGTCGAAGGCCTCCTGGTTGAAGCCCATGTGGGTCTTGATGCTCGCCCACCCTTCTCCTTTCTTTTTCCAGGCAACTGCGTACCCCACCGCCCCCGACTCCACCCGCGATCCGTCCACAAAGATGGTCAGACCCTCTCTCTCCTGCTCTGCTACTCCCTTGGCTGCCTCTCTCTCTTCCACAATCACTTCTGCCCCTAGCCCGCTGGGTTTTGCTGGCATTTCGATCCTTTCCACTCTGCCTGCGTATCCCACTGCCGCCCGTAGCCTTTCTCCGAGCTTGGAGTTCGCTCCCGCCACTTTCTTTGCCTCACTTCAGCCGAGTTGCAAACCGTCTCTGCCTGTTCTCCAGTTGGGCTGCCGCCGGTCTCAGGCTTGCTTCTGCCATAAGGGCCCCCAAGCTGGTGGTTCTGAAGCACCCCGTAATCGCGCTAGCTTGTTGGCTCACCATCTTCTGAAGCTCTTTCTCCACCCCTACCATTCCTAGTTCCCCTTCTTGTCTCCCCGCCACCACAGCTCACTCCCATACATCGCCACCGCCTGCACACAAGCCATCATTACTTTCCTGCAGTTCGCCGACGTGAGGCCCATCTGACCCTTGAGCCTCCGCAGCCCCGTCATGGCCTTTCTCGCCTTCTTCGCCATCGTCTTCTGGTGCTCCCTTAGTGTGAGGTACGAGTCCAACCAGATCCCCAGCCACCGCGTTGCTTCCTTGTTGAACCCGATTTCTCTCTCTCCCACTTTGATCATTGCTGTCGGTACTCGTCTCTTCCGCGAGAAGAGCATCGCCTCGCTCTTGTCATGATCGAAGACAACTCTGTTCCTGGCCGCCCACTCAACCGCCACCTCCCCTGCCCTCGACAGTCTCCCGGCCACCTCCTCGTCCGTTGCCCCTTCTGCCCACCAGGATATGTCGTCCGCGAAGGATAGGGCTTTTACTCCCTCACACTGTAACGGTACGCCGCCGGCACCACCAATCCCGAACGACTAGAGTCTGGAACGTTCTGGATGGCATGGCGCAAGGAAGGTTTTGGGTTCCGGGTTCGACTAGAGTCTGGAACGTTCTGGATTGCGCGGCGCCAGGAGTAGGCTTCGGTTCTTTGGGTTTGATTGCGCGGCGCAAGGAGGTCTTGGGTTTTGGGGTTCTGGCCGCACGGCGAGGAAAGGTTCTGCTGGTTCTGGTTGCGTGGCGTGAAGAAGGATCTGGATGTGGAGGATCGCACTCATGGTATATAAGGGTGCGCTGTTGTCTGTCTTGCATGTTTCTTCTTCACGCAACATGGGAAAGATGGGAGCCCCACGGGGGTGGTATGGCGAGGAGGAGCGCAGATAGCCTGTAGTGCTAAGCGTAATAGATTGAAGTTGCAACTTGTTATCGTCAGCCATAGTCGGCCTTGACCATTAGCAACTGTTCCTGTCACACCCGTCCGTTCCACGTCCCTTCCTTGCCCATTCCACGTCCTTGCCTTGCCCGTCCAAGTCTTCCCATCCATCTCACCACGTCTTGCCTTTATCCGTCCACGCCCCCACGCCCTCGTCCGTATCCTCGGTTCGCTATCTGGAGTTAGAGAGCCACGCCCGTTACACACACCTTCCCTCAACTTCTTCGAAAATTCCCGACAGGTAGGTGATGAAGAGGATCGGAGCTGCTGGGGAGCCTTGGGGGATACCCGTTTGCACTTCATGTGCCTCCCCTTCCTTCCCGTCAAGCACTAGCCTCTCTCCTTCCTGTCATGAAACTGATCGTCCACCTGACCAGGTCTGCTTCCACTCCCAGGGTTTCAAGCCTCGCTGCCAGCAGCCTCTTGCTAGTGTTGTTGAAGGCTGCCTGAACATCCGTCAGCAGTGTCCCCGCCACCTTCTTCTTCTTCCATGCTGATGATGATGATGTTTCATTGATCGTGTGCGACCCTATTGGATCATGACGATATTATATACAGTCCTTTCCCGTTCGCCGTCCGCTGCGCCCTCGAACAGTCCGCCAGCGGCTCGCGACGACTCCCCCTGCCCCCGCCCGGCCTGTCCCGAAGAAAAGAGAGAAAGAAAGAGAGAGACTCAAAGAGAAGAAGAGAGCCGACAACGCGCAAACAAGAGAGGCAAAGGAGCGTAACTAAGGAGCCCGTGTATCTCCCTCCTCCCTCTCCCCCCCCGGGTCTGGTGGCCCCGTCCTCGCCCCCACCCTCGTCGTTCTCAAGACGTCCAGGACTGCTCCAGTGCACCGCTCGTCCGCGAACATTTCCCTGATCGTGACTTCTTCTTCCATGCCTGCTGCGTTTGATTCATAAGGACTGCCACCGCATCTACCGTAGCCCGTCTCTTTCTGCATCCGTACTGCCCTTCATGTAGCCCCCCGCTTCTCTCAAGGTGATCTCCAATGAGGTGTGCCGCCGTTCTTTCCACCAGCTTGCTCATGACGTCCAGTAGCGAAGCAGATGGACGAGCTTCTGGATCCCATAGACACCATATCAGTCCGGCCGGGCAAACGAGGGAGATCTCATGATCCACTAGCGTCTTACCATATCCCGCGAAGGGAGTGAGTATTCAGGCGTTGGAGAAATAGGAGATTTTGGCCTCCACCACAACATCAGAACTATTGGCCAGGCAAACGAGTTACAGCTTCTGGCCAACCGAGAAGCTTGAACGATGACAGGCTGCTTCCGGACAACCAACCTTGGCGCACTGTCAGAGCAGCAAGCTGGAGAACAGGCAGCGGCGGTTCGGGCTTTGGCTACTCAGCCTACCGCAGGGCAGCTAGGCTCGGGAAATCGCTGGTGCCCCGACGGCAATTGGGTGGAGGCTCACAAACGCCCTCGCCTACGCCGGAAGGACGGACAGCACAGTTCGGCTGGAGGAGCCGGAGACCCTCGACTCGGAGCAGCTACAGAAGGAGGAGGCCGAAGTCAAGGCCGAGGCAGAGAAGGCACGGCTTGGGCCCACCACGTTCACGGACGGCTCACGACTAGGCGATGGAGCCGGGGGTATGCGGTGGTTTGGAAGAACGGCCAATCCTGAGTGGGCATCGAAACTCACACGGGCTACAACCAGGAGACCTACGACACAGAGTGCGCCGCTCTTGTAAGGGCGCTGAAGACCGCATCGAGAAGGCGGACGATTCCGGAACGGGCCACGATCTTCACCGATGCACACGCAGCCATCGGTACACGCTCCAGGCGAGGATGCACATCGCGGTGCTACAGAAGGCCAGGCCGGACATCGCCACCGAGATCTGTTGGTGCCCGGCGCACAAGGGAGTCCCCGGAAACGACTGTCCACATTGTTTCTCTTATGTTGCGATTGCGCGTCCTTGCTATATCTTGTTTCTCTTATATTGTGCTTCTGCGTCATTGCGTAGGTTGGAGTGTTGTGACTGACTCGACCCGCGAGTGCCATCATGTGTTTTCCTCGGGAACTAGCGATTGAGTCATTGGGCGTTGGAAGGACTGTGTTAGACTTGTGGGCGGGCTATGGTGATCGACGGTAGGGAGGGGGCGGGTATGGAGGAGGAGCGCGGTAGCTAGTCTGGAGATCCTTCTCCACGCAATGTATTATCTACACACCCGGCCCTGCTGTCGCACATCCGTGAGCGGCGAACGAAGACCCTTGCCGGGATCTCGGATTACTCATGCCGATGACCCCTGGTTATCCAGCAGCGTGACGAGTGAACCGGAACCACCTGCGACGAACCCGCGACACCACGCACGGCATGACGGAAGAAAGCCGCTCAGCGAACCCGAGATACCACGCCAGGCGTGAGGAAGACCACAGCGCGACAGACCCAAAGATACCACGCCAGGCGTGAGGAAGCCTACCGCGACATACCACGCAAGGCGTGAGCAAGACACGAGTAGCGATCCGAGATCGCTCGACCAACGAGAGCACGAGCACGAGCACGACAAGCGATCCGGAATCACTTGCGGCGAACGACACCGAGACACGAGTATCGACGCGAAACCGCTCAAATCGATAGAGCGAGCACGAGAACCAGCGCCGGGACGACCAGAGCCCCCGGGAGCGGTACCCAAGAAGCGCTGAAGCGCTACACGATTCCGGTAGATGCTCCCTAGCCACCGCGGTAGGGAAGGACCGACCGAGGGGCTGTGCCGAGGGACATCCTTAGACTTCACTTGAAACAGCGGGAAGCACTTGCCCTGCCCCAGTGAGCAGCCCGAGCGGCTGCCCGAGAGGGCGAACCGAACCTGCCTAGCAGACGAAAGACCTACAGAGTAGGCAGACCGAGGAGCTTCGTTGCCTGCCGAGCCAGACGGGCGTGCGAATGCCAGTATCTTGACAGCACGGCAGCCGGACCTCCAAAAAGAAATACAGGATGCTGAACAGCCGGAGGCCAGATGGTAGGGTGGCTGGGAGCACCAGAGGCTTGCCTCGCGGTTCTACCAGGTCAAGACGGGACACTGCCTTTGCGGGCAGTATCGAGATCTCCACTGGAAGAAGAGCCGGCCTACCCCACAGTGCTGGTGGCGCCGATGCCAGAAGCGGACGAGGGGCCATTCAAGGTGTGTACCGAGTGGAGGGGCCAGCAGAAGACACTGTGGGCGGAGGTGCTGGAGGAAAGCGGAAGGGGAAACACCAGCCAGGCGGTATTGGGCTTGTTCTCTACTGCAGATGCGGGACGGCTAGTGCCGACTGAAGAAGACGCGTGGAGCGAGGTGTCTGAGTAGGAGCGCAGGAAGCGTAGGGAGCGGGAAGAGGAGAGGAGGGCGGAGGCGGAGGAGCTGGGCGCCGAGGAAGACCTGGGTGCGGGGGAGGAGCCGCTGTTCCTACCCACGCCTCTCTTCGTGGCGTCCGCCGACGATGGATAGGGGACGGGTGGGCATTTCGTCTTGGTGGGACAGGCCTGGGCGAAGGGCAGCGGAGAGCTTGCAACGTCCCGCTAACACGCAGACAGCGGACGGGAAACCTAGATAAAAAGTGCGTCACCTTAATCTAGAGAGGCTACATGAGAGTATTAATAAACAAAAAGGGAAAAAACCACAACCCCAGATAGAAAATCTTACACGCCCGCACAAGCTCCAGATAGATAAGGCGAACGAGACCATCTAAAAATCCCGCCAATCGGAGAGATGGTGGAGCTGTTAGTGAAATCCGGTCGGCAGCGATGTTTTCCGCTCGGGTTTCACGATTTGGTTTTCGCGGGACGAGTGGTGGGTAGTGAGCACTCCCACGATGACGAGACTCAGTTCGAGCACCGGACAGCTACCGGGCAGGAGCACGCCTGGCGACCCGCTTTCCACGGGTGGGTGGCGCCCCCGTTTTCATGTGGAGGCCGTGGTTACAATTTTTTTTTTGTTTCGTCATCAAGTACCTGTGCGCGACCTAGCTAGATCATGACGAGATATCTACACACTGTCTGCTCCGCGCGAAGGCGGCACGTTACAAGCTCCCCTTTGGCCGCCGCCCAGGCCTATCCCGAGAAAAAATGAAGCCGGTCTTGACGCTTTGTTTGATGTATCCAGAGGAAGGTGGTGGATTTGATTGGAGATATGTACATACATACATCGCCGTGAACAGAACATCCCGTTCAGAAGAAGAAACAAAGCTACATTCCACTCCACTCCTTCGCGTCCTATCTGTTCACACTCCCCCGTTTGTACCCCAGAGGCAACACCTATCGTAGCACCGGGCGCAGTGGCGGTGCGGTCCTAGGTCCGTGAGTGGGGTTGGGTAAGGACATGCGAGAGGTTTGGGCAGCGAGCAGAGCAATCGCTATCAAGAAGCGTCGGGTGGGCTCCTGTGGGCGGCGGGACGAAGCCGCGGGCGTGCGGGCGCCAGAGCGGCAGACGGATCGCCACCACGTTCCCAGCGCGGCTGCTGTGCAACATGGAGAGAACCGTGGAGTCGGGTGGGCGATCGGCGGCACGGGAGTCGCTGCAGTGGAGGGTGCCCATTATAGATAGTTATCCAGCGAACGACGGGACTGTCCCATCGTCGCAGCGAGGCGTGTGTCCCTGTGCGAGTGAGGATGTGGACGTGATTGGGGGAGAGGAACTCACCGCTCGCGTCCCGGCTTCTGTGGGTGTGGGAGCGATTGCCTTCGGCGCGCTGCTGTTGGTGCTGTGCGATGTCGATCCGCGTGTCGATCCACGTGTCGATCCTTGCTCACGCTGGGCGTGCGGGGTAGGTGGTACTCTATCTACGCACGCTGACGGTAGATATCGATGTAAGACACCCGTACATAGACAGTGTCGTCGCCTACCCCTTGCTTCGTCCACGACGCTGACAGTGTAAGACACCCTTAGCTTCTCGTCGCGCGTGATTGGGGTTGTTCCGTCGCAGAGCCGCCTCCCGCCTTCCCCCGCACGACTGCATCGCACCATGTTGCGCCGTATCGCCGCCGCCGCCGCCGCCTCCGCCGCCGCCTCCGCCGTCCGACCAGTCCTGCGCCCGCGCCGCGTGCTCAATGCCCGCTGCAAAGGCGGCCGCTCGGCGCAGCTGGCGATGCCGAAGATGCGGCCGCAGCAGAGCCACCGCATCGCCGCGCAGGAGCTGGGCGAACTCCCCGCCGATCTGGGCCTGCTCCCGAGTGCGCTGCTCCCTGCCCCCGTGCCGCGACCGCCGCCGCCGCGCCGGCTGACCACGTGCAAACAGAGACCTTTGTCATGCCCACCGGCAGCAGGCGGCCGTCGCTGCTCCTGTCGCCCGCGCTGCGCTTCAAACTCGAGTGGGTGCGCGCCAAACAGCGCGCGATGGACTGGCGAGAGTACGCAAGCGCTTCCCTTCCCCCTCCCCCGAACCGGAGCCGGAGCCGGAATCGCGGCGCGAGCTGAGTGCGTCGCAGCAAGCTGGTGTTCATGTACATGACCAAATCGATGATCCGGCTGCGCGAGCCGAAGAAGACGGCTGTGGCCCTGCACGGCGAGATGTACACGGCGTTCGCGCAGTGAGTCGTCCCCGCCCTCCCCCCCGCGACTCGCGCCGCCGCTAACGCGTGTGTGTGTGTGTGTCTGTGTGCGGCGCGCAGGGGCGACGTCGAGACGCTGCGGCTGATCTGCGGCGAGGGACTGCTGGACTCGTTCCAGAAGCGGCTGATGGCGCGGGGCCGCACGCGCGTCGAATGGAACCTGCACAGCTACGTCGAGACGCCGCGCGTGGTCTCGCACAAGGCCGCGCAGTACGCCGGAACGGCGCTGTCCAGGCAGCAGGTGGTCGTCCGCATCCACTCCCTGCAGGTGCCGCCCCCTGCCCCCCCCCGCTCCCGCGTCCCGCCGCTCCGATGCTGACCGCGCCGTCCAGAGCTTGGCGAAATACACGCCGCAAGGCAAGGTGGTCGAGGGCACCAACCTCCCCAGGCCGGTCGTCGAGTACCTCGTCGTCGAGAAGAAGGTGATCGCAGGCGTCGAGCAGCCGTGGCACGTCTGGGGCACCACCGCCGAGACTGCCGACTGGCTCAAGGCCCAGTGACGGTCGCTTCGGGCCGGCCGAGGGTGAGGGTGATGTGGATGGCGTGTGCTCTAGCTGCATGACTCTGTGTATAACACGCGATTGAAAGGGGAGACAAAAAAAGGGCTGTACAGTAGCGGCGTGCTGTTCGCCGCCTTGAGACGGCCGCACTGGATGTCTCGTTTGGCAGTGCGGTGAACTGCTTTCTACACGTGCTAGTTTGGCAGGGCACAATCACAGATGCCCGTCCGGATAGGTACTAAAACGTGTTCCGATCGAACGCTCCTACGACAGCCTTCCGTCTGTCGAGCTTGTTTCACAAGCTACACGCGTACTCTACTTGCATTGCAAATGGCATCGAGCCGGCAACAGAGTCACTTAGCCCGGATGGCTCTTGCGGATCTCACTCATGGACGCCACGCTTGGAACATCAAGATGAAAGCCCATTCAGCCAAAGTACATACTCGATGCTCCCTTAATACCCTTCCTTCTCTGCCACTCCCCTACACACCCGGTTGCTTCTGCACGTGACACATCCTCCACCCCCCCCCCCCCTTACTCCTTTTTGGAAAGCTTGCTGGAGCCGAGCTTGGGCTTGCGTCCGGTGGTGTTGTCCGCGTCTTCGAGCTTGCTAGTGGACGCCTTCCCATTCGCCCTCATCATGGCGTCCACCATTTCGAGCAGCGGGAGGCCGGAGTAAACGCGGCCCTTGTCGTAGGTGAAGCCGCCATTGCGCCTGGGAGACCCGAAATGCTTGGAGATGGACATGGACAGTTCGCTGGTGTAACGGCGGCGCTTGGATCCGGTGCGCTGAGCGGAGGCGGGGAGGCCGGCGTCCGTGGCCGCAGGATGGGGCTTGGCGGAGGGGCCGTTGATGTCGACGTCCTTGGCGGCGGAAATCGGTCCGCGGGGGCCGATCCTCTTGCTGGCGCCCTTGGAGCCTTCACGCTGGACGCTTCCACCCTGAGCGGCGCGCGACGACTGCGAGCGGCTGCCGGATTCTTCTTCGCCGTTGCTGTCTGCCAGCTTGTCGCCGATCAGGCCTTTGTCGGACGCCAGAGCCTTGAGCTTTCCTTTGGCGCGGTCCTCCTCGGAGCCTTCCGGCTGCGGGTGGGGCGGGTCGCGGAAGGACAGGTCGGTGAGGGTGTGGGCGGGGACCGGCGTGTCGCTGAAGACCGAATCGTAGGGCGGGGAGTCATAGCCGGTCCTGCGCCTGTTCGAGGGCGGGAGACGGGCTCTCAGAGGGCGCTCCGGAGGAGAGCCCTTCACCTTACATTCGTCGCCTGGCCGGTTTCGGTCAGCAAGCATGACCACCGGTTAACGGAAGCACGGTGGCGACTTACACTTGCAGGGGAGGTCAAAGAAGTGCTCTTCGAGCGGATAGCTGGCCAAGGTGCCCTGCTGGTCGGTCATCGTGACAACCCTGGGGCGACCATCGTGGACGAGGTTTCTCCTGTTGTAGGAGTTGTCGGCGGGGGGCGGCGGCGGCGGAGGCGGCACCCGCCGCCACAGCGGGGTCGGGTCATAGCGGATGAAGACCGAATCCCACATCGCTGCGGAAGGACGCTTTTCTGGTGTTTGGGGATTGTGTTTGGGGGAAGGGGGATGGTGGGGGAAGGGGGATGGGTGGGGGATGGGGATGGGAGGAGGATGCGAGGACGGTGGGAGGAGGGTGGGAGGAGGGTGGGAGGACGGTGGGAGGAGGGTGGGAGGACGGTGGGAGGACGGTGGGAGGAGGGTGGGAGGACGGTGGGAGGAGGATGAGGGAAGGCGGGGTGGTGTGGGGAAAGCAGGATTCTGTCGGTGACACGGTTCGGCAAACAAAGGAGCAAACACGGCCTTTGTAGCGCCCCCAAAAAACAGAGGGTAGGGGGGAAATCGACAGAAACCTACAGCTCCGTGAGTACGTGTCGGCCGCGTACATAGGCTCTAGGGCCAAATCCATTGTCAACGCAGCGTCGGATACTTCCCCCCGTGGATCATATACTTTCCCCGTGCATCGGATGCTTTCGCCCTTGCTCTGTGACAACTGGACTGCGCCAGCAGACTGCATGTTTGTTGGGGCTTTGTTCGGGATCCATTGTTCGGCGGGCGTGGTTCGGTCCTGAAGTTCTTTGTATATAGTATCGCAATCACGCGATGGTGAACGGGCGATTGTGCAGGGGTTGGCAAACGCTGTCAGCCTGCATGCAACCAAACGGCAGATTTGCGACGGTTACGTGCCTTGGCGGAACTGCCAATTGCGGTGGCAAATCCAGAGTTTCCACCACTACAAAGTATGTATGTATCCGCGCGATGTCGTCATCCTGTCAGAGCATTCTGACTATATGTATCTACATATGTAGATATCGACCAAAAACATAGAAAATGGAAAACGGTAAATTGATCTCCGCATGCTTCTCTTGAATGGAACGCTGATTAAAAATTTCTTTTTTTTTTGTTAGGTGGCGGAGTGGGTCGGGTATATATGGAGAGTTGCTTCGCCGTGACCTGACTAGGTGGCCAGTACCCTCCGTAGCAATCCCCGCTCTTCTATGTACAAAGTATGTATGTAGCTTTTTTTTTCTTTTTTTTTCGTTTAATCATATACATAGCACTCACATGCGACCCATGTAGATACATACATTGTAGATCATGGCGAGCCCCACTCTTCTAGATTTTTTTTCTTTTTTCTCTCGTTTAATCACACTCGCATGCAACTACCCATGTAGATATGTAGATCATGGCGTGTCCCACTCTTCCAGTGCTCAGCAGAACATGCGCAACCACCAGAATGACCTCCAATAGAAAACCACATGCGCTGAAGTGGTCACATGCCTGTGGCACCCACACGAAATCATGGAAATATCGAGGTTTTGCTGGGCTGTGCATGCACAAATCCGTTGCAGTTCTTTCATATTTTGCACCCTCAGAAAATATGCGAGGTTTTGCTGGGTTGAGCGTGCACAAGGTCTCGGCAGAGGATAAGGTCCATCATAAACCAGCCAACGACACAAACACGCCCACTCGAAGGAACAATTTAGAATTCATATCTAGTACGAGAATGCACCAGAGTCAAACGGTAGCAAAAGCAGAAGCAAGTCAGTTTTTCTTGCGGATAATTTTACATATTTGGTGATGACGACAGCCAGCACCCCGCTATCGCCGCTGCTGCCAGCCAATCAGGTGGTTTGTTTACAACTTGGCAAAGTGTTCTCTCTGCTCGTGCTTGTTATGCTCCGCTCGGAAGTTGTGCAGAGCATTAATCCCTGCAGAAGCCCCTGTCTAGCGCCGTTGCTGTGGTGAATTATACACACAGCCAACAAACCTCAGTATTGCATAGATAGATTGCAACTAGATGCAAATTTAGCGTAGTTTTCGCTTAGTCATTGTGAGTTCATCAGAAGTGGGCTGAAGAGTTTGCGCAGTTTGTGACTTCGTCGGAAGAGCTGCTGAGGCTCTACGGATGTTCCCAGTAGAGAGAACACGTAGCGAAAACTCTGTTTAGCACTCTGTTACTAAAAAAAAAAAGCCAGTATCCCAATAATGCCGTACAACCTCCCATCCACGCTGTGCCCTCTCCTATCCACCCCGCGCCGCGCCCATACGGTATCCTGTCCGAAGCACCGCATGCCAGTGAGCCAAAAGCCCGATGGCGCCGTGGCCGGCAGCACCAAGAGACTTGCCTCGAGGTGCTACCAGCTGAAGACAGGGCACGCCCGCACCGGACAGTACCTGCACTGGGCGAAGGTTCGCCCCCTGCCCAGTGCTGGTGGTATCAGTGCCCCTCGCAAACGAGAGACCACCTCTTCTAGGTGTGTCCGGAATGGAGGATGCAGCGGAAGATTCTGTGGGCAGAGGCGCAGAAGGAGACAGGGAAGAGGAAGAGCTGGTGGAAGATCCGGGACCTTCTTGCCGATGGCAAATGCGGGCAGGCGGTGCTGGACTTCCTCACCTCAACGGATGTGGGAAGGCTGGTGCCCCCGCTGGAGAAGAATGACACCGGGAGTCAGGTGTCAGAGTGGGAGCTCCGGGAGCGCCGGGAGCGGGAAGAGGAGTGGGAGGCGGAGGCGGAGGAGCGGGGGGCTGCGGGGGAATTGGGTGCCCGGGAGGAACTGCCGCTGTTACTACCCACGCCCCCCTTCATGGCATCGGCTGAGGAGGAGTAGGAGACGGGTCGCGCTTTCCCTTGGACCTTTCTTTTGTTCTTTCCTTAATTTACTCTCTCTTGGGACAGGCCCGGGCGGAGGACAAAGGGGAGCTTGCAACGTGCCGCCACCCGCGCGGACTGCGGACAGGAAAACCGGGCAAAATGTACGTCGCCATGATCCATATAGATCGAATGCGAGTATGATTAAACAAAAAAAAAATACGGTATCCTGTCCATATCGTGCGACCATGGACATCCACCAAATAATAAATAGCGATGCGGAGGACTCCAGGCCCAGCAGGGAGCTTGCTGAGACTCTCCTGGAGGAAGATATTGAGGGTATGGAAGAACTTGTCGAGGAGGAGGAGGAGGAGGAGTCTACAACACAGCGTTCTTCTACCCGGGGATCCCAATGGAAAGCATGGGAAGATCGAGCGTTTGTCAAGGAGGTGCTTGCTGTGAAGCCATTCAACTGCACGGTGCAGTTGAATAGTCCGCACCACAGAAAAGAAGTTTTTTTGTTTATTCATTACTCGCGTGCGACCCATGTAGATCATCAAATACAGAAAAGAAGTGAGACTATGGAACATGTGGGCAGTCACCGCAGTGAGCACTCAAGTAAAGGGCGGATCGACAAGTTGATCTATTTCACAGCGTGTGAATCTACCTTACATCAGCCTCTACTGTATATTCAGTTTGCGAAAATATTTACCAAAAGTAGGTTTTCCAATTTTCACTTGGTGGGGTATCCAGTCGGACTCTCCCAGTCCTCGGTGGACACCCTTTTTTTTCCGTGTTTCCGAGAAGGATTTTCCGTACAATTTGGGCATGGCGATACACTAATTCCCTCTCGCGCTAGAGGAGAGTGCGGCGGCAACTCATAATTGGAGTTGTGGAGGTGTTGCGTGAGTGTTGAATTTCCGTCTAGTGTAGATGCAAATTGGCCAGTTTTGTATCTAGAGTAGATGCAAATTTCCGCGCCAAGAAATTCGGGTCACAGCCTGGTTTTTGCATCTAGATGCAAAGCGCAAACTCTCTATTAATAATGGCGGCGGATTGCACGCGGGCGATCTGGCAGTAGTCCTGGGAACGGCCTGTCGGCAAGAAGGCAATCTCCCGTAGACAGGAGAGCAAAGACATTTTATCGTGCGAAGAGAGACAGCTATAGATGACTACCTAAAGCCTGTGTACCGAAACGACCCGTCACCTCAACCGCGAAAGCGCAATCAACTTTTGACAGGAATCAATTTCAACATAAAACAAAACGCCCAGCGGTTATAACCCAAATCAACTCAACTTCGGCAATCCTTCATCCAACCCGACTATCTCTTTCACCACGCTGGCTCCACCGCCGCTTGCGGGACGGCGTTGCCGTTGCGTGCGGCACGGTGTCGGTGTTCGTAGGATTGCTGCCGCTACCCCCGGTGGGCTCTCGCGGCGCCGTTGCTGCTTGCGGAACAGTGCCAGTGGTCGCAGGATTGCTGCCGCTGCCCCTGATATGCTCTCGCGGCGCTGTTGCTGCTTGCGGCACGGTGTCGGAGGTCGCAGGATTGCTGCCGTTGCCATCGATAGGCTCTCGCGGCGCCGTTGCTGCTTGCGGAATAGTGCCGGTGGTCGCAGGATTGCTGCCGCTGCCCCCGATAGGCTCTCGCGGCGCCGTTGCTGCTTGCGGAATAGTGCCGGTGGTCGCAGGATTGCTGCCGCTGCTGGTGCTGGGGCAGTGACGGGGCGGTTCCGGCTGGTGCTTGCGCTGCGACGAAAGGAGGCGGTATTCGTCCTGGAGGTGGGCGAGGGAATCCCGGTAATGCTCAACTGGGAGGTTGTACGCCAGCTCGCAGAGGAGGTTGCCGATCACCACCTCGGTGGGGAGGAACTGGTCTATCATCCTGTCGTCGTTCGGGCGCAGCCGGATAGATATCTTCAGACCAAGCCCCTCGTTCGTGCCGGTAAGCCCCGCCCGGGGAAGGAACTCCGTGAGGTGGTGGACGAATAGCCTGTTCGATACCATGAGTGGCTCGACCTTGCGGGCAATGCGGTTTATGAGATCCAGTGCCCTCCCCGCGTTGGGCAGGTAAGGCAGAACACTTATTCGTTTGATGACGTTGCTGACCTTCCGCGCGGTGAGTAACTTGTACTGGGAATTGAGGCTGGTGACGAAGCTCTGGTATTCACCATGATCGGCGTAAACGCGGTTATGCCCCAGTGTGCGGATGAGGCACTCAAGCAATTCCCCGTAGGAGAGGAACTGGTCTATCATCTGGTTGTTGTCCCGACGTAGGCGGATGAATATAGTCGCACCCCGTTCTTGGTTCCTGCCGCCAACCAACTGCTGGGGAAGGAACTCCTTAAGGTGGTCGACGGATAACCCGTTCGATATCATGAGTGGCTCCACCATGAGAGCCAGGCGGTTTATTATGACCAGTGCCCCCTCCGCGTTCGGCAGGTGAGGCAGAACACTTACTTGCTTGATCACTTCGCGGGAACACGTGGGGCCTCCCTGTGTCGCTCGTGGCTGCTTGAGGTTGCGGGCGATGACGCAGTATTGGTCCTTGAGGCCGATGACGTAGTTCTTGTATTTCTCGTCGTCGTCGTGGGAGCGGTTGTTCGCCAGGCCGCAGAAGAGGGCCATGAGCAACTCCTTGTCGGGGAGGAACTGGTCTATCATCTGATCGTTGTCCTTACGCAGGCGGATGGATATCTTCATACCCCGCCCCTCGTTCAGGCTGCGAGCACCCGCCTCAGGAAGAAACTCCGTAAGGTGGTCGATGAATAGCCCATTTGCTTTCATCAGCAGCTCTGCCGAGCGTGCCAGGTACTCTAGCAGGGCCATCGCTCTCTCCGCATTAGGCAGGTGAGGCAGAACGCTTATTCGTTTGATCCGGTTGCGAGGATGGCTGCGTTCCTGTGTCTCTCGTGCCCACTGGATGTTGCGGATGTTCCGTGAGACGAGGAGGCGGTATTCGTCGTTGAGGCCGTGAAGGCAGTTGTGGAAACGCTCGTCGTTGTCGTCGAAGCAGTTGTGCGCCAGCTCGCGGATGAGGGTCTTGAGCAGCTCCACGGTGGGGAGGAATTGGTCTATCATCTGGTCGTTGTCCCGACGCAGGCGGAGGGATACCTTCATACCCCGCCCCTCGTTCAAGCTGGGAATATCTGTCTCAGGAAGGAACTCCGTAAGGTGGTTGATGAACAGGTTGTTCGATACCATGAGTGACTCCACCGCACATGCCAGGCGCTCCAATAGCATCCATGCTTCCCTCGCGTTAGGTAGGTGAGGTAGAGAGCTCACTCGTTTGATCACTTCGCGGGACATCGTGCGAGCGCGTTGCTGCTATGTGGTTGTCTGGGTTTCAAAGTCGCGGATGATATTCGGATTTGCCTGTTGGTCTTATCGTACGGCGTGTATGTTATCCGTCTTTGTCTGCGACGTCGAGTTAGTCGATGAAGAGTAAGGAGAGGAAATCTGGACCGTTCTATAGGTAGGTATCGTCTAGCTGATTCCCGAGGAGTGCATATCCATCTCGTCCGTGGGTCGTCTTTTCGAGTACTTCCTTCGTGCCGTAGAATCCAGACGACCAAAAGGAGCGTAAAGAACATTCCTGATCGGAGCGGACGAAATAGATGTGCTTCTGACCGAAGGGTGAGCCGGCGACAACGCCCCAGTCCTTGTCTGCCTTGCTGGGGAAGATCGCCGGAATAAATGTACTCGGGTACATACAGCCCAAGTAAACGTAACCGCCCATAACAAACCCACCAGCCGGTTAATGGACAGGAAGGCAAGGCATAGCAATTGATCCACCATCGAACCAACACTCGCGCTCCTGTCCTTATGTTGAGCTCCACGATTATTATCGACAGACAGACTTCGCTGAGATGAACTGAGGTGAACGGCGTGGTAGTACACTTCGGCAAACCGGCAGAACAGTGCGAACAGAGAGCCCCAGCCGTGGGGGCCAAGCGAAAGCGGCCGGTCGACGAGCGTAGGGGCGGCGTGCGAGGGACGGAAGAGCATACGCCTAACGACCGCCATCTCGAAGTCTACGTCAGCAACGCAGTAATGCGTAGGAATGTGATACCGTCGTCCTCCCAGCCATCTATACTAGCATCCAGTAGTCAGGAGGGATAGCCACCGTGAAGTGTATGTACAAACCAGGTGAGGTGTCGGTACTATGCTGGAGTCAGCCTGAGGTGGGAGCTGATGAGCAGAGGGTAGGGCGGCGATGGGAACACACCACTTCCTCGATAACCGCAGTCCTCACAGTCCCAACTTACATCCCTTACTTTTGGTCATAATGGATCCTCGCTGGGCAGTGATATCCGAGAGTGTCGGCAGTAATGACTCAAAAAGCTGTCAACAAAAGGTTATGCACACCGAACATCGCGCGATCCATCGAATCCCAGTTGGATCCTTCCAGTATGATTAATCCCCGAACCTTGAGCCGAACCGGGGAACCTGCACGTGCTAGCTAGGTGGTACTCACGAAATACACGATGCAATGGCTTGGGCTTTCAAGCCCGGGGGGGGGGGGGGGGTGGGTGGAGTGTGTTGTGCTATTGGGGGTGTTCAAACGCGATGAGTATCGTTTCCCCTTGGCGTGTGCTTCCAACAGGAGCAAAGAGAGCCCGCACTTCAAAAGTTTTGTATGCGGTGATTTCCTCGTTACGCCCGCCGGTTGCACCGACGCCACAGTGGAGGTTTCTCGAATAGAAAACCCGGCAGTCGGTCGTGGAGGATGGGCGAGTTTTGTACCCGGTAGTGTCGGCTGTGTCCTTTCCCTCAATCAGTTCAAGTGTTTTAAATACGGTTGCTACTTGCGGGGTGGCTACGCCGGTTTTTACAATGAGGAGCCAAAACCATTTTAATGGGAGGCGGTCAATGGCCCCGGTACGGCTGGAACGAGCGCGATTTGGGGATAATATAACGAGGGCATGGTCGACGGAAACGGATTAACTGGTTCGGTTCGATCAGCTTCTGTGTGGATAGGGCCATAGGCTGGGAAGAAAGAGGGGTGATTTGGGGATCGGTACACGGCCGCGGAACCTAGACACAATGGTATGACCGGAATCAGCGCGTTCGGGGAATCCTAACGATAGCTTGGTCGAGCTACTTCTGAAGCATGTAAAGTAAATATAGTATAGATGCCGTTTCCTGGGTGCGTATTATATCTCCTGAGGACAGGTCAGGGTGGAGGGCAAAGGGAACTTGCGTTGTGGGGACCGCGGATGGAGACCCGGAGACTGGGTACGTACCCCGCCACACGTGCGGAATGAATAAACCAAAAAAAAAGCTGCGTGCCAAGACCGCTACTTCATGTCCCGCTTTGGTTGTTCTACACCACCAACCATCATTTCTCAACAACCTCTCGCAATTTTTCACCACCTTCCTCACACCAATAATGCCATCCATTTCAGAGTTACAGCTGCAAGTGACCGGATCGATGGAAGCACCCACTTTTGTGATACTGAGCTGCTAGACGGTAGGTTCCGGTCGAATCCCATTCTCGACACGCTGGCCTCGATCTGCGTCCGGAAAGGGAAAGGCGAAGTCTACGCTGTCGCAATGCAGTTGCATGAGAATAAAGACGGCAGCGCAGGAGGAAAGCTTACTCTCACCATTGCTGGCAACTCCGGAGTGCCGCCGGAGTTGTATCGCACCCGCAAAGTGTGGTCAGCCAGCTTCAAGCGATCGCTTCTCGCTGCCATGCTTTCCACAAAGACCGCGGTATGCCATACCCACTCAAACGCAACGAAATATCACGTCCTCCACAACTGACATTCTCGCCTCGGAACCGCTGGTCGCAGATTTGAAAGCATGCGTCTACCGGCACAGTATCGACAAGTTCGTCGGCTGTATCGAGAAGCGCTACGAGACGTTCCTGGACTACATCGAGAGGCTTAAGCTGTACATGGCCACGGCCTTGGGTCAGGACAACAATACTTGGCAGACCCTACTGGATGCGCGTGACATAATTACGGCGATCATCAAATCCGTTCTCCCTACCGATTTCGAGTATGAACAGCTGGTCAGTGTCTTGGATACTTTGAACAGGAAAGTTCGCGTTGTCTGGAATTCGGATGCCGTCACCGAGTGGCCCGATAATGTGAAGCGTAAGTACGCAGATTGAGTGAGTATTTTCCCATCTGACGGATTGTAGGCCCAAACGAAAACGCCTTTCCTCTCGTGCGATATCTTGAGAAGGTGGTCGCCATCCACGCACACTGCGCAGTCCTCACGAAATACGCGAACTCACCCCGCCTTCGTCGCCCCTTCCATAACAAATTGTCTGTTGGAATATAGGGATCGATAGAGACGAAGATAGTGAACTGATTGATTGATACAAAGTCGAAGGAGGAACATTCTCTCTATATACAACGGGCCTGAGGGACGCGCCAGGGGGAAAGGACGGAAGACTGTCTCCTGAGCCGGTGCTCGGAGACTTGGGCGGCTGTCATCTCCGGACGCCTTCTCCGGACCGTCATCTCCGGAAGCCCATTGTTCTGACATTGTCCGAAGTCAGAAGCATCCCGGCAATAATCACAACAGTTCCGCCGGCTGCAGACTTTGGCAAGTTGATTGAAGATACTCTCGAAGCGCACGAATCGGAAACTGCCGACGATACCCGACTGCGCCGGATTGCTAGTGTAACGCAGCGGAAGTTCTTGCGGAACGATACTTCCGTCCAGGCTCCTGTCCACTGCGAGTGTGTGTTGGTACACTACTTCAACGACCCAACGGTGGCCTCGGACGAGATACCTCCGATAAATTTCCTGGGCGTTAGCAAGCTATCTTGCATCGCATGCGCGAGGTTTATCGAAGCGTCAAATAAATACCGTAACCGGAAGTTTTATACCCGAGGATGTCGCGGCAAATTGTATTTTCCGTGGGCTTTGCCTCCATCCGGCCAGCGAATTGCAAGCGCTTTCAAGAGAGCTCGTCTCGCTACGTTGTCGAACTGTTGGTCTGGAGAGGAGCCGCAAGACCTAGAAGAAATAGCGATAGCTCTTACGCCTCGACCGACCCGGAGGACTCCACCGGCGAGAGCGAGACTGATGAGGCCAACCTAGATTGGGTGAGGAGGACGCTTAAAAATGATTTTGAGTGATAATGGTGGATCATAAGGGGGTTGCATTTCATCTTCTGCCTCGTCGGTTGGTTTCTCTTGGCCTGTACCTCTGGCCATTGTTTGCGTGGTGGATGGAGGGATGGTGATTTGGCGCTAGCTTTTATTCCGGAAAAGGTAAACATGCTAGTATTAAAGTTATCGTTCATCTTCTGCCTGCTTTCCTTCTTGCCACAGTGCCTTTGACTCAATCTCGCTACTCCCCGTACGGGTTCCGCCGCTCCAGCTCCCATGGGCCAAGTAGTTACATACGATCGCAGCCGCGCACGTGATCCCTCGCGCGCTAGGACCTCGTCGACACACTCAAGCAGTCCGTCAAATCGGCGACTGCCGACGGCGTCACCTACATCCACTAGTGCATCGACGTCAACGCGCTCGAGAACGGCCTGCAGCACGGAAGGGCAGCTCGTCTTTTATCTACAGGCCTGTGCCACGAGCAGGAGCCGACTTAAACGGCCTCCGTCGTCTACCCACTGGGTCCATGCCAGACGAACTGCGGCGCCAGTAGCGACCAGCTCATCCGGCCCTCCCCAACGGGGAGAACTTCCCGGCTACGCAACGGATAAAGAGGCTTCGGCGTCCGATTTCGACTAGGACCGGTGGGGGTGGCGCTATTAGATTTTGAAAAGGTCAACTTTTGTCAAGCGGCGGCTGGGTTGCGACCTGTACAGTAACTACTTTACATTGCGGTCTTGGCACGCTATCCTTTATTGGGAAATACGAGTGATAGATATGATTCTTCTCATTTACGCCAAAATCTGACGGTATTCCCTTCCGTGCGACTTGTACTGCTTTCCCCACAAACCCCCTTTGCTCCTTTGGCAGGCCGTCAGTGCTTACCGTAATCCATCTCTAACCGCGGTCGGTAGACCGTCGTATCGCCTTCAAGGAACCAGTATCCATCGCATCCGTACAGTTTGCTCAAGTTTCCAGGAACCGATTTGTACCGTTATCACGCGATATCGCTTGAGGGGCGGTCCAGTAAGTATTCGGGTTTAAGAATCGTGCGAGCTTTTTTTTTGGGGGGGGGGGAGGTTGTAAATTTTTATTTTTATTTTTTCTGGTTTATTCATTCATTACTCGCTAGATAACGACGAGGTTGGCGCAGTGGGTTGCAGACGCCAATCACGTGAGTAGGCTGGATTTGTGGCGTTAGCATACTTCCGGCTCTTATCGGTGTCTTCAGCGGCTAGGTGCGCACGCACGGTGTTTCTTGGCGGTATCTCATTTCTTCGACCAGCAGTCGGCCTCCACATGCCCTCGCCCTGACCATCCCTCCACCATTCTGCAATAGCCGTAGGTCTTATCTGGCTTTTGCGCCTGTTTGGCAAGGGCTGATGAGGGTGACACCGTTACGGCAGTCTTGGGTGATTGGAGCCGCTCCTGGTGGTGATCAGGTCGCGGAGCTGGACAGTCACGCTCTGGTATGTTGGATCCTCTGTCTGCGAGGCAACTTGCAGACGATAGGAGCAAGGCCTGGGCTTTGGCGCTGTCACGTGCATCGGCCAGGGCAGCGTAGACCCCAGCGGCCGTGGTGAGGTCGGTGAAGCCAGCCTCGACCATCGGGAGTGAAATTCATTGATATACTCATCAATGGCTGCTGTCCGGTCGTCAGATTGAAGTTTCGTAACTTAGGATTGGTCCTGGTCTTCCCCTCATATTGCTCGCGGAGCCGTTCCCATGTTCCCATGCCGTGTGAGCATCTCTCAGCACCTCTCTCCATCATGCCGGTGGACATGGTGATTGGTGAGTAGATTTCTCGGTCGCCTTCGGACTCCGGTATGGATAGGATGGATTTCTCGTCTTCGGGGCCGGTGTGGATTGATTGGATTTCTCGGTCGTCATGGGACGCCGGTATGGGCGGACTGGTGATAAAATCATGGGCTTGTCGGAGTGCCCAGGCTCATAACCCGAACAACGTTGCGAGCACGAGACGATGCTTGAGGTTGCTGAAGATCTATCTACCGGCGGCGGTTACTCTCCAATCCGCACCAAACATTGTTGCCTCACTACCTCACTTGCTACCCCGTAAACTAGCCCACACTACCCACATCCCGACGTTCTCTTCCGTCACATTGGCAAGTGTCAATGCATGTACCGTACAAAGGTGTTACTGTCTATTCTCGCTCCTTACACGATCAAACTACCCTAACTCTATTCGGCTGTGTCGGGGCTACTCGTACACGTGCATCCTTTCTTGTCTGTATATGCTCCCACATCCCTCCATCCACCGAAGCAAGCGATGGCCAGAGGTACAGGCCAGAAAACAACAAGCAACCGACGACGCAGAAGAAAATGCAACCCCATGATCTAACAATATCACTCGAATCCACTCCAAAAATCACTCTTAAGCGTCCTCCTCGCCCAATCCAGATTGGCCTCATCAATCTCGTTATCGTCACCATCGGTCTCGCTATCGCCGTCATCGGCCTCGCTCAGGATAAAATCCTCCGGATCGGTCGGGTTGTAGTTGTTGTCGGCATCGCTTCTAGGTCTTGCAACGCCCTTCCAGACCAGCAGTCCGGCGATGTAGGAAGACATGCTTACTAGGAAAGCGCTGGTAATCGGCTGGCCGGATGGAGGCAAAGCCCACGGGAAAGACCATTTGCCGCGACATCCTCCGATGTAAAACTTCCGTTTACGGTTTCTGTTTGACGCCTCGATAAACATCGTGCACGCGTTGCAAGGTAGCTTACTGACGCCCAGGAAATTTATCGGAGGTATCTCGTCCGAGACCACCGTTGGTTCGTTGAAGTAGTGTACCAGCGCGCACTCGCAGTGGACAGGAGCCCGGATGCAGCAATCCCTGCGAAAGAACTTCCGGTGCGCTGCGCTGGCAATCCGGCGCAGTAGGGCATTGTTGGCGGTTTCCAATTCGTGCGCTCCGAGAGTATCTTCAATCAACTTGCCAAAGTCTGCAGCCGGCGGAACGGTTATGGCTGTTGCCGGGATGCTTCTGACTTCGGACGATTTGTTGTAGAAGTGGCGACGAACGCGGCGTGAGTTCGCGTACCTCATGAGGACGGCGCAGTCTGCGTGGATGGCGACCACCTTCTCAAGATATCGAGCGAGAGGGAAGGCGTCCTCGTTTGGGCCTACAATCCGTCAGATGGGAAAATACTCAATCAACCTGGGTACTTACGCTTCATCGCATCGGGCCACTCGGTGACGGCATCCGAATTCAAGACAACGCGAACTTTCCTGTTCAAAGTATCCAAGACGCTGACCAGATGTTCATACTCGAAATCGGTGGGGAGAACGGATTTGGCGATCGCCACAATCGTGTTATGCACATCCAGTAGGGTCCGCCAGGCATCGTCGTCCTGATCCAATGCGGTGTCCATGTACAGGTCAAGCCTCTCCATGAAGTCCAGGAACGCCTCGTAGCGCTTTTCGATACGGTGGACAAACTTCTCGATACTGTGCCGGTAGATGCAGACTTTCAGGTCTGTGATCAGCGGCGCCGAGCCGATAATTGCTAGCTGGGCAATCGATATTTTGTTGTATTTGAGCGGGTATCTCATACTGCAGTCTTTGCGGAAAGTATGGCAGCGAGCAGTGATCGCTTGAAACTGGCTGACCACGCTTTGCAGGTGCGATATAACCTCCGGCGGCACTCCGGAGTCGCCAGCAATGGTGAGAGTAAGCTTTCCTCCTGCGCCGCCGTTTCTACCCCCGTACAACTGCATCGCAACAGCGTAGACTTCGCCTTTCCCCTTGCGGACGCAGATCGAGGCCAGCGTGTCGAGAAGGAGATTCGATCCGAACGAACCGTCTGGCAGCTCAGCATCACGAGGCTGATCACCTCCATCGATCCGGTCACTGGCGGCTGCAACTGCAACGAGGTGTGCGGAGATGGATGACATTATGGATGTGGATGTGGATGGCGGGTTGCGGGTAGGATGGGTAGGATGGAGAGGTTCGTGAGGAGGTTGTGGGGAGGTTGTGGAGTTTGTTGGGAATGATGGTGGATTTGTGTTGTCGGGCAAGTAGAGTAGAGTCTTGACCGGTCAAGGCTTGGCAAAATCGGTGATTGTCCATATTCGCGGCCCTCCGCGAGTGCTCACCTATGACGTTGCCAAACAATCCCCCCGCCGCCGCCCGAACCCAGCAGATAATTCTTCATGCATACGTCCCCCCTGAAGCGGTGAGCGCCAGGCTTGGCGACCTTAGTACGAATTTTAGAAGCATTGGCGAATTTCTCGGGAGCTTAGCGCTTTGTCAGTAACAAGTATCGGATTCACTAGAAAGGGCAAAAACTAGTGCTCTTCTACTTGTCCCGCAGACCGCACGCAGCCCCAACGGAATCGGTAACCGCCACTCCAGCGCCACCGCCGATACTACGTAGGGAACAGCTGTGCAGCCCGTACTGCCTACGCACTCTTCCCAGTCTCTCGCTTCCCCTATCTAGCTAAACTTGCGTACTGGTCCGGCAGGAAGTTTCCCTTACATGCGTGCGCCGAGCCCGCCAAGACGCGCGCCGAGGTTGCTGAGGTTGAGTGGGTTAGCTGTGAGGGGGGTTGAATAATATTAGTAATTTGGCAGAGCCTAGGGAATAGGGGGATTACATATTACTGGGGTTGCGTCTGGTTCTTTGAGACGCTAGGCCTGGGCGACGCCGCGAAGGTGGATCCGCTTGCTGTGTCGTCGCTCGTCCGTTTCCCACCGTTTGCCCACTGCCCGCAGCCGTGCAGTGTCGCTGCGGCCATCTGCGCGAATATCGGGTATGCTTTTGGCTGTAGCGCTAACATGCGCGCCTGCGTAGCCGCCCGAGCTCGCAGACCACCTTTGCCGTCATCTGCGCCGCCTATGTCGCACATGGCGGACCCCTAGTTTGAATACAGTCGCAAACGCTTGTTTCTCCTGGGTGGCACGCGTCGCCGGAGAAGGAAACTTGCGCGAGAGTTCTGCGGTTGTCTGTCTCTCTCGGCCGGGCGTTGGTTTCCGTTTACGGGGCGACAGAGGTGGACGGACAGCCAGCTCGATGTTATTATTGTCTTTGTCTTTGTCCCAAGCTTTGCCGGTAGGCTCCGGGACTGTGGGTGTGGGAGCGAGGGCTGGCATGGGCTCCGCCGTTCTCCATTATTACCTCCATGGGTCCTGTTTGTCTGATCTTTCTGCAGCGCCTGTACATAAGGGTCTCGCAGTGCTCCCACCAGCTTCAGCCTCCCAAACTCTTGATTCAATGGCGTTCTAGAGCAGATATTGCCGCCGCCACACTAACCCTGAGCGCACTAGCGGGTGTTACACGGCGCGAACCTGCATATTTCCAAGGAACGAACAAAGGAAAGTATGCAAGTACAGGTAATTACTTCTTATGTAAGTGAATTTATTTTTTTGTTTATTCACACTCGCATGCGGCCTATGCAGATCATGGCGGCGTACGTTTCACCCAGGTTTCCCGTAAGCTCCCCTTTTGCCCTCCGCCCAGGCCTGTCCCAGAGAATTTTTGAAGCGCACCAAGGAAATTACAAAAGAAAGACAAAGGGGAGAACAAAGGAAACCGTCCCCACCTCCTGCTCGTCCTCCGGCTCCCGGCGCTCCCACTCTGACACCTCACTTCCGACGTCACCCTCTTCCAGCGGCGGCACCGGCCTTCCCACATCCGTAGAGGAGAGGAAGTCCAGCACTGCCTGCCCACATCTCCCATCGACCAGCAGGTCCCGGACCGTCCACCTGCTCTTCCGCCTCTGGGTCTCCTTTAGCACCTCTGCCCACAGAATCTTCTGCGGCATGGACTGCTCGAGTGGAGTACAAAGGAGTGCAAAGGAAAGCGAGCCCCACCCCCTAGTGCTCCTCGTCTTGCAGGACGGTGTGGACAGGAACAGAGGCAGCTCCCCGGCACCCAACTGCTCCGCCTCCGCCCTCCCCTCCGCTTCCTGCTCGCTGCGCTCCGTGGGCGGAGCTTGACGCGTGCAAAGCGTGGATTGTGTGGATACTCCTAGCTCCTATCGTAGGTATGTACTCGGTTTGCTCGACGACAGCCCTTCGATCCGCAGTGCTGCTATCACCGCACGTAGTCCCCACCCCACTGGTTTTCGGTCGCTCACCACGCAAGCCTCGTGAACAGGCTCAGTTCAAAGCCCGAGATCGCCAGCCAACGCGCTCGAGAACAGTCCGCAGCCACGCACCCAGAACAGCTAGTTGGACTGCCGTGCTCGTAGTCCATGGCGGAGACGGTCGGTCGCTCGCACGGCCGACCGCGCACGGGTTGACGGACACCGGGCGGTTATGACTGAGTCGCGCGTCTGGAGATTTCTGGTGGACCGCCCTCGTCGGCGCAAGGGCGTGTGCGGGGTTCGATAAGTCCCGCGCGCTCCGGCTGTTAGTTACTGATCGGATTGCAGGTGGCGGGGCTGCAATCGCACAACCGCTGTCCACCCACCGCGCCCTCGTCCGTCCACGCCACAAGACCTACAGCGCCAGTGCCTTACGTCTCTTCCAGTCCGCCGCTTGCTACCCCCAGCTCGTCGTTTAGAGGCCTGCGCCACGAACGGGAGCCGACTTGAGTGTTGGAGCGGATGGCAGGAGGGACGTTCGCTAAGTCTGTTATCGTCACCACGCCCCACCCGCCGTGCAGCGACTCACGAGAATTGCAGACCGGGGGAAGTGCTCCGCTGGATCGATTGCCAGCCAAACGGCCTCCGTCGTTTACCCACTGGGTCTGTCCCACACGAACTGCGGGCTAGTACCGACCCGCGCACCCGGCCCACCGCCCAACGGGGAGAACTTCCGGGCTACATATGTATGCAACGGGTGAAGAGGCTCCGGCGGAGGAACCAGTGTAAGGATGGCTGGAAGGGGGAGGCGGGACTTCCATTTTGGCTGAGGCGGGACTTCCGTTTGGCTGGCACTTGCGCCGCCAGTTGTGGGCGCGAGGGTGTGGTGGTTTGATCTCGGTGGGTGCTGGCCGTTTGTGTGGATGGAAACCGGAGGAGGCGGTGGCGTTTCTGCGTGCGTGCATGTGCTTCTGTGACGCCGTTCGGCGGAGGTGAGAGCTAACATGGCACGCGTGCACTACAAATATCTATCTAGAGACGCGACGCGCTGGCACGTGTTGTTTGCCAAGCGACCAGGGTGCGACAAATTCGTTCGACGCCTTTCCTCCCCTCGTGCTTCGTTCTTCTACTCTCCCTCCGCCACGAAAGTTCCGTTTCGCCTCTGCCCGGCATGTTCGCATCCTCCCAACTCGTTTCTCCCTGGCCCCCGGATTGAGATCCGTCCACTCCTTAGCCTACGCCTCTCGCGGAGCTTCAGTCGTCGGCCTCCAAACCTGCGGTGCCTGCAGAAGGCTGCAAGATCGACGGCTGCTACGACAACGGCGATAGCGCTGTCGACCGGGTATGTAGTCTATCTATGTACATACTGCTCTTTGCAAAGAAGCGCGTCTTGTAAGACACCTTGTACATATGTACACCCGTTACGTGGGCTAACTTTATCAAGTCGGTCACGCTCGCCAAGCTTCGTCTCCTCGGTCTCGGCTTTCACTCCCTACATCGACATCGTCTACGCATAATGGTACGAGAGGGGCCGCGATAACCGTATCAATTCTTTATCGGAGAAGGGGCCCTGGTGCGTCTGTCGGTGCTGTCTCGGAGGAGGCGGGCCCCGGTCTCTGTCGGTCCAATCGATCCAAACATCATCGGTGTTGGTAGCGTGTCGCGGTAGACAGCTGAGCCGCAGGGTGCGCGAAAAGATCAAAAAAGGTTCAATTTTCCCACGACCGCGCTCGATGAACGCACAATCTAACGCTAGAACCTTCTGGCCGACGGTATCAAGGCTAATAATGGAACCTTCAGGACGATTGACCCCGCTCGCGAGACGCTCAGTGCTGCGAACCGAACCTAAACACTCCAAAGTTCATCACCGCTGGAGTCGTCCAATAGCAGAAGTCAACCGTTTTTTCCGACGAAAAATCCTGACCAGCGACCCATACGTGTGCTGACAGCACTGAAGCCCATCCTCCCTCGCAAGGGGGAAATGTAGGTTCGCGTACCACGACGTTTGGCTTTGAGCGCGCGAAGGGTTATCCTGGTTGATCTGCTGGTTCGGAGCACGCATTCGTCCATATCGGCCTTCACCTGGGCGATTTTCGCGTCATATGTATTTCGACCAAGGACGTTTGCCGGAAAGCTAAACCTTTTTGTTGCCTGGCCGCACGAATATCTCACTGTCATCACCCCTCCAGATATACTTATAAAAAAACCCCAGTCCGCTGCTCTGCTTTCGTTTCTCATCTCTTCACTCTTCACACTCATAACTCCTTCCACCCTTGGGGTGCCGCCCCGACGGCGTGCGGAGGGGGGCCCCTCTCCTGCTGCCCACTCGCTGGATCACGGTACTTCACTCTAGACCATCAACTACACCCCTTCCCAAGCGTCCAACACTCCCAAACACCTTTCGTGGCCTCCAACTTCCCGAGTTGCACGCTAGCACTCACGGTGTGCTGGCTGTCCTTCGCGGGTTTCCGCTTACCCTGCTGTTGTACCGCGTTTTAAGGTGCGTCCCCCCAGATCCACGGAGAATCATTGTGGAATAGTTTGCTGATACGTTGCGCATAGGCGTGAACCGGTCATGCGCCGAGAATGTACCAAATAAGGACCACCACCACCGTTGGGGCTGCTCTGAAATCACTCATCGTTTTCTCGGCAAACGGGAAGCAGCTGTGCTTCCATGTCTTGCCGGAATAAGGCTCGCATACCGCCACGTCCCCTTGCGGTGTATGCACGGTCAGACCTTCAGGTATATCGGTTTGGGTATGTCAAACTCCTTCTCCACCTATAGGTGGCCTACGCACGATAGTTTGCTGATACCTTCGAACCAGACAAAACTCCTTACGCGCCGCGAATACCGGATCGGCAACAAGCGCCAAGACTGCTGGGGAATTATGCGCTACTTCCCGAAAGGCGGAGAGTAACTGTTGCTTCTCTCTTCGATGGTGATGATGCTTCATTGGTCGCATGCGGCCTTGTCGGGTCATGGCAAGATGTGTTACTTCTCTCTTGGCGGCTACAGTGCCTCGTTTGCCACGACCCGTTGTGGACATGCGCGGCCAAGTCTCTTGAAGGTCGGGAGTGACCTTTTTGGAACACCCACTTCCCCGTTGTTCCTGCCCGGAAATCACGATGTTTCGTGGGTGGTGAGGACTCAGATCTGCCTCGTCCCGGTGCGCAAAAGCAGAAGCCACCACACCTCCGCACCCCAACTCGGCACCAACCGGCGGATGGCGTCGGACGAACCTGGCCCGGGGCAACGGTGCGCCCTCCAGGCGCGGAAACACATTGCCACGCTGCGAAGGGCTAGGCCGGGCATCGCCATTGAAAGCCGGTGGTGCCCAGCTCTCAAGGGTGTCGCCGGCAATGAGAAGGCCGATGAGTGGGCGAAGATTGCAGCAGGGGAGCCGAACACCCGCGGGGTGGAGTGGCTAAGCTCCCTAGGCCAAACGGAAGTGCGGGCGGCGTCGCTCCCACGATCTCTCGCCAACCTCAAGCGGGAAATCTCGGAGAAGAAGTGGGCGGAGGCACGTCAATGGGCGGGGGGCCGAATCTCCAAGAAGAAGTACCGGTTGCCTGAGAGCCGGCGGCCCGATGGCGCGGTAGCTGGGAGCACCAAGAGGCTCGCCTCGCGGTTCTACCAGCTCAAGACGGGGCACTGCCTGACCGGGCAGTACCTCAACTGGACAAAGAGCCGTCCCACCCCGCAATGCTTGGTGCCGGTACCGAACGCAGACCCGGGACCACCTCTTCAAGGAGTGCCCCTTGTGGAAGCCGCAGCAGAAGATCCTGTGGGCGGAGGTGAAGAAGGAGACTGGGAGATGGAAGGATCGGTGGAAGGTGCGGGACCTACTGGCCGACGGGAGGTGCAGCCGGGCGGTGCTGGGCTTCCTCTCGACCACGGACGTGGGAAGGCGGGTGCCGGGGGTGGAGGAGGGTGACGCCGTGAGCGCGGTGTCTGAGCTGGAGGTGCGGGAGTGGATGGAGGAGCAGGGAGCGGGGGCCGAGGAGCCAGGCGCCGGGGGGGAATCACCGTTGTTCCTGCCCACACCCGACTTCATGGCGTCCGCAGGTACGGCTTAGGCGCGGAGCGGTGTTCTTTCCTTCGTTCTTTCCTTGGTCCTACACAGTCGCTCTTCTCCGTTTTCTTTTGTAATTTCCTTGGTGCGCACCACACATTCTCGGGACAGGCCTGGGCAGAGGGCAAAAGGGGTGCTTGCAACGAGCCGCCACTGCGCGGACAGTGGACAGGAAACGGACTGTACATATACTCGGTCGCATGCGAGTAGTGGGTAGGCGGAGAAGGAAAAAAAAAAAAACTCGGTACCAACCGGATATGCCGAAAACTCCTGGTATGTCTACTCCACTTTATCCGGAAGCAGTTGTGGTGAGAAGGCGTGCTGACTGGGTGAGCTCAGGCTCGCTACGATCGCACGTAATTCCCCACGGCGGGCCCCTTCAGACTGCCTACGAACCACTCACCATTTCCTGGCGGAGCCGGTAAAGCTCACTGCAACTATTACTTGGGCATCCGGTATCCGGTCTACCCTCTGACGAGGCGCCATGTTGAAGCACGAACAACCTATACCCATCGACGGCGGCAGAAAACTGCTTCCCGCACAACTACACAACATCTGTATTCGGCCCAAATCCTTGCGAGAAGGCCACTCGCGCCCTGAAGGATCGCAGTGGAAGATGGATTGAAATTTGATCCTGGGTTCACAACCGTCGATTAAACCCGCCCTCACGTTCACCCCCGTTGTTCAACCATGGTGACCCATTACCAAAAGCAGCTGCCAAAATGGCTTGCAGCAGATGCTCGACAGCGAAACACTAAGTAATAACGCCCCTCCGATAACACCGACCCGATGGCACATACCCTACACCGTACGTCTATAGGAAAGGACGACATGGGATCGTGATTGCGTCGAGCCGTTTATGCCGACGCGTGGAACTGAGAGATGAAAATGATGGCTTGATCCGTCATCCATGGTCTCGCTGGATATAACAGAAGAAAAAGCTGGCTCATGGATGACCTAGATAGGCTATCCCAACAACTTGTGACTGGGTTTACGAGTGAGTCAGGTCCTTCCCAAGTTCATCATCAGCTGCTAATAACGCTTTAGCAAGACATCGTCGTTACCTAGAGACTATATTCTTCGCCTTCTGTTAAACACCAGTTGACCTCCTCCGCCGCCATGTCATTTCTCACGCGTGAATCAGCAATTGCGCTCGACAAATTCGACTCCACTCCCACAGATACAGTGGGTACGATGTCCTAATTTGACCATGGGTTACGGGGTCGCATGGTTGCGGGTTTACTATAATTGGTTTCCGCACATGGAGGAATCGGCAGCAAGACTCTTTGAGACCTCCGGAGGTGTTTCGATGTTAATGGGCCGGAACACCGAGCGGTCTGGGCGTTTGGCAGATACGGCAGAACTAAGGATTGAGGGATCCCTTCGATCCTGATTCGACATCCGACCTTCGCCGGGCTGGAAAGGTACCAGATCGAAGACGAGATGAGAAGTTGTACGGAAGGTCGCGGAGTCAGCCACTACCAGCTATAACACCAGCAGAGAAGACAGAACTTAGGAACACGGTGTTCCGCCCGAGAATCTCCGGCAAATACGCGTAAGGCGAGAGTAACGGATACGCCCACAGAAATCAATGCGGATCGATCGACAAAATAACATCTCTGACACACGCCGAAGAGATACGTCCATCGATCGAAGCCTACGGACCGGCCGCAAGACCTCATGGATAACTCAGGCACACGCCGAAGAGATACATCCATCGATCGAAGCCTACGGATCGGCCGCAAGACCTCATGGATATCTCAGGCACACGCCGAACAGATACCCCCATGGACCGAAGCCTACGGATCGGCCGCAAGAGCTCATGGATATAGGCACACGCCGAAGAGATACGTCCATCGATCGAAGCCTACGGATCGGCCGCAAGACCTCATGGATATCTCAGGCACACGCCGAGCAGATATCTCCGTGGATCGGAGCCTACGGATCGGCCGCAACACTTCATGGATATCTCACGCCGAACAGATACCTCCGTGGATCGGAGCCTACGGATCGGCCGCAAGAGCTCATGGATATCAGGCACACGCCGAAGAGATACGTCCATCGATCGAAGCCTACGGATCGGCCGCAAGACCTCATGGATATCTCA
>Ga0307508_10000698_pt1 | contig 40106 bp, 64 predicted proteins | sample 9_EM_MG_FD_203089 | JGI IMG/M metagenome (GOLD analysis project Ga0307508, IMG submission 203089) | Populus trichocarpa ectomycorrhiza microbial communities from riparian zone in the Pacific Northwest, United States - 9_EM | ecosystem: Host-associated > Plants > Roots > Unclassified | place... | reverse complement strand
TCGGTATATAGATAGAGGGGTGGAGCGGAGTTGGTTCTACATCCTTGTCAATCACCGTATCCTATCGCAGTCTATTATCCTCTCTTTTCTCCCTCCCTCTTTTCGTCGTTTGTGACATCGGGCCTGGCATAGGTCCTTCACCTTCGAAGGTGGCGGCGATCGAGAATCATCACTCCAAGCATGCAGGACTCTTATCCGGGTACTTGGTAGGCTACAGGGGTAAACTAAGAAAAAACTTTGTTGCCAAGCCGACGCCGACCACCCAGTCATAACGAGAAACATCGGCAGCTACAACGAGCCATCATGCCACAGTAAACGAAACCCCGCCATCAACACCAACATTGGCAGCAACACCGCGACATCATGCCAATGTCAACGCCACGCCGACATCGAGGGAAACATCGGCAGCGTCATTGAGAAATCAAAGGATATCATCCACGGTTGCTGCAGGATAGCGTAGGTGAGCACTGATCCGGGCAATCTATGCGAACGACAACAAGCATTTCAAAAGTAGACGAATATGCTAGAGAGGAAGGGAGCAGCAGGCCGTCACGCGGATATCCCTATCGCATACGACGAACTAATACCGCATCTCCGAGCCGTCAAGACAACGCCAACGAGAGCAAGCAATCAAGAACAAGAATGGTAGCTACACCGAAGCATATATAATGACGCCAACTACTGCGAGAGCGCGTCATAAGACATCAGCAGCACGACCACGCAGCCAAAACAACGACAACACCAGCGAGACATCCGGAGAACCAGACCATACGCCACCGAGAGAAACCGCGTCACCGCGAACACCAGTAGGACGCTGAGAGTTCTACTGGCTGCATCACGAAGTCTATAATCGGCTATATCGCTGAACCACGATGACAACCTCAACGCCAGCGGGAGGTAGGGAGAATCATCGGCTACACAAACAAGCCATCACGCCAATGCCAGCGCCACCCAGACATGGAGGGAAACGCTGACGGAAACAGCCAGTCGTCACGCAAATGTCATCACCACCCGCCATCAGGAGAATAATCGGCGGGATCATGAAGAATCCATGATAACGTCATCTACAGTACTGCGCGAGGGTACCGGTGAGTACTGATCCGTGAATTCAACGCGAACGACATTGAGCACTACTGAAAAATACGGCTGCAACAACGACCGATAGCACCAATTTCAACGCCGCCCGGCCATCGAGAGAAACATCGGCGGTGTCATCGAGAAATCGAAATGGCGTCATCCACATAGCTGCAGAATTGGATAGGTGAGCAGTGATCCGGGCAATCAATGCGAACAACATGGAGCACTACTGAAAAACATCGGCAGCAGTAACGAGCGATCTGAAAAATGTCAACGCCACCCAGCCATCGAGAGGAAAACCGGCAGAAACACCGAGCCATGACGCAAATGTCAACGCCACCCTGACATCGAGAGGAATATCGGAGGCGGCGTCGAGAAATCAAAATGACGTCATGCACAGTGCCGCAGACTTGGAAAGGTGAGCACTGTTTCGGGCAATTAATGCGAACGACAACGAGCCTTTCCAGGAGTGGGCGAATATGCCAGAGCGGAAGCGGGCAGCAGGTCGTCACTCGGACGTCCTTCTCGCCTATGGCTGATCTTTTATCGCATCTCGAACCTCACACAGAACCGCATCTGGCTGCTCTCGGATCGCGCCATCACGTCGCTTCGGTCGCCACCACATGGGCTGATCTGAAAAAGTCGGTTTTCTTCAGTTCATCTTCCACTCTCCTTTGCTATACTGCATTCTTTGCGATTGGTATTCGCTCAGGGCTAGGTACTCCTCCGATCAGCGCGGCTCGCTAGTGTAACATGCTCCTGTTGTGTTAAATCCACAGATGAAGTGCGACTGCGGTTGAAAATTGAGGGAAGGATTGCGCAAGGAGATATTCAAGAAAGAGTTACACTTGGATCCGATGGAACTGTTCCTGCTAGACGGCCACAGGCAGCTGCTCCTTCAATTCCGTCTCCCACCAGTGTAACGATTTTTCGAATATGCGCAATCCTTCTCTCGGCTTTCAAAGACAGTCGCACTTCATCTGCGGATTCAACGCCACAGGCGCATGGTACACTAGCGAGTCGTGCAGGACGGAAGACTGCCCCCCGAGCCGGTGCTCGGGGACTCAGTCATGTCCGGACGCCACCTCCGGTCCGTCATCTCCGGACGCCCATTATTCTAACACAAGTTTTCTCGCCTGGAAATCTGCACAGCACCACACTGAAACCTCGAACAACACCATAACGGCACTACTCGGACCAATTTGCGAATTCGTTGGGAATGGGATTCGGTACCAGCTTAAAAAGCACTCGATTACTATTAAGCTGCCAGGCCTACAAGAAATGAAGGAAAGGGAGCTTGAAACGCAGAAGCACATCCTTCAGTTGACCGAAACCATCACGAGACTGTCCGAACATGTTGCGATACTTTCCTCCCGTCCAGTTCCTACTGCCACATCAACTATTGTCAAGACTATGATGACACCGACACCGCGACAAAATTCCACCGAACGCTCCGAAACCCATTCAACCCTCTGCACCAATCTATGCACAGGTGCTGCAGAACATGCCACCGGAATTCATTGAAGTTCGAAGCAAGAAGATGAGGGTGAAGAAGGAGACAATCCTGTCGAAACCATACCCGACTGCAGATCGACTGGTTATCTTCAACCTGAGGACCACGCCGAATAACCGAAAGGAAGCTGCCAACCGTGCACTGCAGGTGATCAGCAAGACTATTACCAACCATGCGAACATCTCCCACCCACCCTTTATCCTGGCAACTATTAGCGCCACCAACAACCCCGTCTTCACAACCGCTCCCCAACAACGGAGCATCAATTACGATCTAAAAATCACGAAAACAAAAGCTGTTGGAGGAGACTGTTGTCAGGAGTCACTTTGTACAGTTGCATGTTGTTTGTTCCGTTTTGCTTTTAGGTGGTACTAGGAAAGATGGGAACCCCATGGTGGTGGTATGGCGAGGAGGAGCGCAGATAGCCTGTAGTGTTGAGCGCAATTGATTGAAGTTGCATATTATCTCTCTGCACCAACTCCTACTTCTCTAACCCGTGAACGCTGCTACCAAACCAAACCCCGAGAACGACACCGACCTACGCCAGGCGAGATCCCGATACCGAACGAGACCGTGCTACGATAAGACTCCTTGGTGGCAGTAGACGAAGACAGCGTATGACCGTGACGACCGCACGAAAGGCTACGCCGAGGGACATCCTTACACTTCACCAGAAAGAGTGGGAAGTACTTGCCTGCGCCAGAGAGCTGAACGAACACAGCCCAAGAGTCGAACAGACGGAAGCCCTACAAAGCAGGAACACTGGGGAGCTGCGTTGCCTGTCGAGACCAGGGGCAGTCAAAGGAAATCTGGACCCTGACATTAGATTGCATCTTCAATCGACGCCTGACATAGCGGGAAATCCTCGAGAAGGAAACAGGAATCCACGGTGGATTCCCCAGACCCAGAAAGAGAATACGAGGTAGACGACCTCGACCCGAACACCTTTGACCTCGGGGAAATAAGGGAGGTACCGGACGACAAAAGAGCAGGAAGCCCAGTAACCCCCCGAACCCCGCTCACGCCCTTCCACCCCTGAAGCCCCGGAACAGCAACGAAGAATGACGATGGAAGCCTCCGGCAGTGGAGGAACGGACGTCATGCAGGCTATACTACAGGAACTCATCACGCAACGAGGGAGGAGAGATAGGACTAGCGAGCCAAAAATAGAAGACCCCGAACGGTACTATGGGGACTGCGCCAAGCTCCGAGCCTTCCTTGTGCAATGCGAATTGAAGTTCAATTGCGAGGCACATCGGTTCCAGGACGAGAGTGGAAAAGTCCATTACGCCAACAGCCGATGCCGCGGAGCAGCCTGGAAATGGATCCAGCCCTCCATTAAGCAAGGAAGAAGCGGCTTTACGACATGGCAAGAATTCAAAACGGCTATCCACCACGCATTCCGCGAAATCGACGCGAAGGAAATCGCCAGAGTCAAGTACAACAAAATAAAACAAGGTGCTCGATCAACGGTGCTATATTGGGCCGAATTCCAAAACATTATTGCAGACCTAAACTACAATGATTCAGCCTACATCAACAAATTCAATGCCAGCCTTCCTGAACGAACACAGACGCTGCTCGCAATGCTGCCGACAAAGCCAACCACCATAATGGAATACGCCAATAGAGCAATCAAAATCGACAACAAGCTATACATTATCCGAGCACGACACACAAAGTGACCAACGCGGGCCAGACCCTCAAACATACGGCCACAGAACGAAAGGACCAGGGAACATACCCTCCCCGACCCGGAGCCCATGGACCTAGATGCCACAAGAAGATATCGGTTTGCGGGGTAGCCCTGAAACCAACGACGATGGGACGGAGCCCGGCTACCCGAGAATGTTACAACTGTGGAAAGCTGGGGCATTTCTCAAGGGAATGTCCACAGCCACGGAAGAACACCTTCCGGTGCCCATACCGGGCGGCGGAAGCCACTAATGAGGAACCCCAGGAAGGGCACGAAGCTCCGGAAGAAGACCAACAGTCAGAAAGCGACGATCCTCGGGAATAGGTGCTAGCAACCACCACCCGAGGGAGAAGCTTGTTGCAAATCCAGACGACGATCCACCTTACCACATCCGAACCACCGTAGAAAGGCGAGGCCGCCGAGGAAGTGTCAGGCAGAAAGTGCCGCAGCGGTGTTCCATTTGGCGATGTCGGTCCCAGTGCCCCGGAGGGGAGTGATGTGGCGGAGACGGAGGTGGTAGTGGTACTAGTCGCGATGAACCACGCCCTCGCTCAACGGGGGTGTTTGACGGAGAGGGTGCCGTTGTAGGGGAACATTTGGTGAAACAGATGCCGATGCGATGGTGAGCAAATCGGAGGGAGTTTGCAGGGGTGGTAGTGGCGAGCAACTAAGATTGGCACCGCCTATGAAGGGTGAGATTGTCAGAATAAGGTGGCGTCCGGAGATGAGGAGGCGTCCGGACATGACTGAGTCCCCGAGCACCGGCGCGGGGGGGGGTAGTCTTCCGTCCTTTGTCCTGACAGCCTTCCTGTATAACGAGAGAACTTGTGCCCGCATAATACTGTAATACAATCTTCACATTTATCGATTCATATATATTCTAACAGGTTATGAGCCCGGATTGAACGCTCTGCCAATCCGATACCCATCGATAATCGCACCCGCCGTACGTGCCGCTTTGTGCCTCGCTGCTGCGTCTCATCCCTGCACTCTCGTTTTTTTTTTTTTGCCTTAACTTTTTGGATCCGCATCACGTCCGACGACATCGCCAACCAGACAACGCGTCACGTTTGCAGTCACCGGCATCTACAATGCCAGCAACCATCGCTCACTGAAGAACCACACCCCCGATAGTATCCTCGGCATAGAGGGGCCTACCAACAAACGCGACTGCCCAGACTTGAGCCTTGCGCATCGAATGGTGCAACCATTCATCAGTCAGCATCACTCGGTTGTCATCCGAGCGAAGCGTTGGCCTTCTAGCTGAAGGACCTTCGGATACGGCGACCCCACGAGCAATTGCACGAGCAATTCCACCAGCGATCTCACAAGCGATCCCACAAGCGATCCTACGAGTGATCCTACGAGCGATAATACGAACGATTCTACAAGCGATTCTACAAGCGATTCCATAAGCGATTCTACGAGCGAGCCTATGAGACCGAGCGGTCCTACAAGCCATCCTACGAGCCATCCGAAAATGAAGCTGTCGACCAACAGAGAACCACTCGGAGATTTCCGCTGCTGTAGCGCGTTTGACGGCTACTGTGGATTCGGCCACTTCGAAGGATTTGGCGACTTCGGCATAATCGCTACTCCAGCGGTTTTCGGTTTTGCTCCTGAATCGGTTTTGCTCCTGAGTGGGCACTCCACCGAGATACCGATTGAACAAAGACCACATGTGGAATCTATTCCGAAAGCTGAGTATTCATTCCCGACATGTAGACATCTACTGAAATATCCAGTTTCAGAACAGTCTCGCTGCTCGGACATAAACTACATCTACGCCGGATCTGGGTGGAAGTGCAACTGGATTAAGCAGATCCGTCAAGCAAGCGGATGTGCTTCGAAGCTCCTATCACTGCCCCGGCCGGCGTACGAAGAGTTGCAAATAGCAAGAATTATGGCGAAACCGAAATCTCCCACGAGTCCGATAACGACGGCGAAGTTGCCATTGATGTGGAGCCAATATCCACAAAAATCGGATGTTGATACGAGGACGGCATCAACGGCGAAGCCAAGAACCGATACAAGACCCCCATCGGTGGCGAGTCAGATATCGTTGACCCTTCAATACTGATAAATGGACACGTACTTGCATCCTTCAGCACAACTGCAGAAGGCCTGAAGGGTGGATGTGGGCTCGTCGCCCCGAACGGACGTGGACTCGTCTCGGACGGACTCGTTACCTCGGTCGGACTCGATGCCACAACGTACTCGGACTCGGCGCCTCGAGCGGACTCGAACTCAATTCCTCCGACGGACTCGGACTCGACGCCTCGCTGGTCGGACTCGGAGTCGGCGCCTCGAGCGGACTCGAACTCAATCCCTCAGGCGGACTCGGACTCGACGCCTCGAGTGGAAGTCTTGCCAATTTGGAAGGAAACACCGGCCGTTATGATCTTCGGAATAAACCTAAAACGGTCGCCCACCGGATCCGGGTGGAAGAGGAGCCAATGGATTCTGCAGATCCGCTGTCCTACCGGGAAGCCATTGCGTACCCGAGGTTTGGCCAGAAATGGTCTGATGCGGTTGATGAGGAACTCAGATCTTTGGGTGAAAACTCAACCTGGGACTCGGTCGGGCTGGAAGACGTTCCAGCCAGCGTCACGTCCGTTAGCTCCAAGTGGGTCTTCAAGACCAAGGAGTTGCCAGGAGGCGGCATTCGCAATGCTGCAAAGCCTACGTATGATGCTAGCCCTCGCTGCCGTCTACGACTGGGAAATCGAACAAATGGATGTTGCCACCGCCTTCCTGAATCCCAAAGTTGACGGTGACGTCTATATGGCTCTGCCGCAGGGTATTGAGGCGGACAAACCCCAAGTCTGCAAGCTGAGAAAGTCACTTTACGGACTCAAGTGGGCCCCCCGTCTGTGGTATGAGCATATTGACCACTTCCTCAGATCACTCGGTCTCCAACGATGCGAGTATGATCCAAACGTCTACCTCGCGGGAAGCACCACCTTAACCGATCGAACCGATCCCCCACTGGCCATCTGGAACTCCAAGCAATCGGCTCAGAACGACGCACAAATAATTCTGCTGCTGTACGTTGATGACATGCTGCTGTTCTCTCCATCGGCCAACCGAGACCACAATCAAACACCTCCTCCGCGCCAAGTACGAGATGAACGACCTCGGTCCAGTTCGCTGCTTCCTCAGTATAGAGATTGAGCGTGACCGATCACGACCGATTACGACGGATACTGCATATCCACCAACAGCGCGCTGTCCGGAAGCTGCTTGCGACAAATGGCTTTTCCGACTGCAACGGACACTGGACACCACAGCCTACTGGAAGCAAGCTCCAAAGATTAGATCCTGAGTCCAATCCATCAAACGGAACAGCAAGGACTCTTGACTCAGATGGTAGACAACGGTATCAGTCAATTGTTGGCAGTCGCAGTCTGGTATGGCTATTGCTATGCACTCGGCCGGACCTCGCATTCACCGTCTCCATGCTCAGCAAATTCTCCTCCACCCCGACTACCGAGCACTTGTCAGCAGCCACCTATACGTTACGATATCTGCGACACATGGCCAACCTCGCTATCCAGTACTATTCATCAGACTCCGAAGCCACCATACCCGCCGGCTACACCGACTCAGACATCGCCGAAGATCCCGATGACCGAAAATCAACATCTGGCTATGTATTCATGCTTGCCGGGGGCGCTATTACCTGGTGTGCTCGTAAGCAGCCGCTCGTCGCTTTTTCAACGGTGGAAGCCGAATACATACGTGCTTCCGACGCCGCAAAAGAAGCCATCTGGGTCCGCTCCTTATACGTTCGCATATTGTATGGCAAGATCCTGTACAAGCATGCCGAGCAATGCCCCACTGCTTGTGCTCTGACAACGACTGTAAGGCTACCGAGCCTCAGCAAATCTTCGTCGGTAACCATGGTGCAATCCAACTTGCAAAGAACCGGAAGTTCCATGAGCGCACCAAGCACATCAGTGTCCGCTTCCACTTCGTCCGTGATGCCTGCGAACGGAACGCCATCAAAACCACATACCTTCCGACATCCGACATGCTCGCCGACATCATGACGACATCATGACAAAGAAACTCGCTCGAGATACTTACTGGAAGCACGCTCACGGGCTTGGGCTTGTAAGCCGGGACTCTGGGGAAGTGGTTGACAGACCACGTGTTAAGCGGTTGAAATAGTTTTTCCCTTTTTTCTTTCCCTCTCATCTTCCTGCTCTTTCTTTGGAGGATGCACTCTTTCTCCTATGTCCATGGTTTCTCCTTCGAAGGGTTTTTTACACGGTTACGAGTTTTAACGAGGCATCCGAGGATTCTGTTTTTCTCATTCTCTCCTGTGTTCCTTTTCATCTTCCGTACGAGAGGAAGTGTCTGAATAAGGTGGCGTCCGGAGATGAGGAGGCGGCCGGACATGAGAGACCAGAGGTGGCGTCCGGAGATGAGGAGGCGGCCGGACGTGAGAGACCAGAGGTGGCGTCCGGAGATGAGGGGGCATCCGGAGATTAGGTGGCGTCCGGACATGACTGAGTCCCGGACCACGGCTCGCGGGGGGGGGCAGTCTTCCGTCCTTTGTCCTGACGGCCTTCCTGTATATAGAGAGATCTTGTGCCCGCATAATACTGTAATACAATCTTCACGTTTATCGATCCATATGTATTCCAACACGCGATATATACATGCATTGCCAAAGAGAAAGCAGCGACCTCCGTTTCCCATCACCGACACGTCTAGATCCCGTTGGTGGCTACTTGCCACCTCCGGTCTTGATGTGGCCGGCCAGTGGCGACTTGCCACCTCCGCCACCCAATACCTTCCGGACGCATCTTCACGCAGCGGCCTCGCTGGTCGTGGACTGGCCTCGATCCATATATCTGACGCTTCCGCTCGTTCGGAAGGGCAGAAGTGAATAACAGTGAAGAAAGGAAAATGACAGTGAAACCCCACGTCCTCGGATGCCTCGTTAAAACTCGTAATCTTGTAAAAATACCTTGCGGGGAATATCACGGACATAGGAGAAAGAGTGCATCCTCCAAGGAAAGAAGGACAGGGAAAGGAAACCTGTTTAACCAACAGCCACATGCTTCACCAGGAGCTTCCCCTGGATACCAGGCCGATTCCCAGGCGGGTCCCGAGGATGGTCAGTCAATCGTCAGCAATGGGCGCGCACAGCAGCTCCGGCATCACCGAGCGCACTACGGCCACACCAACATCAGGTGCGCACAGAAGCTCCACCGAGCGCGTACGACGGACATATCATCACCAGGCGCGCACCGCAGCTCCACCGAGCGCGTATGGCGACCAAGACAACAGCCGCGCACAGCAGCTCCGCATCACCGAACGGTTTCGTCAAAGAAGGAAAGAAAAAGAAGAAGGCATGCCAGTAATCAGCTGTAAGCCGTGAAGAACGACCTCATCCGAGTAGCCCCCGAGGTTCGCCCGGGCAATCTGTGCAGAAGCTTTCTGAGACCATCTTTCCTTCCTGAGTCTTTCTGCGTCTTCCTTCAACCGGCAGTCCGCTTCTTTCTGTCCTTGTCGTGTGCAGTACAGTAAAAGCATCGCCGTCCTGAATCGCCTGGCCTTTCGTAAGGCTTCCGACCTCTGTGACCACTGACTCCCAGTCGCTTGCCATGGTGACGAGTCGTTGCTGCAAGCGCTTGACTGGTGGTGTCGGCGATGTTCTGGTTCAAGCCTGCTCAGTCGTTGGGGAGTGTAATCGAGGCTTTGGCGTCAATCAGTGTGGTGGTGACAGTATCCAGAGTGAGTTCAGCCGCCGGCGTGTTCTCAATTATGCCGGCGATGGTAGCGAACGTCTCCGGAAGCGTAGACAGGAGGTGGCCGATCAGGAAGTTGTCTGAGATGCGTTCTTGAGTACCAGCGAGCGGTTGTCGGATGTCCTTTAGTGCGGAGACATATGTTGCGACAAAGGTGCCCGGCTTCATTGTAGTCTTGTGGAGGCGGCGAACGGTTGTAAGTCGTCCAGACAGCGAGGATGAGGTATCGAATGCCAGACGCAGAGCAGTCCAGACGTGGTCGGGTTCTTCATTGGGGAGGTTTTAGATGAGGGGTCGTGTGGTTTCGTCCGGTGACACGTATATCAGCGAATAGGCCGGTCTGGAGCGGCGGCGAAATTCTCTGAGCTGAGCGGTTGCGTCCGCGTTCGGGGGTGCTTCCGTTCCGGTTACGATTCCGAAAGCGTCTTCTGCGGTCAGAGAAACCTTGGGCGAGCGCTTCCAGGAGTGGTAGTGGCGATCGTTGAGCATCGCCGTTGAGCAGTGCTTGCAGGTGAACTTAGTGGATTCCATGCTGCGAGGTTGGGATCTTTGAAGGATAACAAAAGCTTGGGAAAAGGTGCAGGGATTAGGTGCCGTAGCGAGGCGTGTACAATGGGTGCGAATATCGTCGGGTTGCGTTGCAGATTGGCAAAGCATTCAATCCGGGCTCATAACCTGTCGAAGATATTCGAGTGATAGGGTGTTTAGGAATTCCGTTGCTTGATCTCCTTGAGCGAAACTGAAGCACACTCGATATATAGACGAAACCGCCCTGATCCAGGACCAGCAAAGGCACAGAAGACCGCAGCATCCGGTACTACCAGCTGAAGATGGGCTGTGCGCGTACGGGTCAATACCTGAAGTGGATTCGCAGCAGGGAAGACGATATCTGCCGGTGGTGCTGTAAGCCTAGAGTGACTCAGACCCGTGGGCATCTGTTCAAGGTGGGCACCACCTGGGAGAAGCAGCAGAAAATCCTCTGGAAGGCAGTGCGAGCACAGATGAAGCGCGGTAGGGATCGGTTTCGTATAGCCGATCTCTTCGCAGATGAACGCAGCAACGAGGCGATTCTTGAGTTTCTGGAGTCGACGGACCGATTTCAGAAGGAAGGCAAGAGAAGTGGAGTGGGAGCAGGCTAGCAGTGGCACTGCGGAACAGCAGGAGGAGGGAGCGGAAGGGGCGGAGGAGTTGATGGAGGTGGAGCGTGATGGAGTTGTTGGTGTGTAAGATAGCTATTGAGCAGGCCAAGAGGGCCAAAGGGAGAGCCGCGTAGCTAGACTCGCGGACGGATATGGGTTGGTGTTGTTGTTGGCTTCGCCGTAGTCTGGAAAGGCTTATATGCGAAATAAAATCGATGTCCCCCCATCACCCCACAAATCCAATGATGCAATAACCGTCATCCGTAGGCGCCAAGTTGTTTGGCTCCTACCCAGGACTTACTGAGACGACGGAAGGTCAGGACGAGGACCCGGAAATGGTTAATCTCACTGTGTCCAGGCAGCTACCGTAGGATCAGCCCCTTCAGTGGCCAGCCGCCACAGCAGAAATTCCTCTAACTGCACCCCCCTCCCCCGCCAGTCCAAAACCGATATCCAACAATACCCCACTGCTATCACCCACTCTCCCTCACCTACCAAGCGCACCCACGGGGGCAACGCTGCCGAGTCGGATACGAGGAAAATTTCGGAGAGGTTGAGAGCGAGTGCCCGAGTGACACTTTTTGCAAGAAAGTCAGTGGAGAACATATTCCAGAGGAAATCCTACAACATCGCCCAGCTACATGCCCCATTGCGCTCCCTGGGTATCTGAGGCATGCCCTTACTTTGCATGAGTAGCTGGCAAGTGTTAGGTAATACGAGGAACAGCCAGCGGATGTTAGGAGTGGCTTAGGTTGGAAGGAGACGACCCTGCATCGCCTGAGGAGAAAGATGTTAGGTGAGGACAGTGACAGTTGGAGCCAGACGACATGCTGTGCTCCACGTCGAAGATGAAGCCCTTCGATGGCGGACGGGAGAGAACGTCGACTGCCTCGCTCGGAGGTTCGACCGAGGATAGATTTGCATTTTGGAATAGCTACTGGCTGCTGATGAGTGTGGGCAGGGCTATGTGTTGCTGAGGAGGCTGGACGAGTGAGGATCCACCTACGAGCCGAGGACGAGGATGGTAAAGTCGGAAGGAAGAGAAGACGAGGAGGGAGGAGGAGGAGAAGAGTTCGAGCGCGAGGGGGGGGGTTTATACTCTTGGCAATCTGCAAGTCGATGGATTCGGTCTATAATTGAATCTGCAATTCGATGGATTCGGTCTGCAATTGATGGGATGATAGAGTCGGTCGGACCAGGGATATGAAGATGCAGGTGGCACAGCGGCACGGGATGAAGGTGAAGGTAGAAGAGGCAGCACAGCACATCGGTCCATTGCGCCAGTCGCTCGCTGGTACGTTACCCGCCACCCTCCTTGGTTTTGGCAGTTGCTAGGCAACATCGCGTGACCTGTGGAGCTGCATGCGCTGGGAGGATGAGCGCCGCCGGCGGCCCCCGACAGATGGAGCGGAGTCAACGGGTGCTGTCGTAGCTGTCGCACCACTGCACCAGTCGCTCGAGTGACAGCTACGGCTCCCACCAGGGGTCACGGTTGTACGGCCAGGCAAGAACGGCACCGTATTGGCCTGGACAGGGCGACGCAGTCTCCTGGTGTCATGAGGTGTTGCTCGGACGGGGTCTGGGCATATTCTCGGAGATGAGACCGATAGCGTCGGCATACTGGTCACCGGTGGAATAGCCACGGAGACCGATATAATGGGGCGTCCCGCGCTGGACCGTTCTTCTACACCGAATACACTATACCCACCACGCATTCTGACAGCTGCCACACACCCCAGACGAACCGCTGTCGCCCAGGCACTGGAGGAGGCGTTGAGAAGAAACATGACTCCGGAATGGGTCACAATCTTGACAGACGCGCAAGCGGCTATCAGATGGAGGTATCTGATGAACCGGGCCCCGGTCAGCAGTATGCCCTCCAGGTGCGGAAGCACATGGCCACGTTGTGCAGGGCAACGCCGGTCATCATCATCGAAAGCTGGTGGTGCCCAGCGCGCAAGGGCATCGCAGGCAGCGAAAAGGTGGACGAGTGGGCCAAGGCGGCAGCAGAGCAGGCAGGCAGCCACCGACCCATCCCACGGCCTCTCGCCAACCTCAAGCGAGAAATCTCGGAGAAGAAGTGGGCGGAAGCGCGCTAGTGGGCTGGGGGCCGGACCTCCAAAAAGAAATACCGAATGCCTGCGAGCCGAAAGCCCGATGGCACGGTGGCCAACAGCACCAAGAGGCTCGCCGCTCGGTTCTACCAGTTGACAACGGGGCACTGCCTGACTGGCCAGTACCTCAACTGGACGAAGAAACGGCCCACCCCGCAGTGCTGGTGGTGCCAGTACCGAACGCAGACCCGGGACCACCTCTTCAAGGAGTGCCCGGAGTGGAAGCCGCAGCAGAAGATCCCGTGGGCGGAGATGAAGAAGGAGATGGAGAGGTGGAGGGTGCGGGACCTTCTGGCCGATGGGAGGTGCAGCCGGGTGGTAGTTGACTTCCTATCGTCTACGGATGTGGGAAGGCGGGTGCCGGCTGGGGCAGAGGACGACGCGGTGAGCGCGGTGTCGGAGCTGGAGGTGCGGGAGTGGCTGGAGGAGTAGGGAGCGGGGGCCGAGTAGCCGTGCGCTGCGGGGGAACCGCCGTTGTTCCTGGCAACACCCGGCTTCTTGGCGTCCGCAGGAACGCTGTAGGCGCAGTAGCGGCTCTTTCCTTCGGCCTTCCCTTTGCCCTGCACGCTCGCTACTCTCTTTTATCCTTTTCCTTTGTAATCTCCTTGGCGCGCACCACACGTTCTCGGGACAGGCCTGGGCAGAGGGCAAAAGGGGTGCTTGCAACGAGCTGCTACTGCGCGGACAGCAGTGAGGAAACGGACTGTACCTATCCTCGCTATGATCTAGATAGGTCGCACGCGAGTAATGAATAAATATATAAAAAAAAGACACCTCGGACGAAACTCAACGCCTGAAAATGCCAAACGTTCTTCCCACACATCAAATTTCGCGCGCACTAAGACTTCGTCGGCATCACGATGCTTGCCGAAGCGACCGTATCGACCGATCCGGCCCCGGTGGTGGCCGCAGACGTCGACTCCTCTCCTGCTAGAGAGTTGGTGGGGGGCCAGGGGGCATTCAGGGAGGGGGATATGCAGGAAGACGATTCCGGAAGCGAGCTTGAGAGCAGCATGGTGGGGATGGAGGTGGAGGAAGAGACGGGCAAACCCAAGACTAGACACGCCGCTTTTGGCGCCGGGCAGCGGCAGCAGAGCACGCAGGAATTCATTCGCCGTGGCAACAACCTCGGACGCGACGACGGCTCGCGCGACGGCATCTTCTCGACGCCGGGCAAGCAGACCCTGAGGGGAGCATTTGCGCGCTCTTTCTCACCGGCAGCCAGCAGCCCACAGCAGGTGGGAATGGCAGAGACCCTGAACTCTGCCAAGAGCTCCAGGTGCCAGAGGCGGAGCTGCGGGAATGGAAAAAACAGCAGAGAGCGGCGGCTGACGTGTGGGGCAGCGGGGGTGGTCTTCCCTTGTCATTGTTCCTTCCTGCGCCGGACTTCATGGCGGCCACAGGAGAGGAGTAGGGGAACAACAGATGCCGAATCCATGGCGATGTCCTTTGCAAGTCGACACCTTATATGGCTACTACGTGGGCTTCAACAACTCCGACAACACACCTCATATGGTGTCGCAACCGACAGACAAGGAGCGTTAGAACTGGCCAAGAATCATCGGATCAACAATCGATCGAAACATGTCGATACCCACTACCATTTCGTACGCGAGCAACTCGTAGCCGGCACCTTTGACCTGTTATGTACCGACTGATGATAACCTTGCCGATATTTTCACCAAAAACCTTCCCAAACCGCGGCATCACGAACTTGTGGAAAAGATATGCTGTGCCTAGCGAGGGGAAGTGTTAAAATAGCGCTGTCACACCTATGTATTTCCTATGTCATACTGGGTAAACATTGATACGTTGTGGTGGCGGCGCGGAGGAGCTGCTGCCGACGGCACGGCGCAGAGGGTGTCATTGCGCAGCGTGATGCAACATCGGTGGAATAATTGCATCGCCTTTCTCCTTTCCGCTGTTATGTCATTTTCTCACTCGGATGGGTATATATGTAGTGTTCTTTCTGTTCGGAGAAGTGGTATGTTCTTGGTCTTCCATCAATCGCAAGCTCTCTTTCTCTCTCTATATCTCTCCCGTATCAAATCTTCTAGTTTCCAAACGACCCCCACTTCCGCAGTGCGCCCATAACTACAACCTCCACCCGCCGCCATTGTCTCGATAAACTAAATGCGAGTACGATCAAAAAAAACTCCTCCTCCACCACCACCACTCGGTTGCGCGGCACGGCGTTGGCATCGGATTTCCGCAACGCTTCATAGGTACGCCATCCACTACTTCATACTTCCATGGCGGCCGCGGGCTTTTCTTACGATCCTATAAGCTCCTCCTACTTCACCCCCCGAAGGCTACTGCCCACGTCATCGGCATAGTCAAACGTTCTACCCCTGACCTGCTACCTCGTACTTCCTCGGCGGTCACGTGCTTGTCCCGCAGCTGCTACCATCTGCTGTACCACTGCAGGTCACTTTTCGGCATTGGCAAGAAGACATCGCGGGTTACCAACCCGACGGCGAAGGCCAGGTCATTGTCAGTAACGTTAACCAATTGACCAGCTGGGCACGGCCAATGCCGGACGCGGCTATCGGTGGTAACTTCGAACATAGCTTTGTCACCTGGTTCACCGCTACTGCATCTCATCTGAGGTGGTGGGTGCAGCGCTGCCCAGCGTCCGAGTGGCGTTGAGGCTTCCTGAGGCGGCGGCAGCCTTCCATTACTGAGCAGCGAGCAATGGAGCGGGTTTCAACCGGGGAGACCAGAGGCGGCGATCATCCACAGGAAGAAGATGGTTGCCACGGCTCTGGTGACAGCTGGCGCCAGCCATGTCCCGTTTAACAAGGAGGCGAGCCGGTTGCTCGATGTCTGGCTAGACTCCCATCTCACCCTCAGGAGCCACCATGTCGTCTGGCTGATAGAGGGAAAGAAGGAAATCGGAATGCTCCGTTGGTTCACGGGCCAGACGGGTCTTTCTCCAACCAATTGCAGGAAGGTCATGACAGCGTGCGTTTGGTCGGCTGCCATGTTTGGTTCGGAGCTCTGGTGGGAGCGCAACCAGGTCCGGGCACCATGGGCCAGGCAAATGTGCTTCAGCTGCTGGTCAACCAGGAGGCGTGGACTACAACCGGCTGCCTCCGGACCATATGCCTAAGCGCTCCCTCCATGGAAACTATACTCTGGACGGCAACAGTACAGCTGAAAAATAGGCAGAGGCGATTTGGCTACGGTTACCGAGCCCGTCTCATGCAGACCTGGCCTGAGCACCCCAACTGCGATTGGGCGGAGACTCACCAATGCCCTCGCTACACGGGCAGGACGGAGGGTACAGTTATGCTAGAGAAGCCGGAAACTAACGATCCGGGCTGCTGCGGGAGGAGGGGGCGGGCCGAGCCGGGAGGGCGGAACCTGGGCTCACGTTTTCACAGGGGTCGGGGCTGGACGGTTGCACAGTGATGCGGAGAAACGGCCAATCCTGGGTGGACATCACAACTCTCATGGACTACAACACGCCGCTATTGCAAGGGCGCTGGAATTGGCTTCAGGGAGGTAGACAACACTAGAGCGGGTCACAATCTTCACCTACGCGGAAGCAGCCATCAGGCCGATGGCCTCAGAGGAGCCTGGCCCCGGCCAGGAGGACGCACTTCAGGCGTGAAAGCACGCCGCTGCCGTGCGGAGTGCCAGGCCCGGTACCGCCATGGAGATAAGGTGGGGCCTGGCACATAACGGGGCAGAAGGTAATGTGAAGACGGACGAGTGGGCAAAAGTCGCGGTGGAAGAGCCAGATACCTGCGGGCTGGAATGGCTGAACTGGACGGAAGTATGCCCAATGCCTTGAGGGTTGTGATCCCTCGCAAACCTCAAGTGGGAGATTTCGGAGAAAAAATGGATGGAAGCAGGATGCTGGTGGTGCCACTGCCCATCGCCAACGAGAGGCCACCGTCTCAATGTGTGCCCAGAATAGAAGACGCTGCAGAAGGTTCTTTGGGCGGAGGTATAAAAGGAGACTGGGAGGTGGAAGAGCCGGTGGACGGTTGGAGATCTGCTGTCTGACGGGGGAAGTGGGTAGGCGGTCCTGGCCTTTCTCGCATCCACGGATGTGGGAAACCTGGTGCCAGCGCTGGAAGGGAGTGACGCCGTTAGTGACGTGTCGGAAGCGGAGCTGCGGGAGTGGGAGGAGAGGGTGGAGGACGAGCAGCTTGGCTCCGAGGGGAGATTACCACTGTCCCTGCCCACGCCTGACATCTTGGCGTCTGCAGTAGAGAGTAAGGACGGTATTCTTTTCTGACAACTAATGATTCCTGGTTCAGCGATTCGGGTGAAGTTGAGACGCGAGGGCGCCGGATCGGGAATTACAGATTAGGCACGGGCAACAGACTGACGTGTGGGTGGGGGTTCGCGAGAAGACTCGAAAACCCAAGCGACGGTCTAATATTATAACACTCATTGCAGATGGGTGATGCGGTGAGTCCATATTTAGCCTTCCCAGGGCTGGCGGAGGTTAAGCTGAAGGGGCGGCGTGGCCTCGTGGCCGCGTGGGTTGGGGGTGTGGAAGTATATCCTTCACAAAGGACTGGTTGGGGAATAGGAGTTATTCGTATGTTGTATTGTTTCGTAGGTTATGCAAATGGTAGTTACCGCAAAATATCGTCTAAATGGGGCAGTTTACCTCTTTAGTCAGGGACCAGGAAAACTTGGTCTAATTTACCGTTATCTAATAGGTCAGTTGCAATATCTGGAGTCTCTGTCAGTCTCATTCGGCTGTTCCTCCGCGTCCACCCTCCTCATCCCCCCCATCCACCTCTCAGTTGGACGCCACGGCATCGGCATTGGCTTTGTCACTTGGTAGACAGCTTGGGCCCCCGCTAACACACTCTTCGTCGACACAACCACGGTTATACCGCCATTGCCACCACCTTCTCCTCCACCTAATGGCTGCGTGTCATGGCACCGCCAGCGGCTTCCTTACTTGCTTCCCCTCTACGGCACGCGGAATCTCAAACTTCATTAGAGGTCTCCCCTCGCGACTACCATCTCCTGCTCATGGTCCCCCCCCGCTTCGCGGCTGTGCGCCCGGGCATCAGCCTCATCATCATCTTTCTCACCCAGTTCCGCTACGGCACTTGCTACCGCGGAGTTCCTTGAAGGTCGCGGGCTTGTTCCGCCGTTCCTATCATCTGCAGTTGTACCTCAAGTTTGTTCGCCACAGTATCCGCATCGGTTTGAGTTTCCAATCCCCGGCTATGGCACCCACGAACACACGCTTCTTATCTAGGCACGCACGAGCTTCGGTCCTTGCTACTATCACCATTGCAGAATCCCTTTCCACCTGACTTTTGCGTACCACCTGATTGGTCATGAACTCGACCCTACGGCAGCCGCTTCCTCAAACCTACTCGTCGATCGAGGGCGCGGTTCCTCATCAACACCGCAAACACCACCATCATCTCAATATGCATCTCGGCCCCACGGTTGCCTGCTACGGCATCGGTAGCGGCTTGGTTACAAAGTCTTCTGTAATGGAATCCACTACCTGGGACTTCCTCGGCGATTGATGGCGTGGCTCATCACTAATATCACCACTCCCACTTAGCGTTCTCCATTTCCTGGCAGCCCGCGGCAGCTGCGGCATCGGTTTACTTGCTCAGACTCCTGCTAGGGCCCCCGCAATCCCCCGCTTCCGCGGCGGTCGATAGCTTGGTACTTGGCTACTACCACCACCAACACCAACATATCGACAACGCCACCACCACCTCATTCTTCTCCGTCTCCACCTTGGAGATGCCACGCTCAGGCTCCGGCTTCCGCTTTTGAGGCCATCGCGCCAACTACGCCACCCGCTACCTTAACATCCTCGTTGGACGAGGGCGTGGTGTAGCGTTACTACCACTAGTGCCACCTCCATCATCCCCCCGTGATAGGGCGTCGCACCATCAGCATCCGATTGCTGCTCTCTCAGCTGCTTCGGCCCATTCTCCGATGTCGGGCGGTGAGATTTCTTGCCCCTTAGGGAATGTTCGGATATTTTAATTGCGTTTTAAGAGTGACTTTTGGAATTGTATACTGACCAGAATGTGATGTCAGCTTTTGCTGAGCATGGAAAGTGTCGAACTGCCTGTCCCGTGGAATGGGTCCACATCAGCTGCACGCGCGCGTTGACCCAGCCGCACCCATCCTCTCAAGTTGTCTATCCGTACAGTACCTGAATTGGACGAAGAACAGATCCACCCGCAATTTGTGGTGCAGGTACCCGAGCCGGACCCGAGAGCACCTGTTCAGGGTGTATACCGAGTGGAAGGCCCAGCAGAAGATCCTGTGGGCGGAGGGGCGGAAGGAGACCGGGAGGTGGAAGGACAGGTGGAAGGTGCGGGACCTCATGGCGGATGAGAGGTGCGGGCGGGCGGTGATGGACTTCCTATCCACCACGGATGTGGGAAGGCGGGTGCCGGCCGAGGAAGACGCGGTGGGTGAGGTGTCGGAGGCGGAGGTGTGGGAGTGGTTGGAGGATCAGGTAGCTGGGGCCGCGGGTAGGAGCCCCCACCGGAATCGGGCGGCGGCTCAAGAACGCCCTCGCACATGGCGGACAGACAGAGAGGACAGTGCTTGTCAAGGAGCCGGAAACCCTCGATGCGGAGCTACTGCAGGAGGAGGAAGCTAAGGCGAAAGCGGCGGCAGAGGGGACCCGACCGGGCCTTACCATGTTCACGGACGGGTCACGACTTGACGGGGGGGCGACCGGGTACTCGGTGGTGTGGAAGAAGGGCGAAATCTGGCCGGGGGTTGTCAAAATGTTGGACGTCCGGAGATGACGCCGGAGATAACGCCGGAGGTGGCGCCGGAGGTGGCGCCGGAGGTGGCGCCGGAGATGACACCGGAGGCGCTGTCCGGAGAACTGTCACTAGACGAACCAGCTCAGCAACCCTCTGTATATAGAGAAAGTTGTGTACGTGACGTTGTATTTGCATCGAATTCATGATCTTCATCGCTATCTATTGATATTATTCTGACAAGTTATGAGCCCGGATTGACGCTCAATCCATTATTATCCCCCACCGTTCATCGCGTGAAGTTACTCTCTCAACTGCACCCTATCCCTGCACTTATTTACGCGTCAACGGTTGTGCCGCATCACTACACGACGTCCATCGCCAATATGACCTCTCAAGTTTTTGAAGTCACCGAGCGGTACAAGTCCAGCAACTATTACTGGCTGGAGAACGACAGACGCGATAACATCCTCGGCAGAGAGGTCCTACCGGGCAATGCGACTGCCCAGGTTTGAGCCTAGTACTTGCACTGAACAGTCAAACCAAGTATTTGGACTTGGACGCAGAGATCCCCCGAACGATGCCACGAGTGATCCCACGAGCGATCCCAGAACGATCCCACGAGCGATCCCACAAGCGATCCCACCAACGATCCCACGAACGATCCCACTAGCGATCCCACAAGCGATCCTACGAGCAAATCGAAAAAGAAGCTGTCGACCAGCAGAGCGAATGAGTGACCGAACCACTTGGAATATAAAGCCCAACGTCAAACTGGATGCCAAACCGGTCATCGAACTATCGCAGGATTTCCACTACTCTAGCGCGTTTTGACGGCTACTGTGGATTCAGCCACTTCAAAGGATTTGGTGACTTCGGCATAATCGCTACTCCTGTAATTTTTGGCTTTGCTCCCGAGTGAGCTCTCCACCAAGATACCGATTGAACAAAGACCATATCTGGAATGCATTCCAAAAGCTGAGTATTCGTTCCAGAAATGAAGACATCCACAGAAATATCCAGTTTCAGAACAGTCTCGCTGCTGAGACATAGACTACATCCACGCCGGATCTGGGTGGAAGTGCTGCTGGATTAAGCGGATCCGTCGAGCAAGCGGATATCCTTCGAAGCTCCTATCACTGTCCTGACTGACGTACCAGTAGTGGCAAATGGCAAGAATTATGGCAAGACCGAAATCTACCGTGAGTTTGATATCGACGGCGAGGCTGCTATTGACGTGGAGCTAATATCCACAAGAAGCCGACGTTGATACGAGGACGGCATCAGTGGCGAGGCCAACAACTGATACAAGGCCTCTATCGGTGGTGAGTCTGATAACGTTGACCCTTCAACACTGATAAATGGACACGTACTTGCTAAGAGCCTCTGAATGTTGATTTCGCCAACTCAGCCAATCTACCTATCACCGGTGATAGCATCCATCAGTACGACTGCAGAAGGCCTGTAAGGGTGGAAGCATTACACGTCTCAGGCTATGATAGCTTTCTGCCTGAACGCTATTGCTTAAATGAGGACGTTTCAATGTCAGCTGCTCGTTCTCCGTGTCACCGATAGCAGCCGTCCATCTATCGAGAACGAATTCCTGTATGCAGACAGCAACCGAGTGTACCGAATCTACGGAATGTGACGAGCGGATTCAGCATATGGAATGTATCCAGCACATCGAGTGGATTGAAGTTGATTTAGCTCATCGAGCAGATCCGTCACATTAATCGCATTCAATGCCTCGGACGGATTCGGCACCTCGGACGGACTCGGAGTCAAAGCATTGGCGTTTGGACTGCGACTCGGCGTCTCAGATGGACTCGGTACCTCGGACGGACTCGGAGTCGACGCCTCGGCGTTTCGACTCGGACTTGGTACCTCGGGCGGACTCGGAGTCAACGCCTCGGCGTTTGGACTGCAACTCGGCGTCTCAAACAGACTCGGTATCCCGGACGGACTCGGAGTCGACGCCTCGGCGTTTGGACTTCGACTCGGCGTCTGCGGACTCAGTATTCAGGACGGACTCGGAGTTGACGCCTCAGCGTTTGGACTCGAACTTGGCGTCTCAAACAGATCGGTATCCCAGACGGACTCGGAGTCAATGCCTCGGCGTTTGGACTCGGGCTCGGCGTTTCGAGCGGAAGACTTGGCACAGTTTCCCTACAGACTACTACCGGCCGGTATAATCTTTGGAGAAGGCCTAGAGCGGTCGCCCACCGGATCCGGGTGGGAAGAGGAACCAATAGATTCTGCAGATCCGGTGTCCTACCGGGAGGCCATTGCGCACCCGAGGCATGGCCAGAAATGGTCTGACGCGGTTGATGAGGAACTCAGATCTTTGGCTGAAAACTCAACCTGGGACTAGGTCGGGCTGGAAAACGTTCCAGCCGGCGTCACGCCCATTAGCTCCAAGGGGGTCTTCAAGACCAAGGAGTTGCCAGGAGGTGGCATTCTGTATAAGGCCAGGCTTGTTATCCGAGGTTTTGAGCAGCAGGCGGGGGTTGACTTCGATGAAACGTTCGCTCCGGTAGCAAAGTTGCAAAGCCTACGTATGATGCTAGCCCTCGCTGCTGTCCACGACTGGGAAATCGACCAAATGGATGTTGTAACCGCCTTCCTGAATCCCAAAGTTGATGGTGATGTCTATATGCCTCTGCCACAGGATATTGAGGCGGACAAACCTCTATTCTGCAAGCTGAGAAAGTCGCTTTACGGACTTAAGCAGGCCCCCCGTCTCTGGTATGAGCATATTGACCAGTTTTTCAGATCTCTCGGTCTCCAACGATGCGAGTTCGATCCGAACATCTTTCTCTCGGCAAGCACCACTTTAACCGATCGAACTGATTCCCCGCTAGCCATCTGGAAATCCAAGCAATCGGCTTAGGATGATGCGCCAATATCTTGTTGCTCTACGTCTATGATATGCTGCTCTTCTCTCCATCGGTCGACCGAGTCACCACCATCAAGAACTTCTTCATGCCAAGTACAGAATGACAGACCTCAGTCCAGTTCGCTGCTTCCTCGGTATTGAGATTGAGAGCGACCGACCACGACGGATACTGCATATCCACCAACAGCGCGCTGTCCGGGACCTGCTTGCGACTAATGGTTTTTCCGACTGCAATGGCCACTGGACACCACAGCCTAGGGACGTTGTGAGGTCTCTCACTCGCGCAGCTTCGTCATGTGTAGAATCACATCACATACGTGTTTCCAGATTTTTCAGATTTTCAGCGATTCTACCTAAGCCAATACAGCACACAGAAGAGTTTATTGCTCTTCCAAACCTGTATCATAATCTTGACATTCTCCAGTTTCATACATTGCGAGTGATCTCGCGTGCAATCTGTATAGAGCCAAGTATTTGCTACCACCTACGTGTTGTACGGCAGGGCTGTCTCATCGCTACTTGTCTTGCTACATACGACTGGATTGGCCTCCGTTGTACTTCAGCATGACCCCTATTTTCTTACGCCCTCCTTGCGTGTGACCGCGCGGAAGTGTAAGGTACATACCTACCAGGTTTTTCTTCTGTTAATCATACACACGTACAGCCCAAGTATCTAGACCATGGTGTCGTACATTTCGTCCATTCTCATTGTCCACCGTCCGCGCAGTGGCGGCATGTTGCATGCTCCCCTTTGCCCTTCACCCAGGTCTGTCCCCCCGAAGTTGAGGTGCGCACCAAGGAGGAAGTTCTTTCAAAGAGATCACGGCCGAAATGAACGACTTGGGCAAAGGGAATGAAAGGAAAAAGAGAAACAATTCCCCTACTAAGTCTCCTGCCGATGCCTGGAGTTGGGCGTAGCGATGGATAGCAGCGGCCCCCCCAGCAACCTGGTCCCCCTGCGCGGCCTCCACCCGTCTCTCCACTCGACTCTGCTGGCGCTCCCGGAGCTACCGCTCAGACAATTTGCTTCCCGCGTCGTCCTCGGCTGGCACCTGCGTCCTGTCTTCCGTCATCCGTTGCGGATAGGAACTCCAGTACTGCCTGTCTACATCTCCCATTGTCCAGAGGGTCGATGGGGCCCAGCTCACAAGGGGATCGCCGGCAACGAAAAAGCCGACGAGCGGGCAAGAATTGCGGCGGAGGGGCCGGACCCCTACGGCGTGGAATGGCTGGCCTACTCCGATCGAACGGAAGAGCGGGCCACGCCTCTCCCGCGATCCCTCGCCAACCTCAAGCGGGAGATCGAGGAGAAGAGGTGTGTGGGGACACTCGTGTAGGCTGCAGGCTGCACCTTCAAATCGAGGCCCTGCGTGTCAAAGAGCCCGAAGCCCGATGGCGCAGTGGCCGGTAGCACCAACAGGCTTGCTTTGCGGTTCTACCAGCAGAAGACGGGGCACTTCTTATCTGGGCAGTACCTCCACTGGACTAAGAACCGGGTTTCACATATGACTTCATTCTTCTATCTAACCGGTAACAAAACCCCGACAGCACCGGCGCGCAACGAGCGCGAGTGCTGCGTCATAGATGTCCGGCGAATTTGAGGCCACACGTTGCCGCACCGCGCTGACGTGCCGTTTACGGTGAGTTTGACGGCGCGGAACTGCGTGCCGAGAGGCCAGCTATTAAAATGGAGTAGATTGGAGCCAGGGTTACGGTGGCCATCGATCTGCAGCTCTACGCCAGGTGTCAATCACCTAGCCCAGTCCTCATCATCCTAGATTGCGCTCCCGCGAGGCCCGCCGGGGGCCGACAGTAGACGGGAAGCAAGCTGTGCACATCGCCATGAACTAGGTGCCACCGGACGAACGGATGTCGCCGAGAGAGCCAGCCGAAGGCACCAAACGCCGGATGTCCTCGAGCGTGTCAGCCGTAGACACCGAATGCCGGATGATGTCGAGAGTGCAAGCCGTGGCCACCAACCGGCGGACTTCGTCGGGAGCCTCAGCCGTGGCCAACAAACTACGGGCGTCTTTGGGAGCTCCAACCGTAGCCAGCGGACGCCTGATATCGTCGAGAGCGCATGCAGGACCCAGTGGTTGAGTGATATAACATGCCACTAAGTCAGGCAACTATCTAACTCCAACCCCGATGCCAAACTAGAGTACCCGCTACTGCCACCGAGCTTGCTTTCCTTCACATCCCGCACGGACACGTAGCACAAATTCGCCCCCCCAGCCTCACCAATACCCCCACCACCTTTCCCACGTACCATAACGGCCCTCCCGCTGCAGAGACCAAGCGCGGATGAGGCTTTCGCGCGGCGGCAGACCCCCGAATTTCTTAGCGTCAGTACGTGTCAAGTCGGACTGCAGCGCTGACTAAGCATCCACAATTAAGCGAGCGGCTAAAAGATGCTTCATTGGGAATAGTTATTGCCGTGCGACTACATACATCCTACACACCAAACGAAGACAACATCCCTCATCAATAAAATGAAGTTGCGCCCCGCTTTCTGCGGCCACGCTCTCTGTCACCCCGCTCACTGTCACCCCGCTCTCTGTCACCTAGTTCGCGGTCTCCCTGCTGGCTGTCGCCCCCCCGTGATTGCCCCCCGTGATTTCCTCGCGTTTAATTGTCTCGTGATCATTTCTCTCCTCAGAATATCGCTTCTGAGCACCTAACTCTCCCCCTCTATTCGTCACAGTCTCTGTTCTCGCGGTGCTAATCTTGCACGAGCGCTGAACCGACTGCATCCGTCCGCCTGCTGGATTCCTGACCCACATTTAGGACACAATACAACCCTCACCCTGTCCGAAGTCCTAGTTGCAGGTAAGATCTCTATTGCTTTGCTGTTCGCTCGCTATGACCCTGCTGTATCCTCATGCTCTTGCTGCTACTACGCACTACTTCTATCGTTTGTCGCTACTCTGTCGAGAACCACAGCTGACCAAAATGGTACAGACAATGAATCGCTAGCATTGAAGGCTGCAGTTACAAAGGTTACCGAAATCAGCAATACGAAGTATGAAGCCATTTACTGCTTCTCGATTTCCTTCAAAGCCGACGATAGCGGTACGGACCGGGACGTGCGTTGGTTTCGCATGATTGCGGAGGATATACTCGGGGCATCGTTTACCCATCACTGCATTGCGGCTCAAACGAAGGATGGTGAGTGGGGATCCAACAGTGTATGCTGACGATCTTGCGGTGAAGGGTGTGCCCGGGCTCCGAGAGCGTTATTATAATGCACAACGCCGATCATGGCGCTATCAGCATGGTGAACGGCAAACTCCAGTGCAGGGCCAGTGCCAGAAGTCACCAGCATTTCGCTTTCGACCATCATGAGTGTGGGTCCATCGTGGATAGAGGGTCCATGCTGGATATTATGGCGTTCACGAATACCTAACTTCACACAACGGGAGTTATTCCTACATGGCCCTACGGTTTCTGTTACCACAGTAACCCCAATTTTCCATCTCCCCGACCCCCCACGCTAACCATCCCACCAAATCTCCAACTTCACTCCATCCATTTCATGTCCCACTCACCTTTATGCACCACAACTACACTCCGCAATGTTTTCCACTAGAATGGTAATCCGCTTTCTCCGCGCCCCTGTTCGTCGGTCCGTCTCCCGAAAATTCTCCACTGGGACCAGAACATCGGTCTTGACTTCAACATGGAACGGCGCGACAGTAATGCGACAGCCGCATGTGGCTGCGCCCTTCTTAACTCACTTCCCTGCCTACGTGAACCGGTGTATCGGCAATTAGTTATAGTTTTGCAAAGTTGCTACGAATTGTTCGGCTGATGCAATGCCCTGTGGCGAGTAGTGTGTGCGGAACTTGAAGAGATGCTCGCTTCGGCGTTGAAACGTGAGAGCAAGGCTCTCCGCTCCCAGAGAGTCCCGAGCTTTGGGTCCGAGTTTATTGTGAACAAACCCTTTAACGTTTGTTGCGTTCGCACCGCTGCCATCAAGACTACACTAACTGAGTCAGGTCAAACATTTGCACCACTTCAGTGACGTCTTCCTCGTCCGCGAGTTTGGCAATGAAACCATCGATGCTGTTTTTACAATTCCCCAGATGAAAGCTCGTTCTAAGTCTGAGTTGAACGATGGTGTAATGGACAACATGCGCAACAATGAGGTGGATATTTCGGAGGTCCGCAACTCCATGCAGTCTGGTGATACTCAGTCGGCAGCCGGAAACGACAACGGTAGTATCGCTGGTGAGCAGGATGAAGAGGATGAGAGTTTTTTCCCCATTTGTGTCGGTGTCACTATTGAAAAGGTTCGGTCATCTGGGAGAGCCTCTGAACTTTGAAGGAAGGTAGTACTGACACCAATTATCTAGCCTAGCCAGGATGCTTTCCAGGTCAAGGCTATCCCACTGGACGGGATGATGGTGATCGAGAATATTTTTTTACCACAAGACCGCCAAACATGCAACCGCAGAGACCACAGAGGATGACAAGTGGACGACGGAAGAGTTCACCACCTTAGCAACCGCGCAGACCACATACGCTGACTTTGAAGAGGAGGGGGGTGTAGTCGGGCCCGCCTTTTGGCAACCTAGATGAGGACCTCCAGGTTCTTTTCGAGGGCTACTTGGACGAGCGAGGCATCAACACCCCCCTGTCACTGTTCATTTGTGAGTTCGTTTACTACAGACTGCAGGAGAGGTACATCAGCTGGCTCCAACACGTCCGGGAATTTGTTGGTAAATAGTAGTCACTTCTGGGCCTTTTAGATTCTTAACATCTGATTTTCTAAGGCCGAACCTATACAACATTCCTTCTCTTTCATTCAACCCTTGTTTGTCACACTACCAGGGTTGAAGGTGGGCTCGATACTGTCATACCGTATCCACTTCCGATACTAGCAATTAAAAAATTTGGTTTTTTTCCTTCTATTTATTCAAATCTTTTTATTTGTTTCTCTTTATTCAAGTCTTCAGGTTGTGTTTTCTAGGAAAGCTACAATACAAGCGGAATTCGAAGAATATGATAAAAATCACGATTATTATACTACAAAACTAAAAACTCAATTTTGGGTAATATAAGTTAGGCAATCGTAACCCAGACTACCGACTTTCCACCCTCCCGTTTATCCGCAGGTTCCAGTCGCGCGGCGGTGGGACTGTTTCGCGTGGCCTGCCTATGGCATCAATAGTCGTTACTCTCCAGAAGATGGTCGACCTATTTTTTTCCTAGTGATCTCTGACGTGTGGTAGGGCGGTTGGTCGTTCAGCGAGCTCTGGTATTGGGAGATTAGGCCGCGGCGAGCAGCTAGCATTGCTGGGCTAAGGAGTGGTGTTGGATGGGAGTCGGATTTCGTAGGCGTGACGACATGGTTGACTCACGGTGTGGACTGGGTTTTTGGTACATTGAGCTTATTGTAATATGACTCAACCGACAATATGCAAATCATGGCCTCAGAGCGGCCCAGAAACCAAGGTTTTCAAGCAGCATCTAAATTTTGTAAGGTAGGTTGAAAATGCAGCTCGCAGCCGAAAAGGCTTTCAGACTATTAGTAGACGGTAAAAACACCAGACTGTGCCGATACTCGACCCTACCCGATATAGAACCAATACGGTAGCAATGCAGCCCCAATTTGGTCTCAAATTTAGTGCGATGATAGGTTTGGCATCCGAGGTGTATTGCTCGAGCATTAACAGAAATGGCGTAGTGACTAAAGGGGCTTTCAGAATGGTATCTGGTAATCAATTCATGCCATATGGGTGGTGCACCACTACAGTATCCGCTTCGTGTAAAATACAAACTGGAATTTTCGATACTGCATTCTAATGGTATGCGCTTGGGTACATTAAGGATCCTGCTTCATAGTCTCGTTGACTCTCCCTATATTCCAACACGAGAACCTGCACCTAGGCTTGTCAGCTTGGCCGTTCCTGACCGTGGGCGTCCGGAGCCTCTGCTGGGGTCTTGATCCATCTGTCGGCCTTCTTCATGCTGGCGACTCCCTAGGGTGCAGGACACCACCAGATCTCGCAGATGCTGTTTGGCCTAGCCCTCCACATCTCAGCGATGGGCTTCCTCGCCTGCCGCGAGGACTTCTGGCTAGGGCCAGGTACTTCTGACGTGATTCGTCTGATCGCCGCCTGCCCGCCGGGGGAGACTGTAGCCCATCGCGGTGTCGTCTGGCATCTCGCCGCAGTCTCCAGTGCCATGGAAACCGCGTCTCCTGGTGGCTGCCCATGTCCGACGGCTGCGTCTTCCAGTAGAAAGCCTTCCGAAAACTAAGATACGGAGTCCGGGTGTAGTCTTCTCCGGCTGAGACTCCGTAATCCTCTACATACAGCATCAGTATTACACCGACGCGTCGTCATATCTCCCACTACGGCACCCAAAGTCGGACGACAGACTGGTGCGCCTGTAAGCAGCGAGGTTGCCGGAAGTGCTTAAAAATCGAGGTAGAATAGCTAAAACACCAGGTGGGGGTCTTTCGAGGCAACAGGCCTGAAGAATACGAGAACTGAATTGTTGTATCTCACTGCCCTGTCGCGGCTGCATGAAAGCGGTCATGACGGAGCATCCGCGATGTCGTGTTGCTAGCGGCAATCAAGGGAAGTGGACCCTGGACGGTGGACGAACGCGAAACACCATTCTGCCGTCTACTGAACCCTCAGGAACCAGCGACACTACTGTCTTTACTAAAATCAACCCAACTTTATGTGTAGAATCGTCGTTCATGACTATCTGTTTCTGCAGTGGAGTCGACTGGTAATAGAAAATGCCCAACCCACACTCGGCGGCTACGCCCAACCCCAAATAACTGTACATGATCCCATATACACAATATCTTCACCCAGACGGGCGGTAGAGGAATAGTATGGTGAACAATATCGGTGATCGTATCGGGGTCGGGTCATGCTTCGCTTCTGCCGGTGTTTTTCCATCATGCACGTTATGAGTCAGTGGGAAAGTTGATGCTAAAGAAGATTCGGGGAAACATACTAGAGTAAATGTTGTCAAGCGGACGTTCGCAGTCCTCATGCCGAAACCAGGAACCAAAGGTTAGTAATGAGTTGATGCAGGACGACGCCGAGTCGGCTCAGGAGGCAGTGAACGATGGCGCGGATTCTCACCTGCAGCGTGTGTTAGCGTCTTTTCCTTCAGGCTGCAGCCTTACATATTATCTTAAATACGCAAGGAATCGGACATTCGGGCAACCCAACGAAGGAGTGTCGTGCTCAAAACCGGTTAGTACGTGGTTGGCTTCTTCCCCCAAAATTCCGTTGAAGTCAGATCTTTTTGCCAAGATATGAACAAAAGAACTGCGTGCTCACCTTGCTGTTCAGCCGCACAAACAGTGCCACGCATCCGTATCTTTCCTGCTCAGGTTCGCTGGCATTAACTTCACGGCAGGGTGATGGGTGTGATCCCTTTCTGGACAGCTCAGGGTTGATGTTGTCCACATCGTGACTCGCTGGTGTTGACGTTCTATCTTTTGCCAGGTTGGTGTTTCTAGCGCTGGGGGTCGTGATTTAGCGACGTAGACAATCAGTTATTCAGCAGCGTCGTCACCACCACCAAACCACGGATTCAATTCCAATGACGCCTCGCTATTCCGGCAGATATCATCGCCATCACCGAGGAGGTCGGCGTTGTGAACATGGTCTACCTCGCTCACGGGTAGTATGGGCCTCGTCCGCAACACATCGTCACGTGAAGTGGCATGGCAGTGGCGACGTTGCCTTCCGCTATAGATCGGCGTCATTGGAGTTGAATTCGTGGTTTGGTGATGGCGTCGATGCTGCTGAGTAAGAGACTGTCGTGTCGTGGACGTTGTCTCCACCACTCGCTGGCGGTGAGGAACATCCACAAAACCTCATTATTGAAGCTGACTTCGTGACTTGGCGAAGGGGGCGACGTCTACCTCTCCTGCTTGGCATCGGTGGTGACGACCTCTTCCTCGACAGCTTACCTGAAGCCGGTCAACACCAAGGTAGCGAGAGGTCGTGGTTGTCGGAACAGGAGACCAGGTAACCAAACCACTTCCGTCGCTGTCAACACAACCGAAAGGACAGAGGGATATCGAGGTGGCGATGGGGTGGAGGGTGCTTTATATCCACCAGCGAGGAGCCAAGCCCGTAATCACCTAGAAAATGAGTTAGACGTTGAGGTAGCAGGGGACCGGGTAGCCAAACCGAACCCGCTTTCATGGTAGGGCAAGCTGAGATGGCGTAAGTGGAGGTAATGATAGAAGTAGCGATAAACCGCCCACCAGCATGGGTGAAGTGAGATCGTGGGGTCATCATCGGGGACGGGGTCATCAAATGGGTGGTTGGCAGAGATGAGGTGCGGAGCGAATTAGAAGTATTCATAGTAGCGAGTAATAAGCGGGGCCGCGCCTGGGAGGTGAGAGATAGCGGTTTCCGACGTGGGGCACTGCATCACAAAACAGGAACCAATTCCCATGTAACCAACCATCACGTGCAGAGGAGGGCGGCACTAGTAGTAATAGTGATGAACCACACACCTGGCCGACAATGGCGTTCCGGGTCGCGTATGACGTAGGGGATGACTGGGTAAACAAACCGCTGCTGAGAGAGTGGCGAGAACATGCGAACCAGAGGAGAGGCATCAAGTGGTAGTCACGCGGAATAAGGCCGCGACTGCCAATGAGGTGTAAGGTTGCAGCTACCGTATCGCGGAAAGGGTTGACAGAATCGACGCAGTCCTAAGTAATCGTGAGATGGAGGAGATGGTGGTGGTGGTACGAAGAGGGAACAAGTACGTGACCGCCAAGGAAGCCGAGTTGCAGGCAACCACGCGGTGCAACGGAGTGACCCCCCTCCAGATCAGCAGCCTTGATGTCGCTGCTGTGCGGAAGACCATCTCCACCATTCGGACCTCGTGTGTGACATGAATCCAAAGGGTGGCGGTGAGGTTGGTAGTGTGGTTTGGGTGTTGGGTAGGGCGGGGTTGTTGAGCAAGGTTGAAGTGTAGAGAGAGGAAGAGGTTGTGGTTCTGTGGGGGACATCAGTTTTATTTCGCGTCTGTTACCCTACGGGGAACACCAACAACGACACCAACCCTTATCCATCCGCGAGTCTTGCTCCACAAGAAAAGTGGTTAGCGGCCGACACGTAGACGTGCTAGCGTCCTGGCAAATATAATTTCGGTGGAAATGCTTTTAAACCGAGTGCGAAAGCATGACGCCACCAAAAGTGCCCAGCCAGAACCCCGCTTTCCCCAGCCATGATTGCTACAAATCTAGCGGCAGCTTGTTCAGCTCGAATCATACTCTATTTACTGAGTTTCTGTACTGACTACCGTTCCCGCCATCCCCGCAGTGCGCCGGCTTCTATTTACATTGCAGGATCCGATCAGGCCTCCACAGGGTTACATATTCGCTGACGTTCTCGCTGGCGGCTTGGTAGGTCTCAACTGAGGAAAATACTCCCCGGGGACCGACCCCTCGGCTCCTGTAGCTCCACCTCGGACACCTCGCTCACAGCGTCTTCCTTCTCAGCCGACACCCGCCTTCCCACACTCGTAGAGGAAAGGAAGTCTAGTACTGCCCGGCTGCACCTCCAATCCACCAGGAGGTCCCGGATCTTCAACCGGTCCTTCCACCTCCCGGTCTCCTTCTTCACCTCCACCCACAGGACCTTCTGTTGTGGCTTCCACTCAGGGCATTCCTTGAACAGGTGCTACCGGCCACCGCGCCGTCAGGCTTCTGGCTCTTCGGCATGCGGTACTTTGTCTTGGAGTTCCGGCCTCCAGCCCACCGGCGCGCTTCCGCTCACTTCTTCTTGGAGACCTCCCGATTGAGGTTTGCGAGGGATCGCGGGAGAGGCATCGCCCGCACTTCCGACCGGCCGCCATGATCGTAATTCAGCCATTCCACCCCGCGCGTATCTCGCTCCTCCGCCGCAACCTTGGCCCATTATTCGGCTTTCTCGTTGCCAGCGATGCCCTTGTGGGCTGCGCACCAGCGGATCTCAACGGAGATTCCCGGTCTTGCCTTCCGCAGCGCAGCGATGTGCTTCCTTGCCTAGAGCGCTTATTGCAGGACGGGGCCAGGCTCTTTAATGAGGCATCTGAGGATGCCGGATTTTCAACGATCCTCCTCCACTGCTGCTATTTGTTGCTGCCCTAGTCGTTTTCTTTTCTCTTTCTCGCCTGTTGCCTCTTCCGTCTGTGGGTAAAATGTTCGCCGCCATAGTCGATACAGGTCGCATGCGGGTATGAATAAACAAACAATAGCATCGCCTGATTCGATCCTCCCAGAACAAACATACTCCCTCACCGTCATTCTTTGATTAATGTCAACCTGCAGATTCGAGACGGTAGCCAAGATGCGTAACGAAGAACAAGTGGTTATTCTTGCCCTCTGCATTGATTGGTATTTCGCTTACATCTTTATCCACTGAATCGATTATGATGCCGGTTACCTCTTCGCCCGCTGTACATATCAATTGTGATGCCGACCGCCCCTGCGCCGATACGCCGACTGCCACTCGAAGCCCGCAACAAAGCCCACTAGCCAGGAAGCCTAAACTATCGCAGTTCTTTGGTTCCATCCATGAGCGATCTTCCGGACGCGAGATTTTTTTTTTTTTTTGTTTATTCATTATACTCGTGTGCGACCTAGGTAGATCATGACGAGTGTCTATGTACAGTCCGTTTCCTAGCCGCAGACCGCGCGAAGCGGCACCGTGCAAGCATTCCCCTGCCCTCCGCCCAGGCCAGTCCCAAGAGAGGATCGAAGCGCACCAAGGAAAGAAACAAAGGGAAAACCAAGGAAAGACATGACCACCCCCTACTCCAATTCTGCCGACGCCATGAACGACGGGGTGGGAAGGAACAGCCCGTGCTCCTCCTCCCCTTCGTCCTCGGCACCGAGCTCCTCCGCCCTCCTCTCCTCTTCCCGCTCCGCCCTCTCGCGGAGCTCCCACTCCGACGCCTCGCTGCCTGCGTCCTCGTCCTCCCCCACTTCCGCCGCCGGCACTGTCTTCCCTACCTCCGTCGAGGAAAGGAACTCCAAAACCGCCTGGCTGGCCCCTGGTTCGCCAAAGAGCTCGTGAGCCTTCAGCCTCCCCCTCCCCTTCCCGGTCTCCTTCCACACCTCCTTCCACAGCGCTCTCTGCTGCTTTCGCCACTTCGGGCATCCCTTCAAGAGATGCTCCCTCGTCTGCCTGGGGTGCGGGCACCACCAGCACTGGGGTGTCGGACGGGCTGTCGTCCAGTGCAGGTATTCTCCCGTGCGGCAGTGCCCCGTCTTCAGCTGGTAGAACCTGGCAGCCAGCCGCTTGGCGCTCCCCGCCACCGTGCCGTCGGGCTTCTGGCTCCTCGGCATGCTGTATTTCTTCTTGGAGGTCCGGCTCCCAGCCCACTGCCGCGCCTCCGCCCACTTCTTCTCCGAGATCTCCCGCTTAATATTGGCAAGAGACCTTGGGCGCGCTTCGTCCGGCCAGTGGTTTGGTGCTGGCCACTTTTTGTACCAAGTTACTGGGATTAATGACGCTAAGCAGCTGCCTAATTAGGCTAGTGTCCGAGTGATAAAAGATGACTTTGTCGAATACGATCATACCACTTAGGTATAACTGGCAGCAGCGGGAGTGCGGTAGCCGGCGGTGCAGCAGGGTGAGTAAAGAATCGTAAAATCTCTCCATAACTCCGCTCCATTTCCTTCTTTGCTTCTTCTTTTGTTTTTCTTTCTCTTTATAATAATACCGAGACTGCTTTGTCTTTCCAGAGTGCGTTCCTCCTCTTTCCATCCTTTCGCCAGCTGCTTAATGCCCACAGCATGACTGACGCCGGCTTCCGGGTAAGGCTCCCATTCACGGTCTGGCTGGTCGGGGACCTCAGGCGCACTGACAGTAATTTCTTCCTCCGAGTCAGAGGAGCTATCAACTTCTTCCTCCAACTGCTCTCGCTCCGATACTACGATCAGGTATCTCCCAGTCTGTAGCTATCTCGCAAGTACGGACTGTTTGTCTTACTAGGACTGACTGCTCAGCTGACAGCCGGCTTAGGCGGGTTCTCTTAGCAGGGCGGGGCATCGTTCTCAATAAGTCGAATGCAGGAAACACAAAATAAAGTCAAAAGCTGTAAAACAGGTAAAATTATGGGATAGGATAGCTGGCGGCTCTTACAGCTTCGGACGCAGACAACAGACACAAACTCAACGCCTTCAAATTAGGAGTTACCGCTGCAACGAAACGATCGTAAAGTAGATGGGGTTGTGGCAGGATAGGTAGATGTTCGGACATGACGATAACACCCAAGCTCGGGTGAGGTGCGCAGGGATTATTTAGCAGGGTCATAGTTGAGCACTCGGAATTAGTCACTAAAATTGTGAATTTGTAACTTTGCCAAGACTTGACCCGCCAGCACTATACGTCCTTTATTTCTGGCGGCCTTGGCGCGTCGCTGGTTCCGATAATCTCACTGCCGGCGACCACCCCGGGTGCGAGACCCAAATCTGATCGCCCCCGTCGAATACTGTGCAATCCTATGTACCAACCCAAATTCTCCCCTGTCCCTCGTGAAGACATCCTCTCGCATTCGATGTAATCGCGTGAAATGCTGCTGCTTCACTATTACTCATGAAACTAGTACGCTGCAACACCTTGGGGAAGTACTGTTCACTGCTGGGGATTGGTACTCTGTGGTTAGGCAAGCAAAACATGGCCGGCGATTGATTTGGTCGTTGCCCTAAAACATCCGACTTCCTCCGTCCCTGCTTGTTCGACTTCCACCGTGATGCCAACCTGTATAGCCGAGGTTGTTGCTTGTAAGTCTAGAATCCGCCTGAGCTCGGTCACCTGGGGCCGTTCGGGGGTCCATTGTCTCCTTCGTCTTTTTGGGTTGCGATCGGCGGCAGCGTTCGCTTTGTCGAAGGTCTCTTTGTTCGTTTGAGGGCGCTACCTGTTGGAATGACTGCATGTGCAGGCTATTTTTGATCCCGAGAAGGTAGAGCAAAATAAAAATGTGGAGGCAGAGCAGGAAGAGGTTGAAGTTGAGATGGTCAAGCGAGATGATACTGCAGCCGAATTTGTCCCGCACGTGCAGGTATGGGCCAAACCCTAAAATAGGCCTCGTGCTCGCAGCTGGAGTGAGACGGTGTTCTACATTGGAATGTGCGTTTCTCTGAATATGGTCCCGCTCCCATGCGCTCTATCCATGTGACTCTTCCTTTCTCTCCTCTCCGCTTTTTCTCATTGCTAGGCTTTGTCTGTCCGCCGGTGCGTCGCGGGGTCGGACGTGCGCCGGTGCTGACCACACACAGCAGAGGGAGCGACCTCAGTCGTGTATAAATGGCATCAAACCGCCCCTCGAGATCTGAACTTCGGAATCGCTCAAACAGTCATGGCAACGACAATCCCACAACTTCCAAGACTGTGCGGTGATGCGAAGGAGCCGCGAGGGCGGTCTTTGTTCCCACGAAGCTTCACTCGCGCTTGCGCCGGACAGATTGGTGTGATAAAATATCCGGTCCACCGCGGTCCCGCCAGACATCACCCACTTCCGGCCGCCTCGGAATTGTCGATGAGTGAGCGATCATCGGCTTGCGGCAGAAAAAGTGGCCGACCCGACCCGTGGCCATTCGCGGTGAAAGAAGGTACGACTTTCCTGCGACGACATGCTGCTGTCGGCTATCGGTGAATTGACCGTTTGGCATAGAGCATATCGGTGGACTTCGTCCACGCCTCTTCGACCTCGGGACGCCGCGCACACCATCCTCTAGGGGGAGGCTGTCCTCCGCTGGTCCGATACGTGGATCGCCCTCCGCTGCAAGCCTGCAACCGGTTGCCATGGAGCTCCCGAACGAGTCTGCAGGCGGCATCTGCACCTGTTTGGCGTCGGGATGTGCTATCCCTCTCCCGTGGGGAGGCTGCCCGGGCCGCCGGAACGCTCGTAATTGTGACGGGTATGAAAGGGAATCGATCAGCACCAAGCGGGTGAATCCAATGTTATGCAGCCACTTCCTCTCCAGTTCCACTGGACGTGGTTGCCCCCGCCTCCAAACCGGAATGACAGTTGGGATGGATAACAACAGAACTTCTCCACTCCGATTCGACAATAAAAGTCCTCGATTCGACGCGAAGCAAAACACAGACACCAATTCGTCAGGAAATAAAAACCAGGCACTGGCCACGAAAAACATTGATATCCTCGCCTTCGGAGCAACGCTACCACCCTCGATTCGACGAGATTGGACGCTGCCATCGTTGCCTAAACTCGAATCAACGACCAATAACTCATGCGTGATGCTATGTCACAGCCAGGAGTTGGCGAAAGGGACAGGAACAGACCCCGCGCCCGTCAGAGAGAGAAGAACTCCTGATGCGGGCCCCAGACTTGCCTTCATCCAGTCGTAGCAGTCGGCTGTGAGGATGACGACACCGTTCGCGCACCACAGCCGGGGGTGAGCGAAATGCAAAGGAAGAGACCCCGCGCTCGTCCGAGGGAGACTATTCTTTGAGACACTCATAGGGTGGTATGTGAACACTGCATATGCCCCGCATTCTCTGGCCTATGGCGACTGATGTCGGCCTACCGGGCGTGCAGAGCTCTGCGCCATATTCTTCTCGAAACCCAAATCGACCCAAAATTTCCTGGTCCAAAGGCGGGGAAAGCCAATCTAACCTGCTGCTGGAAACCTCCACGGAACCATCGCGATGGTCGAGATCAAAAACCCAATTGAATCCAAAATTGTCTGGTCGGTCGATAGACCCGGAAAGTCAACCTATCCCTGCTGCTGGAAACCTCCACCACGATGGTCGAGAGCAAAAAGTCAATTGAATCCAAAATCGTCTGGTCGGTCGAAAGGCCCGAAAAGTCAACCTATCCCTGCTGCTGGAAACCTCCACGGAACCACCACTATGGTCGAGATCAAAAAGTCAATTGAATCCAAAATTGTCTGGTCGGCCGAAAGGCCCGAAAAGTCAACCTATCCCTGCTGCTGGAAACCTCCACGGAACCACCGCGATGGTCGAGATCAAAAAGTCAATTGAATCCAAAATTGTCTGGTCGGTCGAAAGGCCCGAAAAGTCAACCAATCCCTGCTGCTGGAAACCTCCACGGAACCATCACGATGATCGGGGTCAGGAAGTAAATGAGTTGGCGCGAGGTGGAACCAGCGTGCGGCCGGCCCCACGGATACCATTTCATACGTTTCTCTACATATGCCCCGCATTCTCTGCGTGCGGTGACTGATGTCGGTCTACCGGGCGTGTGATAGTCAGCATCGCATTCGCCTCGAAACCCGTTGCCGGTTCCCATACGTTTGGCTGCAATAAGGAGGGGTGTAGCTACATCACCTCATCCTTCAAAGAACTCCTGATCCATTTCATACGTTTCTCTACATATGCCCCGCATTCTCTGGCCTATCGCGACTAATGTCGGTCTACCGGGCGTGGAGAGCTCTGCGCCATATTCTTCTCGAAACCCAAATCGATCCAAAATTTCCTGGTCGAAAAGCCGGGAAAACCAATCTATCCCTGCTGCTGGAAACCTCCACGGAACCATCGCGATGGTCGAGATCAAAAACCCAATTGAATCCAAAATTGTCTGGTCGGTCGATAGACCCGGAAAGTCAACCTATCCCTGCTGCTGGAAACCTCCACGGAACCACCACGATGGTCGAGATCAAAAAGTCAATTGAATCCAAAATTGTCTGGTCGGCCGAAAGGCCCGAAATGCCAACCAATCCCTGCTGCTGGAAACCTCCACGGAACCATCACGATGATCGGGGTCAGGAAGTAAATGAGTTGGCGCGAGGCGGGCGCAGCGAGCGGCCGGCCCCACGGATACCATTCCTTACGCCACCTGACGATAGCGGTCCCATGACGTCGGATGACATCCATGGCCCTGCCCAGACTGGTCCGGACTGGACGGCCCGGACTACGGAGGGCACTGCCAGTTAACGCGCGTCGGGCAGAGAGGCTTACCGAAGTACTATTACACCTGCCTTCAGACACTTTTCAGAGGGCATCGATAGCTAATTCCCTCAACAGTTCACCAGACGTCAGTTGCCCCTCGACGGCGGACGAATCGACCAAACGACCGAGTCGCATTATTAGTTGTTCCACCTCATTTCGTGGAAGTCGGGTCCACGAACTCAGCTTTCCTCCGGTCGATCACAGCAACGTATGCTTTCTGTACGGGGAATCGACATCAAGTTATCGACTTGGCAGCAGGAAAACCCAGTCACCGAGTTCGAGGTGACCTTGGTGTCCTCGCCTTGGGAGGAAGGTTACCGCCCTCCAAACGTTGAGAAAACTCCGGCCATCGTGGTTCAAACTCGAATCCCCTACCAACGAGACTCGGCAACTACCCGTGCCTCCTGCACGGATGTTTCTGATCCTGGAGACCGAAATGTACCGGAAGTAGGGGGTTTCCAAGACGGCTACCGCTGCCGCAGCATCGTTGACGCGATATCAAGCCCCGAAGTCAGCTCCTGCGATGCCGAGGTGCGGCGGAAGAGATCGGCCTTGCAGACAACGTCAGCGACGCCGATCTGCTCGGTGACGTCGAGGCTCCCTTCCGCAGTAGCTCGGCATCGTTGAAGCTGAATTCGGGGCGAGGTGGTTACGACGAAGCTGCTTAGTAAGAGGTTATCGCCGTCACCAAGTCACTAAACAACTGCGAGGTCAGACACAGAATGTCACGACACCGATTTCGAAACGTGGAAACAATACGTTCTGCCGGTCAGCGACAAAACATTGTGGGAAAGTGCCATGAAGAGAGTGCTTCATAGTTTATGCTCTTATGGCTTAGTGGATAAATATGGGTGGACGGCGTTTAGAGATTTGTTGACCGAGGTTGGCTGAACCGCAAGTGGTGAGACTGTCTGGGATGATGATCGATCCTCTAAAGCTGCTCTAATTGTTTTCTGTGTACAGTGCCTAGTGTGGGAGGATTCAGGTTGTGTTGGGCATTATTCAACCCTTTCTGTGTACTTAGTGATGTGTTGGACGGGGTTTGCTCCGTATCCTGTATATACATAATCCACGCCGGACCGAATCAGCCAATCATAAGGGTGGCGTCAACACGCACACATTCTCTTTTGTAAAGTACAGGGACAAAAGTTTCCGTACAGGGGCCGTTTTACACCAAAAATGCCCGTTTTCACACAACCAAAAACCACTCTTTACTTGACGGAAAAAAACTGTGCCTTTCACAGACGTCTTAGAATTGTAA
>Ga0307508_10000697_pt1 | contig 40138 bp, 51 predicted proteins | sample 9_EM_MG_FD_203089 | JGI IMG/M metagenome (GOLD analysis project Ga0307508, IMG submission 203089) | Populus trichocarpa ectomycorrhiza microbial communities from riparian zone in the Pacific Northwest, United States - 9_EM | ecosystem: Host-associated > Plants > Roots > Unclassified | place... | reverse complement strand
GCGGGTGGTGACTGGATGAATCTGTTGATACATGTCGATTTTCGAGGTGAGGAAGTTGGGTGGTAGGGGTTGGCGGGACAGATTATTGACAGCAGGGAAGAGGGCGTTCCGTAGGGATACACATTTGTCCTTAAAGTTGGTCTGGCCTTCCAGCGGTGGGATAGGAAGGTGGTGCGTATTGTGGTGTCGGATGGTTTTCCAAACGTTCTTGGTATTCGTCGATTGCAGCTGCTTGATCCGGTATGCAGTCTTGGCTGCCCGTACCATTGCCTTCCAGTGTTGGTGTTTCGTCTGGCTGTCTTCTCGGTTTACCGCAGAGGGGTAGAGTCGAGTCCGTTTATCGGCTCTTTTGACTGACCGTTTTGCAAGTGTCAAGCTATGATTCCACCATGGTGCTTGAGGTTTCCTTGAAACGCCTGAGGGAACTGCAGCATGGATGGCTTCATGGAGTATGGTCGTAACATTCGTGATGGCCCTCAAGGTATCCTCTTTACCTGGCAGGTTCGTCAGATCGATACCGGTGGAACGGAGATGTTCACTGAAGGTTTCCCAGTTTGCTTTGTACCAGTTGCGCCGGACTGAAGCAGGAGGAGCAGCGGAGGGAAGGGCTAGTGTGACTGTGATAGAGCTGTGATCCGAGGTGGTATTGTGGTTGGTGGCTAGTGAAAAGATCAAGGTGGAAATGTCTCCGCGAGAGAGGCATAGATCGATTGTCGATGGGGTACTTCCATTCCTAGGGTGGTGGGTAGGCAATCCGGGTTTGTTATGCAGTCGAAAGTTGTTGGATTCAAGCCATTCTGCGAGATTGTGGCTTGCTGGTGATGTGCGAGCAGTCTGAGGGAGAAGACCTTGCCACCATACATGGTGTGCATTGAGATCCCCCATCAGAATACATTCTTTCGGTACTGGAATGGTGGGGAGGAGTTTTGCAAGTGGCTCAGCCCGGCCTGGGGAGTAGAAGTTGAACAAAGTGAAGGTGGTAGTTTTTAAATTCCGGGTTGAGGTAATGGTAGTTCCCAGGAAAGAATCTTGAGCCGTAAATGTTGTAGTCGCGATGAGACCGGGTGTGCGACGAACGTACGTCTCACATTTGGGCTTGAGGGGTGTTGGGGAGAATGTATCGAAATCTGGTAGTGTGGGTGGGTGACCATGTCTGTCGGTCCATGGTTCTTGAAGTAAAAAGATTAAATTTTCGGTCTTTTGGGCAAAATCCTGTAAAGCTGAGATAGTCGTGGCTTGGCCTCTGGCGCAGTTCAGCAGCTGCACGTGCCCCCCGGATGCAAGGAGGGCCATCTAATTGGCCACTCCCGCCATGGGGGCATCTCCCGGGGGGGCTACCGCTGTAGCTGTATTGAGAGTTCGAGACTTGATTCGTTCGGGGCAGTTTGGATCTGTGGCTTTGTGTGGAGTACCACAGTTGGCACAACATATTGGAGGGTGGGTGCATGTGGGTCCTTTCTTGCATGTTGGAAGGCTGCATGGATGGTCTTTCGTCTCGTGCGGGTTTGCGCAGACTGCACACCGAGGGGAATCGCGGCACAGTGCAGCTGGGTGGCCATATCGTTGGCACTTCCGACACTGGGTGCTTTGGCCATAGGCGATGTATTCTTCAAGCTGGCACTCTCGGTTGCAGATGATAAGGTGCTGACAACCGATATCAGCTTTCTTAACATTACCGGTAAGTGTCACAACAATCGTTGAGTGTGTCTTGTGTTCCCATCGATCGGCCGGTGTCAGCCATCTTGGGGTTTGTACTTGAACAAGTTGAGGGTAATTCGTTGTAATGCTGTCCGATATTTCTGGTAGGGAAAGGTGGGTAGGAATTCCATGGAGTAGGAATTGACTGAATCGCTTGCCAATCTCCACTTTCTCACACTTGCCGTAGTATGAGAGTGCATCCGCGATGATCGTAGTGTAGTCCTCGTAGACCACATTGTTTTGACAGTTGCTGGTTGTGAAGATGATTGAACCGCGCATTGTGACTTGGGCACGGATGAATGGAGGAGCAGTACCATCTTTGGTGTTGATGAAGGCAGAGTTGACGCGATGTAGTGCGATATCTGCTGCCCTCTGTCTCACGGTGTGATCTTGTTCAGTAGGGGTGATGTCTGTATTCTCAGTGGGGAAGTAGCAGGTCACTTCACGTTCTGCCTTCAGGTAAATCGTGGAGATCAGTTTGGGCACAACCGGCTTTTTCTTCTCACCTCCAGTCCTCAAAGTTGTCCATCCCTCAGTGTTGGTAATCATTGCTGAGGGGGTAGATACCACTGTAGCTGCTACTGCAGCGTATGTAGGATTGTCATTTCCGGTCGCACTGGCTACAGTCTGGCCGGTATACTGCTTTTCCTTCTTCTTTTTCAGATCCTTCTTGGCTGGGACCGGAGCTGTTGCTGGTATCTCTCAGGTACGCTGGATGGCGCCCTGACAAGTAAGAACCTGCTGTTGAAGTTGGGTGATACGGGCACCCAGTGAGGTGATCTGGCTGTGGAGTTGATTGGTAGTCTTCTTGAAAGCTGCAGCAGTATCGTCCGCAGACTTTTTGATATCAGTCGTAATACGATTGTAGAGGTTCGCCATAGCCACTTCGGTGATGATCTGAAAGTCGGCACAAAGAGCTGCATGTTCCGGCGAGAGAGGGGGTGGTAACTCGGCTTCCAGGTAGGCTGGGTTGTCGTCTGCTTCACCAAGCGCCTGGGTTCCAGTGATGTGCTCAGTAGCAGTAGTTTGGAAGTCCATCTGCTCCATATCTAAATTGTTGTTATCTTCGGTCTCAGAGTCTGAATCAGGGTCGCTGTCCTCACGGGGACACTTGGTAGACGCGCGAGCGTAACTACCAGTAGCTTTAATAGAAGGAGAGACTGGAAAGATGTCAGGGGATCCCTGGCTGGGGCCGGAGGAGAGCATCCGGTGAGTTGTGATGTTGGTGGTGATGGACGGATACGCAAGTTCCGTGATCACTGACAGGGTCGAGACGGTGGGGGTCGAGGGAGGTGGAGGGTCAAAAACCAACCTCGAGGGAATCAACCTTCCAGCTAATGGGACTGGAGGCTGACTCTCAGAGAACGTTTTGAGACTATTTCGGAAGAGATCGATGGTGGCAGAAAGAAGTTCTTTTGCGAAAAGGTCGGGGTGGGGTTCTGGAGAATAGATTGCGTGGAGAAGAATCTCCAGACTAGCTACCGTGTCCTTCCTTTATACTTTTCCTTCCCTCTGTGGAATCACAGCTTACCTGCAAGATGAACACAGTTCCTCCTCATCATGCCTCCTGTAGGTAGTCTGATTGGGCCTGATGATGGGGGTGGGGTAGCAGAGTAGAGCAGCTGTAATGGTGGAGTGAGCAAGGGCAGGCAGCTGAGTAAAGTAGTCGTATGTAGTGGAGGAGTGGGTATTGATGAGGGGGCGGGTGTTGGTAGGTGTGTGGGGGGATGTGGGGAAATGTTGTTTACGATATTGGGTATATGACACGTGACACTGGGGTTGGGTGAGTGTGCATTTTTCCCATTCATCGCATTCAGCCTAGATATGTAGACTATGTCACATATTTTGGCCGGTTTGGTTCCAATCCACTGTCATGCGTTGGTGGCATGTTACAGGTGTGTGGATATGGGTGGGTGAAGTTTTCTGCAAACATTAAACTTTTTATTTGGACTTTTGTAACTAATGAGCCACTATTTTCCACCACCACCACCACCACTACCATCACCACTCTTCGGTGAATAGGTAGATTCAGCCAACTTGATAAACCCCTGTTCTTGATAACAACTTGATGGTAACCATGGTAACTGTGACCCTAGGTCATGTATTCTGTCAACAATGAGTTATCAAGTTGGGGAAAATGATAACAACTTGATAAAGTTATCCATGATAACGTACCATATATGATAACAATAACGCTAGGCTCCACAGCGTACACCTCAGAACTTGTGCACTTGTCAGAACAGGTTGGTAAGGAGCCGCATATACATTAAATGCGAGGTACGGTAAAAGTGTACGGAATTGATCCGGAGGAAATCTGTTTGTCAAGTCAGTTTTCTCAACTCATTAAATAGAGCTATATCTTCAGTACCTAAGAAACTCCTTACACCACACTTCATTGTAGCTTTCGAGTCTGAATTCAGGGCCAGGTGCAATCTGTAAAGCGGGACGAACTTGCAATGCTCGCTGATAGTTGTACTGAGCTCGAGCGCATTGCTAATGTAAGTGGATTACAACTGTGGCAGCGGTTGCAAGAGCTGTAATACCTGCTGCAATTGTGGCAACTTGCTGTGACTTTCGCTGGATCGCTGAAATATGGCTGGGCATTTTGGTACGCGTTTCGATGTATCGTGTTCTCAACTGTCACGGTTGCAACTAGGATAGTCAGCTGGCTTCTTGGCGCATCCAATCATGAACGCTATCAAGTTGGCTGAACCTCTTTTTCGTGGTTCTTGATAACAAGTGGATAGCGCTTCCAAGGGTCCCTTATCCATATCATATCAAGTTGCTATCAAGTTGGCTGAATCTACCTAATACCTCAACAACCAACGCTCCAATTGAAATTTGACAACAGGAGATGATTCGCTACGATGTTGTCTATCATCTGTGAACTGGGTTAGAAAACTTAAATGGTTGTGCATTGCTGGCTCTGGATTGCGACGGTGGTCACCAACTCATGTGGGGGGTGGACTGATCGACCTTCCAAATTTTCTATTTGGACTTTTGTAACTAACAACCGCCGTCACTTCTATGAGAATTTATCATTGGTGACGTCACTTAAAAAACCTCTTTCGTTTCATACATTCAGATTTCGGTAATTGATAATTCGATTAATCGAGATGCATAACGTAAACCACACCAACACCAAGTTTCATCCTTCCAGAGGGCCCGCGGAGAGGAATATTTCTGTCCTGAAAATTCAGGGAAAGGATGAACAAAACCACTAACCTAGGACTAGTGGATGACACTATCGTCCATTGCCGTTAAAAGCAGTAATTAACAAACATCTAAACAGAAATAAACCTATGAACAGAAATAAACCAAATAGACCTACGAACAGAAATAGACCTATGAACACTTGCCACCACCACTTCCCCCACCTACCGCACTGCCGCCACTACCACCACCACACGCACGCGCCCACTCCACCAACATCGCAGATTCTAATAGGTGCCCAATTGCAGAAGGTCCAACAGGCACCTCACCCACCGCATCTCCTCCGTTCCACTCCTGAATATCGACTCTACCCCCGACCAGGACTTCAGACAGTCGACGGCCTCCATGATATCGCCGGTGATTTATCTAAACGACCTGGCGCGCCAAACGTGAAGTGTTAGCACGATGCAAGTTTCGTTGTAATAGTATACGAGGCGGATACGGGAGACTGGGGTGGAGGAATCGGAACCGACGTGTGGAAAGTACATACCTGCCTGAAAGGAGCTGCGCTGAAGTGCATACAGCTGGTATGGAACTCATGTCAAGACCCATATGTGCCAGTGCACGTCCGTAGGGCGGATTGCCTGCAGTAGCACGATGCCAGTATCCAGTGACCCCAGTGTCATCTTCCAGAATAACGCGTCCGTCCCGCTGGAATTGCTCCATTGCATCTTGCTCCTCCGGGACAAGGCGAGCCGGCGCTCCCTGTCGCTCAGACCCGGCATCTTGGTTATCTTAGCAAGTTAGTAAAGACCGCCATGAGTTTGACGGCACTTGCCTGAACCAGGGTCTGGAACTGCATGTGCAATTCCACTATACTGCTCCTCCTTAAATTCAGTCTCCCACATACGAACCACCCCATCCTTTACCTTCGCTTCCCGGTCCGATCCATCCCCCCATTTTTCAACAAAGTAGTGGAATTTCATCTCCGGATTAAGGGCAACTGACGCCCAGTACGCGCTCGATTCTTCCGCATCGAGGTAGCACCTAGCCCACGGGTTAACCCTGCCTCGTATAGCAGAGGAGAGTGGAAGGTGAGCTGACGAAAACTTACGTTTTGAAATAGGTGCCGGTTTTAAGGATTGAATAGGCAATATGGGGCGATCCGTTAGGAGACAGATGATATCTCTCATGGGTTTCGAGGTGCGCCATGAGCTCCTCATAGGCGGGAATGACGTCCGCGAGACGAGCTACTCCTCTCTTGCTCTCTAACACAGTTACCCAGTTGTCGAAAGGCTCGAGGATATCTTCCATCATGCTGATCACGTCCCAATCATGCGGGGACAACTTGTCATGTACCAGAGATGATTCATCCTGTTCTTGGTCCTGAACGATCGTGGAAGAGATGTAATCGTCAACGGGATCCTGTAGCAGGAGCGCCTGATGGATAGCTCCAGAGTCCTCGATCCAGCTAGTATGCCCGCCGATGAGCATAGCAAGTGGCTTCCCGTCGAGTCCGTAGTTTCGTGCCATTTCTTCGAACCGCTCCCGCCGCTGGGGCGACCTGAGGATGTGTCCGATGCAGTTATGTAGGCGGCCTAGAGGGCCCCCACTCCTCCATGCACGGCGGGCATTGATTTGTGCTTCGCTGTCGACATCGCTGCCCGGATGATCTGGGAAGGCTTCTGAAAACGCAGGCCAAAGGAAGATTTTGCAGGCACGATCCAGAATGTGACGGAAGCAGTAAATCTGACGGCCTACGGGATCGAAGGGCACTCCGATATGGGCTAACCTTTGTTTAAGGTACTCCATAACAACGTTGCTTGAAGTGTTATCGTCTGTGGTGAAATACCCCAAGTTCCGAGTTATTCCGAGCTTTTCCACCACCTGCCAGATGCACTCTCCTTGGTTCTCTCCTGAAAGGTTGCCCTGTACTCCCTCTATTCCAAGCAGGACATCCCGGATCTTTCCACTTGCAAGCTCCACATAGTGACCCAAGATTGCGAGGACCAATCGTCCATCCGTAAGCGGTTGCAAATGGTATGAGATGTGAATTCGAGTGGGTGCGCAGTTGAGTGACGCGCGTAGTCGAGCGTGTGCAGACATATATTCCTCTTGAATCCAGTCTCCGTTCGTGAGGTTTTGGGTGATTGGGAGAGTCTGAATATCGGTGACGTTGGGCGACTATCCGGATGTGACAATTAGTGCGGAAAGCATATGGGCAATAAGAGTAACAACTTACGCAGCCTACGAGATACGCCAGTAATAGACGAAACTCGGTATTCACGATACCCTGCAGCGGAATATTGCGGTTCGTAAACCAGCTCATCAACAGACTTCGGAAAACGCTGTCATCAAAGGTAGTCGGAAGGACTCTGTTGCCGGCTGCCTGAAGATCGTGCTGTCCTCCTGCCGTCACTTCTGGGAGCAGCCCATTTTCACCGATACGGTGGACAACGCGCAAGTGCGTAATCGCTTCCACAACAGTAGTGATGGCGAATGACGAGGCGGTGTCGCGGCCGGGGCCTGATTTCACGTCAGCCTTCACTACAAGTCCAAAAGCTTAGTGATGGAGGGGATGGGATACATCGAAAACAACGCCACCGGGTCACTCCGCCATCAGTATACTCGTGTCCGTTGGAGGGATTCCATGCATGGCTGGGGGCGGAATACCAGATGGAGCTGCCACCTGCCGGCGGGGAGGAACCGCTTGGAGCGGAAGACGATATGGAGGGAGGTGAAGAGTTCTCTGCGGGTTGGGAAGTGGGATCACTCATGATAACGTCTCCTGGGTTTCCGATGGCACTGTCGCTGTTCTCCATACTGATACGGGTGCAATCACAGCAGTTGAGTGTGGCGTTGATGGCAAGCAGGAATCTGCAGGTTTTTAAATTGACGACTGCAGACAGCAGTGAGCATATGCCAATGATGCCCACTGTTGCCGCCAATTTGCGGCCGGGGCACAGCATTTCCGAATGTGAGCAATCACGAGTCGCGACGAATTGCTCGATCCAGTACGGTCGACCCGGTATTCCCTACTCCCAGCCGACTACCCCCTTGAGAATCACACCATTGCTTCTACATATCCTTTCGTAGGTGCGTTTCTCCTCGTAGAGAAGCATAGTCTTGACACTATTCACCAAATGACGTTCTGATCGGCACCGCCATCGCACTGATCATGCAATTAGCGCATGGACGGCTACGACGGCAACGGAGCAATAGAATACGACCTGAGCGCTATCTCCCATCAGGTGGTGAATGGTGTCCGCCTCGCTTGGGATTGTTCATTCTGTTACGTCATGGACGGCTACGACGGCACCGGAGCTCTAGAATACGCCTAGCGAACTATCCCCCAGCAGGTGGTGAATGCTGATCGCCTCTCTTCGGATTGTTCATTCGGTTATCTCATGCTCGGATCCGGCGGCAATGGAGCTCTAGAATACGCCGTGCGTACTGTCCCCCATAAGGTGGCGAACACTGTCCGTCTTTCTTCGTATTGTTCATTCTGTTATCTCATGAACGGCTACGACGGCAACGTAGCTCTAGGATACGTAGCGCGAACTATCCCCCATCAGGTGGAGAATGCTGTCCGTCTTGCTTCGGATTGTTCATTCTGTTATCTAATGGACGGCTAGGACGGCACCGGAGCTCTAGAATACGGCTAGCGAACTATCCCCCATCAGGTGGTGAATGCTGTTCGCCTCTCTTCGTATTGTTCATTCTGTTATCTCTCTAGAATACGCCGTGCGTGCTATCCCCCATCAGGTGGTGAATGCGGTCTGCCTCACTTCGTATTGTTCGTTCTATCATCTCATACACGGCTACGACGGCAACGGAGCTGTAGAATACGACGTGCGTACTATCCCCCATCAGGTGGTGAGCGCTATCCGCCTCTCTTCGTATTGTTCATTCCGTTATCTCACGGACTGCAACGACAGCAACGAAGCTCTAGAAACGCCATTCGTACTACCCCCCATCAGGTGGTGAATGCTGTCCGCCTCTATTCGTATTGTTCATTCTGTTATCTCATGAACGGCTACGACGGCAACGGAGCTCTTGAAGATGCCGTGCGTACTATCCCCCATCAGGTGGTGAACGCTATCCGCCTCTCTTCGTATTGTTCATTCCGTTATCTCACGGACTGCAACGACAGCAACGAAGCTCTAGAAACGCCATTCGTACTACCCCCCATCAGGTGGTGAATGCTGTCCGCCTCTATTCGTATTGTTCATTCTGTTATCTCATGAACGGCTACGACGGCAACGGAGCTCTTGAAGATGCCGTGCGTACTATCCCCCATCAGGTGGTGAACGCTATCCGCCTCTCTTCGTATTGTTCATTCTGTTATCTCATGAACGGCTACGATGGCAACGGAGCTCTAGAATACGCCGTGCGTACTATCCCCCATCAGGTGGTGAATGCTGTCTGCCTCACTTCGTATTGTTCATTCTGGTATCTCATGCACGGCTACGACGGCAACGGAGCTCTAGGATACGACGTGCGTACTATCCCCCATCAGGTGGCGAACGCTATCCACATCTAGTCATACAGTACATTCTGTTATCTCATGAACGGCTACGACGGCATCGGAGCACTTGAAGATGTCGTGCGTACTATCCCCCATCAGGTGATGAATGCTGTCCGCCTCACTTCGTATTGTCCATTCCGTTATCTCATGCACGGCTACGACGGCAACGGAGCTCTAGAAGATACGGTGCGTACTATCCCCCATCAGGTGGTGAACGCTATCCGCCTCTCTTCGTATTGTTCATTCTGTTATGTCATGAACGGCTACGACGGCAACGGAGCTCTTTAAGATGCCGTGCGTACTATCCCCCATCAGGTGGTGAATGCTGTCCGCCTCTCCTCTTACCGAAGCATACCACTGACACCATTCACCACCTGATGTTCCGATCGCCGTCGACTTCGTATTGTTCATTCTATTATCTCATGAACGGCTACGACGGCAACGGAGCTCTAGAATACGCCGTGCGTACTGTCCCCCATAAGGTGGCGAATACTGTCCGTCTTTTTTCGTATTGTCCATTCCGATATCTCATGCACGGCTACGACGGCAACGGTGCTCTAGAATACGCCTTGCTAACTATCCCCATCAGGTGGTGAATGCTGTCCGCCTCTCTTCGTATTGTTCATTCTGTTATCTCATGAACGGCTATGACGGCAACGGAGCTCTTGAAGATGCCGTGCGTACTATCCACCATCACGTGTTGAATGCTGTCCGCCTCTCTTCGTATGGTTCATTCTGGTATCTCATGCACGGCTACGACTGCAACGGAGCTCTAGAATACGCCGAGCGTACTATCCCCCATCAGGTGGTGAATGCTGTCTTCGTATGCGAGTATGATTAAACACGTATGCGAGTATGATTAAACAAAAAAAAAAACTTCGTATTGTTCATTCTGGTATCTCATGAACGGCTACGACGGCAACGGAGCTCTAGAATACGCCGTGCGTACTGTCCCCCATAAGGTGGCGAATACTGTCCGTCTTTTTTCGTATTGTCCATTCCGATATCTCATGCACGGCTACGACGGCAACGGTGCTCTAGAATACGCCTTGCTAACTATCCCCCATCAGGTGGTGAATGCTGTCCGCCTCCCTTCGTATTGTTCATTCTGTTATGTCATGAACGGCTACGACGGCAACGGAGCTCTAGAATACGCCGTGCGTACTGTCCCCCATAAGGTGGCGAATACTGTCCGTCTTTTTTCGTATTGTTCATTCCGTTATCTCATGCCCGGCTACGACGGCAACGGTGCTCTAGAATACGCCTTGCTAACTATCCCCCATCAGGTGGTGAATGCTGTCCGCCTCTCTTCGTATTGTTCATTCTGTTATCTCATGAACGGCTATGACGGCAACGGAGCTCTTGAAGATGCCGTGCGCACTATCCACCATCACGTGTTGAATGCTGTCCGCCTCTCTTCGTATGGTTCATTCTGGTATCTCATGCACGGCTACGACTGCAACGGAGCTCTAGAATACGCCGAGCGTACTATCCCCCATCAGGTGGTGAATGCTGTCTGCCTCACTTCGTATTGTTCATTCTGGTATCTCATGAACGGCTACGACGGCAACGGAGCTCTAGGATACGACGTGCGTAGTATCCCCCATCAGGTGGCGAACGCTATCCGCATCTAGTCGTACTGTTCATTCTGTTATCTCATGAACGGCTACGACGGCATCGGAGCGCTTGAAGATGTCGTGCGTACTATCCCCCATCAGGTGATGAATGCTGTCCGCCTCACTTCGTATGGTTCATTCTGTTATTTCATGCGCGGCTACGACGGCAACGGAGCTCTAGAAGATACGGTGCGTACTATCCCCCATCAGGTGGTGAACGCTATCCGCCTCTCTTCGTATTGTTCATTCTGTTATGTCATGAACGGCTACGACGGCATCGGTGCTCTAGAATACGCCTTGCGAACTATCCCCCATCAGGTGGTGAATTCTGTCCGCCTCACTTCGTATGGTTCATTCTGTTATCTCATGCGCGGCTACGACGGCAACGGAGCTCTAGAAGATACGGTGCGTACTATCTCCCATCAGGTGGTGAATGCTGTCCGCCTCTCATCGTATTGTTCATTCTGGTATCTCATGCACGGCTACGACGGCAACGGTGCTCTAGAATACGCCGCGCGTAATATCACCATAAGCTAGTGAATGCTGTCCACCTCTCCTCTTACCGAACCATACCACTGACGCCATTCACACCTGATGTTCCGATCGCCGTCGTCTTCGTATTGTTCTTTCTGTTGAATCATGTACGGCTACGACGCCAATGGTACCCTAGAAACGCCATGCGTACTATCCGCCATCAGGTGGTGAACGCTGTCTGCCTCTCTTCGTATTGTTCATTTTGTTATCTCATCCTCGGATACAACGACAACGGAGCTCTAGAATACGCCGTGCGTACTATCCCCCATAAGGTGGCGAACGCTGTCCGGCTTTCGTCATATTGTTCATTCTGTTATTTCATGCACGGCTACGACGGCAACGGTGCTCTAGAATACGCCTTGCGTACTATCTCCCATCAGGTGGCGAACGCTGTCCGGCTTTCGTCATATTGTTCATTCTGTTATCTCATGCACGGATACAACGACAACGGAGCTCTAGAATACGCCGTGCGTACTATCCCCCATAAGGTGGCGAACGCTGTCCGGCTTTCGTCATATTGTTCATTCTGTTATCTCATGCACGGCTACGACGGCAACGGTGCTCTAGAATACTCCTTGCGTACTATCTCCCATCAGGTGGTGAATGCTGTCCGGCTCTGTTCGTATTGTTCACTCTGTGATCTCATGCACGGCTACGACGGCAACGGTGCTCTAGAATACGCGCCGCCTACTATCCTACATCAGGTGGTGAATGCTGTCCGCCTCTCCTCCTACCGAAGCATAGCACTGACGCCATTCACCACCTGATGTTCCGATCGCCGTTGTCTTCGTATTGTTCTTTCTGTTTGACTCATGGACGGCTACGACGGCGAAGGAGCTCTAGACTATCTGCGCCCTGCGTACTATCCCCCATCAGGTGGTGAACGCTGTCCGTCTCTTTTGGTATTGTTCTTTCTGTCGCCTCATGGACTGCTACGGCGGCAAAGGAGCTCTGGACTACCTGTGCCCTGCGTATTATCCCGCATAGTATGGTTAATGCGTACCGTCGCGGAAGGTAGATATTCAGGAACTGTACTTTCCAAGTTTTTCGCACAGGGATAGTCTTCCGACTGGTAGAAAACAGCGAGCTTCACAGCTGATCTTCGCTGAGGCATCCCTTCCAGCCGACAGGAAGAAAACGGCGTGCGGTAATGCTGATCTTCCCAGAAGAGTCCCTCCAAATGACCGCCTCCTCGGAGAATGGTGGTTTGCATCCACCGGCCTCACCCTGCCGGCGGAGCCACGCGTCGGTGGCCCAGACAAAAGGCTTGGCACATGCTGCGCGGCCCATTTGGACGAAGTGGGCTAAGGTCGGGGCCAAAGAGGGTAGTCTCGGGCTCCAGCTGAATCCATTCACTGGTGGGCCGCTGCGAAGCGAGTATCTATTCGAGGTAGCTTTCTCACGAAAACCATTTGGTAATGTATCGGAATGATAAATGTCAGGAGGTGGTGGCTACCCGAGGCTAGAAGCTCTCGCGAGGGTCAGCCTCTCTCTTTTCCGCGGAGACCCCTTGTCCATTCAGATAATTTTCTGTCCTCGACGGTGCATACCACTTCAGTATACTGCCATATTTCTCACCGGAGCATCTGGCATGTTCGAAGCTCTTATCGCTGCAAATTCATGGTGTCCCGTGGCGAGGCGTTGCAATGCTCTTGCCGCCGGCTCGTGGGATGACTAGAGTTCGCTGTGTGCCCGATCAAGTGTGGTGTTCTAGTTGGGGTGGTTCTGGCTTTCGCCATCGCCTGCCACCCTCTGCCGGCACCGACAAAACTGGGCGTGTCGTGGCTAGTTTCACGGACACTGGCAGCAGCTCGGCATTGGCTGGATGCGGGAAGGGAGAGTTTCGGAGGGGCGGGCGCTGTATCAGACTGTAGATGCATCGTGAGCTGGATATCACCAGTAATGCGGACATCGGTTTCCGGACATGAGATGAATGCTGGACCAAGTAGGTCACCACAGGATACGGGTGGCTTAGAGCCGCAGAGCAGGACCACGAGCGCTGACATACGCGTCCAATCAGAAGATCTGAAGTTATCTGTACGGCTTGTCGGCGTGTGAGTCACACGGTAGACGGCCCATCACATGTCAAAGTTCAAACCTCGGTCCCGACCACGCAATCCTCCTCCTATATAAGTATCTAACCCCCCCCCCCCCCCCTCCCACCCGAGCGCTCCTCGATTCTGCTCTGTTTCTCTCAGTATCTCCTTCTTCCCTCTCTCCCCCCTCAATTTCCCTCACCGGCTACCGGCGCAGCCGGTTGCCAGCCCCCTAGCTGTAAAACTCACCATGCGCTCATTTCCTCAGGGACCGCCCACACCGCAACCCCAGTAACCCGCCCTCCTCTCTTCCGTGCTGTTGGGATGCCCCCCCGCATCCAATCAGACGGTGGCCAACCTGTGTGTCCCCTTCTGAGCCCAATAAAATGATACCATTCAATAGCCGCCTCGGACACCGATCGTAGCCAACTCATTGATGTTGGTGAACACTAGCTCGACCCTGCGGCATTCCAACGCCGGGGTCGGATCTGGATCACTGTGGAATTTGCGGATGCCATTAGGGTCAGCACCGCTTGCGCTACAGAACGTGGGTACGTTACGCCTTCAATTAGAATGAATCCGTATTGACACAAGTCTCGTGAGCAGAATTCAGGTCGTTAGCCCGTCTGACCTTTACGATGATCGTATCAACGGGACCAGACGAGGGCCCGCGTTGCTCCATACTGTGATCGATCAGGTATCTACCCGCTGACACCGTCATCCTCCGGATTGGGTTATGCTGGCCACATGCAGGGGCTGTGACGAGTGTATGTTCAGGCCTTTCGGTCGGAGCAACGCTGCGTACACGCGGACCACCATGGGCTAGGCCGTATTCACCGCAAGCGCTTGCGATCCTAGTGGCCAAATCCTTGCCTTTGTGTTGGTGTGTGGCAGGGCTGAACGGATGTTCGCACGCACCAATGAGGTGGCAATGATCGGAGTCCGAGGCGGCTATTGTATGGTTAGTTTTATTATTGGGTTCAGAAGGGGACTCGCTGGTTGGCTATCATCTGGTTGGGTGCGCGGCGGCGGCCGGACAGCATGGGAGGGGCGAGCGATAGGCGGGCGGGTTTCTGGGGTTGTGGTGCGGGCGGTTCCTGGGGAGGTGGGGGCGGGGTGAGGTTTGTTGCTAGGAGGATGGAAACCAGCCGTGCCGGTAGTCCGTGAGAGATATTGGGAGTGAGAGAAAGGAGAAGGACATATTGAAAGGAGAGCGGAATCGTGTATCGTTCGGGTTTTGTTTATTCATACTCGCATGTGAACCGTGTAACGTTCGGGTGGGTGGTGGCGGATGTAGGAAGAGAATTAAGTACGGAAGTTGGCGGTAGAGATCGAGATTTGAACTGTGAACAGTGCGATCGTGGAATGTCTATAGACATGATGCCGAGATCCCATGTCGGCAGCCACCCTTCGCAGAACTATGTGGCGCTCATCGATCCGCTCCGCACGTGACTGCACGAACTATCGTTGCGTTTATGTTTTATTTCTTCGTTGATCACATGCGACCGAGCTGGATCACGGTGATGTACACAAGTCCGTTGCCCATACAGACCATGCGAATCTGTGCGCCCCATCCTGCTCCCTGTGTGCAAAGAGAAGGACCGATGAAGCTGCCTCCTTCCTTCGTTTCTGGCAGTGCATGAAGGAAGTCGTGGGAGGGAACGACAATCACCCCCGAGCGTCAGCGCCTCCACCGCAGTCTCCAGCCTCCTCTTCACCTCGCTTTCTTTTGACTCCCTGGGCATGGAGTGAACTCGGTCTCCAAGTGTCCCTCCACGCCTCCGTCGGCTGGATAATCTACAGGCTTGGTGGGCACTTCTTGACGAGATTATCCTGCGCCTGCGTCTAGCATCTGCCCGCTCTGCGGCCACTTGGGGTACCGTCTTACTGTAGCTGATGAAGTTGCCGTATGTGGCTAGCAAGGTAGTTACGAGCGGCAAACAATGGCCGCAGTCGCGCCGAGCACCGGCGGCATCCCCGGAGAAGCCATCAGGCCGGACCGTCGGCGTCTCCGCCCTCCCTCGGTACCGGTTCCACACTCGCCGTCTTCCTCGCCAGACTCCAATCAGAGCTCAGAACACACGCAGGAGCAGACTCGCCGCTGCGGGCCCGGGAAGCAGTCGTCCAGCGCTGGATTTCGGGGGACGACCGAGCGCCCGTTTCCGCCGGTTTTACGTCGCTAGTGGCCAATTGAGAGGAGGATACGCGGTGAACGTGCGTCGCGACTGCGCAGTCTACTGCATCGACCGAAGCGGTGCTGCACGTACCTTCCGGCGCGAATCCAGTAACGAATCGGAAAACGACACAGACCGCAACGGGCGCCCACAACCGGCATCGATTGTCCGCGAGCGAACGCGCAAAGACGATGCTACCTCCGACCGATCGACGCCGCGCTTTTCGCCGCCGTCTTGCGTCGAGCCCGCGGCGCCGCTTCGGTTACTCCTACTCCTTCCGCGCCGTCCGCGAGACTGTCCCCGCGGGAGGATTCCGCAGGCCGGTGTTCCATGCCGCGAAAGCCGCGAGTGCGGACTTGCTCCATCGCGTGCCTGCTGCGACCGTCAGCCTCCCCGCGCCACGGCTCGCGTTTCTCGCGGTGCCGGTGCCCACGGCGGGGACGTTGCGTGGAATCAGCACGGTGTCGAACAGTCTCCGTGCTCGTACCTCGTCATCGCCATCGTCATCAGAAATGCGTGCGCGACGCCAATCGACACTCGCGGTGGTGGCAAGTGGCCGTCGGCAAGCTCGAGACCCGACGCGCGAAGGAAGTCGTGACGGATGGCGGATTGCATTCGTATGTACATATATAGAGGCTCTTCTGTCTCGGTCGAACAACGAACACGATCAATTCTCTCAGTTATTCTTGACCTGCTATACCGAGTTGCTGCGCGCCAACACGCAACAGCCACTAATCGCTCGGCCCTGTCCGTCACTGCAAGTATCAAGGGTCACGATATTCGAAATATGGGTAGACATGGTCGACGGTGGATCCGGTGGTGCTCTCTCGACAGGCACCAGAGACGTCTCTATATACATGCTCGTGTCCGACTCCCCGCGTGCACTGTTCCGCTGCCACCTCCTCGTTGGGTGCCCTCGCAGGGCCGAGACCGCATCCGCGTGGACGCCGCCCTCTTTTCCATTGGCGTTCTGCATGAACGCCGCCCCTATGCATTGCTGGCGTCGTTTGCATCTTCTGACCCTGACAGAATTCTGCGTGCCTTTCCCCGGGAATGAGCCATTCCACGCAAGGAGTCACAACTGTCTGCCCGGGGCTCGTCCTGGCTGTGGATCGGGTCGGCCGGTGTCAGTTCAAGCCGAGCAGTCAACGCACTAGGGGCTCCGTCAATGCGGATGTGGGCTCGACTCTGCGGGCGCAACCGACGCGGAGTTGGCTTTCGAAACGCAGAAGGAACGGAGGACGTCCGATGCGAGGATACATATGACGATATTTCTACCGTGCGGCAGGTGAGCGTCACAGAGCTCTAGTCTACCGTCTCCGCCCCTATTATTCACGTGGTACCACCTTAGTCAGCCCATGAAATGAGATGTCGCTCGGACGTGGTCTGAGCACATTCTCGGAGATGAGACCGATCGTTAGCGTCGGCGATTGTCCGGCGGGGGTCGAGCCACCGAGACTAGTCTAGTGGCGCGTCCCACGTCAGGACGTCCACTCTAGTTATACCGAATATAATATACACCGGATACCCACCTACTCACTCCGAACACATCCAGGAGCGCGTCGGACCGGGAACGCGAGCAAGATTATCTAAAACTTCGGGTGCTCGAAGAGGTGGCGAAACTGGAAGGCAATCTGGTTCGCCTTTCGTCGTGGTGGAACCTGGTGCCCATCCCTAGCGCTCGGTTTGCCGTGCGCCATACATAGCCGCTGTCGACGGTGTTGGCCTGTTTCACAGTACAACCAGCATCTTCTCCGTCACTTCCACTTGCGGCTCATCGGGGAAAACGAGATCACCAGAGGGCCAAGAATTAAAACCCTCAATCATACCATCACTGCGCCGTGCAACCCGAGACGAAATGGAATAGCGTCCACGGGGCGTCGATTTATTAAGTGCAGGCAGCGTGACGTGGGGAAATCACAGGTGCACTTTTAGGTTCCGATTACATAGCAGGAATAGACGCCGTCTGCAATCCCATATTTGCAAGTGCGCGAATTTCGGTATTGCCTTTGTACATCCGCTTCCAACACTCACGCAGCTGTCACTCGATAACGACGACTACACGCAGGTGCTTGCATGCGGGGGTCCTATTTGGAGAGTATTTCCGTGTTGGGAATTCGGAGCAGGTGCTATGGGGGGCAGTGGTTCGGGGTTGGTGGCCGTCGTTCGCTCTCGGTGCTTCGTGTCGCACCGCACCCGAAGGACGCACATTCGTCGCACCTCGTCCATGCGTAGCAGGGAGGCGAAATAGCTAGCTTTTTTTCCGCTTCAACTCATACCGCATACAGCTTATGTAGACTGTGGTGGCGTGCATTTTGTCTGCTGTCCTCGCGGTGGCGGCACGTTGCAAGCTCCCCTTTGCCGCCCACCCAGGCCTGTCCCGAGAAATTGATATTCGCACCAAAGGAAAATGTTTTACAAAAGAGATCGCGACCGCAAGCAGAGACTTGGGCAAAAGGAGAGACAACAGAGAAGAAAAAGAGAGGCTCGCCCCCTACTCCTCATCTGATGCAAACAACAGGAAAGGGGGCGTAGGCAAGATGAGCGGCGCCTCCTCCCCGGCACCCAGCTCCTTCGCTGACGCCTCTTTTCCTCTTCCCGCCCCCGTTGTTCCCGGAGCAACCACTCGGACACCTCGCTGCCCGGACCGCCCTCGGCCGGGCACCAGCCTTCCCACATCCCATGCGGATAGCAAGTCCAGTATGCCCGTCCGCATCACCAAACGGCGAGAAGCGCCCGATCCTTCCAACGGCACTTCCACTTTCCGGTCTCCTTCACTACCTCCGCCCTCAGGATTCTTTACTGGGCCTTCCACTCCGGACACACATTGAAGGGGTGTTCCCGAGTCCTCCGGCATTCGCTGCTAGCCAAGGTTCCGTTCAATACGTCTGCTGCGGCGTTGGACTGCGTCAGATAGTAGGAAGGGATCTCTCAGGGGCCTCCCATTCAGGCAGCGTTACCGGGGCGGTACTCTGATGATATTTGGCCGTTGGAGATTTCAGGGTTGCAGCGAAGAGAGTGTCCGCCGCGGTGCTATGTAGGATCATGCCGCTGTAGACGGGATGCAGTCGTTAGTCGCAGCAGTGGTCGAAGGGTTGAAACAGGTGGAGTTGGGATATGGGAAAGGAGTCGTATGCAATGTTCGCAGCAGGGCTAGATGACACTTGGTGGCCCCTGGGGTAGCACCCCCGGACCTGGACGTGTCGGCGCGGCTCGTTGCGGAACGTTCTGCCTGCCTCGTCCCTTTGGATCAGGGAAGGTTTGCGACGAGTAAACACCGGCGTGTCGCCACTTCACCAATCAATAGCGCGCTATCTTCCTTCACCCGAGGCAGAGTAGCGATGCCAGTCTACCCGAGAAACGCGTGTTGACGGCTGAGATGGGGTAGACGCCTTCGTGGAATTGGCTGAGGTAGTTTCTGTGTCTCCCTGTCAGAGATATATCGTAATCGAGGGGCAAAGCAGGTGAACGCGTCTTCCGCAACGTCGAAGAATCATTGGTCTAGCAGAGTGAAAATGGGGGTTTGTTTTGGTCAGCGAGAGGGGGCGAAAGCAGACGAGGATTGCTGCTGGGAAGACCCCGACCCACACATGCAATAGCTGTGACGAGAACACCACCGGACTCGCGCTGCGATCCGGCACAAAGGTTCACAGCGACAGGAGCTTCCGTGGTGCATTGTGCGAGGCATTGCGGGAAGCACACGCCATGTCGACGTAGGGTTCCGGCGGAGGCGTAGTCACCTCCGAGATCATGCGCAGTTCGCGCTGTCCTTCACCAACCGAACAGCCGCCGGCCTACGCCGGGGACAGGTGTTGTAGCCACACGCGGTGTTTCTCACCGGCGGTTTTGCTGGATTATGGCTCGAGGTCTGTAGGCCTACACTGCATCAGAAAGAGGCGCTAGTCGTAGATTGACGCGTGCTCCGTTACCAAATATCTGCGCGGCTTGGTTTGCGCGCTGGTGGGGTAATGGTGAAGCTCGGCGCGTCTATGTCGGTAATGGTGATCACGGTTCTCACCGCTGACGGCCAGGAACTTCCGCAGCCTTCACCGTTGCGTCAGCACTGCGGAGCCCAAAGCCATCAGGGTCGGCGTACAATCCGTCTATGCTGAAGCATTGATTGTTCGCTTCTGAAGCTCCCAAAAGCACCGAAATCGCTGAGTGCGGTTCCTTGGCAGGCGCTGCCCCGGGTTTGGTCCTCCATCCACCGCAGCTCCGAGCAAAACATGGTGACTGGCTGGGTGCCAGCCATGGTGACTTTTCCGCTGCTAGCCGGCGATAGGACTATCCGCACTGGGAGTCGGCGGAGCCGTGCCATCGTGTGGTGGGTGGTGACGTACGGTATGTGGACGAAGGGTATGTACGGAAGGTGGTGGCGGGGACGGAGATTTGAACTGAGACCATGTGATCGTGGGGTACCTACACCTCGTCTGATTCCCTAGCCGCCAAGTCGTACGGGTGACACTTGAACGGTGAGTACGTCAGCACTTGCGCTAGAGGCCTCACTGGATGCTCCGGCCGGAAGCAACCCCGTACGGCGCCGATTGCAGCTTAGCGGGGTCAGCTGACTTCTCGGCACCGCAGCTGGAACATCCCTCTCCCAACAGTTTGGCCACAGCATGGTTCGTGTATGAAGAGACACGAAGAGACACGAACCGACACCTGCCTCCGCCTCGCGCCGAGATTGAAATGCATACCCTATCCGCCTCCGCTTCTTTACATCTGACCTGTCTTCGAAGCTTCGCTACGTCGACCCGAGGGCGGCGCTTCCGCCACCCCGCGACGACTCACACTCCCACACGACGAACGCGGCCTCCCGAGCCACTACTCCGCCCTGCACTTCCGCCAGTAAACGCGGGCCCTAATGAAAGACCGAGAAGCGGCCTATGATGGAATCAGCAGCGACGGATCGTACGCACCGACTCTCGTTGCTTCGGGCTTCGGGCTTTGCTGACGGAATGAGTAATGCTGAAGCGTCCCCCGCCGCGAGAGATGAGCACCGCGATCATTGCCGTCGGCGTTGATTGGTAAAGCTTCACTATTCTCTCGCCGTCGCGCACGTTAATGCGTGCAAATATATGTTAACGGAACCCGCGTACATTAACGGCTGGCATCTTCAGCTGACTCGCCGTAGGACTACGGACCTCTACCTAACAATCTTGCATAACGGCGTGGTGTGGAAGAACGGCCAAACCTGGGAAGGCATCAAGGCCCACATGGGCCGAAACCAGGATGCCTACGATGCGGAGTGCGCCGCGCTCGCCCGCGCACTGGAATCGGCAACGAGAGGATATGTCCCGGAGCGGGTGTCAATCTTCACGGATGCGCAAGCGGCCATCAGACGGATGGCATCGGACGACCCCGGCCCAGGACAGCAATATGCCATCCAGGCGCGGAAGCACATCGCCACGCTGCGAAGGGACAGGCCGGATGTCACCATCGAGATCCGGTGGTGCCCGGCCTACAAGGGCATAGCCGGCAATGAGAAGGCCGACGAGTGGGCGACGCTGGCGGCAGAGAAGCCGGGCACCCGTGGTGTGGAATACCCTGGGCCACTCCCAAGATCTCTCGGAAACCTCAAGCGGGAAATCTCGGAGAAGAAGTGGGCGGAGGCACGCCAGTGGGCAGGAGGCCGGACCTCCAAACGAAAATACAGGGTGCCGAAAAGCCAGAGGCCGCACGGCGAAGTAGCAGGGAGCACCAAGAGGCTGGCCTCGCGGTTCTACCAACTCAAGACGGGGCACTGCCTGTCCGGGCAGTATCTCCACTGGACGAAGAACCGGCCCAGCCGCAATGCTGGTGGTGCCGGTACCCGACCCAGACCCGGGAACATCTATTCAAGGTGTTCCTGGAGTGGCAGCCGCAGCAGAAGGCTCTGTGGGCGGAGGTGAAGAAGGAGACCGGGAGGGGGAAGAACCGGTGGAAGATCAAGGACCTCCTGGCGGATGAAAGGTGCAGCCGGGCGGTACTGGACTTCCTCTCCGCTCCGGACGGGGGGAGACGGGTGACGCCCTTGGAAGAGGGGGACGATGGAAGCCAGGCGTCCGAGGCCGAGCTCCGGGAGCTCCGGGATCGGGAGGAGGAAGCGGAGGAGGAGATGGAGGAACTTGGTGCTGCGGGAGGATTGGGTGCCGGGGAGGAGCTGCCGCTGTTCCTGCCCACGCCCTCTTTCATGGCATTGGCAGACGAGGCTTAGGGGAGGGGTCACGTTTCTTTTGTGTTTTCCTTTGTGGTGTCCTTGGTGCGCATCTTTCTTTGTCAGAATAATGGGCGTCCGGAGATGACGGACCGGAGACGGTGTCCGGAGATGACGGACCAGAGGCAACATGTCCGGAGATGACCGCAGCCTTAGTCTCCGAGCACCGGCTCGGGAGACAGTCTTCCGTCCTTTCCCCTTGGCGAGTCCCTCAGGCGCGTTGTATATAGAGAGAATGTTTTTCCTTCGACGTTGTATCAATAAATCAGTTCACTATCTTCGTCTCTACCGATCCCTATATTCCATCATTCTTTTTGGGACAGGCCTGGGCGGAGGGCAAAGGGGAGCTTGCAACGTGCCGCCACTGCGCGGACTGCGGACAGGAAATTGGGCAAAATGTAGGCCGCCATGATCTATATAGGTCAAATGCGAGTATGAATAAACAAAAAAAAAAAAAAAAAATCTAGCATAACGGCGCACGTGATCCCTCGCTGGCCTCCCCGCCCCCTACATATCCCTTACCCGGCATTGCGATTGGCGTGGACGTCATGGATGGAGTGAACTATGCACTACATCCATATTGGCGGCACTTCCTGCAACCCGCCATTCTTCGTAAACAGGGCAACTCCTACCGTTGAGCATGAGCGCAGCTCAAGGCCAGCGGCCTCTCGCCCCTGTTTTTGGTCAGGTATGCGTCGGTGTCTTTCGCGCTGGAGCCCTCTTTCTAATACTTCCCTCACTTCGGGCGAAACAAAACAGATTCCGCCCTCTCCGAAAGCGACAGATGCTGCGATGCTGTGGCTGGTGCGTTCGGCCACATTGCCTCTACCCTCGGTGATACCTTTCTAACACGGAGACGCAGAAGGTACCGCCGCCATTCCGGAATGGGACCTCTCCCATCTCAGTCGCTTCCACTTGCTTCTTCCATAGACCGGAATCCGTATTCTGCCTCCGACGAAGGCAGGTTGAAGGAAGAGAGTTCACTGGCAACTGGCGCAGAGGAGACATGCGATGTTGCGCACGGAGGGCCACCAAGAGACAACATTTTAAGCAGCGCGCACTCTGCAAATCGGACCCCGCTCCCACTGATTAACTACTTTGTGAACTTCGACCGCTGCTGCGACAAACGACAGCACACCGTCTACACCCCACTATCCTACAATAATGGGGACGCTCTTTTCCTTCTGCGAGTCAGTCGCGGTACAACGGCTGAATGAAAGACCCTGTCGCGGACGGTTAGCTCCCGTTACCTCACGCACTCTAGCACTGCTATGTGCTGACATGGTGAAGGGACCGGTGGCGGGGAACAAATGCCAGAGCGCCCGCTCCTTGGTCGCGACGGCGTCTCCGGACACGAGTGTCCAGTGCGGTGGCCATCGAAGGCTCCCGGCGGCCCTTACGCCTCCCGTACCTCGTTCCACCGAGCAACCGCTGGGCTCGGTGAGGGATGCAACTCCCGCAAGGCGGCTGCCGTCCTCTGCTGAAATGCACGAGACCGGGGAGGGGTCGCCCTGAAACACATGGGTGAGACGAGACAAAAGACCGTCTTCCGCGTGCGGGGCGCCACTAAGCCTCCCGACTGAACAATACGCGCCAACCCCGTGCTGCCAACGTCATACAACCCCCTTCAGTACCTAACGCCAATTCGGAACCGGGAAGCAAACTGCAAAGAGATGTTTCGTAAGTAAACCCGTGCACGCCGGCCCGCTTGCTCCATTCCGTACGCCGGCGCTCCGTGTTCCACTGCGAGAAGAAGTGGATAAGAGAACACGGCTCTGGCCCGGTGTGCCAACAGGACGAAATCGAGAACGAAAAGGCCGCACGACTAGCCCAGCAAATCAGTGGCACCCATCGCGCCAGGGCATCTTTAGGGCTGGCGACGTTTCCGCAGCTGGCACGACCGTGCCATCGTCAACCAGGCCCGCGATCAGGGAGTTGTTTGGAATGACTCGGAGGGTTCCGACGACTACCTGCGGTAATAGTACTGCTCACCGCGAGTAGCCCCCAGTCGCGCGTTGTGTTGGAATATAGGGATCGATAGAGACGAAGATAGTGAACTGATTGATTGATACAACTTCGAAGGAGGAACACTCTCTCTATATACAACGGGCCTGAGGGACTCGCCAGGGGTAAAGACGGAAGACTGTCACCTGAGCCGGTGCTCGGGAGACTCGGGCAGCTGTCATCTCCGGATGTGCCGCCTCCGGTCCATCATCTCAGGACGCCGTCTCCGGTCCGTCATCTCCGGACGCCCATTATTCTGACACGTTGCCGCCACGCATGGCCACCTCCGGAATGCACGGGGCTCCAGGTAGGACAGGTTGGCAGGCAGAGAAAAATTCCTCGATCCCACGCTGCAAAACTCGCCGCGCACCCCAGACGTGCCAACGGGAGGCCGGCCCCCAACTAGGGAGCCGACGTATCCGCCATAGACGAAACCACGTGCACACCGCTAAATGTCACCACCTGCAGTGGGCACAAGGGGGGGAGCGGCTACTCCTGGACCGGGGAGGAGACGCCTCCGCCGCTGGCCAAAATGGGTGGACACCGCTACATCTCTCACACCTGCCCCTGGCGACGACCGAACCTCGGCAGACAGCATCAAGGTGTTCAGGTAGTGGGACAGGCAGCGGATCAAACAACTCGTGCGGGCATGCATTCGGCTCGGCCATCTCCCGAAGGTGCGGAAGGCGGCCATGGGAGTGGTCATACCTGATCCGGGGAAGTCTGCTACTCGAAGGTCCGGGCGTACCGGGTAATCTCACTTCTGGACGTCATCAGCAAACTGGTGGATCGCACTGCAGCCCACCTGATCGCCGATCTCCTGGAGCAGTGAAGGGGCTGGCCTGACGGACAATTTGGATATCGAAAGCGGAATTCCTGCATCGATGCGGTAGCGATTCTGGTGAACCGTACCCAGCAGGCGTGCGGGGGAAAGGAGGTGGCGGGTGCGCTGTTCATGGGCGTCAAGTATGCTTTCAACAACGTGAGCAGGTCGCACCTGGGAAGAGGTATGGAGGCGCTCAAAATCCAACCGGACCTAATCAGGTGGACTGGCAACTTCACGCCGGACCGCCAGGTGAAACTTGTGCTCGACGGAAAGAGGGTAGAGGCAAGCCGAGTGGATACCGGCATCCCACATGGGTCGCCAGCAGCGCCGGTCGTCTTCGTCACGAAGCTGTCGAGAATCTTCGATGAGGTGCAGAGCACGCTGCCAGGGGTCCAAGGGCTATCCCTTGTGGAAGACGTAGGGTGGTGGGAGGGTGGGGTTGATGATGAGGCTGCGGCAGCCGCGTCCATTGTTTGGGCAGTGATCAACAGGGTGGCTTTCGACCATGGGAAACCGAAGTGACTATTTTCCGCAGAAGGAAGGTACCTCCCACTGCAATGGTGAAGGTCGTCGCCAACACCGTCCCATTTAGCAAAGAGGCGACGTCGTGCCCAGGTATCTGGTTGGACTCACAGCTGGCACCCTACGACCAGCATGCCATCGGTAGTAAGAATAAACAAAAAACAAAAACCAGCAGGCCATCAGGCTAAACGACGGGGAAAATGTGATGGAAAGGCTTCGTTGGCTGGTATGGCAGATGGGCCAACTGCAGGAAATCACGATGGCATGCATTCAGTCAGTCACCATGTTTTGGTCCGAGCAGCGGGGGAAGGGAGACCACGTCCGGGGAACTATCTCCCTGGTGAATGAGCTGCAGCTACTGGTCAACCAGGAGGAAAGAGCGACAACAGGCTGCTTCCGGACGACCAGCCTGGGAGCTCCCACAATTGAGTCGGGACTCCGGGCGGCAATAATGCAGTTGGAAAACAGGCAGAGTCAGTTTGCGCTACGACGACTCGTTCTGCCGCAGGGAAACCAGGCGCGGGAGATCGTTGGTACCCGGCCAGCGGTTGGACGGCAGCTCACAGACCACCTCGCCTATACTGAAGGGACGGAGGGCACCATTCCGCTGGAGGAGCACGAAACCCTTGACGCAGATCTGCTATAGGAGGAAGAGGCTGAAGCTAAGGCAGCGGTAGAGAAGGCTCGGCCTGGACTAACCATGTCGCGGACGGGTCGCTCCTGGATAGCGGGGATTCCGGCTTTGCCGTTGTTTGCCAGAATGGCCAATCCTGGATGGGATCAAAACTCACATGGGCCACAACCAGGGGGCATATTTTTTTTTTCGTTTATTCTTACTCGCATGCGACCTATATAGATCATGGCGGCGTACGTTCACAGATTTCCTGTCCGCAGCCCGCGCGGTGGCGGCACGTTGCAAGCTCCCCCTTGCCCTCCGCCCAGGCCTGTCCCAAGAAAGAATATATACGCCCGAAGGAAATTTACAAAGGAAACAACAAAGGAAAAAGCGCGACCCGCCCCCTAGTCCTCGCCTGCCGATGCCATGAAAGAGGGTGTGGGAAGGAACAGCCGATGTTTCTCCCTGGCGCCCATCTGTTCACGGCACCCAGCGCCTCCGCCTCCGCCTCCCGCTCCTCTTGCCACTCCTAGTGCCCCCGGTGCTCCCACTCAGACGCCTCGCTCCCGGCATCCTCCTCTTCCAGCGGCGGTACCATCCTTCCCACATTCGTAGAGGAGAGAAAGTCCAGCACTGCCTGCGCACACCACCCATCGGCCAGCAGGTCTCGGATCGTCCACCTGCTCTTCCACCTTTTGGTCTCCTTCAACACGTCAACCAGGGGGCATATGATGCAGAGTGCGCAGATATCGCAATCGCGTTGGAATGGGATTCACGAAGAGAGACTACGCCAGAGAGGGTCACGATCTTTACGGATGCGCAAGCCGACGAATGGCTTCGGAGGAGCCAAGCAATGGTCAGCAGTACGCGCTCCATGGAAGGAAGCACATCCACGCACTGCGGAGGGCAAGGCGGGTCATCGCCATCGAGATTCAGTGGTCATTGGCAACGAGAGAGCTGACGAATGGGAAACGGTTACAGCGGAAGCGCCAGACGCCCACCGCGTGGAATGGCTGAACTACGTGGACCAGGAAGAGGTATGGTCTTGCGCGTGTCAGGCGGGAGATCTAAGAGATGAAGCGGGTGGAAGCGCGCCAGTGGGCTGCGGGACGGACATCCACGACAAAATACCAAAAAGCCGAACGCCGGGCGACACGTTTGCCGGGAGCACCAAGAGGCTTGTCTCACCGCTCTAACCGATGAAGACGGGGCACTGCCTGACCGGGCAGTACCTCAACTGGACAAAGAGCCGGCCCTCCCCGCAGTTCTGGTGGTGCCGGTACCCGCTTCAGACACAGGAGCATCGCTTCAAGGTGCGCCCCGAGTGATAGGCCCAACAGAAAATCCTGTGGGCAGAGGTTCGGAAGGAGAAAGACTGGGAAGTGGAAGAGCCGGTGGGAGGCCCAGGACCTCCTGGCCGATGGAATATACAGCCAGGCAGTACTAGGCTTCCTCGCCACCACGTATGTGGGAGTGCAGGTGCCGGCCGAGGACTATGCGGGAGTGCGGCGTCTGAATGGGGGCTCCGGGAGCGCCAGAAGCGGGAAGAGGAGGGAGGGCGGAGGCGGATTAGTTGGGTGCCGGGAGGCGACGCCGGTGTTCCTGCCAACGCAACCCTTCATGGTGTCCGCAGGAGTGGAGGAGTAGGGTACGAGTGCCTTTTTCCCTTGTCATTCCCTCCGTCCAGGCCTTCCGTCCCCATTTCCTTCGTCTAAATCTTTCTCTTAGGCCGCGATTTCCTTTTTAAATTTTTCCTTGGTGCGTACCTCACCTCCCTGGCACAAATGCGAGTATGATTACAAAAAAAAAGATTATCTCTTTGGGACGGGCCTGGGCGGAGAGAGAAGTGGAGCTTGCAACGTGGCGCCACCACGAAGACAGCTGACAAAATGTTCGTCACTAGGTCTAGATAGGCTTAATGCGAGTACGATTAAAGCGAAAAAAAACCAAAGCGCTACATCTCTGCTCCGACGGCCGACAAGAGGCGAATAGGCTCCTATTCCTCGACCGCGGCGCAGACATGACGGTCGTTGACGAAGACGGGTGGTGACCGCTCCACTTCACCGCACGGAAATACCACAGTGGAGTTGCTCGGCTGCTCGTTGACCGGGGACCCGATATCGCAGCCACCGACCCTGATGGACAGACACTGTTACATCTCGCCTCCATGAATGAGCACGAGCCGGTTGCCCGACTGCTTCTTGGCGGGGGAGGCGGCATCTCGGCTGCCGGCGAAGGCGGGCGGACAGCTTTACATTTCGCCTCCCGGAGTGGACACGAGATATTTATCCTTCCGTCGGTTGGGCAGAAAGCCGAAGTCTCCGCCGCCGACTTCGGCGGGTTTACGCCGCCCCACTGCACCTCCGAGAGTGGGCGCAAGGAAAATATTCGACTTCTCCTCCGAGAAGCCGATGTCTCTCCCACCAACCAAGAAGGTTGGATACCTCTCCATTACGCCTCCCTGAGTGGGTGCCGCTACATATTGCCTGCAATCGGGATTACGAGATGATTGTCCGGTTATTCCTCCACTGGAGATCATAGGTCACGGTCGCCAACAAACAGGGGGCAACACAGCGACATCTCGCCTCCATGTGTGAGCACCAAGCAGTTGCCATGATGCTCCTCGACTCGGGAGCTGGCCTCTCAGCCACCACCCAAGTCGGGTGAGCATCACTACACGTCGCCCTCCTGCGTGGGCGCTAGGGGGTTAGCCGGATGCTCGCCGACCAGGAAATCGACATCTCGGCTGCGGGCCCAACATGGTTGACACCGCTGCATTTCGGCTACCCTGGTAGGCATTGGGCAATGGCCCGGCTGCTGCTGCCCTGCGGGTGCGGCGTGTAGGCCGCCGGCGGTGTAGGGTGGACAGTGCTACATTCCGCCTCACGAGGCGGTCACGAGGCGGTCTCGCAGCTGCCCTTCAACCTGGGAGCAGATGACGTGGCCACTGGCAATGACGGGTGGGCACCGCATGACCTTGCGGGCGAGAGTGGGTGCCAGGCAGTAATTCTCGAGGTGCATCAACAGTGATCACGAGTCGGGCCGCTCGAGTCCTGCCCTCAAGTTCGGCCGTCAGTCGTGAGGCACTGTATATCAAGCCAGTCCGCAATGGCTGAACCTGTCAGTTTTTTTTCAATTCCTTCATTAAGCTCCTGCAACTACTGTATAGTCAAAGGGGAGGGGGAAAAAAAGTAATTTTCCGCTGTACGCGTATCAAAACGGTCAAAATACGTATTTTTTTACGTCGTGATACGATTTTATTTTTTTGGGTTTAATCATACTTGCATACAGTCTATCTAGACTATGGTGGAGTACATTCTATCCATTTACCGTCTGCTGTCCGCTCGATAGCGGCACGTTGCAAGCTCCCCTTCACCCGCCGCCCAGGCGTGTCCCACGACGCTGAGATGCACACCAAGGGAAAAGCTTCATGAAGAGGCTGCAAGCGAGGGGAGTGAATTTGCCAATGGAAATGACAAACGAGAAAAAGAAAGACGCGTCCCCAACTTCTTATTTCTTGCGGACACAATGAAGGGGGTAGTAGGCAAGAACAGCGGCGGCTCCTCCCCGGCAGCCAGCTTCTCCGCCGACGCCTTCTTTTCCTCCTCTCGCCCCCGGCGTTCCCGGGGCTCGCAACCAGATATCCATTACTGCCCAGCTGCATCTCCCAGCCGCTAGAAGTGCCCGGACCTTCAAACAGCGCTTCCACTTCCCGGTCTCCTTTAGCACCTCCGACTACAGGATTTTTTGCTGTGCCTTCCCGTCCGCACACACCTTGAGGAGACGCTCGCGAGTCGAAACCTGGTACCGCCACTACCAGCACTGCGGGGTCGGCTGGCCCTTCGTCCAGTTTAAGTTACTGCCCGGTAAGGCAGTGTCCCGTCTCCACCGGCGAAACGAGTACCCTTGCTGGCCTCCGTGCCACCAATTCGCGTTTATGCGTGCTTCCATGACCCAGGAACAGTCTCCGGCATTTGTTGCTCGCCGCGGGTTCGTTCAATACGTCGGCTGCGACGCTGGAGTGCGTGAGACAGCAGTAAGGGATCTTGTAGGGGTCTTTCAGACAGGCTGCGATGCCGCGGCTCTTCTCTGGTGTTATCCGGCCAACGAAGATCTGCGGCGAGAGTGTCCGCCGCGGTTCGAGGATCGTGGGGTGGTAGACGGAACGCAGTCTTTGTCGTAGCAGTGGTCGAAGGGTTGAAACAGGTGAAGTTGGAACACGGGAAATGGAACGTATGCCAAGTTAGCAGCAGGGCTAGTTCGCGCTTGGTGGCCCCTTGGGCAGCACCCCCGAATCTAGACGTGTCGGAGCGACATGTTCCGGGACGTTCCACCAGCCTCGTCCCTGTCCATCGGGGAAGGTTTGCGACGAGTATTCACCGGCGTGTCGCCCCCTCGCCAATCAACAGCGAGGTATCTTCCTTCACCCGAGGCAGAGTACGGATGCCGGTCCATCCAGCAAGCGCGGTGGCGATTGAGATGGGGTAGGTAGACGCGATTGTGGAATTGGCTGGGGTAGTTTCTGCGTCTCCCTGTTAGAGATGAATCGTAATCGAGAGGCAAAATAGGCGAACGCACTTTCCGCAACGTCGCCAAATCGTCGTTTTAGCAGAGGGCAAATGCTGTTCTATATCAGTCAGAGGAGGGGGGGGGGGGGGGGGGGGGGTAAGGGGATGGGGGTTTCTGCTGGGAAGACCCCGACCTACGCATGCAACAGCTGCGGCGAGAACACGACCAGCCTTGGGCTGCGATCCGGTACAAATCTTCACTGCGGTAGGAGCTGCCCAGGTTGCCTTGTGCGGAGCATTGCAGGAAGCTCACACCACGTCGACGTCGAGGTTTCGGCGGAGGGGTGGCCACTTTCGCGATCATGGGCAGTTCCCTCCGCGCTTCACCAACCGCGAAGTTGTTGGCCCGCCCTAGGAATAGGTGGCGTAGCCGCCATCGATGGTTCTCACCGGCCATAACGTTGGAGTTTTGGGTCGATGTGTTCAGTCCTACACTGCGTCAGCACGAGGCGCCAGCTGTAAATTGACGCATGCTCCAATACCATATATTGTACGATTTGGTTTGCGCGCCGGTGCGAGAATTGCGAAGCTTGGCGCGTCCAGGCCGGTGGTGATGATCACGGTGCTCACCGCCCACGGCGAGGAACTTTCGTCAGCGCGCTACAAAGCCCGAAGCATCCAGGGTCGGCGTACAAACATGCTCCTCTGAATCCTTCATAGGCCGCCCCTGGGCCTCGCATAGGCCTTGAAATCGCTGGGTGCCGCTCGCTTGCCTGGCCGAGTGTGCCCCAGGTTCGATCGTCATTCCACCACCGCTCCGAGCCGAACATGGCGACTGACAGGGTAGCAACCGTCGTGACCTTTCTGCAGTTGGGCGGCGATAGGCCCATCTGCACTGGGATCCGCCGGAGCCGTGTTATTGCGTGGTGGGTGGTGACGTTCGGTATGTGGAAGAAGGAGTAAGTACGGAAGACTGGCGGGGACCGAGATTTGAACTGCGACCATGTGATCGGGGGATATCTACCGCATGCCAAGCAACCAAACTCGTCTACTTCCCTATCTAGCCGACAAGGCGAACAGGTGATGTTAGATAGAACGTCCTAACTAACGGACACGCAGACTATGTCAGCACTTGCGCTAGAGGCCTCAGTGCGTCACTAGGGACTCCAGCCCCGTACGGCGCCGACCGCAGCTGCGCGGGATCAGTAGACCTCTCGGCACCACAGCCCGAACTCTCCGAAAAATCACGCTCCGAACAGTCCGCTACTGTGTAGTTCACGCACGGAAACACCAACGGACACCTACTTTCGCCTCGCGGTGAGATTGAAATGCATACCCCGATCCGCCTCCACTACGTTTCGTCTTACCTCAGTTGGAAGCTCCGCCACGTCGACGCGACGGCTTCCCTTCGCCATTCCGCGACGGCACCCTCGTCGCCATGGCGCACGCGGTCTCTTGTGCTACTATTCGCCCCGCACTGCAGCCAGTGATTGCGAGGCTCGACTAAATCCTGAGGTGTCCTATGAAGGACTCAGCGACGGCGGATGGTACGCAGCGAGCCTTGTTACTTCGCACTTTGCAGTTTGCTGACGGAATGCGTAATGCTGAATCGTCCCCCGCCGCGAGCGCTGAGCACCCGATCACTGCCGCCAGCGTTGACTGCTCAAGCTTCACGATTCTGTCGCCACCGTCGCGCACGATAAGGCGTGCAAATATATTGCAACGGTACCCGCGTACATGAACGGTTGGCATCTCCAGCTGACGCGCTGTAGGACTGCGGACTGCGACCCAACTGTCCTGCTGACCGGCCGACAACATCCCTCGCTGGCACCACTCCTCATACGTATCCATTGGCCGGCCTTGCGATTGCCGTGGAGGTCGAGGATGGAGGGAACTGCGCACTGCGCCGATATTGACTGCGCTTCCTGTTGCCCGCCATACTACTTAACCAGGGCAGCTTCTGCAGCTGGGCACAGTTGCGGCGGAGCACGGCTCAAGGCAAACGGTCCTCTTGCCGTTGTGTTGCATGTATGAGTCGGTGTCCCCCACGCTGAAATCCTCAGGCTACCTCCTCTCTCTCTCGGGGCGAAACTAAGCAGGTTCCACCCTCTTCTAGATCGACAGATTTGCAACGCCGTCGCAGGCGCGCCCCGCCACACTGCCTCCACCCTTGGTGACAACGCCCACCCAACTCGGAGGCGCACAAGGTACCGCAACCAATTCCAGAATCGAGTCTCTCCCCACTCAACCGCTTCCACGCCCTTCTTCGATGGACCGGAGCCCCTATTCTGCCTTCGGCCAGAGTTGATGGAAGGAAAAGAGTTCGCTAATGATTGGCAAAGCGGAGACACGCGGGTGCTCCCGCCCCGCAAACCTCCCCCGACCACAGGGACGCGCAGGCAGGCCGAAATGCTGGACTAGCCGCCCCCACCTCCCCTGATTTGCGCGTTTTGTTTTTTTGTTTACTCATTACTCGCATGAGACCTATCTAGATCATGCCGGGATTATGTACTGTCGGGTTCCTGTCGGCTGTCCGAGGAGCGTCGGCACGTTGCAAGCACCCCATTGCCCTCCGCCCAGGCCTGTCCCAAGAAGAAGAAACGCGCATCAAGAAAATCACGAAGGTAGTATCAAAGGAAGGGGCGCAACCCCCTAGCCCTCTCCCGCGGACGCCATGAAGTCCGGCGTGGGAAGGAACGGTGGAGCTTCCCCCCCGGCCTCCGACCCCCCAGCCCCCCTTCCAGCTCCTCCAACCATTCCCGCAGCTCCCCTTCCGACCCGTTGCTCACTGCGTCTTCCTCAGCCGGTATACGCTTACCTACATCTATAGAGGAGAGGAAGTCCAGCACCGCCTGACTGCACCTCCCATCGGCCAGGAGGTCCCGGACCTTCCACTGGACCTTCCGCCTGCCCGTCTCCTTCTTGACCTCCGCCCACAGAACCTTCTGCCGTGGCTTCCACTGCGGACACTTGAAGAAGTGGTCCCGTGTATGCGTTCGGTACCGGTACCACCAGCACTGCGGTGTAGTCCGGCCTGATTTGCGGGTGTTGCAGAGGGCAATCAAGAGTCAACCGGTTGAATGGCGAGCACTCCACAAATCTTAACCCACTCCCGCTGATCAACTACTTTGATAGCTCCGATCACCGCTTGGACAAACGACCGCACCCGCCCTGCCACCCACGATCCTAGTACCACGGCCGGCACTCTTTTCATCGCAACCTCCAATATCAACTCGCGGGTTATTACTGCAGGTCAGCCGCGGTACTACGGCCTGCATGAGACACCTTGGAGCGGACGGTTAGTTCCCGCTACCTCACGTACTCCAACACTGCAATTCTGACATGATGAAGTGGCTCGCGGAGGGAATCAAATTCCGGAGGTCCCGCTTCCTGCCCAGGAGACTGTCCCCGGATACGAATTTCCAGCTCGACGGCCGGCGAGGGTCCACGCAGGCAGTTCCGCCTCCCATACCTCGTTCCACCAAGTAACCGTCAGATTTGGAAGGACGGAGGGAAGCCGCGCATCGCAAGGGCGCTGCTGCCCCGTGGCAAAACGCGTGAGATCGGTGAGGAGTCTCCCCGAACCACGTGGGTGGGACGGGACAAAAGACCGTCCTCCGTGTGCTGGGCGCCACTAAGCCTCCCCACCAAACAATACCCACCACCCACCAACTGCCAACATCACCACAACCCCTTTCACCACCTGCCGCCAGTTCGGAACAACTCAGATGCAAACTCCAAAGAGGAGTCTCGTAGGTAAATATGCGCATGCTGGCTCGCTCGCGTCATTTTCGATGTCGGCACAGCGTGCTTCACCGCGGGGGACTAAGTGAACACGGATCTGACTCGACGTGTGAACAGGACCCAATTGAGAACGAAATGCCAGGCGCACACGAACCATACCCACGGGGAGCTCACCAAGCCAGCAGCCTCCAAGAGTTCTGGCGGCAACCTCGAGTCAGGTTGTTATGTCACCGCGAGCAAGTTCAAGACGTGCATTGCAGCGATGCATGGCCGCCACCGAAATACGCATGTCCGGAGGAAGGACAGGCCGGCAGGCGGATACAAACTACGGGATTCCTCACCGTAATGCTTGTCTCCTACCAACGACACGTGGCTGCTGTGTGTATCCGCGATCACAGTACCCATCGAGGGTATACGGATGCGGACTGGGAAGCAGTAAAGATCAGCCGGCCGACGAGTGGGCCAAGGCTGCGGCAGGGCAGCCAGGCAGTCACAGGCCTCTCCCACGATCTCTCGCTAACCTTAAGCGGGAAATCTCGCGGAAGAAGCTGGTGGTGGAACGTCAGCGGGCGGGAGGCCGGACCGCGGAGACGAAGTATCGCATGCCAAATAGCCAGAGGCCCGATGGCGCGGTGGCTGGCAGCACCAAGAGCCTCGCCTCGAGGTACTACCAGCTGAAGACAGGGCACGATCGCACCGGACAGTACCTGCAATGGGTAGGCGGCTCGTCCCACCGTCCAGTGCTGGTGGTGTCAGTGCCCCTCGCAAACGAGAGACCACCTCTTCAAGGTGTGTCCGGAATGGAAGATGCAGCAGAAGATTCTGTGGGCCGAAGTGCAGAAGAAGACCGGGAAGTGGAAGAGCCGGTGGAAGATCCGGGATCTTCATGCCGATAGGAGATGTGGACAGGCGGTGCTGGACTTCCTCTCCTCAACGGATGTGGGAAGGTTGGTGCCGCCTCTGAATGAGGGTGACGCCAGGAGTCAGGCGTCAGAGGGGGAGCTCCGGGAGCGCCGGGAGCGGGAAGAGAAACGGGAATCGGAGGCGGAGGAGGTGGGTGCCACGGCAGGATTGGGTGCCGGGGAGGAACGGCCGATATTCCTTCCCATATACGGCGATAATCGGAAGTACTACACAACGCTCAACTCCTGATAATGATTCTGTGGTGCGTTTTATCCCATCTAGTGCCCGTGCTTATTCTCCAGCAGCGAAGTCCAAGGGCAATCGCCGCGAAATGAGCGCACACGTCGGCACGGCAGGTAGTTTGGGCGCTCCGGAGCGAGCAGCCGTTTTCGTCGCCACGGACGAGACAAGGGGAGGACGGATTTGTCCTTCGCTCCCGACTTGCTCCGCGCGAAGTCGGAATTGCCGACGCTTATCTTATGTACAGTCCTTTCCTGTTTGCCGTCCGCCGCGACCTGTTCACAGTTCGCCGGCGGCCCGGGGCAGCGAGAGCTGCCCCCACCTGGCCTTGTCCCCAAAAGAGAAGATATTGGAAATGCAGAGCAATTTCAATGACGGTGGAGGTTAATTGATCGCATGCGACCCTATTGGATCATGGCGATTTTATATACAGTCCATTTTTGTTCACCTTCCGGCGCGCCCTCGCACAGTCCCCCGGCGGCCCGTTGTGACCCTGCCCCCGCCTGGCCCTCCCCCGTACGAAATTAAGAGAAAAACAGAAAAAGCACTGAACGAGTGACGGTAGACCGTACCAATGTGTCAGAAAAATGGGCGTCCGGAGATGACGGACCGGAGATGACAGCTGCCCGAGTCTCCTGAGCACCGGCTCGGGGGTTCCTGCTTCTAAGTTGTATCAATCAATTAGTTCACCATCTTCATCTCTATCGATCCCTATATTCTGTCAGAATAATGGGCGTCCGGAGATGACGGACAAGAAACGGCGTCCGGAGATGACGGACCGGAGCCAGCACGTCCGGAGATGACAGCTGCCCGAGTCTCCGAGCGCCGGCTCGCGAGACAGTCTTCCGTCCTTTACCCCTGGCGAGTCCCTCAGGCCCGTTGTATATAGAGAGAATGTTCCTCCTTCGAAGTTGCATCAATCAATCAGTTCACTATCTTCATCTCTATCGATCCCTATATTCCAACATATTCTAACACAATGAAAGACTCCTCCACCTCCTCATCTTCCCTCATCCCTCGCCCTTCTCGTCTCCTGGTTTCTCGGCCTCTTCCGCCCCTCCTCTGTCCAGGAATTTCAAGGACGGGATGTACTGAAGGAGGCGACCATCCATCACCGTGTGACAGCCGTGATTCTGTGAAACTGCTACAAATAAAACCTATGAACACGCACTACCATTACAGCCGCCACCTCCGACACCGCTCCCTCACAGACCCCCGGGAGAGGCCTTGGCGGAGGGCAAAGGGGTCGTTGCAACGGGCCGCCATTGCGCGGACAGCGGACAGGAAACGGACTATACATAACCTCGCCATAATCTGATAGGTCGCATGCGAGTAATGAATAAACCAAAAAAAAAACCTGCGGCACCGCTCCGCTGCCCGATACCGCCACTATCACCACCACTCAGATCGTCCTTCCAGACTCCCTATTCATCTAACTGCTCGGCGCGTCGCTGAAGGTCCAGCAGCAGTTTCTCCATCTGCTACAACTCCGTTGCAGTCCCGAATATCAATTTCCGGCAGACCAGGACTTCAGATACTCGGTTGCCTCGGTCATATCGTCTCCAATGCCCGCACTCGGATCGCTGGTTGTATGTGCGCCGCTTATGAGGTGTTAGCACTCAGAAAGATTCGCGCCAGTTGTTGTAAACGATGGGGATATGGGCGTGCGAGGTCGAGGAAACGGGGAGCAGCGGGTGGGAAGTACGTACCTGTTGAAGACACGCTCCGCCTCCGAGCACAACATACTTATTAAGAAGAATCCAGGTGGCATTGAGTGAAGTGAGAATATGGATCGACGCATCGGCAGCCGAATGGCATTCCCTTAGTGTTTCCAGATGGGATAGTAGTTCGTCGACGGGGTGGGAAGCGGGGTGTTGATGGGGGCGGTGTCAGGAGCGGAATCGACGATGATTTGTCCTTGGCGTGTTGTAATGGGGAGCGGCTGGGTGTCTTGATCCTTGGGGAGGAGTGTGGTTCGAGGTGTGGGAGTGGAGGAGGGAGCAGCTGGATGTCTCTATCGATTTGAGGTAATTTGATCAAAGAGTAGTGAGTTGTTTTCTTGATGGAGTCTCGAGCTGCGCGCTCTCCTGTCACTGCCAAGCTTGGCACACAGACTGCGCTAGTCGCCTACTCCCAGTATTGGTCGACAGCGGTTGTTCGTTACAAAAGTGGCGAGATTAAGTACAGTCCGTTTCCTTTCCGCTGTCCGCGCGGCGGTGTCACCTTGCATTCACCCCTTCCCAGTCCTAAAGATGTAGAGCGAATCAAGGAAATTACAAAGGAGAGGACATCGAACGAACGTGAATGACAAAGGAAAGAAACAAAGGGAAAGCGCCACCCCCCCCCCTTCTCCTCTTCTGAGGCCGCCATGAAGTCAGGCGTGGGGGGGAACAATGGTAGTTCCCACCTCGGCACCCATCCCCTCAGCTGCCACTCCCTGCTCCTCCTCCCATTCCCACAGCTCCGCTTCAGACACCTCGCTCACCGTGTCATTCTCGGCCGATACCCTCCTCCCCACATCCGTAGAGGAGAGGAAGTCTATCATCGCCCGGCGGCATCTTCGTCCGGCAGGAGGTCCTGTATCCTCCATCGGCTCATCTACTTCTCGGTCCCCTTCCGCACCTACGCCCACGGAATCATCTGTTGGGCCTTCCACTCCGAGCACTCCTTGAAGTGGTGCTCCCGATTCTTAATGCAGTATAGGCACCACCAGCACTGTGGGGTGGGCCGGTTCTTCATCCAGTGGAGGTAGTCTTCGGAGGGGCAGTGCCCCATCTTGACCTGGTAGAACCGCGAGGCGAGTGTCTTGGTGCTCCCAGCCACCACGCCGTCTGGCCCCTGGCTTTTCGGCATCCTCTATATTGTCCTTGAGGTCCGGCCTCCAGCCAATTGCCGGGCTTCTGCCCACTTCTTCTCAGGTGTCTCCAGTTCGAGGTTAGTGAGAGACCTTGGAAGAGGCATTGGCGAGTCGCCGCCCGTTCCGAGTAGCTCAGCCATTCTACCCCACGGGTGTTGGGCTCCTCCGCCGCAACTTTCACCTATTCGTTGGCCTTCTCGTTGCCGGCAATTCCTCTGTGCGCCGCGGTTGGTGTAAATAGTGGGTCATTAATTACAAAAGTCCCAATGGAAAAATTAGGTGTTTTCTGAAAACTGCTTTGCGACCATATCTATACACCGGGCCCATCCAACCCACAGCGTCACGTAAAATGCATATACCCAATGTGGCAAGCAACGCATCTCCACATCCTTCCATGTTCTCAGAAACATGTGGCCCTTACCAACGCCTATGATCGGTACGTGTCGCATTGTGTTGTGAGGGCCGTTGCTGGTGCTTCGATCCTAGCATTCAGCTGTTAGGATTGTGAAGCATATAGTCAGCACTTTAGAGAGCAATGGTATCCGGCCGAAATTTATCAATCTGATCATGGTTCTGAACCATATTATTGGCCAATGCGCAACTACAGGTCGAACAGTGGAAGATCCTAACGCGATATGGTACCTCAAAGTCGAGTGAGACCTCACGATGGTATCATTCATGTTGCCTTTGCAGGGAGTGATCACCAGCATCACAAGGCAACGCGTGATTTTGTTTATTCATACTCGCATGCGACCTATACAGATCATGGCGGCAAGACAAGGTGTCAGAGTATTGGAAAGAGCAGATGAACAACATCATTTAATAATTATGTTGATCGGAGCAGATATGTTGTACTAATAAGCGAATTGTGGGTGCAAATCTTGGCTTGTCGGTGGTTTTGGGCCTTACAACTAAGCTATTACTGGGAGATTTCGGCCATCGCCAAAACAAAAGACGGCAAATCATAAACTCTGAGACGAGCACCGGGGAGAGAAGAGGGACAAGATTATCTAAAAAATTATATTCATCAGAGGAGGAACAGTGAGTAAGAAACGGTCCTGCTAGAGGACCCCAAGACCCTCGGCGCGGAATTGATTCAAGAAGAGGAGGAGGAGGAGGCCAATAAGGAGGGGGAGAAGGAGAGGCAAGGCCTCGTCATGTTGACAGACGGATCCCGGATGGAGGATGGAGCGTCCGGATAAGCGGTGGCATGGAAGAATGGTCAAACCTGGAAGGGTATCAAGACCTATGTGGGGTACAACCAGCAGGCCTACGATGCAGAGTGCGCAGCCCTCGCCCGCGCGCTGGAAGACGCATCTAGGAGAAACACGACCCCGGATCGGGTCACCATCTTCTCCGATGCACAGGCGGCCACCAAGCGGATAGTATCAGAAGAACCGGACCCCGGCCAGATGTACGCGCTCCAGCCAGGAGGCACATCGCAGAGCAGAGAAGGAAGTGGCCAGGTATCGTCCTCGAAATCCGGTGGTGCCCGGCCCACTAGGGTATCGAAGGAAACGAGAAAGCCGATGTATGGGCGCAGCTTGTGGCGGAGGAGCCGGACACCCACGGGGCGGAATGGCTGGACTACAACCATGGTGGCCGGACCGAGGTGCGCTCTATGCCCCTCCCAAGATCTCTCGCGAATCTCAAGCGGGCGATCTCTGGGAAGAAATGGAGGGAAGCCCGACGGTGGGAGGGAGACCGGGCCTCCAGAAAGAAGTACAAAATGCCGCAAAGCCACAAGCCAGACGGCACGGTTGCTGGGAGTACCAAAAGGTTCGCCTCAAGTACTACCAGCTGAAGACATTGCACGCCCGCACCGGACAGTGCCAGCACTGGGCCAAGGCTCTCCCCACTGTGTCAGATTTGGACGTCCGGACTCTGTACGGCGGAGGTAGGTGGTGCCGACGGAGGATGAGAGGCGCCGACGGGGATGAGAGGCGCCGACGGATGAAGGATATCCCGACGGGGAAACTAGGT
>Ga0307508_10000696_pt1 | contig 40260 bp, 51 predicted proteins | sample 9_EM_MG_FD_203089 | JGI IMG/M metagenome (GOLD analysis project Ga0307508, IMG submission 203089) | Populus trichocarpa ectomycorrhiza microbial communities from riparian zone in the Pacific Northwest, United States - 9_EM | ecosystem: Host-associated > Plants > Roots > Unclassified | place... | reverse complement strand
ACCGTCAAGTCGTACTACAGATTTACGCACTGGTCAAGTACCGTCAAGTCGTACTACAGATTTACGCACTGGTCAAGTACCGTCAAGTCGTACTACAGATTTACGCACTGGTCAAGTACCGTCAAGTTGTACTACAGATTTACGCACTGGTCAAGAACCATCAAGTTCAAGTCGTACTACAGATTTACACACCGGTCAACGTACCAATAAAGGTCAACGTACCAATCGAGAAAGACGTGTTACGAGAAGTCATCGTCTGACGGAGCATACTGCGTTGGCGGCAAATCCGCCCGACTCCGATCCAAAGTCATATCGTGAGGCGCTTAACAGCCCTCTATACAAGCATTGGAAGTCTGCTATGCAAGAAGAATATGCATCTCTTATGGAGAATAATGCATTTACGCTCGTCAAGCATACCGAAAGCAAGCCAATTGGCTGCAAATGGGTTTATAAGACGAAGCATTATCCAGACAGAACGCTCAGATACAAGACCTACGCGCCGGTTGGAAAGCTGACTACTTTATGCTATTGGTGGGTTGAGTCTCCCGCACTATCTACTAAACTTTATTGCCCAGAGCGGATGTCGTTACTGCATCCCTTAATCCTGTGATCGAGTTATACGGAATCAATACAAGTTTCGAAGATGCCGAAGCGGATCAAACGATATACTATTGGCTAGACGGACTCGGACTGGGCAGGCGACAAGCATGAGCGGAAGTCTCAAGGTGGCTATATTTTCAAAATGGCCGGAGCACCTATCTCGCGGAAATCGAAGAAGCAGACCGTCATTGCAAGATCGACTACCGAAGGAAGAAGCCGACTGTCATTGCATGATCGACTACCGATGCCGAATATCTTGCTTTCTTGGAAGCAACTCGAGAAGCCCAAGGACTCATATACCTGCATCGAGACGTTACCGGCGAAACCGTAGTCCCACTTATCCACTGCGACTCGAACGGCGCACTGAGCACCATACGCTCTACGATAACGAGCGACAAGGCCAAGCATATCGATGTGCCTTTCCACAACTCGCGACATCTTGACGCTGCCGGTGTTGTCAAATTCACTGAGTTCGATACTCTCAAGGTCCTCGCCGACATTATGACCAAGGCACTTCTGCCGGAGAAGCATCAATATCTTACTCACGGCATTGGTCTACGCCCACCTAGATAAATGGCTACTGCGCTCGACAATCCAGCGCGCCCGGACAAGCCGGACAAGTCGTGCCTGGACAATCCGGCGCGCCCGGTCAATCCAGACAAGTCGCGTTACAAGTCTCTGCGCTCACGGCATCGGTCTACGCTCACCACATTCACGCGCTCATGGCATTAGTTCCTTGCACTACGATTATCGCGTTCACGGCATCAGCCCCCGCTCACGGTATTCACGCACTCACGTGGTTCCGATACTTACGCCGAGACAAAAGTTTAAGGTTCTTCATTGGATTTTTGGATCTATGTCTTTATCGTTCTCCCGTTGTACGGCACTCTTTTTCCTACTGCGGGTTTCTCCCACAGGGCTTACCGCTGAGGTTTTAATGAGGCCATTGGGACTTTATGTTTTCCATTTTTCATCCTTTATGGCGTTTCTTTGTCGTTCGGTCTTGCTTGCATGCTTGCTGCCACGGAGCGCAGCAAGAGGGAAAGTGTTGCAATATCTCACTCGTTCTGCTTTGTCACGTGTAGAATCACGTCATATACGTGTATTCAGACTTTTCACTTTTCCTGCCTTTCTCTCTAAGACAAGACAATACACATAAGACTTCATTGTTCCATCAAACTTCCATCATAATCTTGACAGAGTTCATTGACAATCTTGAAGCATCCATCACCTCTGAAACGAGAGAGGTCGCCCCCACCAGTCATTGCGGATTGTTGGTACTATTTCCAAGCAGCTTCTGATTGTAGTGACCGCGTCTGCCTTGGCCGGATCCATGTTCTCCACGGCCTTGACTGGATCCTTGTCCTCCATAGCCTTGACCGTAGAAACCACTTCTTCTTCCGGGACTGGATCCTTGTCCTCCATAGCCTTGACTGTGGAAGCCACTTCCACCTACATTTCCGGGACCAGTATAGCCTTGGCTGTAGAACCCACTTCCGCTTCCATTTCCGGGACCGGTATACCCTTGGCCGTAGAATCCACTTTCGCTTCCATTTCCAGGACCGGTATAGACTTGGCCATAGAATCCGCTTCCGCTTCCATTTCTGTCTCCATTTCCATCTCCGCTTCCATTCCGGCGCTTTGGGCAGTGTCTCCTAATGTGTCCTACTTCTCCACATCTGTAACACGTGAGTCTGACTTCCTGATCGCCACTGCGTGGCCGTTTGTTGTTGTTACTGTCTTTCTTCCAGCAATTTTTGAAATTGTGGGTGTTTGTGCTACACCAGCTGCACCACATCTGAGGCCGCTGATCACTACCTCCTCTGCCACCACGATTGTTTCCTCGCCACCCTCAACCACCTCAACTGCCACCTCTTCCTACTCGTTGCGAGTATAGGGCATCCAAGACTGCATCTGGCTTCGGGGCTAGTGCTTCATTCTGTTCACACTCCTTTAAGTCACTTATTATCTGGCGGACAGTAACATCTGCTCGAGATTGCAGCATTTTGACAGTGATTTTGAACATCTCAGGTAGGGTTGTGAAAATGTGGTTTTTCAGAACCATATATGGAATGGCTTTGGGAGTGCCAGCGAGTTGATTGGTGATGTTTAGCAGTTGTGAAAAATAGGAGCTGATCGGCTGTCCAGGAACTGGACGTAGTTGGCTGAATTGTCGGAAGCGCGTCAGGCGGCTAACTGTGGTGTTTGCAGTCTCCATCTGTTCTTTCAGTATTTCCCACATCCTCACAGGGTCCTGAACCTGGTTGAGATGTGTCTTGACTTCGGGGCTACACGATCAGTAAATGATTGCACCAGCTTGGGCCTTCCGCGTTGTGAAGTCCTCATAGGCCTTGCGTCCATGGATGGCGGCCTTGGTTATTCCTTTGGGGTTCTCGGGTTCTGCTTCATCTTCTGTGACGATTCTTCAGACCTTTATTCCGTGCAAGACCTGTTCACAGTCTGACTTCCAAGATGCGTAGTTCGTGTCATTGAGTAGGATGATGGTCCCAAGCGGATGCTTGAAGACCTTCTCGTTCGTTAATTCAGTGGAGGATATGATGTTTTGATGGCTAAGGCTTTCTTGATGGTTTCGTTGTTCTATCCTTCTTTTGCGTGCGGTTACGGCTCCGGGCTCATAACCTGTTGAAAGAGTACCGATTCGCAATGTGAATAGAAATGAAAGATAGGAGTTCGAATGCTGTATAAGATGAGGAAACACAAGGCGTATAGATTCTGGTCGTTCAAGTGGTTCACAGCTTCGTTGTTGTATTCGATAGTGTAGAACAAAAGCAGAAGTGAAAGAACCCGTCAAACAAAGATCCTCCGCTCACGCAATCGTGTTCTCAACAAACTCTGTCCTCAACAAACTCTAAGGCACAAGGGCCAAATCTAAACGATGCGCGAGAAGCATTTTCAACAGCAGTGAGGTTGATACAGGCAGCATGGATGATAGAAAGATGCGAGGAGTGCACTGGTCGTATGTATGATACGATTAAAGAAGTAGAAAAAAGGGGTGGACTTGCAGCGCGGGCCGTCAAATTTAGGAAGCCGAGCTGTGGTAAACGAGCCAAACCATTTGAAAGTACAGGCGCTAGCAAACGCTTGGCAGCTTGCAAGTTGCATGCGAAATCACTTGCAATCTGCGAAAACGGCGAATTCCTCTCCCATTGTCTTCGATACCCTGGAACCCGCTGTTAACATATGCACAATTATTCCCTATTATATCAATTCCGTCAGACCTAAAGTTTGTACCAACTGGCTTCTGATTTGCAACCTATCGATGTTGCTGTCCTGGTTCAACTTCTTCTGCAAGGAAATCACTACTATATACAACCCTCCACATCTGTATATCATTTATGTTTTCAGTATTACAACCTTGAAAAACAGGAGTAAGTAGTCACAAACTTTAGGTACGACTGAATTGATATTAAAGGGAATACTTGTGCATATGTAAACAGTGGGTACTGGGGTATCAAAGACAATGGGAGAGGAATTCGCTAGTTTTGCAGATTGCAAGTGATTTCACATGCAACTTGCAAGGTGCCAAGCATTTGCTAGCACCTGCACTTTCATACGGTTTGGCTCGCTTACCACAGCTCAGCTTGCTGAATACGACGACATGGGCTGCAAGTCCACCCCTTTTATCTTCTACTTTCATCATATCATACGCGTGACCAGCGCACTCCATGCATCTTGCTATCATCCACGCTGCCTGCATCAACCTCACTGCCATCCTCATCAATATCGTACTCGTCATGTCTTACTTGATGTCATCTACACCGCTGGCATCCTCTTTTCATCGACATCGTACTTGTCGCATCGTATTGTACAATTTCCCTCTGTCCCTATGAGAGCTCCGCTAACAATTCACGAAGCTCGTCGACCATCTCGCTGCATCATATTTGCTATTGTCTTTGCCGCCGGCAGTCTCACCGCCATTGTCATCGAAAACGTCCTCGTCGCGTCGTGTGTCATCCGGCAAACTGCCTTTGTTTCAGTCACGCAGAGCTATGCTACCAACGGTGACGAGGCATATAGATGTAAATTCGATCTTATGAATAGAACTGGCTTGAGTTACAATGCCTGGAACCAAATGCGAGTTTAATAGTCTTTGCTGCAATGTACCATGCCCTGACGGTCGCGTTTCGATGCTACCACCGTGACCACTCTGCGTCCAGAAGGGAAATGCCCTGACAGTCCTCATCCGGAAGGCAGATGCCGTGGCGCGCGTCGTCAGTGCGACATTTGCCTTGACACTCTGCGTCCGGAAGAAATTTGCCTTGACATTCTATGTCTGTAAGTCACGCGCTGCGTTCAGAAGGCAAATGCGCTGACACTCCTCGTCCAGAAGGCAGATGCCGTGGCACTTGTCGTCCGGATGACATTTGCCTTGACTACCTACGTCGGTAAGATACGCGCTGCGTCCAGAAGGGAAAAGCCCTGACCCTACTCGTCTAGACGCATATGCCGTGGCCGCTGCGTCCGGACGCACGGTGCCATGGCAAGCGTCATCCGAGTTAAGCAGGTTGGGTCCGACATCAGCAAAAAAATGGAAAGTTGATGTATATTGCTTTTTTTACAGGTGAGACATAAATTTGAACTAATATTCTCGAGGTTTCAGCTAAAAATAAAGCACATTTTTTTTTAAATCCTTACAGCAGCAAAATATAACTTCTCCTCTTACGGGAGTTAGCGATGCTTACGGGAGCTACGGGAGCTACGGGAGCTCCCTAGGAATTCTGAAATTTTTTGCTGATGGAAACGTCTAGTGCGTGTCGAGCATCCGAACGCTCAGGACGCAATTTTTTTTTTCCTGATGGTTGCGCTACTCGGCTTCGCTGTGGCGGTATTCGACTTCGCCCTTATCTCTTGACGCCCGGCTTGGTATCGTTGCGGTATTCGGCTTCGCTGTGGCAGTATTCGGCTTCACCCTGATCTCTTGTAAGCGGTATTTACAGGTAGTGGTCGCAGCACCGGGTCACGGAGGTTGAGAAATAGGTCTGTGGAGTGAGATAATATGCGACTGCGATCTATTGCGCTTAACACCATAGGCTATATGCCCTCCTCCTCGCCGTAACACCCCCATGGTGTTCCCATCATTCCCAGAGACCGCCGAAAGAGAAGTAAGGAAAATCGTTTCAAGGAAACTGAAGAGAGACGTGGCCGTACAGGTGATACATTGCGACAAAATAGTCCTCCTCTAACGGTCCAAAGCATGTGTTTCGTGTACATTGTGGTGTGATAAAAGCGTAATGAAAGACGGTAAAGGAAGTAGTGCAGAACCAATACCTTCGGGTTGAACCTTAGACAGTCATAGTCGCGTCGGCAGGTGCGGCATTGTCGCGTCGCGGAGCCATCATGTCACATAGGTGGGGCAGTTTCGGTCGGAGGCTTTGTGTGGTTGCTGGCAGTTGGTGCCGCGGATCGGGGGTGATTGCAAGAGTGTCCGGCTTTGCAGTTTTCGATCGCACAGGGGTGGCTTCGGGTTGCGTGGGACTGGGCGCAGACCGCGCAGGTGTGGTGGTTGGCGGTACAACATTGGGTTGGGTGCCCAAATTGTTGGCATTTGTTGCATTGGGTAGAAGGGCCGAATGAGATGTATTCGGCAATGTTGCATTCACGGTTAAACAGTGCCAGGTTTGTAGCACCAAGAGACTTCTTGGTCATTTCACCAATGAGGGTGACAACCATGGAAGATGCCTCTTTACCCTGACGGCGCTTAGGGCTGGTGAGCCAGCGCGGAGTTTGGCCTTTTCGGAGGGAGGGGTATGTGGTTTCGATTTTGGTTCGGACGGTTTCTGGCGTAGCGGTGGTCGGGATGCTGTGGATGATGAAGCCAGTACATTGCTGGCTGACCCTTGAAGATGCGATTGGGAATTCGTGGAGGGCCTCCTCGAGGATGGCCAGATACGGTTCGTAGGTGGTGCTCATGCGCTGAGGCGCGACCGTAAAGACGAGGTTGTTGGTGGCAGTGATGTTTGCCAGGTTGAAAGGTGGGTGTTCGATGTCGGAGTGGGTGGTGATGACCTTGTTTACCACTTGGAGGGCACGGTCTGCGGCGTCCTTGCGGTTGTTTGGTGCAGTCGTCTGGTTGTCCGAGGAATCTGTATACTTGACTGTCGACTGCTCGTCCATAGGATCGGTGACTGGCTCGTTGTCCTTAGGGTCCGTCATCGGCTGGTCATCCATAGGATCCGTAATCGGCTCGTTGCCCATACGATCGGCGAATGGCGTATCCGGCTCATCGTCTATAGAATTCGTGATCTGCATGTGCAAGGGGTTCAAAATGCGTCTCAAATCTTGATAATTGAGATGTGCAAATCGTTTATGCCAAATCTTCAAGGTGATTGGATTTCTAGCCCGTAGCAGCCTGATTTCCGAAATAAGTGCAGATCCATCTGTTGCTAGCACATATAAGCCTTCTTTGAGGACACCACTGAGAACTCTGTTTCCTTTGGTGTTGGTGATCGAGCAGATCCCTGATTTGAATGTTGACGTATATCCATGTGAATCGAGTTGTCCTACCGAAAGGAGTGATATCCGGAATTCTGGAACAAAGAACGCTTCGATATCCACTCCACCTAGCCGTACAACTCCGTTCTTCTTTGCTCTTACTTGACGCTTGTCTCCCAATTTGATGACCATGTTGGTTACCATGACTGAGTCGTTCCGGAAGTGTCAAAGGTTATTGCCGTAGTTGTGTGACTCTCCGGAATCGATTACCCAGGTTCCATTTAATGTTGCTGATCGATGTGATGCTACCATGACCTCCGAGCTGAGGGAGATGGACCCCGCGAGTCATTGTTGGTTGCCAGTTGAATCTTGCGTACGTCCATTTCCTCCTTGTGCTTGACTAGCTCTACTGTTCCGGAGAGCATTTCCCCTGCTCTTTGCCGGACAGTCCGTTTGTCTGTGTCCTTCTTCTCCGCAGTAGTAGCAGTCATTCGGTGTTTGATCCTGTGCTCGCTTGTTGTTCTTCTCTTTGTTCCAGCAGTTGGCGGTCATATGGGTTCCATTCTTACACCAGTCACACCATCTCTGAGAACGTTCCTTGCCTTGGTGGTTTCCTCGTCCATGGTGAGCACCTCGTCCTCCTCTTCCCCGGTGATTGCCTCTTCTTCCTCCTTGCTGAGTATATAGCGCATCCGAAAGGGCATCAGGCGTAACTGTCATTGCTTGGTTCTGTCCGTGTTCCTTCAAGGCATTCAAAACTTCTTGAATACTGACATCGGCACGAGATTGAAGGATGACGATAATGACTTGGGACATTGGCGGGAGGGTAGTGTAGATATGGTTTTTGAACATGGAATCTGATATAGCTTCGGCAGATCCATCAAGCTGATTTTTGATTGCGAGCAGTTGAGAGAAATACGTGTTGATTGGCAGGCCGGCAACTGGACGTAGAGCATGGAATTTCCGTTGGAGAGTCATTCGTCGGACAACGGTAGCGGCTGTATCCATCCTCTCAGCGAGGACAGTCCACATTTCCGTCGGGTTATCAATACCTTCCACATGGACCTGAACCTCATTGCTGCAGGATCCGGAGATGATGGCGGAAGCCTGTTCCCGACGGTTCATGTAGTCATTGTAGACAGATCGTTCCGCAACTGCCGCAGCAGCGAATCCAACCGGGTCGTTCAGTTCCTGCTCTTCTCCAATGACAATTCTCCATGCCCTGATTCCTTTCAGAACTCGACCACACTGTCTCTTCCAGATGGCGTAGTTTGTTGTGTCAAGGAGTTCGATCACTCCAAGAGCATGCTTGTAGGGTTTCTCGGACATGGCAAAAGTAGGAGTGAGATCGTATGTATTTCAGGTTTGTTTCTTTCTTATTTGTGTCAGTGGAGGTTGTATGGACAGTGGAAGAGGACGTAAATCAACGGGCCTCGATATCGCCGGCCGCCGCGCTTACCGCTGAGCTCTCTTATGAGCCTACTTTTGACGCGAGAGTGTGTGACGGTGGTGTGGGATTCGTTGGTTGGAGCGGTTACGGCTCCGGGCTCATAACCTGTTGAAAGAATATCGATTCGGTGGTGAAGATCAATATCTCGGTATATTGAACAAGTATGTAGGAGAAAGAGAAGTACAAGAAGAACAGCAGATATCCCCCTCTTACACTCCGCTCTTGCGTAAACGTGTCCTCAACAAAACTGTAAGACACAAGCGCCAAACCTAAAGACCGTCTCGGCACGAGAAGCATTTCCAACACGTACCTGTCTCTGTTTTTTGTATATTGCGATTACGCGCCCTCTTTTCTTGCCCTTGTTGTTGCAATATCTCGCCCCTTCTATTTTGTCATGTGTAGAATCACCTCATATACCTCTCTCAGCTTTTTTTTTTCAGTTGACAATACACCCAATACTTCCTCGCTCCACGAAGCTTGATATGGCGTTCCCCCGAATGCTATCTTGTGTTTTCCTTTATACGGATCGTTGCCTCATCGTATCGTTGGTAGAGTAGTAACTGTGCCGGACTAGAGGGGGCGAACTAAGACGGTCTTCAGCAGGAAATGAAACGAGCAAAAAGGAGATGTACGCTAGGTAGTCTGCTGATTGTTCTCAACGGAATTCATTATTTATCCACCGCACCACACCCCATCAAATCGCGTCAGGTTTCATCCAGTCAGACGACATGTCCGGATCGGAGCTGTGGTGGAAAGGGGACCACGTCCTGGGCACGGTCGGCCGGGCGGACAAGATTCAGCAGCTGTTTAACCAGGAGGCACGGGCGACAACCGGCTGCTTCCGGACAACCAACCTGGGAGCCCACTTGATGGAATTAGGTTTCCGGCCAGCGACGACGCAATGGGAGAACAGGGGAACAGGATGCGGCGCTTTGGTCTACGATTGGTCAGCCTGCCGCATGGAGATCAGGTGAGGGAGATAGTGGGCACGCCGTCAGCGATCGGGCGAAGGCTCACGAATGCCCTCCCTTACGCGGGAAGGGCATAGCACACAGTGCTGCTTGGGGAACCCGAAGCCCTCAATGCGGTAGTGTTGCAGGAACTGGAAGACGAAGCGAAGGCGGAAGCGGAGACGGCTCATCTGGACTTACCATCTTCACGGATGGGTCGCCAATGGACGACGTGGGCTGCCGGCTAATGGATGGTCATAAAAGAACGGTCAATCCTGGGTGGGCACCAAAACCCACAAGGGACACAACCAGTAGGTGTGCGATGTAGAGTGCGCCGCTCTCGCCCGGGCCCTGGAATCCGCTTCGAGAAGAAACTTGACCCCGAATGCAAAAGCAGCCGTCTGACGGATGGCATCGGCCGAGCCAGGTCCTGGCCTTCGGTAAGCAATCCAGGCGAGAATGAACATCACTGCCCTTCAGAAGGCAAGGCCGGGAGATACAATGGAAATCCGGTGGTGCCCGGCAAACTAGGGAATCGGCGGCGACTAGAAGGCCGATCAATGGGCGGAGATTGCAGCGGAGGTGCCAGACACCCGCGGGGTGGAATGGCCGAGCTACTCGAACCGGGTAGCGTCTCGCACGATATCTCTCCACGGTCTCTCGCAAACGTCGAGAGGGAGATCTCGGAGGAGAAATGGGTGGAGGCGCCGCAGTGGGTAGGCGGCCAAACCTCCAGGACGAAGTACCAGATGCTGAAAAGTCAGAGACCGGACGCCGTGGCAGCTGGGAGCACCATGACTGTAGCCTCGCGGTTCTATTAGATTAAGACGGGGCGCTGACTGACCAGGCAGCACCACAATTGGACGAAGAATCGGCCCACCCGGCAACGTTAGTAGTGCTGGTACCGGAACTAGACTCGGGAGCATCTCTTCAAGGTGTGTCCTAAGTGGAAGCCCCTGCGGAAGATACTGTGTGCGGAGGTGCGGGAGGAGACTGGGGTGTGAAAGACCGGTAGAAGATCCAGGACGATTATTGTACACATTCCGTCCTTGAATATTGCCGTAAGGCCTTGGGAGTCGAGCTGGCTGACGGAAAGAAGAGATATTCGAAATTCTGGTACAAAGAATGCCTCAATACATAGTCCATTCAATTGTACCATCCCCTTCTTCCTGGCGTGCACTTCATTCGTGTCCCCCAGCTTGATGGTCATATTCGCTTTAGTAATCGAGTCTTTTTTGAATTCCGTAAAATCATTGCAATAGTTGTGGGAGGCTCCGGAGTCAATGGCCCAGATCCCTAGCCTCAAGTCCATTGATGACCTTGAAACGACCATCACCTCCGAATTGAGTGAGGTCGACCCCACAAGTCATTGCCGATTGTTGGGGCCATTTTCAAGAAGCTTCTGTCCATAGTATCCGTTTCCTTGACCAGATCCTTGACCTCCTGATCCAGAATTTTCTCGCTCGCCTCGACCGTAGCATCTGCCTCCGCCTCCGCGACCAGTTCCATGGCCTTGGCCGTAGAATCCGCTGCTGCTTCCATCTCCGCTTCCATTTCCATTTCCATTTCCACTCCCATTTCGTCGCTTTTGACAATCTCTCTTGATGTGTCCTGCTTCTCCGCATTCATAGCAGTCTCTACTTTCCTGATCACTACCTCGTGGTCATTTGTTGTTATTACTATCCTTCTTCCAACAGTTTTCGAAGTTGGGGGTGTTGGACCTGCACCAGCTGCACCACCTCTGGGGGCGCTGATCGCCACGTCCTCTTCCTCCATGATTGCTTCCTCGACCTCCTCGACCCCCTCGACCACCACCTCTTCCTCCTTGCTCAGAGTACAGTGCTTGCGAGACAGCATCTGGTTTCGTGGCCAGTGCTTCATTCTGTTTGCACTCCTTCAAGTCGCTCATTATTTGGTGGATCGTAATATCCGCTCGAGATTGCAGTACTTTGATGCTTATTTTGAACATTTCCGGAAGTGTTGTAAAAATGTGGTTTCTCAAGACCATGTCTGGAACAGCTTCGGAAGTACTGGCGAGTTGATTGGTGATGTTTAGGAGTTGCGAGAAATAGATGCTGATTGGCTGTCCGGGAACCGGACGCAGTTGGCTGAATTGTTGAAAGAGTGTCAGACGACTAACTGAGGTGTTTGCCGTATCCATCTGTTCTGTCAGTATTTCCCACATCCTCACAGGATCCTTAACCTGGTTGAGATGTGTCCTGACTTCGGGGCTACATGATCCATAGATGATAGCACCAGCCTGGGCACTTCGTGTGGTGAAATCCTCATAGGTCTTACGTCCATGAATGTCAGCCTTACTCATTCCTTTGGGGTTCTCGGGTTCTTCTTCTTCTTCCATGACGATTCCCCAAGCCTTAATTCCATGAAGGACTTGTTCACAGTCTGCCTTCCAGCAGGCGTAGTTCGTGTCATTAAGAAGAGTGATGGTTCCAAGTGGGTGCTTGAAGACTTTCTCGTTGGTGGAGGACATAATGATTCGATGGGAAAGATTTTTGTTCATTTGGAGTAGCGGTCGGTCGTTTGATTTTATGCGTGACGGTTATGGCACCGGGCTCATAACCTTTTGAATGGTTATGGCCGTCCGTATGTAGATATGCTTATGAAGACTGTCAGGCTCGACACAAGTTGCTGTTTGGTGGAAGTTCGAGTGAGGACAAAGTAGAAGGTTGTAAGAGTATATTGAAAACTAGAAAACCCATAAACACACAGAGCTGTACGAGCTATTTCTAATCCCATATTCCCTTTGTTCGCATACTCCCTTTGTTCGCATACTCCCTTTGTTCGACCCTGTCCAGTGCCGCGCCTCCAGCAGCGAGAAGTATTTCCAACATGTTCAACCTTCAAGTCTTAGGTGGTCTGGTTTGGTGTGCGTTTGTACAAATGATGATACCCAGCGTGGGCGGCATGCCTGAGAGGGCATCCGGGATGGTCCGAGTGATGGAGGCAACAAAGGGGAGTGGCTATGTGGTGATCAGCGGAGGAAACATCACCGGTGTAGCACATCTTATTCCCAAGGAACCCAGTACCTTGGAAACGACGCAGAAAGCATAGATCGTCAACAGTCATCTTGATTTAACAACCTGGAACGAAGTGTATTACATGACAGAGGTTGAGTTGGATCAGGCGGCGGTGGGAATACACTGCTGAGAAGGGTATTTACAGGTACTATTTAATGTATTACAACTTCAAGGAGGGCGTATGACAAGTAATACGAGTACTGGCATGGCATGCATCTCGGATATGGGTTAGACGTGTTGTGAAATGAGAACAGAATACTGTATCAATGGCACCAGGGGCTGTGATTATGGCGTGTAGCCCAGCTTGAGTAGTACAGAAGCTGCGCTGGCAAGTCGTCGTCCGGGAGAAATATACACGGACACGTATTGTCAGGATGCCATTTGCCTTGACCCTCGTCGTCCAGAAGGCTACTCCGGTGCCCATCTTCATCTATTACGCATACGCGTGGTTGCCTCGCATTGGGAGCAGCATGTGCACAGACAAGTATAGTCCGTAAGATGTACCCAGAGTTATGTGCTCTGCGTCCAGAAGGCAAATGCCCTGGCACTCGTCGTCTGGAAATCACATGCTATGGCGTGCGTCATCCGGACACAACATGCCTTGGCACTCGTTGTCTGGAAGAAATATGACGTGACACTCGGCGTCTGAAAGGCATATGCCATGGGATTCGTCATCCAGTAGGCAGATGCCATGGCGGGCGTCATCCAGACACTACATACCTAAACATTCGTAGTTTGGAAGAAAAGGCTATGCTACGACACTCGTTGACTCGAAGGCTAATGCGGTACCCATCATCGTTCAGTACGCATACGCGTGGCCGCCTCGTATTAGGAGTGGCATGGGTGCTGACAAGGGTAGTCTGGAAGGTAGAGGTACAGCCACGCGTCGGAAGATACGCCTTGGCTCACTGCGTCCAGAAGGCAAATGATCTGACAGTGGTCGTAAGGAAGAAATATGCCTTGACACACTGCCTCTGGAAGGCAAATGCCATGGCACTCATTGTATAGAAGAAATATACCATGGCAGGCGTTGTCTGGATGCCACATACCTTAACACTCGTCTTCCGGAAGAAATATGCCCTGACACTCTGCGTCTGGAAGGCAAAATGCCTTGGCACTCATAATCCGGAAGGTATATGCCGTGGGAGGCATCGTCCGGACTCCACATACCTTGACACTTGTCGTCCGGATGACATATGCCTTGACACTCTGCGTCTGGAAGGCAAAATGCCATGGCGTGCGTCGTTTGGAAGAAATACGCCCTGACACTTGTCGTCCGAAAAGTACATGCCATGGCGGGCGTCGTCCAGATGCCACATGCTGTGACACTCGTCGTCTGGAAGAAATACGCCCTGACACTTGTCGTCTGGAAGAAATATGCCTTGACACACTACGACTGGAAGACATTTGCCCTGACACTCGACGACCAGAAGGCAAATTCCGTGGCGTACGTCGTCCGTACGCCACATGCTTGACACTAGTCGACACAAAGAAAAGGCACCGCTTTGACAATCGTCGTCTGGAAGACTACTGTGGTGCCCATCTTCGTCTTGTCTGCATACGCACAGCCAACAGGTGTTGGGAGCGGTATGTGCACTGGCAAGTGGAGTCCGGAAGTATATGCGGTGGCTCGTATAGATCGATATGCCTTGCCACACTGTATCCAGAAGGCAAATGCCCTGACCCTAGTCATCCGCAAGAAATATACCTTGACACTCCGCGTCTGGAAGGCAAAATGCCCTGGCAATTGTCGTCTGGAAGGTATATGCTCTGGCACTCGCCGCCTGGAAAGCACCTGTCATGGCGTGTGTCGTCCGGACTCCACATGCCTTGACACTCGTCATCTGGAAGAAATATGCCTTGACACTCTGAGTCTGGAACGTAAAATGCCGTAGCGTACATCGTCCGGAAGACCATGTCCTGGCACTCGTAGTCCGGAAAGCACATGCCGTGAGGTGAGTCATCTGGAAGAAATATGCCCTTACACTCTGTATCTGGAAGACAAAATTCCCAGGAACTCGTCATCCGAAAGGCATATGCCCTGGCACTCATCGTCCATAAAGCACTTGCCATAGCTTGTGTCAACCGGATGACACATACCTTGACACTCGTCGTCTGGAAGAACTATGCCCTGACACTCTGTGACTGGAAAGCAAAATGCCCTGGCACTCATTATCCGGAAGGTATATGCCGTGGCAGGCATCATCCGGATGCTACATGCCTTGACACTCGTCGTCAGGAAGAAATATGCCCTGACACTTGGAGACTGGGAGGTATATGCTGTGAGATTGGTCATCCAGTAGGCATATGGAGTGGCGGGCATCGTCCGGACACCACTTACCTAAACACACGTATATAGTTTGGAAGAAAAGGCTGTGCTTTGATACTCGTCGTCTGGAAGGCTAATGCAGTGCCCATCTTCGTTTAGTGTGGATACGTATGGGCACCTCGTATTGTGAGCGGCATGGGCGCTGACAAGCGTAGTCTAGCAGGTAGAGGTGTAGTCATATGTCGGAAGATATGCCTTGGCGCGCTGTGTCCAGCGGGCAAATACCCTGACACTCATCGTCTGGAAGAAATATGCCCTGACACTCTGCGTCTGAAAGGCAAAATACACTGACAATCGTCATCCAGAAGGCATATGCCGTGGCGTGTGTCGTCTGGACGCCACATGCCTTGACACTCGACATCTGGAAGAAATATGCCCTGACACACCGCGTCTGGAAGGCAAAATGCCGTGGCACTCATCGTCCGGAAGGTATATGCCATGGCACTCGTCGTCCGAAAAGCACATGCCGTGGCGATCGTCGTCCGGACGCCATATGCTTGACACTCATCATCTAGAAGAAATACGCCCTGACACTCAGCGACCGGGAGGCATATACCGTGGGGTTTGTCGTCCGGTAGGCATTTGCGGTGACGTGTGTCAACCGAACACCATATACCTTGACACTCGTCGTCCATAAGAAATATATCCTGACACTCAGCGTCTGGAAGATGAAATGCCCTGGCACTCGTCATCCGGAAGGCATATGCTGTAGTGTGTGTCGACCGGACGCCACATGCCCTGACACTCATTGTCTGAAAGAAATATTCCCTGATACTCTACGTCTGGAAGGTGAAATGCCCTGGCACTCGTTATCAGGAAGAAATATGCTGTGGCGTGTGTTGACCGGACGCCATATACCTTGACACTCATTGTCTGGAAGAACTATGACCTGACACTCTGCGTCTGGAAGGCAAAATACCCTGGCACTCATCGTCCGAAAAGCACATGCCGTGGCGTGTGTCGTCCGGATGCCACATGCTTGACATACATCGACAGAAAGAAAATGTGTCGCTTTGACAATCGTTGTCCAAAAGGCTGCTACAGCGCCCATCTTGGTCTAGTACGCATACGCACACCCGGCACGGGTTGGGTGCGGTATGTGCACCGGCAAGCGCAGTTCGAAAGTATATGCGGTGGCACGCGTCGATAGATATGCCTTGCCGCACAGTGTCCAGAAGGCAAATACCCTGACACTGGTCGTCTGCAAGAAATATGCCATGACACTCCACGTCTGGAAGGCAAAATGCCCTGGCACTCGTCGTCAGGAATGCACATACTGTGGCGTGCATCGTCCGGACGTCACATGCCTTGACACTCATCATCTGGAAGAAATATGCCTTGACACTCTGTGTCTGGAATGCAAAATGCCGTAGAGTATGTTGTCTGGAAGGCATATGTCCTGGCACTCGTCTTCCAGAAAGCACATGCCGAGCCATGCATCATCTGGATGAAATACGCCCTTTCACTCTGTGTCTGGAAGACAAAATGCCCAGGTACTCGTCATCCGGAAGGCATATACACTGGCACTTGTCGTCTGGAAAGTACTTGCCATGGCTTGTGTCGACCAGATGCCACATACCTTGACACTCGTCCTCCAGAAGATATATGCTCTGACACTCTGCGTTTGGAAGGCAAAATGCCCTGGCACTCGTCATCTGGAAGGCATAGGCCATGGCAGGCATCATCCTGAAGCCACATGCCTTGACACTCGTCGTCAGGAAGAAATGCCCCATGACACTTGGTGACTGGAAGGCATATGCCATGGGATTCATCGTCCAGTAGGCATATGCCATGGCAGGCATCGTCCAGACACTACTTACCTAAACACTCGTATATAGTTTGTAAGAAAAGGCTGTGCTTTGACACTTGTCGCCTGGAAGGCTAATACGGTACCCATCGTCGTTTAGTGCAGATACGCACAGCCACCTCGTATTGTGAGCGGCATGGGCATTGACAAGTGTAGTCCAGCAGGTCGAGGCGCAGTCACATGTTGGAAGATATGCCTTGGCGTGCTTCGTCTGGAAGGCAAATGCCCTGACACTCATCGTCTGGAAGAAATATGCCCTGACACTCAGCAACTGGGAGGCAAAATGCCCTGGCACTTGTTATCCGGAAGGCATTTGCCCTGGCGTATGTCATCCGGATGCCACATGCCTTGACACTCGGCATCTTGATGGCAAATACCCTGGCACTCATTGTCTGGAAGAAATATGCCCTGACACTCTGCATCTGGAAGGCAAAATACCTTGACACTCATTATCAGGAAGGTATATGCTGTGGCATGTGTCGACCGGACGCCACATGCCTTGACACTCATCATCCGGAAGAAATATACCCTGACACTCTGCATCTGGAAGGCGAAATTCCCTGGCAGTCGTCATCCAGATGGTATATGCTGTGGCGTATGTCGACCAGATGGCACATACCTTGACACTCATCGTCTGAAAGAAATATGCCCTGACACTCTGTGTCTGGAAGGCGAAATTCCCTAGCACTCATTATCAGGAAGGCATATGCTGTGGCGTGTGTAGACCGGACGCCATATGCCTTAACACTTGTTGTCTGGAAGACATATGCGCTGACACTCATTGTCTGGAAGGCAAAATGCCATAGCACTTATCGTCCGAAAAGCAGATGCCGTGGCGTGTGTCATCTGGATGCCACATATTTGACACTCGTCGACAGAAAGAAAAGCTGTCGCTTTGACAATCATCTCCCTGAAGGCTGCTGAGGTACCTATCTTTGTCCAGTACGTATATGTACGGCCAGCACAGGTTGGGAGTGGTATGTGCACTGGCAAGTGCAGTCTGGAAATATATGTGGTGGTACCCGTCAATAGATATTCCTTGCCGCACAGTATCCCGAAGGTAAATGCCTGCATGCTCGTCGTCCAGAAGAAATATGCCCTGATACTCTCCATCTGGAAGGCAAAATGCCCTAGCACTCATAATCTGGAAGGCATATGCCATGGCGTGTGTCGTCCGGACACCACATGCCTTGACACTCGCCGTCTGGCAGAAATATGCCCTGACACTCTGCATCTGGAAGGCGAAATTCCCTGACACTCGTAATCTGGAAGGTATATGCCATGCCATGTGTCGTCCGGACTCCATGTGCCTTGACACTCATTGTCTGGAAGAAATATGCCCTGACTCTCGTCGTCTGGAAGAAATATGCCTTGACACTTGTCGTCTCAAAGGTATATGCCTTGACACTCAGCGTCTGGACGGCAAATGCCCTGGCACTCGTCGTCTGGAAGAAATATACCTTGATACTCTGCATCTGGAATGCAAATGCCCTAGCACTCGTCATCCGGAAGGCATATGCCGTGGAAGGCGTTGTCCGGCCCGACGATCCTCTCAGTGTGGTGTATACTTTATTCGTATGTATTTTTTTGATCCCCATAGGTGGTGACTATATCGTCACTGGAGTTCGAATCCAAAAAGGTTTGCAGTTGAATGTAAGCCCATGACCGAATGTGCGGTAGTTCGGTAACGTGCTCTTGTAACACCGACCGAGATCTCACACATGTTTAAGTACAAGTAGGCTGGTGAAATGGGTCTGAGTCCGTTAATCTATGTACGTCTTGAACTGTCTGAATGAAAGTGCTTTTGTATTATTTGTTCCCTTACACGCTTCTGGAACGTCGAAGACACAAACATCAAGGTTCTACAATATTCTCCAGCTGCAATATTGATATCTTATATTACCCCTTCCCACTGCCTTTGTAAGTGTATCAACCACCAAATCAAACCCTTCCACAGTTCCACCGCATCAAACCCCATCAGCAAAAACTCGACAAATGCTCCCAGTGCTCCCGGTGCTTCCGTAAGCTTTATTAAGCTTTATTAAGCTTCTGTAAGAGAGAAGTTATATTTTGCTCCCGTAAGGATTTGGAAAAAAATAATCTCTTTTATTTCAACTAAAACACCGAGAAAGGAAATTTAAAATTTGTGTCTCACTTCGAAAAAAAAGCAATATACCTCAACTTTTCATTTTTTTGCTGATGCCTTCCACCGCTAGACGCTGCTACCGACTACCAACGCACAAACACCTCCCGCAGTGCTGTCCACTGTAAACCGAGTGAATCACAGTCAAATGCTAAGATGGGACCCAAGCGCGACCCCAACACTCCATCCAAAACCCACTGGATATTTGAGCAGCTTCACTTCGTCGACACGAGGGCAAGGTCACACTATGCGGAATAGGTTCGGACTGTGATTCGCCTTGGCGTATTAACCGGTGTCAAGGATTCGAACACCCTAAGCCTTCAATACTACATCCTTTTTGTGGATGAGACAACTATGAAGCACTTTGCGCAGTTCCAGGGGATGTGGATGCACTGCAATGATCGGGAAGGAGAACACCACGAGTGGTGGGGTGCCTTCTGAGCATTCCTATGGGATTGTTTCGACAAGACCTGTATCCAGCTAAATGCGGTCGCTGCACAGGCACTGGCGGCTATTGCCAACATGGGTGCCAATGATGGCGGGGATGGCAGCGAAAGACGCATGGAGTGGGGCCCCCACAGGAGAGGTGTGGAGGAGGGAGCAGGGGAGGGGGAGCCAGTGAAATAGTTCCCGCTACAACCATCTCTCGTCCTCCCACCACCTAGGGGAGTGAAGGAAAGGGTGGAATTCCTTGGGTGACAGCCCAGGGAGTCCGGTGACGACTCTCACGTCTGAGTGTTCCGGGCAGTCATCATCGATCCTGACTGCGTGAACAACAGCTCTAGGAGCAGCATCCATGACGAATAGGACATTTTTGGTACCGATGTGCGGAAGCACGTCATCAACATCCCTGCCCTGAGCATCCGGGCTCTCTTTGATGCAATGAAGGGATTCTGCACGATGCGCAAGCCACGCGCCAAGTACGGATGCCTTCTGGAACCGCAGCAGTATTCCGCCACAAGAGACAAAATGGCACTGGCTGAAGTGGAGCAGATGGCAAGAATGTCGGGAGGTACGTACAAGCTAACACCGTAGGACACGGCATAGCTTTGGAACGACAACTCGGTGCGGACATTCTTCTTGCTGTTGACATACACGCCGCTCTGGGTCTTGGTGATCCTCCGTCCTGATCTGGCAAGTGGCAGGGGTGACACCCCTCCTCGTGATGTACAGACAACGTTTGACATCGTAGGACACGTTATCAGTGCCCCCTGCTTACCGAACGGCGGTGTCCAGACCAACACCGATCTCCTAGCATCCATCAACGTTATCTGCTGCCAAATGGTGCAGCTCGACTACTGATCCCGCTGCCTCAAGTTCTTAGCTGGTGATCTAGGCTTCCACGACATAAAGCGGAGTATGTTCCTGGAATGTCGGAAGACGCTCAACGAACGAAGAAGCGGCGCAGAAGCTTCACCTCAGACCCCATTTCTGAGGGGTATGAGGGCGACGGCAGCGATGGCCACTGCGAGCAAAATCGCCCAAGGACCTCTGGTAGCCCACCTCGTACGAATGAGGTTCCCTCACAGGAGCCATTGACGCTGAGACATCGAATTGTCATCCCCGGTAAGTCATGGTTCACCAGGGCGCGTCGCACCGCTATGATTGATGAAGGTGAGGACGGAGGTTTTGGCAAGGCTGGGTCAAGAAAAGGGCAGCCAGAATGATAGAAGCTGCAGAATGGGAATTTCATGAGTGCAATTGCAGGTACGGTTGGGCATTCCGCATTTCGGTTTATGTTCTGTATTTCTATCATGAGGTGCCTGTATTTTGCTGTTGGTGCGTAATACGGAAACCCCTTGTCACGTCGCTTCCAGCCCTTCACAAATACCTTCCCTTTTGCCCACAGCCGTATTTACTGCAGGTTCTGGTACCGCCATATCAACCACTCTAGGAAGGTCATCTGCTTTTGCTGTACCACTGTATTAACCACTCCACGAAGGTCGTCTGCTTTGCTCTGCACTGCAATTATTCCAGGGATAAGATCGCTGGAGTTTGAAGCTGTCAGTTCTACCGTTCGGATGTTGATTCCCGTATTACCTTGCCTATTTATTGACATTGTGTCTATTAGAGGCTCCGCAACCACCGTATCAACAACTCCACGAAGGTCATCTACTTTGCTCTGTACCATGGTTATAATCGCCTGAGTTTGAAGTTGTCAGTATCTCTCAACGAGAAACCGTATCCCATATTGCCTTGTTTATTCGCTGATATCGTATCTATTGCAGGTGTCTGTAGTCTCCAGTGCCACCGTATCATTCACTCCACAAAGGTCATCCACTTCCCCATGTAGCATGCCTGTCAATCCTCACGTCTATCAATCCTTATCATGCCCGAGACACCGTGGCGCGAGTCTAAGAAAAGGAGGGTAGAGAAGACAGAGAAAACTCCGACATCGGGGCAGACCGAAGCGCAGAATTCTCCGACTTCTTGGCAGCCAGGATGCCCTGCAGCGTCTGCATTGCCCACAGCCAAGCGGACAAGGACTTCCTCCGAAAACAACCGGATGAGGAATCCCAGCCTGACAAACGGCATCCGTGGAGCAGTATCGGGGGCTGTACAAGTCAAAGTAACACCGAACATAGCGACTCCAGATATCACATTGGATTCTGTAAGCAACCCCAGTATTACTTCCTCTACAATGAGGTGGCGGGCTGTGCAAAGTCCTTGTCCTGATTCGTCGGTATCATACAGAAGAGTTTACACGGCTACAGCAGCCTCAGAAGTGTTTGCGGTGGCGTCTAGGATAACCAGTGGTACACGAAGTGTCATGCACAAAAATAGTTTGTTGCTGGCATTTGTGCTCAACATGGTTAAGAGGCTACTGGAGCTGCACACCTTAAAGTATCACCCATTTCTTCCAGAAGATGAACTTCTATGCATGAGTTGTAAATACCATCCCAGGCGTGGCCTTCACCTTGCTGAAAAACAATTTAGCAAATAGATATATTGCTATCACGAGTATGCGCAGATACGGGTACCCATGTCGAGTTCAGCATTAACCAGAAATCGAACATTGAAGTCGTAATGACTTCCTTCTCCAAAGTACAGTTTGCAGCTTTTAACGCCACATTGTATCCAGCTCAAGAATTCCCTGACTGGTACACAATCACATATGATTGACAAGGCACATTCGAGCTATAGCGAGCTTTATTGCTTACACGAGTTTCTCGACAATGTCGAACGATTAGTTGCCATCAATGATTTGCTTGAGCTCTACACCTTTGCTGTAAGAGATTCTGATCGTGTAGCACACGGAGTAAGTAGTTCCTAGTGTTCCTGGCGTGTTCGCACAATTCTCACCAGGCCTTACTGGTTTCCTAGCGATGGGCAAGCTACTTTCTTGTGGGACAAATCTCCCAGTTTCTCTACATCAAGTACTTCAAGAGAACCTGGGATCGCAACCCTAGGCTTTACAGTTGGATAATTGAGAGACCTTCCCCTTTGTTGATCGTTTTTGCAACGACAGCATTGCATCATGTACTGCTCGAATGCCAGAACAACAATGGTGTGATGACAGTCAGGACCGCCAGTGCCAAAAAACCACATTGGATGTACTCATTCAATATGACAAATGACAGCCATAAGTTTCCATTGGACACTCGGGGAACGGTGCTAACAACATTTCAAGCAGTATATACGAAGTTGATGAATATGTAGAACGAGCTGCCACCTGCATACTGAGAAAAAGTGACCACGACGATCACCGCAGAGCTGCATAAGCATGTCATCGGTACAAAACCCATGATTGGCACTCTGCCAGTGCTGGACGACATGTTCTCAGAGAAAATCGATGCTGACATGATGTCGGCAGTGATTGCGGAGCCCTTACCAGTGGTGCCTCCATATCAGCAGATGCAGATTCCGCTGGCAGTCAACAAAAAATTGATTGATGCCAAGGATGGCATTATTCCAGACGACGCCAATATTGGAGAGGATACTGGTGGTGTGACGTTCAACGGTTATGATACCAATGAGATTAGGGAGGGTACGGAGGGTGAAGATGCAGGGGAGGACGAGGAGACTGGCGATGCAGGACAGGATGAGAAGTCTGGAGGTGAGAGTGATATATAGTATGGAATCAACTATGGTGTGACTGGAGCTGTGTATAGGTGCGTAAAAGTGGGTAAACGGACGCCTGCATGGCCATGTCGCCATCGTGAGGTGCTCCTACCAGCTACGTTTGAACGTACATCAGCATGGCAGCCACATCCAATGCCTGGTACCTTGGCGGCCCCGGTGCCTTTCGCGCTGCAGCGGTTGCCAGATCGCTGGTTTGTTCCGCTTGTCAGTGGCTTGCCCTCCGAGCGAGTCGCAGCTCCGTCCGCTTACTCCACTCGATCGATCGTACCACCCTTCCGTGATGGTTCTGTCCACTGCTTCCAGCGCTTGCACTACCGTGTCGATACAGGGTAAGGTGGGGAAGGCAGGGGCAGGTTGAAGTGGGACGACGAAACAGTAACAGCCACCACGTCGCTCCAATCGTAGGCTCGCCAATAGCTTACACTCCAGGCCGCTCGCCGGCTCGCTCGTTTCTTTGGCTCGCCCGACAGATCGTAGTATCAAGACCAAAGCATGGTAATAGTGCAAAGTAGTAGTTAGTCAGCAGGTTGAAACTTTCGGAAAGACAGGCTGAAACTTTAGGACCGAAAGTACCGATACCACAGAGACCAATTGCAGGACTAAAAACGTGTTCCATAGTATCAACGACTGTAGGAGTGTTGTCGAAGTTTTCGCATTGCGAGTGATCCCTCGTGCACTAATTATTAGTGGCAGCACACTCGCTTAACATTTGCAACATACCTATGTAACCTCACCACTCAATCCTACATGTCATCGTTCTCCGTCTCGCCATCATTCCAGCCGCCGTTGTACTCGTCACATCGTATTGCACACCTTTCGGCTGTTTCTGATACACTGAGAACTGCGTTAAAGAAATCAAAAAGGTCGTCAGCATCTCGTCGCGTCTTACACGCCATCATACTCCTTGTATGGTACTTGCCATTGTACTTGTCGCCTCTTACTCCCTATCATGCTCGACGCCAGAGTCCTAACTGCCATCCCTCTCATCGGCATCATACTCGCAGTTGTTTTCACACTCGTCTCGTTGTATGGTACAACATCCCACTGTTTCTGACACTCTGAAAGCTGCTCTAACATCCCGAAGATCGCCAACATAGTCGTCACAGTTTACTCGCAGTAGTAGTCACTGGCATGGTCCTGCCTGCGATTCTCCTTATCAATATCTACCTGTCACGTCTTACTCGCCAACGTACTCGCCACATCTTCCTCGCTGTCGTAGTCGCCAGTATGGTTCTGCCCGCTGTCCTTCTTATCGACATCTACCCGTCATGTCTTACTCACCATCGTTCCCACCGAATCTTACATGCTGTCGTTCTTGCTGGCTGGGTCTTACCTGCCATCCTCCTCCTCATCGGCATCATACCTGTTGCGTCTTGCTTGCCCTCGTACTTGCCCCCAGGGTGGTAACCACTATTATCCTCATCGACAGCATACTCGCAGTATCTCACTCGTCGTCACGTCTCGTCGTACGGTACAACATCCCACTGTTTCTAACACTCTGAGAGCTGCGCTTACTTCTCAAACATCGCCAACATCGTCGCCGTATCTTACTCGCTCTCAGCCACCTCCTTATCGACATCTACCTGTCACGTCTTACTTGCCATCGTACCTTCCGCATCTTACTTGCTCTCATTCTTGCCAGCTGCATCGTGCCAGCCATCCTCCTCCTCATCGGCATCATACCCATCGCATCATGCTTGCCCTCGTACTCGCCGCCATGATACTGACCACCACTCTCCCCACTGACACCGCACTCGTGGTATCTCACTTGTCATCACACTCGCCTCATTGTATGGCACAACATCCCGCTGTTTCTGACACTATTAGAGCTGCACTTACGTCCCAAAGATTGCCAACATATTTGCATCGTACTCGCTGTCATAGTCGCCAGCATGATCCTGCCCGCCATTCTCCTTATCGACATCTATCCATCACATCTTACTCGCTATCGTACCTGCCGTATCTTACCCGCTATCGTAATTGCTACCTATGTTGTGTCCATCATCCCCTCATCGGCATTATACTTGACTTGCTCGCCATCGTACTAGCCGTCAGGGTACTGACCACCTTTCTCTTCATCGACAGCATACTTGCAGTATCTCACTCGTCATCATAATCGTCTCGTCGTATGGCTTAACATCCCACTGTTTCTGACACTCTGAGAGCTGCGCTTATGTCCCGAAGATCGCCAACATAGTCACATCTTACTTGCTGTGGTAGTTGCTGGCATAACGACCTGCTCATCGACTGGAACACTCGGGTGTTTCACCAACGGCACAATCACCGAGATGGTCACCAACAGTCTATCACCCTTGAACGGACAACACTTGTATGATGGCAGCAGAGCAACTGTGTAGTTCCAAAGGATTCCTACAGGAGCGGTTGGGAAAATTCACTAAGAGATTCGCATTCGAAATATCACTAGAGAGTTGATCCCAGAAACAATGTAATATTGTTAGGGCTCAACTTCTGACTGATCGTTGCTGATGCCTCTCTACATAGGAAACTGGTGCTCTTTAAATGTCACGCCGACTCTTTGGCCGTCTGCCCTCGGGCTGACTCGGGAAGTGCAATTCCTTGGTATTATGCAGCAGCATCTCTCCTCGTCCAAGGGAGATAGGGTTGATTGGGACGTAGCACTGATTGATATGTATGGACCCAGAAGATCTTCGATCCGAGTGCTTGCAAACAATCTTCATTTGCACCCCCTTGTAGGCGTCATCACCCTCGTGCTTCTGTCCACAGCTCTTACTGGCTAAATGCTTCTCAGATACATTCGGGGTCGCAATCTATGAGTCTAGATGCTTCCAGGAATGTCTGGTGATGTCGGTACAAGTGCCATAGCAATCGCAGTTAACTGAAGAATACGTCTCTGTAACTTGACAAGTTAAGGTCCGATCTTCTTCAAACAACTGACAGATGGTCTGGCTCCCCTCATATACCCACCGGACCCGTTCCACCTCGGGCGTCCTGCACGACCGCTCGTGAGTTATATTGTACCCAGAAAAAGTTGACATTTTCGCTAGTATACGGCAACTAGTAGCTTTTAGTATGGGTCTTGCGGAGTATAACCTTGACACCTCCCAGGGATGTGACCAGACCCTCGCCTGAGGCTGCCACTCATCCCCTTTCCCATTGGTAATCTTGAGTTACCACCTGGCTGCTGTTGGGTCGGTAATACTCCTCTCTTTCAGAGCTCGCCCCAGCCTGTGACTTTCACTCATGAAATCTGACTCGGCGTCAATCCTCAGATTGAGTCCGGCTAGTCATACTGATTGGATGTCTTGGGGTGTCACCAGCGCACTGTGTGTAACACTACTCCCTCCCTCACAAGGGTTCGTCCTCGGACCAAAGTTCATCAACCCTGACTGTTATTCCCTACTTGTTAAAAACCAAAAATCCTAACACGTAGGAAAAAAGGAAAATCTCCTTGCAGATAAAACCAAAAAACCTTTAACCAAAGAAAACACAATTATCCACTACATCACACCATGTACTCGGTATCTTGTCAACCATTAAAAACCTGGATCCCCTTATAGCTTCACCAGGAAAAAGTACTGACTCAACCTCGCAGTCTGGCCCTCGGATCCTTCGCCGCGTTGGGGTGCTTCCTGTGGAAGGCACTAATCATCCCTCACCAGGGTGCCTCCATTTGTTGTGACTTTTTCATCGGAACCGATTCATCGACGGCTTGATGGATCAGGTTTGTGATGTTGGTGATTGCTCGAAGAGTAGCATCTACTCCCGGAAGCTGTGAAAGGTCTATTCCAGCGGACTGGATCCTAACTTCAAACTTTTCCCAGTCAGCTTTTCGCCAACACCGACGGGGAGCTATTGGTGCGGTTTTGAACGGAAGTGACAGGGAGATGGTAATAGCACTATGGTCGGAGGTGGTATCGTGATCGACAGCCAGTGACAAGATTGACTGCGTCGTTGAGCCCCGAGAGAAGCATAAATCAATCGAATCACAGTCTGAGGCTGGCAAAGCAGAGCGTCAAACGTGCTGATTGACGGGCTCACCAGCAACCGTCCTACGCAAACCGAGAACATAGCCAGCACAAGCGCCACAAGTGGTCAGTTATGGTACGCAACGCCAAAACTACATACCGTGTCAAACAGCTCGAATTCTCTTCGACACAAATGGTCTGGAAAACCATCCAGCACCACAACACACACCACAGACCGATTCCACTGCTCGAGGGACGGACAGACTTCCAAGTCGTTTAGGGGTTGCTGTTGAGGAAGTGTGGGCGAATCCTAGTCGTGGGAGAATATATAGGCCACGATCAAGGGTAGAACTGAGAGAGTTGTTGCTGTACTGGTCCTCCTGGCAGACGGGAGGTGTAGCGGGCGGCGCTGCACTTCCTCCCCACCACGGATGAAGGTAAGCAACCTCAAGCGGGAGATCTCGGAGAAAAAGTGGGCGGAGGTGCGCCAGTGGGCGGGAGGCCGGACCTCCAGGAAGAGGTACCGGATGCCGGAGAGCCAGCGACCCGATGGCACTGTAGCCAGGAGCACCAAGAGGCTCGCCTCGCGGTTCTACCAGATCAAGACGGGGCACTGCCTGACTGCTCAATACATCAACTGGACGAAGAGCCGCCCCACCCCGCAATGCTGGTGGTGCCGGTACCAAACTCGGACCCGGGACCACCTCTTCAGGGAGTGCCCCAACTGGAAGCCGCAGCAGAAGATCCAGTGGGCGGAGGTGAGGAAGAAGACGGGGAAGTGGAAGGACCGGTGGAAGGAGTGGGACCTACTGGCCGACGGGAGGTGAGGACGGGCGGTGCTGGACTTCCTCTCGACCACTGATGTGGGCAGGCGGGTGTCGGGGGTGGAGGAGGATGACGCTGTGAGCGCGGTGTCTGAGCTTGAGGTGCAGGAGTGGCTGGAAGAGCAGGGAGCGGCGGCCGAGTAGTCGGGCGCCGGGGGGACACCACTGTTCCTCCACTCACCCGACTTCATGGCGCCCGCAGGCACAGAGTAGGGGGGTTCTTTCCTTTGTCCTTTCCTTTGTCCTACACGCTCGCTCTTCTCCTTTTGTCCTCTCTTTTGTAATTTCCTTGGTGCGCACCACACGGTCGCGGGACTGGCCTGGGCGGAGGGCAGAAGGGGTGTTTGCAACTAGCCGCCACTGCGCGGACAGCGGACAGGAAACGGACTGTACACACTCTCGCCATGATCTCCATAGGTCGTATGCGAGTAATGAATAAACAAAAAAAGGATGAAGGTAAGAGAGTGCTGGCCGAGCTGCCAGTAGTGAGCGAGGGGCCGGAGGCGGAGCTGCAGGAGTGGGAGGCGGGAAAGCAGGTCGAGGGTTGCAGCACCGGGTAGGGAGGGGTGGGGAATTACCGAAATACCTGAGCACGCCTAACTTCACGGCGTCCGTAGGAGAAGGTTGGGCGTTTTCATCTGTCACTTGCCTTTGTCTTTTCCTTTGTCAATTCTATGGTGCGCACCACATGTTCGCGCGGACAACGGACAGGAAACCGAGTGTATAATCACTGCATGAATCAGATAGATCGCATGCGAATCATGAATGAACCAAAAAAAAACCCCCAATAAATCACCCGCAAGTAGAACATCTCTACCCCACGGCCGTCAGAGTCTACCTCTGGTGGACCGGCGCTCATCGTTCTTGCTTTCTCTATTGTGGTTGCGCTCAATAATCTCCTTCTTTTTCCTTGGCGTTTGCTCTTCAAAATCGCGTCTTTCGTTGCTCCGTTGTCGTTTGGAGTCGACGCTAACGGGTGCAAGTAGCGCTAGCGGCGGCGGACTTCGTTTAAAAAGCCGCCACTTCTCCCACCTTTGTTCAAATCTACTTCTGATGGAAAGTCAACCGGTACTTATGCCATTAGACACTACCTGGCTGCTGCAGGACCCCGGTCCTGACGACGCAGCCTCCTCCGCCGCACTGCCGCCGCCGGCTTCGGCTTCCGCTCAACACCCGACTCGTCATCATGTGCCACAGCATCGGCACCGGTTTTGTCACCCCGCGCACCTGTTCAGCCCCTGCCACCACATAGTGGCTCGCTGCACGCGACTTGCTTCTTGTCGTGGTACTCCGCCTCTGCATCCCCCGATTGGGAATTTCGCTTTCCCTCTATTGCTCGATTGAAGGATGTCACGACCATCAGCTTTGCCTCCTCATCCTCACGGTTATGCGCTACGGCAGCGGCACCGGCATTCACACCCTGCTCCCCTGTAGCACCTGCTAGCACACAATTCGTCTGGGGCCGTGGCTTTTTCCCGTCACGGGACTCCGCTTCTGCATCCCCGAATTAGGAATTCAGGAGTGGTTTTTCGATCTCACTCTGTTGCTCGATTGATGGATGTCACGACCACTACCTCCGCCTACTTCTCCTCGCGGTTACGCGCTACCGCATCGGCTTTCGTATTTGCTTCGCCACGCAGCTCCGCGATACTGCGCGGATACCTTTCACTCACTCGGGGGTCACTCTGGCGTTCGCTACCACCCACACGTTCTCATCGGCCGCCACTTCGGCGCCGTTCAAACCGAAAGAATGTACTACCATGACTTATTTCTACGAATAGAGAGGGCACCCGACGGTCCCCTATGTTTTGTCAGTATTCCTTCCTTGCTGCTTACGTTGCGCCCCTTTGTTTTCCGATTTACTTGGGACGCATACCGTCTGGAGGTCGGGAACGATGGTAGCCCTTTGGGAATGGTACGGCGTGGTGGGGTCGTATAGGCAGTAGTGCTTATCTGCACTTCAATAAAATGGCAGGTGTGCTATAGACCACAGCACAGCCCAACACATCGCCTGCCTGAATAACACCTCTCGATTCACCACAACACGGCCAAACAAATCGCCGGCCTGCGCAATACCTCTTCCCGACAATGGAAAGCCCGCCAGCGCACACGCCAACGCTCCCTTTCGCTGCTGCAGAACCACCGTTCTGTCTACCCAGTCGCCAACCACCACATGTCTTAGCTACGAGGACCGACCGGTTGCACGGGAAATGCCTTTGTCCAGATTGCTCGCACACGTCGCGTGGGAGATCGGGATGAAGAAATGGCCATTGGCGTGGTAGTACACCGTAGGCCAGGCGTCCAAGAATAATGATACGATGTCGAAGAGAGCAAGGTCCGAAGGCGAGATTGTGGATGGTTCCAAGAGGCTCGCCTCCGGGTTCTATCAACTCAAGACGTGGCACTGCATATCCGGGCAGTACCTACAATAGACCGAAGACCGACCGCGGTACAGCACTGGTGGTGTCGGTGCCAGACGCACATTCGGGAGCAGTATTGCCCAGGAGCACCCTTCGTGGTGGGCCCTGAGTGGAAGGCCTAGATGATGATTATGCGGGCAGAGGCGCCGAAGAAGAGCGGCAAGCGGAAGTGGCGGTGGAGAATACGCGACATCTTTACCGACGTGCGGCGCAGCCAAGCGGTACTGGACATCCTCTCGACTGCTGATATGGAAGGCGCGTCCCGGCCGAGGGAGTCTCCGGGAGCGCGACATCTAAGTGGGAGCGCAGGGAGCGCCGGGAGCGCGAAGAGGAGGACGGATGGAGACGGAAGAGATGCGGGTCTGTGGAGATATTGCGGCGAGGAAATACTATGCTCCTACGCACGCCTCCTCTCGCGGAACTCGCAAATTAGGGGTAGGGGATTAGGAGGCGGTAAGGGGTATGCAGCGGGATGTGATTTCATTTGTTATTTCCTTCAGTTCGGACTTCTTTTCTTTTAAAAATCTCTTTCGTGCGATTCCGATCCTAAGTGGGAAAGTCCTTGGCGGGGGGAAACTGGAGTTTTGCAACGTGCCTCCTTGCATTTTCAGTTTATTTGTTTGTCCATTTATTTTTATCATACTCGCAATGTGCCGCCTTACGCGCACAGCGGACAATACAGTAAGACGGGATTTACGCCGCCATAAAATAGAGGGGCTAAAGGGAAGAGTGATTAATCCAAGCCAGCCACCAGGAGCACCGCTGCCTACCGGTGCCTCACCAAGCCCGCCATTCGCGGTCGCCGCCAATCGGCCGCCACAGGCTTCGGATTGCGTTAACTCACGATTACATGGTAGCGGGCCCCGTCATGTGTAGTCGACCACCGACATTTTCGTCTTGTACTTATATTTGAGGTGACTACCGTCTAGCGAGAGAGACCAGGTCTGTAGACATCGTTGCCTTCGGGTCATGATCAGATAGGTGCAGGGATGGTGGTACAATCCCTGTGGAATTGTTTTTACGGCAGGATTGGACGGGGGATAAGCGGACAATGCGCTTGAAATATCAGTTCACGCGAGAAATTTCCTTCACTTCGCAGGGTTGTTTACTATTGCGATAAGGCTGATGAAATAAGGGTGTCAGAATAAGGGTGTCAGAATAATGGTCGTCCGGAGATGACGGACCGGAGCCGACACGTCCGGAGATGACAGCTGCCCGAGTCTCCCGAGCACCGGCCCGGGGGACGGTCTTCCGTCTTTACCCCCTCGCTAGCCCCTCAGGCCCGTTCTATAGAGAGAGAGTCTTCCTCCTTCTAACATGTATCAATCAATTAATTCACCATCTCCATCTCTGTCGATCCCTATATTCCAACAAAGGGTACACTTGCAACACTCTTCCGCTTTCAGAAGATGTCGTCAAGTACAATAAGGCTGATGAGGTATGGATTCGCGCCTAAGTCATTTCGTTCGTTTTGTAAGGATGTAAAAAGAGGTTGTAATTAAAACAATTAAAAAAATTGTACCTGAGAACGACTTCCTATCTTTTCGAGGAGCAAGGAGCTGCAGGGCATTCCCCATCTTCTCACTCTCCACCGCTCACTAACAAACCAACAAGAAAAGCAACCCCAGGTACCCAAACTCATTCCGAGTTTCTCCCGCGCTCTCTACAAAGTGCGGACCGGCGCCTGATAGACGAATGGAACGCCAGTACGCTGCCCATTAGGAAACGGACCAGGAAGTCATACCTTGCCAGGTGTACTGCCAACTAGCAGCCTTCTTCTGAATTCTCATCCAATTCCTTGAGCGCCCGTGGGAGAGACTCGCACACCAATATCTGTACCATACTCACCGCAACTGCCCCAACTTCTGCCTCCCTGCCAGCAACTCGGAAAACCGGGGCGGGTACGGAAACGCCATTGCCTTGCGTACAACACTAAAGCAGTTTTCGACAGCGGCGGATGGCGGCTCCGAAGGATGACGGAGGGTCAGGGCGGCGACGGATTGCGGCTCCGAAGGATGACGGAGGGTCAGGGCGGCGACGGAGATGGCATGGTGACGCTTGCTGCGCCCGGTGAGGAACCGCCAGTGAGTTCGGGGAATCGTGAGAGCTGGGAGTTCCTGTCAGCAGTACCAGGAGTAGGACGGGAATATCGATGGACCACCAGATTCCCCATGGTCTTCGCTTGTGTTGACGACGCGGTTTTTCGACATGCGCAAGGCCGGCAGAAGTTTGGGCAGTCTTGGTGAGGACGTTGCAGACAGCGGTGGGCGAGTCGCTCCCGCGGGGGGTCCAGGAATGGGATGTGGCAATGGCAGAAGGCTGCGAGGCGGCGGTGCAACTGAGGGGTGAAATCCTGAACCATTTACCAAGAGACAGTGTATTCGTTTTCCTTCCCTCAAACAGGCTCCCTGTGCGCAATCCGTAGAAGGCGAGGGAGAATCTCGGATTGAGTTCGGGTGCTTGGAATAGCTTGCTTCTTGGTGGGCAGGAGAGTCAGTGGGAAACAGAAGACAGGGAATGTCCTCCGGCTCCCTACCGAGCGAAGAGAAAGGAAGAAGTTTCCCTGGAGTAAGTAGAAGAGTTGTTGTGGAGGTGAGGAGGTTGGATGGAGAACTCGAAACAAGTGGGAGGGAGCCCTCTTCCTGAACGGAAATATCTCTCCCGGGAGGGAGGTGGCGCTGCAGTGCTTGCTCGATCGACGGCAGCTCAGGAGGTGATGGGCTCCCAGGCGGGGGACCCGGTGCGCATGGATCGGACGCCAGCTGTCTCGATGACTCCTCTGTTTGCTTTCGAGGAGGCGTCCGTATTCTTTTCCGCGCATTTGTCCGGGTCGTACGGAGCGAACGACGGGACGGAGGCCTAGGCATCCGTGAGCGATTTCCGCACATCTTCAGGTGCGTCACAGGTGGTCGTGGCGGGGGCGTCGCCCTTGCTGGCGGCGGTCAACGGTGAAAACCAAACAGTCGCTCGTTGAAAACCCCAACTATCACCTCGTGCTCTGATCGACGTCGTATGTCCGGTGACGATACGGCGAGGTACGATGGTTTCGATGTGTCGGCAACTCTGCTATCTCACGGGGACGGCGGTAGTGGGGGTGAAGGTATTTAGGATTCTCTGTATGGTGGTATCGATGGTCAAGTACCAGAGGTGGAGCAGGACTCCTTACGGTAGAAAACAAACACCTCCGCTCCCATCCCTGCTGGCCAAGCCTCACATGACTATCCGCCGTCTCTAAGCTCCACATCGTGCTCGGGAGGACGTCGTATTCAGTTTCGGTGCGTGGAGGTTGGATGGGTTCACTCGCTAGAAGAGACAAAATAGTGGACGGTGATGAAAACGGGAGACAGAGTATGATAGATTCTCAGTGTGGCGGTATCGACGATCAACCTCTGGGAGAGAAGGACTCCGAACGAAAGTACGCAAACGGTCGCGCTCCCCCCCCACCCCTGCTCGTCGAGCCGCTTCCCCTGTCTCGTCACGTGTCGATGAGAAACCACCGAATCTTTCTAAGCTCCACAGCGGGTGAGCGATTTCAGCGAGGCGAGGGGGGTGCCGGTCGTAACCGGGGCTACCCGGGCGGCTCGTATCTAGTCGACGATAAGCAGGAGGTTGGCATGAACTCCGGGGGGCAGTGCCGGACCCGAGCGAGAATGGCGTCGATCATCATCCGTACGGCCTTGGGCGCGCTCTTCACGTGGATGGGAATGACATTGCTAGATACTTGCACTGCAAAACAGATCTTGCCGGTCGCCCGCATGCGCCGTGATCAGGCGGAACTCGCCGTTGGTTTCGAGTGTCACGTGCACCGGGGCCAGCGCACTTGCGGGATTGATCGGTGCGTGTAGACGTCCTGGGTTGTCTGCTCGTTGAACCGCGAGTAGCCGAGTCCGTCTGTGCTTCGAAATGCTGCTTGCCGCCCGCCAGAATGATGGGTGTCCGGTGGTGGCTGACCCGCGACGTCCGATGGAGTTGTCAGCTGCCCAAGTCCCCGAGCACTGGGAGGCGAAACAAGCACGTCCCCGCGGCCTCGCACAGAGAAGGCATCGTCTGCCTTTGACCACGTACTACTAACATAATTCGTCATCTACATCTCGTTCTATTCCAGTATCCCAACAGGCTATGAGATAATCGCGACCTCCGTACTCGCCGTTTTCCGCCTCGCATCGGCGTAGCATCGCCACCCCCACCCCCAAGCCCAACTACCTGAGAAACATCGCGTCAAGAGGACGACACCATCACGGCTGCTGCCCACAAACTGGCAACTCTAAAACCATTCGTGGAGAACGACATGCGGGAAGTAGTTACTGCGGGTGGCGCCTTCCAGAGCATCCAGACGCACAAGACGCACTAGACGTTTCGGACGTAACCTCCTTAACTCGGATGCCGCTTACCATGGCACCGTGCATTCAGACGCTGCACACCACAGCACCGTGTGTCCGGATACAGCTGTCAGCGTGACTGCGTTCGGACGCAACTGCCATGGCATATGCCTTCCGGATGAGAAGTGTCAGGGCATTGGCCTTCTGGACGGAGCTGCCACGGCACCACCTGTCCAGACGCAGCTGTGAAGGTGACTGTGTTCGGATGCCGCTGCCACGGTATATGTCTTCTGGATAGGGAGTGTCAGGGTATTTGCCTTCCGGACGCAGCTGCCAGGGCGCCACGCGTCCAGACGCAACTGTCACGGAACTGAAAATCGCAGCAAATATTTGCTGCACATCCGCATTCTAGGGAGAGACTTCATCCAGTTGTATTGCTTATGACATACAGCTATATACAGTACCTCGCAGAGCACCCACCGCGAGCACAGAGTGTTGCATCCATCGTGTCCAACGCCGCATCCATCGTCGTGTCCATTGCTAGCAAGTATCACTACATACATATGCTATTCGTCAGGTACTAACCACAGCTCTACGAGTGTCAATGGTTGGACGCGGCAAGTATAATGCGACGGGTATGGCAGCTAGCCAGACGCAACATGTATATTAGCGAGCGTGACATTGATGGAGCAGGTCCCAGAGTGTCAGAAACAGCAAGACATACGACGAGATGTGAATGGTGACAAGTAAGATTCAGCGAGTACGATGTCGATGAGCAGAAAGGCAGTCAGGACTCTGACAGCGAGTACGATGGCGAGCAAGATGCGACCGTACATGGGCAAGACCCAGATGGCGAGTACGACTGCAAGCAAGACGCGGCGACTATGATAGCGAACTTCGTGAGATTATTAGCACAGCTCTCGGAGTCTCAGAACAGCAGGAAGTGGTGTCATACGACGAAACGAGTATGATGACAAGTAAGATAACCGGTGAGGGGCTAAAAGTGGATCTACTCGTGTAAGGGACGGGGGCGCTGCCTCCTGCCACTTCCTCTGCCGGCTCCACTTCTGTTGTTTTGCTCTGGGGCAGAAGACTGCTCGAATTTCCGTTGTTGGGTGCCATGGACACTCTGCCTATGGCGGGTGCCGCTGTGCGGAAAGTACCCTAGCCGGTAATGAGGAGGGGGCGAGCGGACGGGGTAGTGGTTGGCACAGGTGCGAGCTCCGTACCGAGGACAATTTCAAGGGAGTCGTCCATTGCGAGGAGGTTCGTAATGTTGTTCTTCCATGAGTGGTAGTTTCTCGCGCTGAGGATGGGCGTCGAGCCATGTTTGCAGGTGTACGTGGTGGAGTCGGTCATAACGCGATGTTTGTTGAGGCTTAAAAAAAAAACGAGGGTGCAGGGATGAGATGCAGGAGCGAGGCGCAAAGTGGCAGGTACGGCGGGAGCGATTATCGATGGGTAGCGGATTGGCAGAGCGTTCAATCCGGGCTCATAACCTGTTGGAATATATGGATCGATAAACGTGAAGATTGTGAACTGATTGTATTGCCGCATTATACGGGCGTAAGATCTCTCTATATACAGGAAGGCCGTCGGGACAAAGGACGGAAGACTGCCCCCCCCCGAGCCGGTGCTCGGGGACTCCGTCATGTCCGGACGCCACCTCCGGTCCGTCATCTCCGGACGCCCATTATTCTGACAAGCATATGGGGGGGTAAAAATCAAACGACAAAAATGGTTGGACATATAGTCGATGCCAGAGGACCAGATCGATCGAGACTGCGAGGCAAAAGGAGAGGAAGAGGCTGAAGAGACCCGCGGGTTCCCCGCCCCTCCCATTCCCTGTCGAAGACTTGAAGTCCAATGGACGATGCGTCAGGGAGCACCCATCCGCATGGCTCCGATCGGGTACGGGTTATATGTAGCACCAGCCGTTTCTACAAACCGCTCGCGGGACCGCCTGCAAGCGAGGTCTTCGAGCGATATGGTCCGAGATAGACTAGTAGGTGCAGCCAGCATTTTTTCTATTTTTAGAAGACATTCTTTGGCCTCTATGACTTCTGCTTGCGATTCGAGCAGTTGGTGTTCGAGGTCTGCGATACCAATGGGGTCCGATCTGGCTGCGCGGAGCTCCTTCTCGAGTTGTTTGATACGGTTCTTCAGGGCCGGAGGCTGTCCCTTGTCGTTTTTCATTTCGTTGACTTCTTTTTCCAGTTCGTGGATCCATGCTGACGCCTCTTGGTGTATTTCATACCACCTGGCGTAGGACTTGTGCATTTCTGTTCCGGTGACCGCTACGACAAGCGCGTTCTGGTCCCGTGAAATGTCCGCTTCTCCGATCCATTCAAACAAGACGTTAGGCTCCGGCCAGATGATAGGTTGGGTTGCCATTACTTCGGACTTAGTCAAGCCGGTTAGCTACTGTCCCCACTTGACACGTGTATAGAAGGACGTAAGAGAGCGGGCCCCGAACGGCGGCCCCCGCGCTTATTGCTTGCTGTTCGGTACAGCTACTTTTGACGCGAGAGCTTACTTCCTGTTGCTCGCCCTCTCTCTTTCTTTTTTCTTTTTTTTTTTTTGTGTCGCTCGTTCGGTTTTCGTTCCGCTTTCCGTAGACCGTTCTGTTTGTCGACCGTTCGGGTTTCATTCCGCTTTCCGTCGACCGTTCCGTTTGTCGATCGTTCGGGTTTCATTCCGCTTTCCGTCGACCGTTCCGTTTGTCGATCGTTCGGGTTTCGTTCCGCTTTCTGTTGCTTCCGTTTCCCTCCTGCGCCCGTGTCGCGGCACTGTGTCTTGTGTGTCGTGATTACGGCTTATAGTGCAGAGCAGAAAATAAAGAAGGACGCTCACAGCTTGATATGCGGGGCGGGGAAAAATCGATAAAAAAGTGTTGCTACCAGTTGAGGGGCAACGAGAAGCCTGATTGATCTATTCCAGGAAGAGGAGCGGCCTCTTAGCGAGGGGTCCGCCGCTAGCTCTAGTCTGTGACTGTCCTACACAAAGCCCTAAGGGCAAGACCGTGCCAAGCCCCACACTGTGCTACGCGCACACACACAGACGCTAGACGTCAGGCTAGGCGTGGCGTGTGCCTTGCCACCCACCCTAGCAGGCGCGCTCCGAGTGGCGTGCGCAGCGCCCGGAATCCTCCCCCTACATCTCAACTAAAGTGAATCTGATCGCCAACCGGCTACCGGAGGTCAACCAGGATTTCCTAAACCTCGCGCGAAGCCAACTGGAAGCTTTCAACGAGCTGCAACGCGGCCGTTAGCCCGCTCGGCCTTCACGATCTAACCGAGCCTTGTCCCGCTCCCGTTCCCCTACCCCTTCCCGTCCTCGCTCCCCTTCCCGTATTCGAACTATAGACAGCGGCCGCGTCAACCTTCCCCCGCCGCTCACCCCGAACCCCGCCTACTCCACTTACCTGTCTTAGGACTCCCCCCACCCCGCGCCGTCCCAACTCCCCACAAGAACCGGTCGCCGAAGACACCGAGGCGTTGCCAGACGCCCCCAACCGTTCGCCGTCCGTGCTCGGGTGGGACACCTTCATCGCCAACCGTCGTCCAGCCCGCCGGCAATGCAACAGCACAGGCTCGAGACTTCCGCAAGCGGTCGCAACGTGCCTTCGGAATGATCTGGTCATCAACTGAACCCAGCATTCGAACGTTTCTCAATCGCCTCGAACTTCGCGATCCGCACGCAGCCTGGGAAGCCCTCCGTGAACGATACGATGTCGCCGCATCCCAGTCTGCACGCGTCGCTACCCTTGCCCGCCTTCACTGCGCCGTGATGAAGCCGGGAATGTCTGTATCCGACTACATCTCCTCACTCTCGGATATCAGTCAGGAGCTGGAAGGGACTCCAGATGAAGTCACGGAGCGATACCTGATTATGCGCATCTTCGCGACCCTTCCATCAGGAAAAAATTCAGCGTCCGGACGCTCCACACGTGTCCGAAACGACTAGACGCTCGGGACGCAACCAGGCAAGGTAGTCTCGCTCCGGACGACGCGTGTCAGCGCACATGCCGCTACAGACGAGAACCGCCCGTGCATATGCGTACTAGACGGAGATAGGCAGCGCATTGGCCTTCCGGACGAATAATGCCACGGCAAATGTCGTCCAGACGACGCGTGCCGCAGAATCTGCCTTGCGGACGACGCGCGCCACGGCATCTACCTTCCGGACGAGGAGTGTCAGGGCATTTGCCATCCGGACGCAGCGCGTGTCTTACAGACGCAGAGTGTCAAGGCAAATTTCTTCCAGACGCAGAGTGTCAAGGCAAATGTCGTCCGGACGGCGTGTACCACGGCATCTGCCTTCCGGACGAGGAGTGTCAGGGCATTATTCCTTCCGTACGCAGAGTGTCAAGGCAAATGTCGTCCGGACGACACAAGCCACGGCATCTGCCTTCCGGACGAGGAGTGTCAGTGCATTATTCCTTCCGGACGCCGAGTGTCAAGGCAAATGTCGTCCGGACGACACAAGCCACGGCATCTGCCTTCCGGACGAGGAGTGTCAGTGCATTATTCCTTCCGGACGCCGAGTGTCAAGGCAAATGTCGTCCGGACGACGTGTGCCACGGCATCTGCCTTCCGGACGAGTGGTGTCAGGGCATTTGCCATCCGGGCGCAGCGCGTGTCTTACGGACGCAGAGTGTCACGGCAATTTTCTTCCAGACTGAGCGCATCAAGGCAAATGTCTGGACGACGCCTACGATGGCACACGACATATAGGTAACAGAGCGTTCACAGTGGTAGCATCCACACGCGACTGTCAGGGCACGGTACGATGCAGCGAAGACTATCAAACAATTGTGACTGAATCCAGTTCTATTAATTACATTTAATGTACATCTATTTACTTCGCTTACCCTGTGCAAGCACCCAGCTGCGTCACATCCAATGATGATGCCGGCCGCAAGGACAATCGCGAATAAGACACTGCGAGAAGATCGACGAATTTCCTGAGATTGTTAGCGCAACTTTCAGAGGGACAGACGAAGGAGGAAGTTGTATAATACGACGCAACGAGTACGATGTCGATGAGAATGGCGGTGAGCGATGCCGGCCGCAAGGACAATCGCGAATAAGACGCGGTGAGAAGATCGACGTGCTTCGTGAGATTGTTAGCGCAGCTCTCTAAGTGACAGTGGGAAGTTGTACAATACGACGCGATAAGTACGATGTCGATGAGGATGCCGGCGGCGCGGATGGCATCGGTAGGACGCGATGAGTACGATGTTGATGAGGATAGCGGTGAGAATGATGCCGGCCGCAAGGACAATCGCGAAAAAGACGCGGCGAGATGATCGACGTGCTTCGTGAGATTGTTAGCGCAGCTCTCTAAGTGACAGTGGGAAGTTGTACTATATGACGCGACGAGTACGATGTCGATGAGGATGACGGTGAGGATGATGCCGGCCCCAAGGACAATCGGGAATAAGACGCGGTGAGAAGATCGATGTGCTTCGTGAGATTGTTAGCGCAGCTTTCCAAGTGACAGACAGTGGGAAGTTGTGCAATACGATGCGACGCGACGAGTACGATGTCGATGAGGATGCCGGCGGCGTGGATGGTATCGGTAGGACGCGATGAGTACGATGTTGATGAGGATGGTGGTGAGGATGATGCCGGTGGCATTGACAATTGTGAATAAGACGCGGCGAAAAGATCGACGTGCTTCGTCAGATTCTTAGCGCAGCTCTCCAAGTGACAGACAGTGGGAAGTTGTACAATTTGATGCGACGCGACGAGTACGATGTCGATGGAGATGGCGGTGAAGAGGTTGCTGCAGCGTGGACGATAGCAAGTAAGATGTGTCGAGTGCGATGGGCGTATGACGAAAGGCGAAGAAATAAGGGGTGGAATTGCAGCCCATGCCGTCGTATTTTGCAA
>Ga0307508_10000695_pt1 | contig 40286 bp, 52 predicted proteins | sample 9_EM_MG_FD_203089 | JGI IMG/M metagenome (GOLD analysis project Ga0307508, IMG submission 203089) | Populus trichocarpa ectomycorrhiza microbial communities from riparian zone in the Pacific Northwest, United States - 9_EM | ecosystem: Host-associated > Plants > Roots > Unclassified | place... | reverse complement strand
GATTTAACTTGGGCCTTGGCTTGGGAAAACTCAGTAAACTGCCTTTGAACGATTTTACCTGCTTTCATTCTATAATTGGAATATTTGAACGCCTGGCGGCTTTTCTGGTGGGTTCTGCTTTCTGGGAACGGCTGTGGTTGGCTTAACTGATTGGAATAGATGCTGTGGACTTGTCAGTCCGCGTGTGTTTTCCCGGCTTCGTGGATCAAGATTCACCTACCCGTTCTCATACGTCATCCTGATCAGGTCACGCAGAAACAGCCAGAGCGAGATATATATGGGGACTGTCTAATCACACTGCTTGAGGGTTTTATCACCTTGTTGGAACGCCTGAATGCGCCGCCACCGTCACCGCCACCGTCACCGACGCTCAGCCAACCATTCAGCCAACCGCCCAACCAACCGCCGCAAGAACCATTCCGATTTACGTACAGTATCAGAAAGATTGGCGGTGTGGTTCAAAAGATCAGAACATTCGGCCAAGGAATCCAAGAACGGAATCGGAATCTACTGGCTATCGCAGTCATCCATCTAACATCGATGAATACTCCACCCCGGGGCATGGCCGAAATATACGAGAGAGCGCATAAGGTAAGACGGAGTTGCCGTGCCCCTATGTGTCAATTCGCTGATAAATTCCGTAGCTTTTTTTAAGTTGTTACCTTTTCGGTGCCAAATTTCACCGTCGTCCGACGTCTGCCATGTTGGAGTTGCTTCACGCGTCGTTTGCGCAATATGGCGGCAAAGACAGCCTAGCCATCGTCAACATCGAAGACAAGCCTGTCCCTGCGGTCTTTTCCCCCCTGAGTATACGAGGCGTGCCTACGTATACGCTGGCCTCACTCCTCGAGTCCGTGAAGCCGCGTTGTATGCCAGACACTGCAGAGGAGTCCGACGAAACATCGCAGGATGTATTGGTTAGGGCCGCAGTGAGAAAGCTGCAGGCGTTTTGGCGCCGACGTGGGCCTTATCTCCCCAAGTACCGATTGTCGCTCGAGCTCCCGCGCGGCAAGGAATCGGCTTTCATCTTCGACAACATCATCAAGCCTAGTCTCAAATCCATCCGCGAGCAGCAGCAGCAACCGCGGATGCTCGGAATCTCCCGCGAGAAGGAGTCGGACGAACTCTCGGACGACGGTGAGGAAGGAGAGACTACTAGTCAGGGCAAGCCGGTGGCGGCGCCTCTCTTCGTACCAGGAATTCTTGCCAAGACGGTGGTTCTCGATACGGTCGGTGTCGACTTCTTCGTCACCCTAGGTAACCTGCGGAAGGATGCCACAGAGGCGGACAATCTTTTCCAGCGCGTCCTAACGAGCACCGACATTCTCCCCGCGGCCGTCGAGGAGCTTATGGAATGCGAAGTCATGGCCGAGTTGAACGAAATCGTCAAGAAAGTCTGCCGGGAGATGTTGGGCGTCAAGGAGGTGGCCGCGATATACGCCGACCCGCAGCGCGGCTGTCGGGAGCTGAGGCGGCGCCTCGTCAGGGAGAAGGATGCAGCGGAGGTCATGCGCGGGAAGTTGATGAATATCGCCGAAACGCTAGAAAGGATGTAGGGTAGTCGGTGGGTGGGTGGGGGGTTTGCGAGTTTTGTTTTTCGTACTGTGTCGGTCGGATTTTCACGCTTGCATGACATCTTGTGCCTCTGTTACAACCTCCGTGGACTCTTTCTGTCTGTCGTTACCGTGATCCCGCACTTTCCGTGTCTGACTACCTACATCTGCACCAATACGAAACTTCTGCGGTGACAACAGACCACCAGATTGGGCTCGGACTCGGAGCATAATCTTAGAGTTTATAGGGACTGGTGCACAGCCTCCGTCACATCACGGGAGTTGGGTCCGTTCCGATATCCGCCCGAGACATCTGACGCGTAAATAAAAACACTCAGCCTTGCTTCATATCCCCAGAGATCCATGGTCGTCACCCGTTTTCTCTGCGCAGTCGGGTAGGCCAGGGTCACCGGACTGCGCATTCAGCAGAGCCTTGTCGCTGAATGTGCATTGCCGCAATCGGCGACGCTCCCAGTCAACAGCAATTGCTGTACTCGTAGTAAATATGCGCAAAACGCAGGGACAGAGTAGGTTCTGTGCACCGGGAGTTAGCACATGCTGTGATGTTGCGGTGAGCATGAGCTGCAGATCCCGCTGCGATCGATTGCGGTAGTGTCAGTAGGTGCTTCTCCTTAGGGTACAATCAGCAACCGGGCGTACCCCCCAACAGTGAGCTTCTTCCTGCAACTACAACACATCACTTGTCAAACTGCAGCGAGACCCTTTTCGGGTTCAGGGAGCACCCAAGATGTACGACGAAGTAATCATTCCAGCGAAGACTGGTGCTGCAACGGCAGCCGAAATGTCACGGTCAACCTTCGGGCACAGAGATCAAGGTAGACGATCGGCAGATGACGACATACAACAAGGCGCGTTAACCGTTGAGCTATACATAAGAGGGGATTCTTGTACATATGGGCCTGCGGTATTCTGCAAGGCGCTGGATTTCCCATGAATGCGAGGGATGTTACTGGCCAGACGGGGGATGCTGCGACAGTGGGACCCACCGGCAACTGTCAGCCCCTTGATGGGTCAACCGTAGTTTTCGTAATTCGCAATCGGTATTCCGAGGTGGAAACACGGTGGAGTTAGAGGCTAGAACAACACAAGCAATAGATTTGGCAGCTCTTGAACTGTTTTTAATGTTTTTAATGTTATTGCAAACCCACTACCTACACATGACTTACCGCCCACTCCCTCCTACAGTCATCGCCGTCGCCATACCAGCCGCAACTGCTCTCGCTCTCCCATCCGCTCCTCCTCGCCCTCTTGTTCGTCGGCGCCGACATTTGCAGCCCCGTCCCCCACGCCGTGGTAGACCTGTGGTACTTCGGCTTCCGCGCTGCATGCCGTCCACCTCATGGCTTAGCCGTGCTAACTTTTTCCTCAGGAACAGACGACCGGACCGTCCTCGGGCTTCGCGAACGAGCAGACTGCCGCAGGTGTGGACTGGCCGATGCGAACTGTGAATTGATCCTCGCGGACACGGCGGGAACAGCACTTCGACCGCGGCGTGCGGCCGACCGGATCATCGTGGGATCACGCGCACACGAACGCCCGCACGCGACGCACATCCACGAAAGTCCGTCCGCCCTTGCCACCAGCAGCTACTCGGCGGAGAAAACTGCCGAGACGCGTGCTTCGATCCGCATGGCGATCATGGATCTCATGTGACCTGCTGTAATGTGACGGGGAACTTCACACCCCCGCACGATGTCCTGCCACCGGCGCGCAGTTACTCTCCCTCCCGCGGATCGCATTCGACATCGCGTCCTTGTACTCACCGGCTATATACGGATATCCTGAGACACGTTGACCATCACATAGCGGCTGTTTCCCGATGACGTATCAGCTCCGGGCCCGATAGTTGGAATTGTCGATTATATCCAGTGACTGTTCCCCTCTCGGTGCAACGTGCGCCAGATCTCGCAGCACGCCACCTTCGTTGCGCCGTACATCCCGCTCCGCTCAACCCAACTCCCCAATTGAGTGTCGCTCTGTGTCCACACACTCACTATACCCCACGCACAGCGGCTCCGGCAGACCCCGCCACTCCATCGACTCGGGTTGGCAGACCGGACGTCTCACGTCGGCTGTGGCACTCACTGCGTCCGTTGTCCGAAGAAGATATAGGAAAGCATCGAGAGGAGCACGTTGTGCGTGGCGATGCGTGCGACGGCTGCGACGGAGACGGAATGCGGGAGCCAGCGATGCGACGAACCGTGTCGGGGACTGATTGGCGTCGCGTGATTGGATATACGGTTTTTTGCGTGGTTGCCCGCTAGGGGGGCGTTGGGACAGCGGTGGGCGGGCGCATAAAAGGGTGCGCGCCCTCCGGCCATTCGGGGCAAAGATGGATGACCAGCCAACGCGAAGGATGCCGATCGCCGCCCTGCTCCAGTCACTGTTCTCCGCCGTCAGCCGTCTTCCAGCGCTGCAGATCGCGCTCGGGGCGGCCGCGCTGGGCATCGCCTCGCACCACGCCTATTTCATCCACGGCGAGCGCGACGCCGCCGTGTGGACGTACTTCCTGTTGCTGCTGGGCACGCCGTCCACGCTGACGGCGCTGCTGTTCCTCTTCGCCGACGCTGCGCTGCAGCACGCCGTCGCCGTCGCCGCCACCGCCACAGCCGCGTTCCTCTCCGCGCTAGCCATCAGCATCCTCGTCTACCGCCTCTACTTCCACCCTCGTACGTCCCCTGCGCCGCCTGCGTGTCGCTGCTAACGCCGCACAGTCGCCCGCTTCCCGGGCCCGCTGCCCGCGCGCCTGACGAAGCTCTACTACATCTACGCGTACACGCGCAGCGGCGGCCGCTACTTCCGCGTGCAGCAGCGCTGGCTGGCGCAGTACGGCGATATCGTGCGGACAGGGCCGAACGAGGTGCTCGTGCTGCGGCCGGAGCTGCTGCCTGCGCTCGCGCGCGCGGCGAAGGGGTCCTGGTACAACAACGGCAATGGCAATCCGTCGCTGCAACTGGTCAAGGACCGCCAGACGCACTCGGTGCGGCGGCGCGTGTGGGACCGCGCTTTCACGCCCGACTGCGTCAAGTCGTACGCGCCGCGCGTCCGCTACTACACCGAGAAGCTGGTCGCCCAGCTCGCCGCCGGAGGCGCCGGCGAGAAGGACATCACCGCCTGGTTCAGCTACTACGCCTTCGACGTCATGGGCGCGCTCACCTTCGGCCGCGACTTCGGCATGCTCGACAAGGGCGGCAAGGACGGCAGCGACTACTTCCTGCGCATGACCCACGCCAGCATGCGCAGTGTTGGCCTCCTCGGACACACGCCGTGGATGCTGCTGCTGATGGAGCGCCTCGGCGCCGCCGGCAGGGACCACATGGAGTTCCTCGCGTGGTGCAGGGAGCGCGTCCTCGACCGCCAGCGCCGGGGCCGCGGCGAGATGGGTAGCGATCTCTTCGAGGTGCTGCTCGAGGCCGAGCCGCGGAACAAAGCGCCGCACCACGTTCCGTTGCAGGGGGATGCCAGGACCGCGATCGTTGCGGGGAGGTATGTATTGCTACTGCCTTCTCTCTCTCTCTCTCTCTCTCTCTCACTGCTGACGGGAAGAAGCGACACCACGGGCGCCACCCTGATCGCGATGTTCACCTACCTCGCATCGTCGCCGCCGACGCTGGCCAAGCTGCAGGCGGAGCTGGACTCGCTGCTCGCTGGCGACACCGCCTCGCCGTACCTGACGGCGTGCATCAATGAGGCGCTGCGGCTCAACGCGGTGGTTCCGGGCGGCGTGTCGCGGTACACGCCGCCGGACGGGATCACGCTCGACGACGGCACGTTCCTGCCTGGCGGCGTCAACGTGTACTTCCCGCTGTGGACGGCGATGCGCGACGCGCGCTGGTTCGACAGGCCGGAGGAGTTCTGGCCCGAGCGCGTCCGTCCTCCCATCCACCCCTCTCCTCGTCCCTGCCGCGCACCAGCTGACTCGCGACAGTGGCTCGAGTCGACGCCCGGGAAGCTGGCGCAGATGAAGGCCGTGTTCCAGCCGTTCTGGATCGGGCGCTACCAGTGCGTCGGCAAGCCGCTGGCGCTCGCCGAGCTGCACAGCGTCGGCGCCGCCGTCGCGCGCCGCTTCGACATCGCCCTCGTCGGCGACACGGACGCCGCCTTCGCCCGCAGCATCGACGCCTTCACCATGGAGATGGGCGAGGTCCGCTGCGTGTTTACCGAGCGCGCCAGGCCGTAGCCAACTAGATGGTTGATAATATACACTTGGTTCCCTCCGCATAGACCGTTCCCGCCCCACGTTGTGCTGGTTACCCCCGCAAGCCCAGCGGCACGAACCCAACCACGCCCCTGTCGCCGAAGATCCGCGTCCCCTTCTCTGCCTGTTTGGTCTCCGCCCCAGCCCCAGCCCCAGCCCCGGTCGCAGTAGACGTAGAAGCTGGAGCTGCGCCCCCAAGCACAAGCACAACAGTCCCCGCGTATCCCCGTGCCGGAAACTCGAGCTCGCCGAGCTTGACTGCCACCGTCTCGGTCGCCGTCTCGGTCGCCGTCTCGGTCGCCGTCTCGGTCGCCGTCTCGGTGACCGTTGTCGTCTCCGTCGCTTTTGCCGTCACAGTGACCGTCGCCGGCGCTGTAGGCGACGGAACGAGCTCGACCCAGCGCATCTTGCTGCGGGTAGGCCGGGGATCAAACGTCGTCAGCGTGAGCACGCTGTGGCTCGTCCGCGGCGGATCTGTCGTCGTCGTCGCCGTCGTCGTCGCAGCGGGCAGTGCGGAAGCGATGTGCAGCAGCAGCAGCAGCAGCAGCTGTAGAAGCAGAAGTGTCGGCAGCGGTAGTGTCGGCGGGCGCATCGCGAAAGCGGGTAGTGCAGTTAAAGAGGGAATGGGAGGGAGGGGATGCCCGAGCCAGCAGGAGCAGCGGAAAGGAAGGCAGAGAAATCCGATACATAACTGCGTCCCACGGCGCGCAGCGTCGCTGGCCTCCGTGAACTTATATACCCGCCTGCTTTCCAGAGTCCACTCGCCGCACCAACACGGGCGGTCACCCTCGCTCGCTGCCTGGACGGGTTCCCATTGGCGGACGATGGGCGGGGGCTGCCGGCGCTTGCCCTGTTTCGTCTGTGCGTCGTGCGTGTCGCGTTCGCGTTTTGGCGGACAGCTAGACTATGTAGCTACACATATATCGCGGATTGGACCCATCGGAACGACAAAATTGACGCCCCATCTGGAAAAGGATCCCCTGACTGCCATGTGTGATGTCTCCGCGCCATCAGGCTGAGACACATCGTACGGAGTAGACGTTCGAACATCGAGTTGTGGATAATATGCCGCCCGAAGTTCCGGCTGGCGTAACTGCCAAGACCGGCTGGTGCTGCGGCTTGCTGCTGGGTTTTTTTTTTGCTTATGTAATCATTATTCACATTCCTCTCCGTGCGTCCCAAGAATACGGATGCGCACCAAGGAAATCACAAAGGAAAAGAGTCCGTACAAAAGAAAGAACAAAAAAAAAGGGAAAAGAGATCCGTCCCCTTGTACTCTCCCGCGGCGGTACAATGACTGTCCCGGACAAAGCCGTGGACCACTCTATCTATTACATACACACTCTCTATCGCCGTAATCGACAACCGAATGCACCCTGTATAACTAACCGAACCGAATCCAAACACATGCTCCCTTGGACTGTAACCAAAATCGAACCAAAAATCCAGGAGGATCCAAATGAAAAGAAAATCTACTCCGCCTTCTCCTTCCCCTTCGCGGGCGCGCCGGGCTCGCTCCTGCTGCGCTCCATGGCCTCGCCGCCGCCGGGCTCGCACCGGGGCAGGCTGCTCCTGCGCAGGCCGCTACCGCGCGTCGCCGACGCCGGCCGTGGTCGGTGCGGGTTCAGGAACCCGCCATCGCCCGTGTCGATGCCGATGCCGAGGCCGAAGCCTTGCGGCGGGTGCGGCGGCGGCGGGTACGGCGAGTGCGCCGTCGGACTGTTCATCCGGCCTTCAAGATCCATGTTGAACATCCCGCCGGGACTCTCCGAGCGCGCGCGGATGATGGGCTCGCTACACGCCTCGGATGGCGCCACTGACGCGGCTCGGTGCATGTACACGTCCGCGACGGAGCGCAGCACTGGCGACCGTGTGATGTCGTGCGAAGGCGTGAAGCCGCGCGTGAACGGCCGTGGGCGATTGGGGTCCGCGTATTCGTACGCCAGCATCGGCGTGAACGACGACGACGGCGGCGGCGGGGAGTAGTATGGGTACGCGGGGGTGTAGCTAGGTGAAGGGAAATCAGGAGCAAGGAACTGTGCAGGCGCCGAGGAGGAATGTTGGTAGTGCGCACCCGAGTGGTGGTAGCGACCAAGGTAGGGGCCAGCTCCGCGGGCGCCGTACGGATCGTAGTGGGGCGCAAAACGTGGAAACGGGTGCGGTGGCACCGGCGTGGGAGACCGCCCGCGACTCCGTCCGCGCTCCATCCCGGACAGACCCGTGTATGACCTTCCGCCGCGCCCCAGCGCAGAATCCGGCGCGTGGTTGTAGCTCTCGGCAGTCGCTGACCTTCCGGGCCGGCGGCGTCGCCCCCCACTGGGCTGCCAGTTTTTCGGCGCCTTCGGTGGCTCGTACCGGAACTCAAACTCCAAGTTCCGCGCATTCTCGTTGAATCGTCGCTCCAGCGCCTTGGTCTCCTCCTGTCTGATCGGGTCGTGCTCGGCGGGCCTCGACAGCGACTCCGGCGATTCCGACCCTATCCCGAAGAACCCACGATCGTCGAGGGGCGTATCCAGCTCCGGCCCACTCGTGCTCCCGCTGTCGGTGCGCGCGAACATCGATACGCCCTCACCGCTCCGCTTCGTGCTGGTCAGTTTCTGCAGTCGCGCTTGCGCCTCCGCTAACCGTTCGGACGGCTCAAGCTTGTACCGTCGGATGCAATCGGCGATGTGCGTGGCGTGAGTCAGGTACCGCGCGTAGTCAGAAGTGAGGAACTCGAGGGCAGTTCCCTTCTCCTCTGACGACGACCGCCGCTGCAGCCGCGCCTCGAGGTGTTCGAACGAGTTGCAGAAGACATCGACGGCGAGGTTGCACCACTTCTCTAGCGTCCTGCTCGTCGTCATCCGGGCCACAGCCACCTGCTTGACGATGGGATGCAGCCGCATGGTATCGACGCCGACGTTGCCATCCATTTCCAGCCCGCGCTCCATGACCGCGAATCGCAAGCACTGCCCGATCCCGACGTCGAGGTCCGCGTTCCTCCGCGTGCCGTCGCGCGCGATGACCTTGCTTAGTTCCTGTCGCTCGAGGACCCTCGCACCCCACCATATCAAATCAAAAGGCACACCGCCACCACCGCCTTGGCCCCAGAAGGAGAGGATGTTGATCAGGCCCGCAGCTTGGGGGTACCGCGATTCCAGGCGGTCGAAGACGACGTGGAAGGGGCCGAGGTATTCGCGTTCCGCGAACGGACGACGTTGGTGTTTGCGGAGGTAGTCCGCTACGGGAAGTTGCTTTTCTTTGATGTAGCTGGCGGCGGAGTGGATCGCCAGCGGAAGGCAAGTGAGCGCCCGGCAGATATCGGTGTACGCGGCGGTCGGAGCGGCGTTGGGGGTATGCGAGTAGTGGGCCAGCATCTGGACGGCCTCTTCGAGGCTGGGAGGATCGAGGGCCAAGAGTTCTGGGGAGCGCAACCGTGCTGACCCGGTGAGGGTGGGGTTGATGGATGTCAGTATGATACTGCCCGAAGTGTTGTGCGGAAGGTACTGCGCGACGGTCGAGCACTGCGAGTCGCTATCGATGTCGACACCGTCGAGGACCAACAGCCAGCCGGCGTTGCGGCCGAACCAGGCAACCACATCACTGACCGCCGCCCGCGGAGTCCCTTCGGACGAAGTGTGCGGCAGTCCCAGCTCTTCGGCGATGCGAAAATACCAGTAGTCCATCATTTCCTTAGCGAATTTTCCCGTCGCGGGAGCCTTGCAGCTGACCCAGAAGACGCCCCCAGGGTAGTCGTTGCGGCGGGTGAAGAAGTATTCCCGTGCGAGATGGGATTTCCCGCCGCCGGTGATGGACGCGATTAGCAGCGTGCGTCTAGCCGGATCCGTCAGAGTCCCATGGACCCCCAAGAGTTCCTTCCGCCGGCCGCAGAAGAACTTGTTCTCCTGCAGCGCCGGGGGTTTGAAGAACAAGGGGGGCGCCGGGAGACGTGCACGGTCTTCTCGCTCTACGACGGAGTCCAAACGTCAGTTACGGTCGCTAGGGAACGGTTGCATTGAGTCATCACTATCTCTAGTTGTTTCCCCAGTCACTGAATACTCCATCATCGCCGACATCGGATCCACACACGGAAACAGCATCTGGGAGGACAATACCATCGACTTCCTTCAACAGCCGCTGCGGCCCCTCCAGTGGACCTCCCTCCATCCTATGTTCCACATCTATCTTTCCGGGCGACGGCGTTCGGTATCGGTCTGATGGGGACGTCAGTTTGTCCGTGCTTGTCCGGACGGACGTGAAGGACTTACGGCCGTGAAGTGTGGTGCGAATCTTCCAGCCAACGTCGAGATGGTCCTGCTGGAACAGCTGCTGCCACCTGCCCGCGACGGCCTCGGGTGCCCGGGCGACGAACGAGCTCAACACTCCGGCGAGCACGTTCCATCCGGGAGCGCTCTCGCTCGCGAATTTGCACATGTCGCTGTGCGTAGCGTATATTCCGGCGCGGCCGGCGTTCGGCAGCGCCTCAGGAACCGCCGAGGCGTACTCGACGATCTGGCGTGCGCGTTAGAACCGCAATGTGTAAGTGTCGAACGGATCCCGCCTTACCACATCCCGCGTCATGCCCGGGATCAGAGTCTTCAGCTCCTCCCAGAAGAAAAACATGTCGAACTTCATGCTCAGCCCGACGAAGCTGTCGGTGATGTTCTGTAGCGTTTCCGAGTTGCGCCCCAGCGCCTTGATCAGCGCGTCGTTCGAGTCGACCCAGTTCTTCGTCGTCACCAGGCGCACCAGCATCTCGGCCATCTTCCCCCACCGCGCCAGGTCGGCGCCCATGTGCGGTGTCCCGAGGAAGACGATGCCGTACGTGGACACGTGGATCGAGCGCAGCTCGGGGTTGTGGGAGATGTTGCACGTCGACGAGTAGATGAGTGCCTGCGCTGGTCAGTCCGCGTCGTGTCCCGCACCCAACAGCAGCACGTACCCGCTTGACGACTATCCCGCCGAGCGAATGGCACACGAAGATGATCGGCCGCTGCTGCTCATTCGGTTTCTGCGTTGTCGCCAGTGTCAGCCGCCGTCACGCGCACCCGACGGTTCTGCCGTTCAGCCTACCCTCCGAAAGTAGTGCAGCTCGGCGACCAGCGTCGTCGCGTGGTGGTGCACCATGTTGGTGCTCGCGCTCTCGAAGACCTTCCCTGGGTCCGAGTCGTAGCCGTACGTCAGGATCCGCGCGTTCGGCACCTCCGCCGGCAGCAGGTCGCGCAGCCAGAACACATCGCCGCCGGGTGTCGTCGACTTGTGCGTCCACGTCCGGAAGGCGTTGCCCTTGAGGCCATGCACGGCCACGATGCTGCGGATTAGCGTCAGCGGCGATTCTTGCTCCAGGACGCTTCGGGCGCACGCGACGGGGCGAGACATACTCGACGACGGGCTGCACGTCGCTCGGCGGAGTGTAGACGACGTTGACGCCGATGCTGGCGTCCCGCGATACTTTCTGCTCGGCCTCGGTGTCCGAAGCCCCGGCCGCGCCTTTGCTGCCGCCGCCGAGTCCCCACGGCTGTGCGCTGTAAGATTCCATCGCCATGATGCTCAAGAGGAGGGAGTATCGCTGACGAACGAGCATACCATAGCGAGTCTATTTCTCTTGCAGTCGGGCGTGGGGGGGTGGGTGGGCGGAGATATATGAGTCGGAGGGATGTTGCGGGATCTCGTGATGCGATGTGGTTGGCCCGTCGCGATGAGGGGTGATGATGTCGTCGAGGCGATGGTGGTGATGAGAGAAGATGGAGCGGTCTCGCAGGTAGAGCTGATCAGATGAATTGCGGGGGTGACAAGCGGCGAGTCGGTGGGTGTGCCACATGGCTGCTTTATACGATGCCGAGCACTATGTATGACTGCGCGCTGCGGCTGTGCAACGCCGGGCCCGTTGCTGTGCAGCCAGGAGGGCGGGACAGGGATTGCGCCAGCACGGCGAATCACAGGGGCTCTTCCCCAGGGCGCGAGCAGGAATGCGCCGAGATCATGTGCGGAGGATACATAATCAGCTGGGTATGGCTCATATCTAGTGTCGTCACTGCACGCGCAGGTACGCCGCCCCGCGAAGTACCCTACGCACCCGGCCTGTCCGCCCGCCGCCGCCGGAATGCGGGCATCGGCGGCGTGTTCTCCGCCTTCTTCACTTTCGTCACGGTGTTCAACTCGCCACGCGGCTAAATGCAGAAGAGAGAGCCTCACTGGCTGGACTGGCTTCCTCAGCGGGCGAGGGGCGACCAGCCAGCACTGCGCAGGCCGCAGCGAGAGCACATGTGCGGCTTCCAAGCTCAGTGTTTGAACGCAGGAAGCGAGCATGTGTTTGTGCCTATATTTACGCGCATAGGTACGAGATCCGGTCACGCAGCCAACTACCGTCCTGGCTGACCTGTGCTCTTTCCATCGCCTCCATCGCCGCCATCGCCACCAGCGTCGATACCACGACACAGTCCCCCCCCCCCCCCCCACTACCACCACCACCACCACCACCACCACCACCACCACCACCCTAGCCCGCAGTACCTCTCCTTCGTCCATTGGCTCTCGACCCACCCCCGAATTCGGCAATCGCTCGGCCTTCGGCGGGTGGCGGTAGCCAACGTTACCTCGCGCGCAGCGTCGTCGATCTCCACGGTAGCCGCTTAGGTAATCACCGCAAGCGGGCGATCTCCTCCGTCCACCGGCGCCCCCACTCACGTCCCGCACCCCACCCCCACTCCCACCACCAACCACCAACCACCAAACGACCCAGCAAAACCGGTCCACGGCCAGCTCGCTCGCCATGTCGTTCAGCGCCCTTCCGCCCGAGATAATCCTGCTCGAGATTGCGCCGTACCTGCGGGATCCGTGCGACCTGTTCGCGCTGTGCCGCGTTGACCGCCGCACGCACACGCTCGTCGCGCCCAAGTTCCACCAGCGCTTCCGGCGCCTCGCAGTGCTGCACGCCGGCGGTTTGGTCGCCCACGCCGCCGTCTCGAACTGGACGCGGCTGTTGCGCTGCACGATCGCCAAGGGCGGCAGCGTGCACGGCGTCGATCACGGCCGCCGCGCGCCCATCGTCGAAGCCGCCCACCTCGGCCACAACGACGTCGTGCGCATCCTGCTCGACGCCGGCGCCGACATCGAAGCGCACCAGGGCGCCGCCCTGCTCTGCGCGTCCCTGTGCCACAACTTCTCGACCGTGCAGCTCCTCCTCGCGCGCGGCGCGGAGGTCGACTGCCGCCCGCCAGCGCCGTGGGGCGCCGGCGTCACCCCACTTGGAACCATCATCAACGGCATCAGGTGGCGCTCCATCCGGCGGACCCGCATCGCCGCTGGCATCCTGCGCGACTGCCCGTGCGAGCTCGAGGTCATCCGCGTGCTCCTGCACCACGGCGCCGACCCGGCGAGGCCGCAGGCCGACGGCCCCGACGAGTCGCTGCTGCTGAGCGTCGCCGGCTACAGCTGCGCCGTTGCCCGTCTGCTGCTCGACAGCGGCTGCGACATCGCCGCCCGCGACTTCCGCAAGAACACGGCCCTCCACCGTGCCATCCGCGGCCACGCCTACTCCGACGCCATGCAGAACAACTACGAGCGAGAGGTCTCCGAGGCCACGGTGCGCCTGCTGGTCGAGAGGGGCATCTCCGTCGACGCCGAGAACAGCGCCGGCCGCACCGCCCTGCACATCGCCGCACACGAGGGCCGCGACGAGATCATTGAGTACCTGCTCTCCGTTGGCGCCGACCCCGCGCTGCGCGACCGTGATGGCGCGGATGCTTACGACCTGTGGAAGCAGGGACGCGAGGACGGCGCGTGGGCGAACAGGGTGAGCAAGAAGGGCCATCTGCTGGCGCCGCCGGCGTGACGATGGCTGCGGCGATGTATTGTAGGGCACTCGGGGACGGTGCGGAGGGGGCGGAGGGCTGTTCTCTGATTGTTGCGACGGTTTAGTGGCCGCTATTTTCTACATAGGATGCGCCCCGCTGGCGTGAATCGAACCCGTTCTTTGGGTAGATGACTCCCCATTGTGTTGCGCCGGCAGCCCCCACGGACATGCCAGTGTGCGGCTGCGTGAGCGCACCGCCACGACCGTCCGCAGATCAGACTATTTCGGGTGACAAGCGTAGCCTTCCCGCCCGATTCCCAGCCTTCCATCGTCCACACAAGGAACTCGCGCGAGCGAGCCCACGGCGGAGACTAGTAGATCCGAAGCCTAGACACTGTACGCTATCCGCAAGCCGTAATCCCGAAACCGCTGCAGTAGGATTCCGCCCCCGCTAGGTATCGTATGCAGCAAAAGCCCGCGGTGGCGGTGAGTAATGCCCTGCCCGCCCACCGTTGGCAAAACGAGAACAGGCCACTGAAGATGCGCTAGAATTGCGCCACGCCCCACAACGGAATGGAGTGGCCGCGCAAGGGTAGTTACGGCTGGCGCTGTATCTACTCTTGCCCGCCGGCCACGTCACAATCGCGCACTCCGTTGCGCGGCGGTGGCGACGCTTCTCATTGGCTGAACCGCGGCGGGCAGGCATAAGCTGTCACTCGGCCGATACGAGCAGCTTGTTTGCATAATATCGCCATGATCTGATAAGGCTGCACGCAATTAATGAATCACCGTCAACCGCGCAGATTATTGGTGCGCGGGCGTTGGCTGCATCGGAGTACTGTACATGCTTACGTACGCACTTCGATCCCCACCTAGGGGTGGCATGCGAACGGAACATACATAGAGTACCTGTAGTGACTAATTATGCGGAGCACTTGCATAGGTACGTACCGCGACGGACCGGCCGTCCGAAGAAAAACCTCACCCGACGAGCCCGCCAGGTGATTGTCTGCGCGTACGGTGATGGAATCAGCGCCGGCGGACGAATACGGTCCGCCTCGATTGGCGGGGCGAACCAAACCAACTCCTACATATGCAGTAGGTATTCGCTAATTAACTAGTTACATAGTTAGTCAGCTGCAGAGCCTCAAAGCTTATCCACACGTCGTGCGCGGAGCCCTCCGGCAGCGAACCCGAGAAGGAAGCGTGGGCGATCCTAGTCGAGTACCACGGTGAAGGCGACCCGAACCGGGAGTTCGTCAGGGTGGAGAACGCGGAGATGAAAAGCAACCACCGCCATGGACTTCGAACCCAAGGACCGCACGTGGCTCCAGCTCGTCTCGCCCGTGGGAAATCTCAAGACCTGCGGCCTAGTCGCGGAGCAGCAACAGCCTCGTGAGTCGTGTCGCACTACTTGCGCGTGCTGGAGACGGTTGGGGATGTACCTCGTGTCCGTGGCAGGAGTGCTGGTGACCTTCGCCGCGTGGACTGTCGTCCGCCCAAACTGGGAGTTCGTCCGCCGCCGGGTGGTGTTGACCATGTCATTCCTCTACTGTTCGACCTCTCGCCCCCGTACGTCTCTGCGCTGACAACCCGATGGTTCCGTTCTGCAACAGCGAACCGCTCGCGTGCCCCTCCTCTCCTATCGCCGCTGCAAAGTTATCCGACAAAACCGATGGCTAATTACGACCACGCAGCTGCACCTACACGACCGAGCTGTTCCCAGTCTCGGCGCGCGCGAAGGGCACAGTCTCCGTGCAGATCTTCTCGCACTTCACGTCGTTCGTCAACCAGTGTCAACCAGATTGACTTCGCCAACATCGGCTGGAAGTATGTACACATATGTACTAACTACATACATCGCGAATACGGTATGCTGGAGGCACTGGGTGCGTCCTCTCCCTCTCCCTCTTCTCCAACGTGTTCAAACACCGACCTGACAGGCGACCGCAGTCATCTTCTTCACGCTTTCCGAGACAAAGGAGCGCATGCTTGGTGATCTGGCATTCATTGAGTTGTTTTTTCTTCCATTTCTCTGGTCGGGCATGTGCTAGGGCTACGAGGCTGACCCGCACGTGCGGTATTCGAGGGCGACGAGAAGGACGCGGAGCAGCTCAAGCGCGAGATTCAGCGCGATGCGGGCGTCACGAATCCGAGCAGTAGATAGCAGATTGTTGCGCGCCAGGCATACGAGTGACGGGAAACAAGGAAGATACGACAAACCGCTTTGTGCCCAAGCGTTGCGGACCGAAAGCCATTACCGCCGCGGAAGGTGTGGGTGTGAATGCCGCTGCCTAGCGCATCGGTTGGATTCTTCACCTATACGACGTGTGATCGTGTGCCCGCAAGCGCATCACTGACTTCCGTTTCCAACCTGTATGCCTTTGCTCCTCCGACCATCTCCGATGGATCATAGCTTAAGGGCGCGCACACACCGCACACGGTGACACCGCCTCCACGACTGCTCCGAATTAGGTCGCTGACCAGGTTTGCTTTCCGGCCCCGTACTCTGCTGATGCCGCCGCTAGTCAACTGACTCTAAACTCCTTAGCTATGTCCATGGCCATGCGACTAAACCTGAACTTTCTGGCGAATTGTGATGGCGCTGGGGGGACCAAAGCTGTGGCGTACCTGGTTTTGCCCACACACTTAGGTGCCGGCGGTATGACTTTAGCGTAGCTAGACTTCTTAATACAATACCATCGTTGTCCGCCTCCCGTTCGTGTGCCAATCCGCTGCAACATTGAAGTGTATCCATTCATGCTTCTTACTAGCGACTCGTTTGTTTCCTTTCACTGAGGGCAATTTGTTCCGCCAGGCGCATTGCGGCAATAGAGTACGCCGCTGCACTGGTTTACGGAGGTCCATATCGGGTATGAGCCGAGCAGAACAATCGAACGAGACAAAGCCACAATATGTTTTCTTATGATCGAAAGCGCTGTTACATCATACGAAGTGACTGCAAATACAAAATCCACACCCTACTACAAATGTGATTGCTAAGCAAACCATCCTAACAAAGTAAAGTCAAAGCGCATCCCATCGCATCGTCCATCCCTCGCCGTGAGACCGTACCATGTGCAGTCACCAATTTCCCCGCCATTGTTTACGGCTACTTTCTAATCGAATTTTTGATGGCCGTACTCAACAACTCCAGCAACTAATACCTCCCAGTTCGTCAGTATACATCCAGCTGTTCCTTATTCTCGAAAAGAAAAGTAAAAAAACCTACGCATTCGTTTTTCGTCCCGGAAGACCTGCTCGCCAGCTGTTCATCCAGACTTTTTAGATTGCAGTAGACCATATCCTTCACGTCGGGATCGACTGATATATCGTGTATGAAGCCCTTGGCCGCTAGGCTGTCGCCCACGTAGGAGAGTTGGAACACCACGGCTGTGACAGGTTAGCAGGGGAGGATGTGGAGTAACGGGGGATGGGGGGACCACAAGCTTGCGGATAGTCTCTGCCGGTTTCCTTGGCAATGTGGACGAGGGAGCGCTTGCAATATAGGATGGCGCTTTTGAGGGCGTCCGTGTGCTCTCCGCATGGCTGTGGTGGGTACAGGAAGTTAGCCACTAAAAACGTAAGGTTTACTACTATTTCTATAGGTCATGTGCAGCTGTGACGGTATGAGAGGAAAAAGGAACGGTTGATAGTGGTGCGTGGTCGTACCTCGCCATCCGTGATAATCACCACCAGCACCGGCAACCGCAGCAGGTTAGCCCTTGCTCTGGCAAGAATGGGATTGACGATTTTATCCCTGAGAACCGTGCCTATCATTGTCACACCGCACGGCTGGGCAATCAGTAGTGTGTTCTCGACTGCTTCTCTCGTCATGAGGCCGTTGAAGTCATCGTCGAATTTGTAGTTGATGAAGCGGAGGGACACTCCTGCCTCGTTGAGACGGGTTGCTACCGGCAGAATCCGGAGCACCGTCTCCACTAGCAACTCGCTGCGGTTGCCGCAAGTCATGGAACTGCTGTCGTCTTTTGTCTGGATCAGCGGGGTGGGAAGCTTGGGGTTGGGCTTGCTCATACCGCACAGCATGATGACATCGTATAGGCCCACAGTGCATAAAGCGGTGGAATGGCGCGCTTCAAGCTCCAGCTCCTGCAGCGCCGGGCCCATGTTCTTGGAAAACAGGGAGAATTTTGTTTTCAGCTCGTCGGGATCTCTGAAGAGATCGCCTAAACTGCTGACGACGTTATGCATAGTAGTGCGGATATCGGCGGCAGAGATCCGCTGCGCAGGGTAGTTGTGTCAGCTGGATCTGGTCCATGATCGCCTCCAGGTTCGTAAACTTACATCAGAACTGAAATGAAAGTTGATATTATTGGAATTGTCAGTCGTCTTGTTGATATTCTTTATGTTCTTGAAGGCATCGACGATTGTACTTCCACCCCCTTCATGACGCTTTACCTTGGGGCGTTCGGGATTTTCGAACGCATGGGGTGGCACACTCGAGTCCGGAACCTGGAGGTTGGAGGAAGTAATGGCTTCAATGGAGTCTCGGCGTAGGTCCTCGATCCCAAACTCAATCTCCTTTTCTCTCTCTTTCTTGGTCAGGGTTTGGTCTTTTTTTCCGAACAGGTCGCCCAGCTTGACCCGTACCGACTCGGATCGCGCGACGGGGTCTTCCGGTATGAAGACCTGCAGAAACAATAGTTATAGTTTCGCCCTCGTTCTCATATGTGTATTACATACCAATTCTTGCGCCAGAGCTCCGTTTTTGTGTTCGGGGTCGTAGTCATAGACTTCGATTCGGCCACCCATGATCCCCCCAGGCAGCATGATCCAAATCATGAGAATAACCTTCCGAACGCGCCCTTTTCCCTTCTTCATCCACAGGTTCATGTCGTGGACCATTTCCGGCTCGTCATGCTTTGCGCCCGACACGATGACCAGCGACGGCCTCTTGGCGCCATTTGGATAGAGACAGACATCTTGGATCTCTCGTTTGCTGGGGTACCCCTTCATGCCCGGAGCTGTGTTGACTACACATCATTGCCATTAGCTCAGTTAGTTGGCCGGCGAGGAGGGAGAATACAGACGAAAGCCAACATAAGTGACCAGAAGGTCCTGCTGACTCTTTGTAATCAAGCCGTTCTGCACCCAGCGCTCCTTCTCCCTTTCGAGCCATGTCACATGGAAGTTATCCAGCAGTGGTGCTATGGCGATATCATGATTGGCAATGCGGGCATCTGGAAGTTTTGACGGCAGCGAAGGTGAGGCCATTTTGGTGAAGGATAAGATAGAAGCAGTGCAGGAGCGACGTCAAAGGTGAGACTTAAGTCGAAATCAGGTGTGCCGTGCACTAATTTCAGAAACGATTGCTAGATTGTTGTTGGTACCCTACTTCAGCAAGCAGACCTGGCTCGACGATGAGCAACAAAAGTGGGAGGTTGAAACTGGTTACATCCATATATTTATTTATCTCCGCGTGTGTGGATACACAGACTATTTTTCGCACTGTGCGCCCAGCAGCGCAGATACGAATGTTGTTTTAGAACCATATGGCGCCGCGTCATAGTGATTCCTCCGGCATTCTCCGCTGGCCAAGGTGTACATAGATACATAAATGCATACATAGATATGCTATGTACATAATGGCGACCCCGCTTTTTAGGCTCCAGAGTGTATTTGCATATGCAGGTTCTGGTGCAGACGCGTCTGCCTAGGGTACATGCCGTGGGACCGAGGTACGGACCAATGGCAAATGTGCGCCATAGCTCATGAGCCCCTGCACAACAGGATGATGGAGGTTAAGAGGTTAGAAGAGGGGGAGGGGCCTTCTGGGTGGCTGCCTGAGGCAGCTGTAGACTTTCTTAACTGTATGAACTGTAGTCGAGGAGGTAAAAATTGGGCTACATATCATATCTTAGGCCCCAATACGATAGTAATATGTGTTTAGCGGGAAACAACGGTCCCCCCCCTCCTTTAACTATACTGTAGCTATTGGATTTAATAGATCTCGATTGGTGGGACCGATGGAAATGCAGCTCTGATTGGGTGGAGATAGCGCTCTCCCGATCCTGACGTGGCCTTGCATCAACAGCGAATTAATCCCAGGGGCCAAGTGCGCGGAGATGCCTTGCGTTGGAGTGTGGGGAAACCGTGGGTCGATGAGATGCATGATATAGCACAGAAGATATTGTAGCGCTGTTGGAAATTCGTGAGCCAATTGTTTCAGCCGCTCGGATGGCAGCGTGACACGATGGTCGCTTGCGTTTCTAGGCAGAGATCTAGGCAAAGGTGTCGCCTGCGCCCAGATATGCAGGAGCGACTCCTTGAGGATTTATGAAGGAAGTGATGCTCTTCGAGAGCAGATGTGAAAACTATAAATATTCTCTACGCTATATTCATTCGCACACACAATTTCGACCTCTGGAAACCGACAGTAACTATCTCTGACCATAGCCGCTTTTTTTTCCGCACCATCAGCACATATGGCCTCCACGGTGGCAAGAATGACTCCGCTTCGGTGGTTCTTCGACGAGAAGGCCAACATCGTCAAACTCGAGGTCTTCTCGATGGAGGATGGAAGTCAGCTGAAGCATTGGGTTGGGAATGGTATGTCGCTTGCCATGCCATGATCGCATTTACGCCAGGGGCGCTGTTGATGTGCTTTCCAGTATTGCTTATCTAAGGTTCGTACATGTGTTAGTCTACAATACCTTTGGTCTCGATGGCACGCCCCGGCAAGAATACGACGTTGGTTTGCGACCGGCGCTATCGGAATACCCAACGGTGGTGGTACTATCAACATGGACGGAACAACAGGATCTGACCAGATCGGAGATGAACTCATGGATGACACGCAGCAAGGGAGGGGTAAAGAAGTGCATCGTGCTCGTATGGGAAAAGACCGCAGTGGATTCCGTCCAGTGCACGGTCCAAGTGTACGAGCCGCAGCTCGGAGATGCGGCAAATGGTGGTGATGATGATGATGATGATGATGATGATGATGATGATGATGATGACGGTGATGATGATGACGATGATGATGATGACGATAGTGATGATGATGATGATGGATCGAAAGTGATCGGAGGGGTATTGGTCCAGACGAATGTAAGTGAGATATACCGACGAAGTCGCACTCCAGAACTGACGGGTTTTGGTGATTGCAGGTTATGCGCCTGGAAGAGGACTTCGTGGACCATGCGCAGGCGATCAAGCTGAGCGTCGGGGAAATGTTTGGCGAGTTCGCCGATGACTTGGGCTTGAATTCGGACAGGGCGTATTATCTGTCCATCGATAATCTGCGGCGCTGGACGAAGCAGGCGATTAAGCTCGACAACTGGGACCCTCCCGATGATGGATCGGAATCGAGCAGTGACGATTCGGATGGCCGTGCCGGCGACATGCATGGGCACGACGACGAAATACCCGCGTTGCCGCAGCTCGCGGGAGAGCAGGAAGTTACCCACCCAGAGGAGGAAGACCTAATCCTGCTTCCCGAGGATGAGGAGCTAGCTGGTAGCTCTCTGTCGGCAGAGCCCGACTTTCCAGATATAGCGGATCCGGAGACGCCCCCACTCGAGGAACAACAGTGGTCAGAGTTAGACAAACTAGTCGTGCAACCACTCGAGGGGGAAGATCGCGTGACTACCCCACCTGCGGAGACTTACCCTCCGATGGGGGAGGGACTATCCTGGGCTGATGAGCCAAGTATACCAATATCGTCTAAGGGAGAGCAGTCGTCGATCACGCCCCCGCCCGCCGTGGAGGAACAGGTGAATGAGACAATAACACCTCCACCGGGGGATGCGGAATCGCCTAAGGTGGATGAGCCGATAGTAAGGGCAACTGGTGAGGTGAAGGACGATGTGCCACCATTGAAGGACGATGTGCCGCCACTGAAAGATGATGTGCCGCCATTGGAGGACGATGCGCCGCCACTGAAGGACGATGTGCAGCCGTTGAAGGACGATGTGCCGCCACTGAAAGACGATGTGCCGCTATTGGAGGACGATGCGCCGCCACTGAAGGACGATGTGCCGCCGTTGAAGGACGATGTACCGCCAACACCACCGCCGGAAGATCCCGATATACCGACGGTAGAGCACCCTGCTACGGAGCCAACCGAGAACGAGGCTATCGTGCCTTCGCCGAGACACGAGAAGCCCGCCGAACAATTTTGTGAAGAGCCTCCCACACCAGCTGACCACCCCAGAGAAAACGAGCCGGTGCTATCACCACCGGGCGGGGATGAACTGAGTGCGCCGCCTAAGGCCGGCGAGCCCACGGTACTATCTACCAACGAGCCAAAAGCGCTTCTGCCGCCCCCCTCTGAGAGCGGGTCAGTAACTCCACCACAGGAAGCCCAACCGGCGGCGCCTCTGCCCACGGAGAAGAAACTTGATACACCACCCAATGATAATATCCCCCTGGTTCCTCCGCCGAAAAAGGAGGAACCGGCCACTACACCTAGCGGAGACGAGTCCGTTGTACCTTCTGCGGATGGCCAACCAAAGGAAGACACCCCAGCAATATCCCCGCCTATGGACGACGGTCCGGCTACACCGAGAACGAACCCTAGCGGAATTGAGAACCTTCCCTCTGCTCTCGATCGGCCACCGCCGATAGCCACACCACCAGCCCAACACGCGGCTCATGATGAGCTCCTAATCCCTCCGGAGACACCAAAGAAGAATGTCGATTTTCGAAGATTCCAAAATGAACGCAGCCTAAAAGGTGGAAATCCCGGGCCAGGCAGCGGCAAGCGGCAATCATGGGTCAGGCAGCAGCCGCAGCCCAGGAGCCTGCGGAGGTAGTGGCGGGTCGGCATCAGTGACATGATGGCCCTTGGCGATAGCTCTTGATTGGGTCCAAGAGTGGTTGAGTGTGGATGGCGTTTTTTTTTTTGGAGGAATTGAGGAGAACTGCGGGTCACCTGTTTGGGTGCATTTTATCCTTCTAAGTACTTAGTGTTGGGGATTTACATTGAATCTGAGACTTCATGTTTTCTCTTTAGGGGTCCACTTCTTCAGTCCGGGTTGTGTTTGTGTTTATTTTCAGCTTGGATGCTCATTCCGGCTCCTGCTCGCGTCAGGATCTATACGTCTGCGGATTTGTTCGGACTCTTGAACGAACCCTGGACATCCCGCCAGAAAAATCAGGAAAAAAGCCTCTCGGCATCTACTTGAACTATTGTGATATTACTAACTACTGGTCTTATGGGATGTGAAAGTTTATTTGTTTCATGTTTAGCAACAGGGATAGGAACCGATGCCTCACCTGCATCTGGCTTCCTGTATTCCTTCTTATTCCACGTTCCGCATATCTCGCTTCCCGTATTGCTTCTTCCCGTAATACCCTGAGCTAAGGCAATGAGCTGTGCCATGAGCAGGGAGATGAGCGAATGAGTGGGCGGGTGGTCGAGTGGACGAGCCGATGAGCGAACGGGGGCGAGACGAGCGCGCTGGAGAGACAGGCGTAAAGGGAACGGGCGAGCGGTTCAAGCGGTTTGAACCATCAGGTCAACACGGTAGGAATATGCCTGCTGAAACAGCCTGTCCGTCGTCTTTAAAGTTTGCTCTGTTATGCAGTCCCTGATTCTTCTCCATCTCTTGGTTCTCGATCCATGTATCCTCCCCCTGCTCTACTCCTCCAAATCCTCATACCGAATTCGCTGCAGTCGTTAGATGCAACGACAGTAAAGTCGACGTAACCGTTGTTGGGTACATCTAAATCCAAAGACTCGAAATCGAGCCAGACTTCATCGGGTGGACTGTCAGCTTCGAAATGTCAGACCGCTAGGTGAAGCTCGTTCTCGACGGGGAGGTGGGCGAGGCTTTTTTTTTTGTTTAATCATACTCGCATTCGACCTATGTAGATCATGGCGGCGTGCATTTTGCCCGGTTTTCCTGTCCGCAGTCCGCGCGGTGGCGGCTCGTTGCAAGCTCCCCTTTGCCCTCCGCCCGGCCTGCCCGTAGACGCGTCCAAAGAAATTGACAAAGGAGAGAACAAAAGAAACGCGCGATCCGTCCCCTACTCCCCGCCTGCCGATGCCATGAATGAAGGGGGGGGAAGGAACAGCGGGAGTTCTTCCCCGTCCCCCCTCCCATCCACAGCCCCCAGCGCCTCCGCCTCTCCCTCCTGCTCCTCTTGCCGCTCTCGCCGCTCCCGGAGCTCCCACTCAGACACCTCACTTCCGGCGTCGTCTTCCTCATCCACCGGCGGCACCAGCCTTCCCACGTCCGTGGAGGAGAGGAAGTCCAGCACTGCCCCCCCACATCTCTCATCGGCCAGCAGGTCTCGGACCGTCCACCTGCTCTTCCACCTCTTGGTCTCCTTCAGAACCTCCGCCCAAGAGGTGGGCGAGGCGAAGCCAGTGGACACAGACATGCCCCAGGGATCCCCAGCAGCACCGGTTCTCTTCACCGCGTACCTGATGGGCATTTCCGACGAAGTGGAGAGGGCAGTCCCAGGTATCAAAGGGCTATCCTTTGTGGACGACATTGGGTGGTGGGCAGACGGGACGGAGGACGAGGCAGTGGCGGCCAAGCTATCCAAGGCAGTGTTCTGCATGTCCGGCCCCGACGGGATTCTGGTAGTCTCGTCCGAGCTCTGCGCGGACTGTACTGAGATAGTCCATCCCGTCTGTGATGGAGGAGGACGGCGCTGGTCCCCGTCCTAGCTAGGTGTTGGCTGGACGGCGCTAACTAGTGTTTTTATGAAATATGTCACGTGCTGGTATGACCGAAGTGAATGAAAATTCATAAATCTTACTCTGACGAAGACTCGCACCCCTACCACCACCAGTCCACCACGATCATGCCGCGAACTCGGGCGAGAAGAGCGACAGAAGGACGGCACCACTGCATTCCAGCATGCCCAGGGAGACCAGGCCCGGGAGATCGTTGGTGCCCCGACAGCGATTGGACGGCGGCTCACGAATATTATGCCCTCGCCTACGCTGGAAGGACGGAGAGCACAGTTCTGCTAGGGGAACTCGAAACCCTCGACGCAGAGATGCTGCAAGAAGAGGAGGCGGAAGCCAAGGCCGAGGCAGAGAAGGACCGACCGGGGTCCACTATGTTCACCGATGGGTCGCGACTCGATAGCTGCGCGGCAGGGTACTCGGTGGTATGGAAGAGGGGCCAGACCTGGGTGGGCATCAAAACTCACCTGGGCTACAGCCAGGAGGCCTATGATGCAGCGTGCGTCGCTCTCGCAAGGGCGGTGGAATCGGCTTCACGAAGGCAGGCAACGCCGGAGCGGATCACGATTTTTACGGACGCCCAAGCAGCCATAGGGCTCTCAGAGGAGCCTAGCCCTGGCCAGATCATTAGGATACTCGGACCGGGCAGCAGCACGCATGATGCTGCTCCCCAGGTCCCTTGCACACCTCAAGCGAAAAATCTCGAAGAAAAGGTGGGAGGAGGCACGGCAATAGGTGGGAGGAGGCACGGCAATAGGCGGGAGGCTGGACCCCAAGAAGTAGTACAGGATGCCGAAAAGCCAGAGGCCGGACGGCACGGTTGCTGGGAGCACCAAGAGGCTCGCCTCGAGGTTTTACCAACTGAAGATAGGGCACTGCCTTTCCGGGCAGTACCTCAGTGGACAAAGGACCGCCCCACCACCGCTCAGTGTTGGTGGTGCCGGTGTCGGACGCAAACGGGGGACCACCTCTTCAAGGTGTGCCCCGAGTAGAAGCCAGCAGAAGATCCTGTGGGCGGAGGTGGTGAAGGAAAGTGGCGGGAGGAAGCACCGGTTCACGATCAGGGACCTTCTTGCCGATGGGAGGTTTAGGCAGGCGGTACTGGACTTCCTCTCCACCGTGGGTGTGGGAGGGCTGGTCCCGGCTGGGGAAGGCGCGGGGAGTGGGGCGTCGGAATGGGGGCTCCGGGAGCTCCGGGAGTAGGAGGAGAAGCGGAGGGTGGAGGCCGAGGAGCTGGGTGCCGGGGGGGAATAACCGCTGTTCCTACCCGCCGCCCCCCATGGCGTCCACCCAGACACGTGACCACCTCATCGAGGAGTGTGCTGAGTGGAGGGAACAGCAGAGAACTCTCTGGCGGGAGGTTAGGAGGAAAACCGGGAGGTGGAAGAGCCGCGGGAAGGTCCTAGACGTACTGACCGACGAGAGATGCAGCAAGGCGGTACAGGCCTTCCTCTCTACCACGGATGTAGGAAGGCGGATTCCGGCCCCGGCTGAGGAGGATGCGCGGAGTGAGGCATCAGAGTGGGAGCTCGGGAGCTCCGGGAGCGAGAAGAGGAGAGGGAAGCAGAGCCTGAGGAGCTGGGCGCTGAGGTCGAGGAACCCTTGTTTCTCCCCACACCCGCCTTCATGGCATCCGCAGAAGAGGAGTAGGAAGAGAGGACCGCTTTCTTTTGATCTTTCGTTTGTTATTTCTTTGGTGCGATCTCTATCTTCCGGGAAAGGCCAGGGCGGAGAGCAAAGGAAAGCTTGCAAGGTGCCGCCATCGCGCGGACAGCGGCGGGGAAACGGTCAAAAAGTGCGCCGAGATAGGCTACATACGAGTATGACAAAACAAAAACAAAAAATCCCCCCTGGCGTCCGCAGACGAGGAGCAGGGAGCGATGGAGTTTTCTTCCGTTCTTTCTTTCTGCTCAACATCTCTGTTCTTTTCCTTTGTAATTTCCTCTGTGCGCATCTATTCTCTCTCGGGACAGGCCTGGGCGGAGGGCAAAGGGGGCTTGCAACGTGCCGCTTTTGCGCGGACAGCGGACGGGAAACCCGGAAAAAATGAGTGCCGCCACAGTCTTCATAGGCTGTATACGAGCATGATCAATCAGAAAAAAAAACATCTCTCCGCTGCCGCATAACAGTATCTCCAATCGGGCGCTCTCACAACTCTGGCCTTGCTTGATTCTCCGCCGGCGAGGTGCCTCCTCCTCCACAAATAATCGGCTAGAAGCGTTTCCAATATACTCATTGCTTGTACCCTAGGGTATGGAGTTGAGGGGGCGGGAGTTTTGGATGCGTTACTCTGTGACTGTTTTGCGTTCCACATGTAACTCTCATTCCAAAAGAGGAACCGCACGGGCTTGGCTCAGAGTCTAAAAGGTCAACAGTCAACCTGCTCCCTTCATCAACATACCATCAATCATCAACCTCCACCTGCCAACTGTCTTCCACCAACCCCGACTCTCTTTCCACTAAACTCCATCAACCCTTCCGTACCTGGTCGACATGCCGGACAGCAAATCCAAAATTATCAAGGATGGCTGGGGAAGCCGCCTGAATTTCCAGCTGTCCTACGGATTGAAGATGACGCCGGAGGACATTGAGGAGGGAAACAGGATCTTGGAGGCGTTCCAGGAGGATGATAAGAAAGCGGAGGAGGAAGCTGCAAAGGCTTCCGATGCGAAGGGAAAGGAAGCGGGCAATGGAAATCAGAACCAGAGTTATCGTTCTTCGCGTGAGTGTCGGGAATCATTCGAGGGAGGATTGACAGATGGGTCGGCTAACTTGATCTGTTCACAGAAGGAGCCATGCGCCGTTAGAGCCTTTGCGGAGGAGTGTGGTTTGAGGAGACATAGTTTCTTCTAGTGATGGGTGGGGAGGACGAAGAGTGTTAATGGAAATGCGGAAATGTGGGAAGCTGTGGTTGCCCTCGCACCGAATCGCGTGATTTTTTCTGCCCAATCCTTCCTCCCTGCGTCTAGGCAACCAGATACGGGCGTGAAGGAAAGAAAAGGAAGAGCTACTGGTCCCGTTCCCTGGGGCCTGCTGCATCTATGCTGCCTTCGTCGTCACAAAGCCTCTCTCTCCGCACTGCAGACGCTGTGCCACCACTTGGGCCACCGTTACCACTTCTCCAAGTTCTCTCTCCCAACCTGGTCTGGTCCAGGCGGCTCGCTGGCTACTCTCCAAGGGTTGGAAAGTCTGTCACGTCCGTCAGGAGGCCAGGGCGAGAAGGTACCGAATATTTCCGTCCAGAGAATTCAAGGACGGGGCGGACTAGCCCACTAACGCCTAGGGTGATGATGGTGGTGATGCTTCAATACTCGTATGTGAACTTGTCAGCTCATGACGAGATTACGTATGCACAGGCCATTCCCGTCCACCGTATGGCCCTCGACTCTGCCGCCTCACTTCTGCCTGCTTCGGTACGCGCCTCCCCACATCGGTTGTGGTCCACCAGGCCTCGCAAAAGTCCGTCCAGTCCACACTGGAAAATATTAAGGGACGGGCGTCCTTACTAGCGGCCATATTCCAGTTCCGGGCAGGCCTGAAGACTGACGGGACGGACTATTGCGACGCCTGGTTGTGATGAGGAAGTACAAAATCGGTTGGCCGCACCGTCTATCCACGAAGAGTACCGGACCTTGAATCGGACCTTGCCCTACCGGCCACTCGTCTCACTTCTACCCACAGCACTTTTTGCTGCCGCCGCCACCACGGGCACTTCTTGAAGAGGCGCACGCGCTAACGTCTAGGATGGTAATGGTGGTGATTCATTGATCGCATGCGACCCTATCGGATCATGGCGATATTATGCAGTCCGTTCCCGTTCACCGTCCGCCTCCGCTAACACCTGGGGCAGGATGGGGACTGCGGTCCACTACACCGAGTGATAGCTTGATTCCGGGACTGTACTGTAAATACAACCTACGAACGACTGATGTGTGTTCCTATTACACTCCCGCCACGTCTCTCGTAACTGCTACTGCCCGCTACCGCCATTTCAAGCACCTCTCGCACTCTCCCCCTGACACTCTACTAATCTAGCTGCTCAGCGGCGTCGTCCGTTCGCTTACGGTGACCGGCCGGTGGTGAAGATGGGATAGGAAACTGCGATGAGTCGTCCATTGGCTCAGTGATGGAAACAGGACTGCCGATCGTCCGTCTGGACGCCAGCCTAACAGGGGCCTACAGTTCAGTCCCGCCCCGGGTGGGGTTTTCATAAGACTATTCCGCCCAGTCCAGGGGGTGGAAGGCGCGAGACATCCTACAGGTGCCTATGGTACCTGATAACACCAGCGTCGGGCCGCCAGGACGAACTGGACGAACAATTGACAGCCCTGTATGGAAGCCCCTCAATTACGGTCTTCTTGGTTTGGGTGCAAGGTCGCTGTTCGGCATTTTGTCATGGGTGGAATTCAATGATAGCTGTTTTGAGAGTGACTAAACACCGAGTGATGAATATTTAATGCCGATGACTAAGCGATAGTGATCACGCATGAAGCAGATGTGGGGGCTTCGCGGCTCCCCTCACATCAAGTCGAACTTCACCGCCGATTCAAAGTGCATTTCCACATAGCGAATTCGAAACCACCATAACCTCCGCCGCAACATGTCCGTCGCGACCGTGCCATCGCCCATTGTCGAGCCGATCCAAGGAACTTCACATAGTTACGCCGCTGTCCCAAGTAACACATTATCGGAATGTCGTGCCGCACCCCTACTATCGCTAGGCGCTGGGAATCAAACCAGACCTCATCAGATGGACTGGCAGCTTCATGTCGGTCCGCCAGGTGAAGCTAGTACTGGACGGCAAAACAGGCGAGATGAAGGCGGTGGACACCGATATCCCCCGGGGATCGCCAGCAACCCCTATCCTATTCGTCACGTACCTGTCAGGAATCTTCGATGTGGTGGAAGTGGCAGTCCCGGGCATCCAGGGCCTATCCTTTGTGGACGACATCGGATGGTGGGCTGCAGGCGCGGATGACGAGGGGGTCGCAACCAAGCTTTCGGCGGCAGTAGCGGTGGCAATTGAGTGGGCAGCAGGAAACAGGGTAGCCTTCGATCACGGTAAGACCGAGGCCGCCCTGTTCCGAAAGAAAAAGCAAACTCCCAAGGCAAAAGTCAAAGTTGGGGACAACGTTGTCCCATTCAACAAGGAGGCGACGCGGTGGCTGGGGATATGGCTCGACTCCCAGCTCACGCTCAAGGATCACCATGCGACCCGGTTGAAGGACGGCAAGAAGGCAATGGCAAGGCTCCGCCGGCTCACAGGGCAGATGGGACTCTCCCCGGCCAACTGCAGAAATGTCATGACGGCCTGCATTCGGTCCATGTTCGGATCGGAGCTGTGGTGGAAAGGCGACCACGTCCCGGGCACGATGGGTCGGGCAGAGGAGTTGCAGCTATTAGTCAACCAGGAGGCACGGGCGACTACGGGTTGCTTCCGGACAACCAACCTGGGAGATCTTTCGATGGAGTCTGGCCTCTGGGCAGCAACGACGCAGCTGGAAAACAGGCAGCGGCGGTTTGGGCTACGCCTGCTCAGCCTGCTACAGGGAAACCAGGCACGGGAGGTGGCGGGCGCTCCGACGGAGATCGGCCGGCGGCTCACGAATGCCCTTGCCTATGCTGGACGAACGGAGAGCACAGTGCTGCTAGAGGATCCCGAGACCCTCGACGCGGTGGCGCTAGGGAGAGGAGGAGGAAGCGAAGGTGGAGGCGGAGAATGTTGAAAGAATATCGATTAGCGATGAGGATAGAAATGAATGATAGGAGTTCGATCAGTCTTAATGCTGTATGAGATGAGGAAACACAAGGCGTATCGATTCTTGTAGTTCGAGTGGTTCACAACTTCGTTGTAGTATTCGATAAGTATTTTGTAGAAGGAGAAGAGAAAGAACCCGCAGAACAAATATCCTCCGCTGACACTTCCCCGCTTGCGCCTTACGCAATCGTGTCCTCAACAAACTCTAAGGCTCAAGTGCCAAATCTAAACAGGGCGCGAGAAGCATTTCCAACAGAGAAGATCCGGCCGGGACTGACCATGTTCACGGACGGGTCACGAATGGAGGATGGAGCCGCGGCTACGCGGTGGTCTGGAAGAGGGGGACATCCTGAGCGGGCACCAAAACACACATGGGGTACAACCAGGAGGCCTACGATGCGGAGTGCGCCGCACTCGCCCGCCCACGCACTGGAATCTGGAATCGGCTTCAAGAAGAAACACTGTCCCCGAACGGGCCACAATCTTCACGGATGCGCAAGCGGCCGTCAGACGGATGGCATCGGACGAACCTGGCCCTGGGCAGTAATACTACCTCCGCGCACGGAAGCACATCGCCGCGCTGCGAAGGGCCAGACCGGGTATCTTCATCGAGATCCGATAGTGCCCGGCTCATAAGGGAATCGCCGGCAACGAGAAGGCCAACGAGTGGGCTAGGATTGCAGCGGAGGAGCCCGACAGCCGCGGGGTGGAATGGCTGAACTACTCCGATCGGACGGAAGTGCGGGTGGTGCCTCTCCCACGGTCCCTCGCAAACCTCAAGCAGGAGATCTCGGAGAAGAAGTGGGCGGAGGCGCGCCAGTGGGCTGGAGGCCGGACCTCCAAGACGAAATACCGGATGCCCGAAAGCCAGAGGCCGGACGGCACGGTAGCTGGGCTGGACCACGAACTCAAGGACCGCACGTGTCTCACGCTCGTCTCTCCCAAGGTCAACCCCAAGCGCTTCGTCGGCGTGTTCTCACAGTGTAGCAGCAACAGCCTCGTGAGTCGTGTCGCACTACCTCTTGCGAGTGCTTGAAGGCGGTCGCGACTGATCCGGGATCAACCTCTCCCTGAACTGCTCGAATCCTTCTCGTCCCCGAGGGGATAGATATCTAGATACTATCTCCCACTCCCGACTCTGGCTGGCCGAGACACGCCAGCGCCTGTAGTTGACCGGTGCAGCAGGCCTGTGGGGGATTTCTTCATTTCTCTGCTGGCTGAGTTCGAGATCAGAGGCGTTCTATGTATCAGTCGCAGTCTGGCAACGGGCATGGCGGCAACCTGGTTGATGGCCTACACCCAGCGGTGCGTGATGTACCTCGTGTCCGTGACCGGCATTCTGGTGACCTCCACCGCTTGGACCGGCGCCAGCGCGTCGTTCGCCCAAACCAGGAGTTTGTCCACGGTTCACCGCCGGGCGACGGTGCCCATGATCTTCCTCTCTAGATACTATTCGTCCTCTTGCCCCCGTTCGCTTCCGCGCTGACATCTCGGCGGATCCGTTCTACAAGGGCGAACCTTCACGTACCCTACCTCACTTATCGCCACTGCATATCCGACAAAACCGATGGACCCCGCAGCTACACTCACACGATAGAGCTGTCCCAGTATGCGCGCGATGGACATGGTCTTCGTGCAGACCTTCTCGCACTTCACGTCGTTCTTCAACCAGTTTGTCAACCCGATCGCCTCGCCAACATCGGATGGACATACATCGTGAATACGGTGTGGCTCGCCATCGAAGCACTGGGTGCGTCCTCTCCCTCTCACTCTTCCCCAACGGGCTCAAACACCAACCCGACACGCAACCACATTCATCTTTTACACTCCGAGAAAAATTGTCCCACGCTCGAGGATCTGGTGTTCAGTGAGTTGGTTTTTTCTTCCATTTCTTTGGTCGTGCACTGCCAAAGCTACACAACTGACCGCATGCGCAGTGTTCAAGGGCGGACGGGATGGGAGCTGGCGGCGTGGGTGCGCGGGGCCTAGCGGCGGGGCGGTCGCCCGAGAAGGATGCGGAGCACCCTAAGCGCGACGAGATATAGCGCGAGGAGATGCAGTGCGAGGCGGGCGTGGCCGATGTCAAGCATGGAGTAGCAGATTTCTGCGCGCCAGGCATACGGGACGATTTAACAAGTCGCTTTGCACCCCAGCATTGCAGACCGAATGCCATCACCGCCGCCGAACGTGAATGTGAAATGTGATCGCGAGGCGTGAATGCCGGCCACCGATTGGATGCTCCACCCACGTGACGCGGGATCACGTGGCACGTGACTGCAAGCGCAGGTTAGATGGTTGTTCTCGCGCTCGCACCTTCAAAGTACCCCCAATATCGACAGTAGATATGTAACTGCATCTCTATCTCGCTTAGGCTACGGCGTGGTGCATTGGCAGTGCGGGGAATAGCGGCATCGACCGCAGCAGCCACTCCAATCGCCACACATAAGCCACACTCGCGGTTTGTGGCGATTGTCTTGGCCGGTAGTTATCCGTCCGCGCGTGGCGACGCGGGCTTCTATATATACATATATACATATTTATTCATTTGTTCATTCATTAATCGCATGCGACCTATCTCAATCATATCGATATACACCGGTTCCCGTCCACTCTCCACCCTGACCTTCCCCAACGTTAAGAGATGTCACCCCAAAACCCTCCTCGCTGCTCGCCATATCCCTTTCCTGCCGTGGATCTCCCGACTCCTGTCGCTGCGCTTTCGCCTCCTCTTCTCGCTCCCTAATCTCGCCCTCAGGCGCCTCACTCTAGGCATCTTCCTCGGGACTCCGGTGGCGATGCGGACAGCCAGAGAGGGGTGACACGTCGGAGATTCGGAGGCGAGTGATGTTGCGTGCCCGCATATAACAATCGGATTACTCCCCGCGGCTGCATGAGCACTGACTTCCATACCCGTATGCCTCCTCTGGCCACCCCCGATGGACCACTGTTTGGGGGAAGAATAAGTGATCGCGAACGGAGACTGCTGCCCGGGACACTGTACACAGCAACGGCGCTCACGCACCATGCACAGCGATGTGGCCGCCTTGACTGCTCCGACTTGGGTCGCCGCTCAGTTTTGCTTTCCGACCCCGTAATCGGTTGATGCAACTGAACCACTGCACACGCCTTTGCTGGAGCGACCGCTAGTTAGCCAATTCCAATTCCTTAACTACGCCCCACGGTCACGTGACTGCGCAATTGCACTAACAATAGGAGATACGAAGCCTCATCCGCACAACGTCAACTGGACCTGAACTTTCAGGTGAGTTGTATCCGTCCATAGCTAGCGACTCATTTATTTCCTTCCGCTGAGGGTGTTTCGTCCCACCAAGCGCATTGTGGTAGTGTAAGACGCCGAACCGGCCCGCGCAGCTCACAATCCTCGCCGCCTCCCACAACGAGCCGGCAGGACAGTGGACGGAAACGGACTGTGTGTATCGCCATGATCTAGAAAGGTGGCACGCGATTAACGGCAACCGGAATAAAATTTCCTCGCCATCAAACGTCCTCCAGCCGTTGCCACGCCCCTTGGTTTCGGAGGCTCACAGAGTCGTTTCATACAGTATGTACAGTAGCGAGTCAGCAACAATATTTTGTGCCTATGGAGCTCCGCAGTCGGGATGGGCTGAAGCAAATCAATTAGGCGGAGGAAAGCACAACATGTTTCCTTGCATTGAAAGCTCTAGATACTCGATACGAGTTGACTACAACCACAGAATCCACGCCCACAAACCATCCGGACAAAACGAATTCATAACGCATCCCATCGCATCGCCATCCCTTGCAATCACACCGTACGCGTACAGTCATCAATTACTCCGCCATATGTTCACGGCTTTAGGTCCCCATCGACTTGTTGATGGCCGTACTCAGCAACTCCAGCAACTAACACCTCCCACTTCGTCAGTATAACTTCCAGCCGCCCCCCCCCCCCATTCTCGAAAAGAAAAGAAAATACTTACATATTCGTTTTTCATCCCGGAAGACTTATTCGCCAGCTGTTCATCCAGACTTTTTAGATTGCAGTAGACCATGTCCTTCACTTCGGGATCGACTGATATATCGTGTATGAAGCCCTTGGCCTCTGAACTGTCACCTACGTAGGATAGCTGGAATACCACGGCTGTGACAGGTTAGGAGGGGAGGGTGTAGAGTAGCGGGGGATGGGGGGACCACAAGCTTGCGTATAGTCTCTGCCGGTCATCTCGGCAATCTGGACTAGGGAGCTCTTGCAGTGTATGATGGCGCTTTTGAGGGTATCTGGGGGCTCGCCGGATGGCTGTGGTGGGCACAGGAAGTTAGCCAGTAGGAACATATGGATTTTGCTATTCTTTCTATACATCGTATGCAATTGCGACGGTATGAGAGGGAAAGGAACTGTTGACACCAGTGCGTGGTCTTACCTCACCATCCGTGATAATCACCACCAACACCGGAGACAGCAGCCGGTTAGTCCTCGCTCTGGCGAGAATAGGATTGACGATTTTATTCCGGAGAACTGTACCTATCATTGTTGTACCCCACGGCTGGGAGATCCGTAGTGTGTCCTCGACTACTTCGCTCGACGTGAGGCCATTGAAGCCTTCGTCCGATGTGGAGTTGATGAAACGGAGGGACACCCCTGCCTTGTTGAGACGGGTTGCTACCGGCAGAATCCGGAGCACTGTCTCCGCTAACAACTCGCTGCGGTTGCCGCAAGTCATGGAACTGCTGTCGTCTTTTGTCTGGATCAGCGGGGTGGGAAGCTTGGGGTTGGGCTTGCTCATACCGCACAGCATGATGACATCGTATAGGCCCACAGTGCATAAAGCGGTGGAATGGCGCGCTTCAAGCTCCAGCCCCTGCAGCGCCGGGCCCATGCTCTTGGAAAACAGGGAGAATTTTGTTTTCAGCTCGTCGGGATCTCTGAAGAGATCGCCTAAACTGCTGACGACGTTATGCATAGTAGTGCGGATATCGGCGGTAGAGACCCGCTGCACAGGGTAGCTGTGTCAGCTGGATCTGGTCCATGATCGCCTCCAGGTTCGTAAACTTACATCAGAACTGAAAAATAAGTTGATATTATTGGAATTTTCAATCGTCTTGTTGTGACAGTTTACGGTCTTGTAGGAATCAATGGCCTTGTCTTTGTTCCCTACATGACGCTTTACCTTGGGGCGTTCGGGATTTTCGAACGCATGGGGTGGCACACTCGAGTCCGGAACCTGGAGGTTGGAGGAAGTAATGGCTTCAATGGAGTCTCGGCGTAGATCCTCGATCCCAAACCCAATCTCCTTTTCTCTCTCTTCCTCGGTCAGGGTTTGGTCTTTACTTCCGAACAGGTCCCCCAGCGTCACCCATATCGACTCGGATCGCGTGGCGGGGTCTTCCGGTACGAATATCTGCGAAGAGGCAATAATTACGGTTTCGCCCTCTTTCTCATGTGTGTATTACATACCAATTCTTGCATCAGAACTCCGTTTTTGTGTTCGGGGTCGTAGTCATAGACTTCGATTCGGCCACCCATGATCCCCCCAGGCAGCATGATCCAAATCATGAGAATAACCTTCCGAACGTGCCCTTTTCCCTTCTTCATCCACAGGTTCATGTCGCGGATCATTTCCGGCTCGTCATGCTTTGCGCCCGACACGATGACCAGCGACGGCTTCTTGGCGCCCTTTGGATGCAGGTAAACATCTTGAATCTCTCGTTTGCTGGGGTGCCCCTTCATGCCAGGAGCCGTGTTGACTACATGACATTGCCATCAGTTCAGTTGGTTGGCTGGCAAGGGGAATACTGACGGAAGCCAACATGAGTGACCAGAAGGTCCTGCTGCATCTTTGTAATCAAGCCGTTCTGCGCCCAGCGCTCCTTCTCGCTTTCGAGCCATGTCACATGGAAGTTATCCAGCAGCGGTGCTATGGCAATACCATTATTGGCAATGCGGGCATCTGGAAGCTTTGACGGCAGCGAAGGTGGATTTGGTGAGCTCATTTTGATGAAGGATATATAAGATAGCAGTGTAGGAGAAATATGAAAGGCGGGATTTAGGTCGAAATCAGGTGAGCCGAGCAGTCATTTCAGAAATGATCGATAAGATTTTTGTTGGCATCCCACCCTCAGCGGGCGGTCCTAGCTCGACGAAGGGAAACACAAGTGGGAGAATTTGAAACAACATAATTACATATATTTATCCATTTCCGAACGTGTGGGCACACCGAATGATTTGTATTGTGCGTCTAGCGGCACAAATACGAGAGTTGTTTCAGATGCATGGTGTGGGTTGAGGTACGGACCAATGGGTTATACGAACCATAGCACGTGGTGGGGTGGTTGGAAGGGAAAGAAGAAGATTGTGAATGGCTGGCTGAAGGCAGCTACTTGATAGGCTTCGCTTTCTTTTTTTTGTTTGTTACGCGGTCGACCAACCGTCGTATCTCACTTGCGGTTGGGGACACCTTGAGCCGATGGAAAAACACCCCAACTTTGACAGCTATCTCTTCCCACAACACCACAAAAGAAACTTAAAGGACGTTATTTTCGGAAAGATAAGGGTGTCTAGAATCAAGAAATAGCGAGCTTTGAATTTTAGAAAGCGTGGTTGATTTTCCAATGAATTTAGAAAACAAGTAATTTTGGTGGGGCGCTCCCCAATGTCCCCATGCTGGAACCCCTGTCAACTTCCGGATTAGGAAGCCGCTGGCTTAATAAGCCACACATCTATGTCCAGGTGCGAAGGTAAATTGTATTACATAAGTGTCTACTATTTACTTTTATTTACCACTTGACGGTGACTTTTATATACATAGTTCTTAAATGCCTCCGTACCGGGGGGGGCGGCGGGTGCCGGTCGAAGCGTCAATATTGGTTGAGTAAGAGCAGAAACAGTACTGGTTATAGCTGGCTATGAACTGGAAGCTGTCAGTGAGCATTCAGAGAACATGTTGGATCACGGCGTACGCAGGACAGACAGAACCAGCGCGACGACGCAGTAGAAACGCGTCTTTTTTTTAAGTCTATCGAATAAATATGGTCGTGAGAGCAGGAACGGGCTGGCTGGGCGGATGATTGGCTGGGAGCTGGCGCTGGCTGGTGTTCGGGCAACAGTGCTGAGTTGCGCTGCACGCTGCAGAAGAAAATCACGCAAAAAAAAATGACATAATATTACCGCATTGGGAATTAAATAAACAATTGAATTTTCAAAATGAATGTCCCTTGGCTCAAGGAGTCCCCAACTATATACATAAGGTCCCTATAAACGCTGCCGTTGTATGGTTAACAGCGCCACAAGCGTTGACTAGCACGCTTAGGGACTAGCGCAATATCAAATCGCGCTTGTGCGCTACAACCGAATTATCGCGAGCACCACGCTACATATGCCCGTGAGGCGAGCCTCTTGGTGCTCCCAGCAACCGTGCCGCCCGGCCTCTGGCCCTTCGGCATCCTGTATTTCGTTTTGGAGGTCCGGCCTCCAGCCCACTGGCGCGCCTCCACCCACTTCTTCTCGGAGATCTCCAGCTTAAAGTTCGCGAGAGATCGTGGGAGAGGCATCGCACCTGCCTTTTCCCGGCCCAGATAGCCAGCCATTCCACGGGGCGTCTGGCTCCTCCGCCGTAAGCTTTGCTCATTCGTTGGCCTTTTCGTTGCCGGTGACTCCATTGTGTGCCGGACACCACCGAATGCCGATGATAATGCCCGGCCTTTCCCTTCGCAGCGTGGCGATTTACTTCCTCTCCTGGAGCGCGTACTGCTGGCCGCGGCGAGGCTCCTCTGACGCCATCTGCCTGATGGCTGCTTGGGCGTCCGTGAAAATCGTTACCCGTTCCGGAATCATCGATCTTCGGGATGCCGACTCTAGCGCTCTCGCAACGGCGGCGCACTCCGTATCGTAGGCCTCCTGGCTGTATCCCATGTGGGTTTTGGTGCCCACCTGGGGGTGGTGGACTACGGTACATGTATACAACATGGTGACAGCAAACCAAACTGTCCAGTTCCTGGCCACTGCCCGAGCCTCGACTTTGATAAGTATGCAGGCGACCCGTTGTAGCTCCCCCTTTGCACTCCCATGCCTAAGCATATAGGAATTTCGCGATAGGCTTCCCTAACTGTAGGAGAAAGATTTGTATTGAATTGTTGAGGGGTTTCCATGACAGGAGTTCCTAAATCGGTGCTAGGAACGCTCGAATTTTAATTGTGGTTTTGCTAGCTCCCCGTTCTTAAGTCAGGTGACATGGAGTAATGCACCGGAATGTTGGCTGGCCTCGCGGAATTCACCCCCAGCGGACTATAGGCCCACTCGCCAACATAGGGATGCCCATGTATTAGGGCGGAAATGACATGACACGTAACTACCTGTAACATGACAGTATTATAAGTCGTCAAAGGTTTTACGCAAGGTCCGCAGCAGCGGTATGTGACTAATGACTGGTGGCTGGCACCGTGTTGGCCTCCCGCTCACTGATGCAAAACGCTCCGTCGCCACGGCAACCCTCCGACTACAAAGTTTTCCTCAGCTTTTAAGCAATTAACATGAAAGAGATATCAAATTGAAAGTGGCAAGCGGTATCAAACAATTGTGACTCAATCCAGTTCTATTGATTACATTTAATGTACATCTATTTACCAAACTTAGCTTACCCAGTGCAAGCACCCAGCTGCGTCACATCCGATGATGATGCCGGCCGCTAGGACAATCGCGAATAAGACGCTGCGAGAAGATCGACGAATTTCCTGAGATTGTTAGCGCAACTTCCAGAGGGACAGACGCAGGAAGTTGTACGATACGGCGCGACGAGTACGATGTCGATGAGGATGCCGGCAGCGTGGATGGCATCAGTAGGACGCGATGAGTACGATGTCGATGAGGATGGAGGTGAGGATGATGCCGGCGGCAAGGACAATCGCGAATAAGACGTGGCGAAAAGATCGACGTGCTTCGTCAGATTGTTAGCGCAGCTCTCCCAGTGACAGTGGGAAGTTGTACAATACGATACGACGCGACGAGTACGATGTCGATGAGGATGGCGGTGAGGATGATGCCGGCGGCAAGGATAATCGCGAATAAGACGCGGCGAGAAGATCGACGTGCTTCGTGAGATTGTTAGCGCAGCTCTCCAAGTGACAGACAGTGGGAAGTTGTACGATACGACGCGACGAGTACGATGTCGACGAGGATGGCGGTGAAGAGGTTGCCCGCAGCGTGGATGATAGCAAGTAAGATGCGTCGAGTGCGATGGGTGTATGATGAAAGGCGAAGGAAAAGGGGGTGGAATTGCGGCCCGTGCCGTCGTATTTTGCAAGCGGAGCTGTGGTTAGTGAGCCGAGCTGTGGTAAGCGTGCCGAGCTGTGGTAAGCGTGCCAAACTGTACGAAAGCGCAGGCGCTAGCAAACGCCAGGCACCTTAGAAGTTGCATGCGAAATCACTCGCAATGCGCGAAACTGGTGAATTCCACTCCCATAGTCGTCGATACCCTGGAACCTGCAGTTTATATTCATCCAATCATTCCCTGTTGTATCAATTCAGTCTGACCGAAAATGTAACGCGTACTGACTCCTGTTGTTCAAGGTAGTCATGCAGAAGAGTTGAATGATACACACATTGGAGTGTTGCATCGTATGAAAGCTCTACAACTGGTATCAGTAGCATCACCACGCTGCAAAGTAGGAGCTAGTATGCTGAAGGTTTCAACCAGACTAAATCGATATGACAGGGAACAATTGGGTGAATATAAACTGTGGGGGCCCGGATATCAACGACTATGGGAGTGGAATTCACCAGTTTCGTGCATTGCGAGTGATTTCGCATGCAACTTCTAAGGTGCCTGGCGTTTGCTAGCGCCTGCGCTTTCGTACAGTTTGGCACGCTTACCACAGCTCGGCACGCTTACCACAGCTCGGCTCACTAACCACAGCTCCGCTTGCAAAATACGACGGCACGGGCCGCAATTCCACCCCTTTTTTCTTCGCCTTTCATCATACGCCCATCGCACTCTACTCATCTTACTTGCTATCATCCACGCTGCGGGCAACCTCTTCACCGCCATCCTCATCGACATCGTACTCGTCGTATCGTATTGTACTAGGACGGAGCATAAAGTCGGGCGCACCTCCATTACAAAATATAAGCGCGAGTCAGCAATAAGCCTCATTTAAAGCGCACTAACACAGATGCAGCGAAGTGAGTGAGTGATAATGATCTAATTTATGAGCCGCAAAAAGTCGGGCGCACCCCCCATCCGCCTCCCAAACATTAATACCGTGTCGGATTTCCTCCAGCATCAATGACTGCTTGCAACCGCGCAGGCATACTATCTATCAACCCGTCTAAAATTTCCTCG
>Ga0307508_10000694_pt1 | contig 40289 bp, 37 predicted proteins | sample 9_EM_MG_FD_203089 | JGI IMG/M metagenome (GOLD analysis project Ga0307508, IMG submission 203089) | Populus trichocarpa ectomycorrhiza microbial communities from riparian zone in the Pacific Northwest, United States - 9_EM | ecosystem: Host-associated > Plants > Roots > Unclassified | place... | reverse complement strand
CATCTCATAGGGAAGCTAATATTCAATCGTTCTTGTCGTCCCGTAGGGACGGTTGGTGATGTTTGACCACCAGACATCCCTAGGGACGATTAGGGAAGAGCTTCTGTATTGTTACCTATGAGCCGTCCCGGTGGAACGAAGACCTGGAGGTTATCAATCTTAAAACACCGGCAGGAACAGCTGGAAACAGGGGTTTTCTTACATGCATCGATACTTAAATAAGGGAAACCCGGAGCAAGTGCGCTCTCCCTTAATGCCTGCTGTCCGGGCTAATTGGCGGGCTAACTTCTGACCGTTTGCTTTTCCAATGCCCCTGATCTAAGGCTTATGCCGCTGCCAGAGCAAAAAAATAGAGGTCGTAATTACTATTCCGTTCGGCTTCAGGAATACATTTAGATAAATATCCTGTCTAACCTGGGTTGAAACAGGCAATGCTGCCCGGGGCCTATTCGCCTGTCCGAAAGCCAGCCCCCCAGCCAGCCTTAACCCTTTTACTTCCAGATCTGAGGTATGCAAATGAAAAAATGAGCCTTCAGTAGTTCTGCTCGAACCTTACCAGGACTGACAATCCAGTCCAGGAATAACATCTATCACTGTCAACTTATTTTAGGAACAGACAAGGGATTCGTCTGGTTCTCGTTCGATATAAACACGCATGAAACAGGGATAAAAGACGGATGAAAGACGGATCAAACACGGATAATATTCCTGTTTCAACCATGTTTAAACCGGATTTAATTTGAGTCTGTTCCGGATTTTTATCGAACCAGTACCGTTAATGAACCGATGAAACAGCAGCCATCGTTTATATCAGGCCCGGAGCTTCCTGCCTCACGCCCGGGGCTTCCCGGCGGCCTATAGCCGGAGAAGATATCCCCGGGCCCCCTTTCCGCAAAAACCGGATTAATCAGGTACTTTTGCAGTCTAAATTTTAATTCAGCAAGACAATGTTTCCCGAATATGATGTGATAGTAGCCGGCGCAGGGCATGCCGGTTGTGAGGCGGCGGCAGCGGCAGCCAACCTGGGCTCGAAGGTGCTGCTGGTGACCATGAACATGCAGACCATCGCTCAGATGAGCTGCAATCCCGCCATGGGCGGTATCGCCAAGGGACAGATAGTGCGCGAGATAGATGCGCTGGGCGGGTATTCGGGCATTGTATCCGATAGAAGCACCATCCAGTTCCGGATGCTCAACCAGTCCAAGGGCCCGGCTATGTGGAGCCCACGCAGCCAGAACGACCGGATGTTGTTCGCCGCCACCTGGCGCGAAATGCTGGAGCAAACACCCAATGTAGATTTTTACCAGGATATGGTGCGCAGCATCATCATAAAAGACGGCCGCGCCTGCGGCGTTATCACCGGCCTGGGACATGAAATACGATCCAAAGCGGTTGTCATCACCAGCGGAACTTTTTTAAACGGCATTATCCATATCGGCGAGAAGAATTTCGGCGGCGGCCGCGTAGGCGAAAAAGCAGCCACCGGCATCACCGAGCAGCTCGTAGCGCTGGGCTTCGAAAGCGATCGCCTGAAAACGGGTACACCTCCCCGTGTGGACGGCCGCAGCCTGGACTATTCCAAAATGGAAGAACAAAAAGGCGATACCGAAATAACCGGCTTCTCTTATCTCGATGTAAAAAGAATAAAACCCTCAGCACAGCGCAGCTGCTGGGTCACCTATACCAGTGCGCATACACATGATATGCTGCGCACAGGTTTTGACAGGAGCCCGATGTTTGCCGGCCGCATTGAAGGCATCGGCCCGCGCTACTGCCCCAGCATAGAAGACAAAATCAATCGATTTGCTGAAAGAGACCGCCACCAGATTTTTGTGGAGCCCGAAGGATGGAATACGGTAGAGATATATGTAAATGGGTTTAGCACCTCGCTGCCGGAAGATGTGCAGTACGAAGCAATTCGTACAATACCCGGTTTTGAAAACGTGCGCATGTTCCGCCCCGGCTATGCCATCGAATACGATTATTTTCCGCCCACGCAATTAAGGTATACGCTGGAAACAAAGCTTATCAGCTACCTGTTTTTTGCCGGGCAAATCAATGGTACTACGGGGTACGAAGAAGCGGCCTGCCAGGGACTGATGGCGGGTATCAATGCCCACCAGAAAGTAAAAGCACTGGCGCCGTTTACACTCAAACGCAGTGAAGCCTATATTGGCGTGCTCATAGATGATTTGATTAGCAAGGGTACCGAAGAACCTTACCGCATGTTTACTTCCCGCGCGGAATTCCGGACATTGCTCAGGCAGGACAATGCAGATTTCCGGCTTACGGAGCTGAGCTATCGCCTGGGGCTGGCATCGCAGGAGCGTATGGATAAGGTAGTGGCTAAGCGCACGGCTGTAAATAAAATCAAAGAAGTGCTGAAAGATTATTCCGTCGAGCCCACGGAGGCGGAAGCCTTTCTTGACAGTATCGGCTCGGCGCGGCTTACCCAAAAACAAAAAGCGCTGCAATTGCTGCTCCGCCCCAATCTTTCGCTGAAGGCGCTCACGGCCGCCCTGCCCTCGCTGGGCGCGGCGCTGGACGGTTACGACAGCGAATCGCTGGAACAGGCCGAGATACAGGTGAAGTACGATGTGTACATCGAAAAAGAAAGGGAGCTGGTGAACAAGATGTCTGCACTGGAAAATCTTATCATTCCCGATAGCTTCGACTATGATCGTGTAGCCGCCCTGTCCAACGAGGCGCTGCAGAAGTTTAAAAAAATAAAACCCGCCACGCTCGGCCAGGCCAGCCGCATCAGCGGTGTTAACCCCAGCGATGTGCAGATATTGATGGTATATATGGGAAGATAGGTATGCCATAGCTTTTAGCTGCCTGCCAAAATTTATCATCCGTTGGCAGCTATGGCATACCTTTGGCCCCAACCATTTCAAACCGCATTGAATCCATTCCTGCAACAGTTTATTGAAGAATTTAAACATACCACCTGGCTTGAATTCATTGGTGTTGTTACGGGTATTGCCAGTGTGGTGTTTTCCCGAAAGGAAAATATATTAGTGTACCCGGTGGGCATGATCAGCACCACTATTTATATCTACCTCTACTTACATCATGGCCTGTATGCCGATGCTTCCGTAAATTTTTATTATACCGTAATGAGCGTGACCGGCTGGATTATGTGGGCGCGTAAAAAAGACGGCCAGCAGGCATTGGCGCTCACCAAATCATCGCCGAAGGAATGGCGGCAGGCCCTGTTGTTTTTTGCCGTGGCATGGTTGGTGCTGTACCTGGTATTGACCAGGTTCACCAATAGTACCGTTCCGGTAGCCGATTCTTTTACTTCGGGCGCAGCGTTTACAGGTATGTGGCTGATGAATAAAAAAAAGCTGGAAAACTGGATCTGGTGGATCGTTACCGATTTGGCGTCGGTACCCCTGAATTTCTCCAAACACCTTGCTTTTACCGCCTTTCAATATACCGTATTCCTTGTACTGGCTACGATGGGATATATTACCTGGAAGAAGAAAATAGAAAATGCAAACCGTTAAGAACATCGTTATCATAGGCCCGGAGTCGACGGGCAAGAGTACCCTCTCCGAATCACTGGCAAAGCACTTCAATACGGCCTGGTGCCCCGAGTATGCCCGTGCGTATTTAATGAAACATGGGATGGGCTACCGGTATGAAGACCTGCTTACGATTGCCAAAGGACAAATAGCGGGCGAAAAAGCCATGGCCGCGCAGGCAAAAAACGGCCTGCTGTTTATAGACACGGATATGTATGTGATGAAAGTCTGGAGCGAGTTTGTATTTGGCAAATGCGACGAATGGATACTCGACCAGATAGCCGCCAGCAAATATGATCTCTACCTGCTCTGCGATACAGACCTCCCCTGGGTAAAAGATGATCTCCGCGAATACCCCGATCTGAAAAAGCGCAAACACCTGTATTATATTTATAAGGATATCATGATAAACCAATCGACCCCCTGGGTAGAAATCAGCGGCGGTTACGACGAACGCCTGCAAAAAGCGATAGCGGCAGTGGAGAAATTTATTCTATAGCTGTTTTTTCACAAAGAGGATTACTTTTTCGTTTTAAACGCTGTTTCGGTTTCCAGCACTATCTTCTGTACATCCTCGTCGGCCGCAAGCACCGGCATCTGGCGCAGTATCCACGGGTAGCGGATGGCCACCCATTTTGAGGTGGGCACAACGGAAAACTTTTTGGGATTGGGGAGGCAGGCGGCTATCATAGCGGCCTCGGTGCGGGAGAGATTTTTGGCCGGTTTCTTAAAGTTCTTCTGCGCGGCGGCTTCTATGCCAAATACGCCATCGCCCATTTCGGCCACATTGAGGTATACCTCGAGTATGCGCCTTTTGCCCCAGATATGCTCAATCATAAAAGTGAAGTATACTTCCAGTCCCTTGCGTATCCATCCCCGGCCCTGCCATAAGAAAACATTCTTGGCTACCTGCTGGCTGATGGTGGAAGCGCCACGTACGCGATTGGGTTTTTTCTTATTGTAGGCCATGGCTTTTTCGATGCTCTTCCAGTCGAAGCCATCGTGGTCGGGAAAGAGCTGGTCTTCGGAAGCTATTACGGCCAGCTTGGCTTGTACCGACATGTTTTTGCCGCTTACATAATCTCTTTTAAGACCGTGGCCGGTAAACAGGCTGCCCAGCTGGGTGAGGGTGACGGGTGGATTCACCCATTTCAGTATAATAATATATACAAACTGTGAAATAAAAAGAATAAGCACGACCCGCTTTGTAATGCGCCAGCATTTGGACCAGAAGCCATCGGCGGATTTTGCCATGAAAGAAGATAATGGTGAATGCGGGGTGAAGATACAGCCAAACTAAAAACCGCGCAATTGTTTCTTTACCCCGGTCATGCGGATATATTCTATCTCGTATCTCCAGCGCTTGTTTTTATAGTGCTGGATGCGGTTGAGGATAAAACCGCCGCCGGCAACGCCGAGGGCGATGCCCAGGGTGGTCATATTCTTACTGTCGGTAATAGATTCGTGCAGATAGCGGCCGTTGACCACATTCAGCACGGCGTAGCCAACACCCCCAATCATAAAAATGGTCCCATTGGTGATAAAACCAAACCCGGAGCCTTTTTCGTCGAACTCTATGCGCTTGATTTCTTTGTAGTGTACCCCAACGTTATAGCTACCGGCTGTATCGAGCACCAGAGTGCCCCAGATGGTGGGTACCTGGCGAATATCATATTGCTTTACAAAAATACTGTCGTGCCGGATATCCGTTATCCACCCGTTTACCCAGGTATAGCTTTCCGTTTGTAATGCAATGGGCAGGCCGGGAAAATAGGATTTGACGGTACGGTTGTGTTTTTTTACCACGATGAAATCGGTGGCCTGTGAAAAGGCCCCGGAGCAAAAGAAAAAAGATAGCAGGATAAACAGAAAAGGTTTCATGCGTACAACGAAGTTACCGGAACCGGGGAGGCTTTAACAGGGAATTTTGTTAATAATTTTAAAAGAACGCGGGAGGAGAGTTGAAAAATGTATGTGCCGGAGGCACATGCCTATAGATGATGCTCTCCCTTTAAGAAAAGCGCGCTGTACATGAGCGCAAAGCTGAAGCAGATAAGAATAGACCCCGATATCTTATTAATAATAGTGATATTATGTACGGTAAGCCGCTCGCGTAGCTTGCCGGCCAGCATTACTTTAAGTATATCGGCCAGCATATTGAGCAGGATGCAAATGGAAAAAATGATGATGCGCTGCTGCAGGGTGTGCGTGGCGGCAAAGGCGGTGGCATTGATAAGCCAGAACAGGATAACGCTGGGATTGAGGGTGTTTATCAGGAAACCGGAAGTGGCGGTTTTTACATAGTCGCTTTTGCTGAACCTGATAAGGGTGTTTTTGGGATCGTTGCCCATCGTTATCTTCTTAAAAAACAAATAATAGATTCCCATTGCCAGCAGGAAGAAACCGCCTACCACGCCAATGGTTTTTTTGTATTCCATCAGCGTGCTGACCAGCGCCGTAAACACATTGCTTAACACGACCAGGAAGATATCGCTGAACCAAACACCGGCCACAAAGGCAAAGCCGCCGCGGTGGCCATTGGTAAGGCTTTGCTTGATGATGGTGAAAATAACGGGTCCCACCGATAACACCAGTACAAAACCAAGGGCAAATCCTTTGAGCAATGCTTCCATCATACGGCAATGAAAGTAAGAAGATTATTTGAAACGGTGAGACAGCGGCCGGCCTTATACCGTACCGTTGGCCAGGAATTTCTGCCAGTCTTCCAGCAGCTTTCCTTTTAGTACCCGGGGAAATTTATGTTGACCGCCTACTTTTCCTTTTTGCTCCATAAATTCCATAAACCGGCTTTCCTTAAGAATGGTCACCGTTATATCGCGAAGCGCGTTTTGCCTTTCTACGGCATAATCGTCGTTCAGCTGTTTGAGGTGATCATCTATTTTAACGCGGATGATATCGGGGTCGGCCGCATCGTCGCAGGCAATATACCAGTTGTGCGCAAAAAAAGAGCCGTGAGGCACACCGGCAACGGCAAACTCGGGAATGGAAATATCCAGCTCCCTGCTGGTAAGCTGGAGGGCATTGGTCATATTCTCCACGCTCAGGTGTTCGCCCACCAGGCTAAGGAAATGTTTGGTACGGCCGGTAATAACAATTTCGCAACGCTCCTTGTCAACAAAGCGAATGGTATCGCCTATCATATAACGCCAGGCCCCGGCGCAGGTGCTCATGAGCAGCGCGTATTCTGTTCCCTCTTCTACTTCGTGTATCATGAGCGCTTCGGGGTTCTCCACCATATTACCGTCGGTATCGAAGTTGTCATCGTTGAACGGCACAAATTCAAGAAACAGGTGATCGTTGGTCACCAGCTTCATGCCTTTGGCATACTGCCGGTCCTGGTAGGCGATGAACCCTTCGGAAGCAAGATAGGTTTCGATATAGGCGAGCGGTTTGCCGAGCAGCTTTTCGAATCCCTTTTTATAAGGTTCGAAGGCAACGCCGCCCCAGATAAAGAAAGCGAGGTTGGGCCAGAGATCGTGTATGTTATTAAGGTTATAGCGCTCAATGATTTTTTCCATACACAGCTGTATCCAGGCGGGTACGCCGGTTACATAGCCGATATCCCAGTTGGGCGCCTGCTCTACAATTTCGTCGAGCTTGCGGGTCCAGTCTTTTTCCTTGGCAATCTTTTTACCGGGCTTATAAAAGGGGGTGAACCAGAAAGGTACTTTTTTGGCGGTGATACCGCTCAGGTCGCCGGCAAAATAGCCATGTCCTTTTTGCAAATCGGTACTGCCGCCCAGCATGAGGCCGCCCTTGCCGATGGCTTTTACGGGAATGTTCTCGTAGGTGCGCAGGCTGATCAGCTGCTTGATCATCACGATGCGGTTGCCGCGCAGCAGGTCGTTGGTAATGGGAAGGTATTTGCTGGCCGCCTCGGAGGTGCCCGAGCTGAGGGCGTAATATTTTATTTTTCCTGGCCAGCATACATCGGGTACGCCTTCGAGGGTTTTATGCCACCATTCGTCATATATCTTATTATAGCTGGTGGCGGGAACGAGCTCCTGGAATTTACGGCCGAGATGTTTGCTGAAAAGGATGTCGTCAAAACGGTATTGCTGGCCAAATTCGGTAAACCGGGCTTTCTTTAATAGCTTCTTCAACACCTTTAATTGCTGGCGTCGGGGCGAGTTTGTAGGCAATCGCAGTGCTTTTGCTACCGTCTTCGGTAAATGGAGATCGATCAAAGCCATTAGCAATAGCCGTGTTTAGTGAAAGCCAAAATTAAAGGATTGCCCCCATATCTCCCAACGCCTCTCCTCCGGTATTTTTGGTGTGGCTTCCCACGATGCTGCGGCTGCCGGCCGCATGAAACCGGCAAAAGACGCGGGGTGGCAGCTCCTGCAACCGGCGGATGATGTCTTTATAGGTAGCCGTACCGGTGCAGTAGATGATCTCGTCTACGGGTTGTTTTCCAATTAATGACAGCAGCGGCTCACCGGCATCGGCGATATATATAGACGACACCGGGTAATTGTTTTTTTCGAGTATCGATTGCACTTCCCCGGCGGCGGCCGGCTCACCTGCTATTACCACAGCAATGGTGCGCCGGGTTGTTGCTGCCCGGCCGGGCCGTACCAGCTTTGCGGCAAACGAGAGCGCCGCCCGGGCGCGGATGGCGGCCTGTAGTAAAAAGGTATACCAGCCGGCCTGCCGGCCGTAATGCTTTTCCACGAAAAGGACCATGGCCTTATAAAACAGGGCAACATACCTGGCGTCTTTGCGGGTGCTTTCTCCCTTAAAATGGATAATAGTGCTATCGGCCAGGTACCAGTTTTTATACCCTTGCAGGCGGATGCGGTAACTGAGATCCACATCCTCGCCATACATAAAAAATCGTTCGTCGAAACCGCCGGTCGCTTCCAGTATCTTCTTCTGCACCATCATATAGGCGCCGGCCAGCACCTCTATTTCCTGGCTTTGCAGGGGCGACAGGTGCCCCAGGTAATACCGGGCAAATACCGGCGAGGCGGGAAACAAATGAATGAGCCCCGACAGCTTGAAAAAAGAGGTTTTCGGGTTGGGAAAGCCGCGCTTTGATTCGGGCAGGTATTGCCCGCTGCCATCTACCATGCGGATGCCGAGTGCGCCGATGCGGCTATCGGCATTCATGGCCGACAGTGATTGCCGCAGGCTGTCTTCGGGCAGGATGGTATCGGGGTTCAGGAAAAGAACATAATCGCCTTTGGCCATCCGCCAGCCGAGGTTATTGGCCTTTGAAAAGCCGAGGTTTTCGGGCTGGGCGATAAACCGTATACCGGGAAACAGCGGCGGCAGGTAGTCCATGCTGCCATCGGCAGAGTGATTGTCTATTACAATGATTTCGCCGGGGATGCCCTCCATGGCCTTTTGCACCGAGTGCAGGCATTGCTCGAGGAAATAGCGGACATTATAATTGACGATGATGACGGATAATGATGGCATGGCGCTTTGCAGGTACACGAAGATGCGATTTTGGGGCGATATTTAAAATACAACAGTGATTAAGTAAGAGGGCGAGCCACTTCTGCCCTGCACAGGCCCGGCTAAAAGTGACCCGCCCGGACCCAGGTAAAAGTGACCCTTTCTTTCTGTTTACCGCTTATCTTTGCGGCTTATGTTGAAATCCACGCTTATAAAAGCAACAGAAGCTGCGGCGACGGTACTCCGCCACTATTTTAACGGAGAGTTTAAAGTATCTAACAAAGAAGGTGTCAATAACCTGGTGACAGAAGCCGACCATGCTTCGGAGAAAGTCATTATCGACATTATCCGGGAAGATTTTCCCGACCATTTCATCCTGAGCGAGGAAGTGGGCGAGCTGAAAATGGACAGTGAATACAAATGGATCATCGACCCGATAGACGGAACGGTGAATTTTGCCAATGGCATTCCCATTTGCTGTGTGAGCATCGGCGTCGAGAAAGCCGGCGAAATGATACTGGGCACGGTGTACAACCCGTTTATCAACGAGTTTTATTTTGCCCAGCGCGGCTTTGGCGCTTCGCTCAACGATAAAAAGATACAGGTGAGCGATGAAAGCGATTTGGAAAAAGCCTGCCTGGTGACCGGTTTTCCCTATACGTATGTTAATAATCCTAATGGCCCGCTGGAGGTATTTGCCAAGCTTATCCGCAAGGGTATCCCGGTACGCCGCCTCGGCTCCGCAGCTATGGACCTGTGCTGGGTGGCCGCCGGCCGCTTTGATGGCTTTTACGAGCACAAGCTGCAGGCATGGGACAGCGCCGCGGGGTTTCTGTTAGTGGAAGAGGCAGGCGGAAAGATTACGGATTTTAAAGGCGATTATTATTCGCCCTACCAGCCGCATATCATCGCTACCAATGGAAAAATACATGAGGATCTGCGGGCGGTTGTTAATAATGAGAAACAATTATGAGCGAAGAAAGAACTGAAATAGACAACCTGGGCGAGTTTGGCCTGATAGACCACCTTACCCGTAATATAGAGCTGCACAATGCCTCCTCCATCCTGGGCGTGGGCGATGACGCGGCCATTATAGATACGTTTGGCAAAAACATGGTGGTGAGCACCGATATGCTGGTGGAAGGCGTTCATTTCGATTTGATGTATACGCCGCTGAAGCACCTGGGCTATAAAAGCGTGGTGGCGAACCTGAGCGATATCTACGCCATGAATGCCATCCCTACGCAGATAACCCTGAGCATTGCTTTCAGCAACCGCTTCAGCCTGGAAGCGCTGGAAGAATTTTATGAGGGGGTGTATGCCGCCTGCGATAAGTATGATGTGGATTTAATAGGGGGCGATACCACCACATCTAAAAAAGGATTTATCATTTCGGTGACTGCCATCGGCGAGGTAGCGGACGGCAAATATGTAAAGCGTAGCACGGCCCGCAAGGGTGACCTGCTGTGTGTGAGCGGCGATTTGGGCGCAGCCTTCCTGGGTCTGACCCTGCTGGAAAGGGAAAAGAAGATTTACCTTGAAAGCCCGCAGGTGCAGCCGGACCTGGAAGGCGAGAAATACGTGGTAGGCCGCCTGCTGAAGCCGGAAGCGCGGAAGGATATCATCGAATTTTTTGCCGCCAATGACCTGCTCCCCACGGCCATGATGGACATCAGCGACGGGCTCAGCTCTGAAATACTGCATATCTGCCGCCAGAGCAACCTGGGCTGCGTGCTGTATGAAGAAAAAATACCCATGCACGACGATACCCGCAATGCGGCGTTTAAATTCGACCTCGACCCTACGGCCTGCGCACTGAGCGGCGGAGAGGATTATGAATTACTGTTCACCATTCCCCAGTCGGAACACGATAAGCTGGTGCTGAATGAACAGGTAAGCGTTATCGGTTATATGACGGAGCCCGAAAAAGGCCGTAAAATACTAACCAAAGGCGGAAATACGTTTGATATTACGGCACAGGGCTGGAATGCTTTTGCCTGAAACGGCGGGCAAACGCCATGATATAGGGACCAGGATTATGCGGACACCACAACAGAAAAACCATCATTATCTTATTGGCTACTACGGGATATTAATCGCCGCCCTGCTCTGTATGACGGGTTGCGGCAGCACCCGTAAGGCCTTTAACCCCAATAAACAATACCCCAGGCAAAAACTGCAGGAAGACTACCGCCTTTTTCGCGCCATTCTCGAAGAGTCGCACCCCTCGCTGTATTGGTATACCACGAAAGATTCACTCGACTACTATTTCGACCGCGGCTACAGCCTTATCGGCGATTCGATGACCGAGCCGCAGTTCCGCACCCTGCTGAGCTATGTAATTGCCCGGGTTGATTGCGGGCATACCTCTGTTAAATATTCAAAGCCTTACGCGAACTATATGGATACGGCCCGCCTGGGCCAGTTCCCGCTGGGACTAAAATTCTGGGATGATACCGTAGCTGTTTATTCCAATCTCAACCGCCGCGACAGCCTGCTTACCCGTGGCACCATAGTAACCGCCATTGAGGGCATGCCTGCGGTGGAGGTGCGCGACAGCCTGTTCAGGTACATGGTAACAGACGGGTACAGCATCAACCACAAATACCAGTCGCTAAGCAATCTCGGCAATTTCGGGTTGCTCTACCAATCGGTATTCGGCCCCAGAGATAAATTTAATATCGACTATGTAGATAAGCAGGGCCTGGCAAAGTCGGCCACGGTGCGCCTGTATGAAGTAAGAAAAGACACGCTGTTCCGCCGCTTTGTGGCCACCCAGGAGAAGATAGGTAAAAAGCGGCTGAAGCGCAACCGCCTGTTTAACACCCGCAGCCTGCAGGTGGATACAACGGGTAATACGGCCTATATGACCGTAAATACCTTTACCAACGGCAACCACCTGAAATCGTTTTTCCGCCGGTCGTTCCGCTACCTCGACAGGGCGCAGATAAAAAACCTGATCATCGATGTGCGTACCAACGGGGGCGGCAACGTGGGACTTTCTACCCGGCTGACCCAGTACATTACCGACCACCGGTTCAAAATAGCCGATTCATTGTATGCGGTGCGGAAGATGAGCAAATACGAGCGGCATATAGAAAACTCCTTTGCCGAGTTTTTCTTTATGAACCTGATGACGCGTAAGCGCAGCGACGGTAAATATCATTTCGGGTATTTTGAGCGGCATTATTTCAAGCCCCGATCCAGTAATCGTTATACCGGCAATGTATATATCCTTACCGGCGGCAATTCTTTCTCTGCCACTACGCTGCTGGTAAATGCGGTAAAGGGACAACCCAATGTAAAGATCGTGGGCGAAGAAACTGGCGGCGGCGCTTATGGCAATACGGCCTGGTTTATTCCCGATGTAACGCTGCCTAATACCGGCGTTCGCTTTCGCCTGCCGAAATTTCATATGGTGATGAACAGGAATTATCCCAAAAACGGCCGCGGTATTGTGCCCGACATAGAAGTGAAACCATCCGTAGAAGCTATCCGCAGAGGCGTGGATATAAAGGCGGAAAAGGTAAAGGGGCTGATACAGGCGGGGAAAGAGTAACGGTCATCCCATGATTGTTTCCACCATTTCCAGTTTCGTATCAAACACTGCCAGTTCGGCTTTATATCCTTTTTCTATTTTCCCCCGTTCGTGCGATATGCCTGCCAGTTGTGCCGGGTACAGCGATGCCATGCGCAGCGCTTCATCGAGCTCTATATGTACTTTCTCCACACAGTTTTTAACGGCTTTCATCATGGTGAGGGCGGAGCCCGACAGGGTACCGTTGGGCAGTGTATAGCGGTCGCCGGCAAACACATGCGGATAGCCGCCGCCGGCAGTAGGCGTTACGGCATCGGTGATCAGGAATAAACGGTCTTTCATGATTTGCTTGCTGATGCGCACCACGGCAAAGTCGACATGAATGCCATCGGCTACAATGCTGCTTACAACAGACGGGTGATCGTATATGGCGCCTATCATGCCGGGCGCGCGGTGCTGCAGGGGCGACATGGCGTTGAACAAATGCGTGGCGGCGGGGATGCCGGCATTAAAGGCCTCCATGGCTTCGGCATACGTGGCATTGCTGTGGCCGGCGGATAAGAGCACGTCATTGTCCTGCAATAACTGTATGATAGCAGGGTCGCATTGTTCGGGTGCGAGCGTCATCATTTTTAAAATGCCGTCGCCAAAGGCAAGTAATGGTATAAGCTCGTCTGCCGTGGGCCGCTTGATATACTGCTCCAGGTGCGCACCTTTTTTAAGCGGGTTGATATAGGGGCCTTCCAGGTGAACGCCCAGCAGGCCTTTGCCTCCCTGTTCCCGATATGCCCTGGCCACTTCCAGGCCTTTGACAAAGACTTCGATTGAATTGGTGGCCAGTGTAATTAAAAACTGCGTGCAGCCGCCCGACAGGCAGTACTCGTACGTAGCCTGCAGGGAAGCAAGGGATATATCGTGCGAAAAAAGATGCCCGTTGCCACCATACAATTGGAGGTCGATAAAAGCAGGGGCGATATAGTTTCCTGCGAGATCTGTTTTGACAGCCTGCGAGGGAATATCCGCTTCGGCTACGATACCGATGATGTGTCCTTCATCGGCCAGTACGGCGCGATGGTTGAGCAGCTGTGTGCCGTTGAAGATGATACCGTTGTAATAAGCCTGCATATTATTTTTCATAAAGTTCAAATGGGAGTCCATCGGGATCGGTGAAAAAAGTAAATTTCTTTTGCGTGATGTCGTCGGTACGTACCGGCTCTGTGTGCACTCCTTTGCTGTTAAGCGCTGCTACGGCCCGGTCGATATCATCTACTTCGAATGCCAGGTGCCGCAACCCGCATGCTTCGGGGTAAGAGGGGCGGGGAGGAGGATCGATAAAAGAGAACAGCTCCACCTGGTATTTGTCGCCCACTTTCAAATCAAGCTTATACGATTGACGGGCTTCGCGAAAAGTCTCCTGCACAATTTCCATGCCCAGTACTTCGGTATAAAACTGTTTGGACACAGCGTAATTGCTACAGATGATGGCTATGTGGTGAAGGCTGTTGAGTTGTAGCCGGCTCATATATTACGGAAGTATAGTAAAAAAATCGGCGTCTTTCCAGAAGGGCAGTTTTGTGCGTACTTCTTCCAGCTGGTCCTTTTGCAGGGTGATGGTAAAAGTATCTTCTTCATGTGCCCGGGTATACAATACCGTACCCATCGGGTCCACAATCATCGTATCGCCGCTATGGTAGTTGTCTTTACCGTCTTTCCCTACGCGGTTGACGCCGGCCACAAAACACTGGTTTTCGATGGCCCTTGCCTGTAAGAGTGTTTTCCAGGCATGGTTACGGCGCTCGGGCCAGTTGGCCACGCAGATGATCAAATCGTATTCCGGCAGTGGGGTGCCGTCGCCGGAAGCACTATGCACCTGCTGGCGCATCCACACGGGAAAGCGCAGGTCATAGCATACGAGCAGATTTATCTTCCATCCCTTTACCGAAGCAATCAGCCTGCGCGAGCCGGCGGTAAAATACGCGTCCTCGCCGGCATAGGCAAAGCGATGGCGCTTGTCGTATGTGCCGTAAGCTCCGTTGGGCAGCATCCATATAAGACGGTTATAGTAATTGCCGCCTTCTTCGATAATGAGGCTGCCGGTGAGCACGATTTTCTTTTCGGCGGAGAGGCGTTTCATCCAGGCCACCGATGGACCGTCCATTGTTTCCGCCAGCCGGGCGGGGTCCATGCTGAACCCGGTGCTGAACATTTCGGGCAGCACCACTATCTCGGGTTTTTCCGTTATGGCATGGATCTTTTTTTCGAGCATGGCCAGGTTGGCGGGCGCGTCTTCCCAGTGCAGGCTGGTTTGAATGGTGGTAACGGTGAGTGTGGACATAATCTGGTATCTTCTGTTCAAAGTTACCGGATTAAAGCGAAGATGCACGTTGCTGTTACAGCCCGCATTTGCCATCCGCCCAATACGGCGTCGTGCGAATCTGCCGGTTTTTTACACCATGTTCCAGCAGGTATTGACGGAAGCGCTGAATGGAAGCGACCCTGCCCGCAAGATAAAAAACGGCTTTCTGCCAGGTGTGCCAGCAGTAAGGGTTCATGTCTTCCATCCAGTGAATGGCATGCGAGGCAGGTTGCCCTGGCTGGGGCGGAACGCTTTCTATCATCAGGCGGAGCTGCGTTAATACGCTTTCGTTGTGCGGGTGCAGCTCGAGCACGCCAAAGTATTCATGATCGTTGCTGAGCGCTGTTTTTTTAAACCAGTCAAAAAGACCGACCGTGGTTTCGTCGCCAAAAAAGAAATGGTGCGTAGCGGTATCATCATACCGCAGCTTTCCTTTTTCGGCGCTGAATTTTACGGTATCGCCTGTTTGCAGGCCGGCGGCCCAGCGGCAGCCGGGACCTTTATCATTGAGATAAAAAATAACGCTGCACACGCCTTGTTGCTGATCAAAGGCGGAAAGGGTATAATGACGGAAATTGTTATGGTCTACCCGGAACTGCAGTTCCTGGCCGGGATGAAAATCTGCTTTGCTGAAATTGCCGGCAAATTGTATTTGCAGCATATCGGCGGAAAGGGGTTGTATGCAGATTACCTGCGCGGAGTACAACCAGGGATTGGCCACGGCAACCACAGTATCGGCTATCCATTTAGGTAATTGTGCCATGTGAGCGGGTTGTTGTATATTAGTAAAACAATATTGTAAAAGTAGCAAGCCGTCTTCCGGCTTTTTTACACCTGCGGGATAAAACTTTACACTAAACGGATTATATGAGCGTGGAATTTTATGATGAGCTGGGGCATAAATTCGTGCTGAACAATTTTATTGACCTGAACGTCATCAACCAGCCGGTGGTAACCGAGCGAAGGGAAAAATTTAGTTTTTTCTTTGGCGATACGGAGCTGGTGCAGCTGGCTTTTTCGGGTATTTATATTGTGTACGGCGATATGGCTATGCGGGAGAGAAAAACGCTGCACTTTGATCTGCTGCACCAGAAACAGCTGGTAGAAATGCATTTTGCCTTATCGGGCAGCGGGATTGTGCTCAACAAACTGAATGGCAACCGCTATTTGTTTACGGCCAACCAAATGAATATGCATTACACGCCGGCCTTCTCGGGCAAGGGCGATTTTGAGGGTAAGGAACACTACCGGTTTTTTGAAGTGCATTTTACCACCGATTTTTTCTTTCAGCTTGCCAAAGACAGCAGCCCGTTGCTGATGGATTTTGCAGAGAAGGTAATGGTAGGCCAGCGCGAAGTGAGCCGGCAGCACCTGCCCATATCGATGAGCATGCACCAATGCATACATGAGATCATGAACTGCAAGGTAACCGGCGGCCTCAAGCTGCTGTTTCTTCAGTCAAAATGTATTGAGCTGCTGGCATTGCAGGCGCAGGCGTATGAAGAGGCGGCCGGTAAAACGCCGGGGCATACGGCCTGTAAATCGGACCATGACAGGGACTGCATTTATCATGCGCGCGAATATTTACTGGAGCATGCACAAAACCCGCCTTCTCTTACAGAGCTGGCGAAAATATCGGGTATCAACGAGTTTAAGCTGAAGCAGGGATTTAAGGAAGTATTCGATAACACGGTTTTTGGCTATCTCAGCGATTACAGGCTTGGCCAGGCCCGGGACCTGCTGCTGGAAAAGAAAGCCATCAAGGACGTGGCCGATGAGCTGGGATATTCGTCGGTGCAGCATTTCAGCACGGCTTTCAGGAAGAAATACGGGGTGACGCCGGGGAAGTTGAGATAAGCTGTTCGACACGTTATTTCCCCAGCCTGCTATCCAACGCAGTATGCTACACTAAGCCCCGATGGGGCTCTAATTCTTCACCGCAAATCCCAGCGACTTCTTTGTTTTTACATTGGTCCAGCTGCCGGAAAGCGCAGTGCCATTTACGGTAGCTTCGAAAACAGCGGTGTCATTATAATCTTTGTCATGCTCTTTCAGCTCCAATCTTCCCTTTTCAAATTTGCCGGATAATTCAATGGCCGACTGGTAATTGTTGTAATAATAAAAACCACGTACAGCATGATCGCCATAGAAATGCAATTGCATGACGATATCATATTTATTATCGATTTTGCCGCGTAGTGGTTTTTCCAACGAGGGAAAGCTGTCTTTGCTGATATCCTGTTTGGCCGGACTAAGCAGCTTCTGCCCGAAGGCGCTGAGACGGGAGCGGAGCTGGTCAAAGGAATAAGTAATATCCAGGGGCGCCTCCAAGTTGGCTATGACATGCGGCAGGCAGGATGTTTTGTGAAAAACAATACCGGTAGCGGTCACATAAAATGTTTCGAGATTTGCTTCTTTGTTGCAGGTGGTAAAGTTCTCTTTAATACTTTCGAGATTATCTGCTGTTTCGGGATCGGCTTTTAGCTGTTTAAGGTGGGCGGCAATCAGGTCGCTTCGTTTTCTTATTACTTCCCCGGCCAGCTCCTTCATGCCCTGCGGGGTAAATATATCGGCCGGGAAAATGATTTCGCCGCGCTGGCTGTTGAACACGAAATGCTCCTGGTAGTTTTCCGGATGGGCGCCCATCGCTTCGTATTCCAGGCCAATGGAAAGAAGCTGGCTGTTGTTGGCATGAATGGTATAGGTCATGGCGTCGATGCCGGTCTGCTTTTCCGTCCATTTTACCCTGTCGAATACCTGTACCCCCGGCGCTTTGAGGGTGGTTCGTTCCAATAGGTTGATTTGCATGTAATCGTTTATTTTCCGGGTGGCCGCCGCGCCGGGCAGCTTTACCACCGGGAAGTTGAGGTCATGGTCTTTTTGGGCGCCGCCGCTGATATTGCTGATGGTAGCCTGCTGGGCATGGAGAGCCAGGGAGGCAGACAGTAAAAGGGCTAAGGAAAGGGTTTTTATCATATAATGGTTTTTGGAAGGAGGGTTAGGCATCGGCGGCGGCCTTTATTTTTTCGATGGCCTGCCTTATCAACGCGCTTTCATAGCCTTTCTGCAACAGGTAATCCTGGGTTTTGCGCATTTTGATAAACAGGTTGGGTTCGGATGCAAGGGTCCGCCATTTATCGGCGGCCAGTTTGTCCAGCGTTTTCTCATAATCGTCCTCTTCTATCTCTTTCAGGGCCTTGCGGATGCAGTATTCGCTTACCCGCTTTTGCTTCAGCTCATAGGTTATTTTAACCCGGCCCCAGCGCTTGAGGCGGAAATGGCCCCCGGCAAACTGGCGGGCAAAGCGCTCCTCGTTGAGGTAGTCGTCCTCTATCAGCAGGGCCAGGGTTTCATCTACCTCCTGCCGGCGCAGGCCAAAGGAATACAGCTTTTCCTTCACTTCGGCATGGCTGCGCTCCTGGTAGCCGCAATAGTGCCGGGCTTTTTGCAGGGCCTGCTCCTTTGTAAGCTGCTTTTTGAACGCCATCCGCCAAATATACGGGGTATAACAACCGGGCTACGGGTTTAGTCACAAGTAATTAACAAAGGGCTGTTGATAAACGTTTTCCACTAAACAAATTGCGGTTGCTATTGCTTAAAAATCAGTAGTTTCGTCGCACTCAATTTTAATAAGCATTGCTATGAAGTTTATCGTTTCGTCTTCGGCCTTATTGAAACACCTGCAGCAGATAAACGGGGTGATCAATGCCAATACCGTATTGCCCATCCTGGAAGATTTTTTGTTTGAAGTAGAAAAAAACAAGCTCACGGTGGTGGCTACCGACCTGGAAACAGTGATGCGGATTCAGCTGGACATAGAAGCCAAGGATACCGGCAAGGTTTGTATCCCCGCTAAAATCCTGATGGATTCGCTGAAGAATATTCCCGACCAGCCGCTTACATTTAATATCGACAAGAATTTTGCCGTGGAAATTACCAGCGACAATGGTAAGTACAAGGTAATGGGTGAAAACCCGGACAATTTCCCCAAGGAGCCTGCCGCCGATGATACCGCTTCGTTTACCATGAGCTCCCTGGCCCTGGTAACGGCTATCAATAAAACACTGTTTGCGGTGAGCAACGATGATCTTCGCCCCGCCATGACCGGTGTATTTATAGAGCTGGATAAAAAACACATACAATTCGTGGCCACCGATGCACACCGCCTCGTACGCTATAAGAGAACCGATGTAAGCTGTCCCAAATCGGATTCGTTTATCGTTCCCAAAAAGCCGCTCAACCTGCTCAAGAGCGTATTGCCGGCCAATGCGGATGAGATTACAGTCAACTACAACAGCAATCACCTGTTTGTAAAACATGGCAACGCACAAATGAGCTGCCGCCTGATAGACGCCCGTTTCCCCGATTATAAAGTGGTCATACCGGGCGATAATCCCTATAAGCTTATTGTGAACAAGGCCGATTTCCAGGGAGCGCTGCGCCGTGTAAGCGTATTCAGTAATAAAAGCACCAACCAGGTGGTATTGAATATTCATGGCAGCGAGCTGCAGCTGGCGGCGCAGGACGTAGACTTCAGCTTTGAAGGCACCGAGCGCATGAAATGCCAGTACGACGGGGAAGACCTGGCCATTGCCTTCAATGCCCGGTTCCTGATTGAAATGCTCGGCGGAGCCGACAGCGGCGAAGTGCGGGTAGAGCTGTCTACGCCCACCAAGGCAGGCATTATCAAGCCGATGGAAATTGAAGACGGCGAAGAGCTGCTGATGCTGGTGATGCCGCTGATGCTGAATAACTAGCGCTTACTACCTCTCTTCTATAGTGACCCCGCCGCAGGCGGGGTTTTTTTGTGCCCCGCTCAACCTTTTCCGGGACGGGACACCGGGGAATGCAGTAATTTACAGTATATGAATTACGTCCTTATTCGCGCCTACGACAATTATGTATATGCCAATATACAATGTTCGCTGCTGCAGGAGAATGGCATCAGGTGCCACTTAAAAGACGAGAACACGGTTACCATCGACCCGCTGCTTAGTCCCGCGATAGGCGGCATCAAGCTGATGGTGGCCGACCTGCAGGCGGAAAGGGCGGAAGAGATACTCGACGAAACGGAGCGCGAATGGCTCAAAACGATTTCCTGTTCCGCCTGCGGGCAAAAAGCCCTGCGCAAAGAAGTGCGTGTGAAAGAATTTCCGGGTCTTTGGGGCAAGCTCAAATCAATGCTGGCCAACGGGGAAGAACGGGAGATAAAGAAGCTATACGTATGCGGGAGCTGCGGGAGCGAGATTACAGAGCTGGAGTGATAACTCCGTGGGTGCCGGGGCGCGGCCCCATTGCATTCTGTGGCCAAATTCGTAACTTACCATAACGCTTGTCGCCTTATGGATACCTTCGTTCAATATTGGGAGCATATCCCCTCTGCGCACCGCCTGTTATACCTTATGGGCGGCATGATATTGTTCTGGATAGCTGAAGGCTATTATCCCCTGTTCCGCTTTTCTTACCGCCGCTACCGCCATGCGGGCATTAACCTGGTATTCCTGTTTACCACCGTGGTGCTCAACCTCATTTTCGGGCTGGCTACGCTGGGCGTTTGCCATTTTGTGACTACCCGCCACATCGGATTGATTAACTGGATACCGCTGCCGTCCTGGGCGGTGGTAGTGATGGGACTGCTGCTGGGCGATTTGTTCAGCCAGTACATTCCCCACTACATCATGCATAAGGTAAAGTGGATGTGGAAATTCCATATGGTTCACCACAGCGATACGCATGTAGACGTGACCACCGGTACGCGCCACCATCCGGGCGAATGGCTGTTTCGCGAATCGTTTATGATACTCGGGGTGCTGGTAATGGGTATGCCCGTATGGCTGTATTTTCTGTACCGCAGCTGCTCGGCGGTATTTACCTATTTCAACCATGCTAATATCATCGTGCCCGAATGGCTGGACCGCCCCATCAGCTGGGTTTTTGTGTCGCCCAATATGCACAAGGTGCACCATCATTTCGAGCGCCCCTATACCGACAGTAATTACAGCAATATCTTCTCCCTGTGGGACAGGCTGTTCGGCACCTTTCAATATACCGACCCCCGGACGCTTCGCTACGGGTTGGATGTGCTGGACGACAACGACGATGAAAACCTGGGCTACCAGTTTAAAATACCGTTTAACAAGGGTATCAAAACAGATTACTGACCGGGCCTGCTTATTGCAGTAATGAGCCGGTACAGGTCGTAAAACCAGCCTTGTCCATTTTACTGTATGAAACGATTTGCAACCATTCTTGCTTTATGGGGCAGCTGCCTGCACGTGAGTGCCCAGGAAACCCGCCGCATGGCCGACTCCGTGCGCTTTCACCGCCGGGTGCCCGGCCTGGTATATGCGGTGGTGAGCAGCGACAGCATATTGCTTATGGAAGGGGTGGGCTACCGCCAGTTTCGCAAAAAAGATACGCTGTCTCTTTCCAACCGCTTTCACCTGGGCTCCGCTACCATCGCTTTTACCTCGTTTATCGCCGTGCAGCTGGTGGCCAAAGGAAAGCTGAAGTGGAATACGCCGCTGCTGAAGCTGGTGCCTGCCGCCGCCGCCAAATGCCGTCCTGAATTTAAAGGGCTGACGCTGGCCGACCTGCTATCGCAGCAGGCAGGGCTGGTATCGTTCAACAACTTCCACGAAATCTATTCTATTCCTGCCTTAAACGGCACCCCCAGGCAGCAACGCATCGCTTTTGTGCAATGGGCCACCGAGCGCAGGGGCTGCACCGATACGACGGGAAAGAGGGTGTTTCGTTTTTCCAATGCCAATACCGTGGCTGCCGTGGCGATGCTCGAAAAAGCTTCCGGCGAGCCCTGGGAGGTATTGCTGAAGGAGTATATAAACAGGCCGCTGCGCATGCATATAAAGACCGGCTGGCCCAACCTGCTTTCGCCCACCGAGCCATGGGGTCACTGGATGGAAGCGGACAGGTATACCGCCACCGATCCGAAGTACTGGTTTCATGTATCGCCCGCGCTTACCGGGGCTGCGGATGCCAATTGTACGATAGCCGATTATTGTCGTTTTGTACAGGATGAGCTGAGGGGCCTGCGCGGCCGGAAAGCAGCGCTGGCGCCGCGCCTGTATGAGCTGATGCATTATGTTTACCCGCAGTATGGATTTGGATGGACCAACCTGGAAGTAAACGGCACCCATATTTCAGAATGCGATGGAACGCTGGGCACCTTCTACAGCCATGTAGAGATACTGAAGGAAAAGGATATTGCCGTGATCGTGCTTTGCAACAGCGGCGACACCGGCGGAAAGGGCGCCGCTTTAAACCTTGCGCGGCTGCTGCGCCAGCGGTACACAACCCCGGCGCTGACGGCGGGACGGTAATAAGCCTGCCAACCGGATGCGATAGCCTCTGTTAATTACTGTTGCTGCTGCTGCATCATTTCGAGGTGCCGGCGATAGGAATTAGATGTATCGCCGGGGACGCTCTTAGTGGGTTGGGGGATCAATACCGCCATGGGCTCTTCTGTTTTGTCGCCGTTTTCGTATGAAACGGTTACGCCTACTTCCAGCACATGGCGCGAAGTGCCTTTATAGGTGCCCTTTACCGGCGATACGTCGCCAAAGCTCCTGCCGGTAGCCAGGCGCACATGCAGGTGATTGACCAGGCAGTTATTGGTAGGATCAAATCCCAGCCAGCCATAAAAAGGAATATACGCTTCCACCCAGGCATGGGTAGCGCCTTCGCCGCGCATGCCGTTTTTATTGGGACAAACATAGCCGCTTACATACCTTGCCGGCAGGTTAATCATACGCAGCAAGGTGAGCAGCATATGGGCAAAATCCTGGCATACGCCTGCTTTCAGCTGCCATACTTCTTCCAGCGTCGTTTCTACATCGGTGACACCCTTATTATACGTGAAGTGGTTGTATACGTATTCGTTCAGGTTTTTGGCCGCCTGCAGGGGTGTTGTTTTCCGGCTGTCGCGGATGCCGTCGATACTGCGTACCGCGTCTACGGAGGGAAACATTTCCTGTTTGATAAAATCAATATAAGGCACCATATACCTTGCCTCGTCCAGCCGCTGCCATTGCTGTTCGGCCGGTATCATATCGTCGGGCAGGGACTTGCTTTTTACTTCCACCGATATCCTCGAATCGATGACCAGTTCGGTATGCGGCTCTGCATAAGAGAAAGAGCCCACCTCGTTGCCATAATAATCTTTGTAAATTTCTACCTGCGGCTCCCCGCTTACCTGCAATTCCTGGCTGATGGTTTCCTGGTACTCATCCCTGATGGGAAACAGGATAACCTGGTTGGCGCTGTCTCTTACAGGCGCTTCGTACGTATACCGGGTAATGTGGTGAATATTGAACCGGGACATGGATTATCTGGATTAGTGTATTTATTATCGTGTGCGCCTGTCAAAAATAAGACAAATGCCTGCTTATATATACGCAAAATAGTTTTGGTTAAGTGCAACCCCTATTTCGTGGAGCTCTTTTCTCACTTCGTCGAGGTATTCGTGCAGCCCCTGCTCCAGGATAGTGTCGACCGTTGAATAATTTACCTTGCTTTTCAGGCGGCCCAGCATAAACTCTATCTTATTGTAGCTTTCTGCGTGGCGATCGCTTTTGAGCCGCATAAAATAGCGTTGCAGCTGGTTGATGGAATAAAGAACGGAGCGGGGGAAATTCCTATTCAGCACTACCTGCTCCACTACATTCCTTGCTTCAAAGCCGCTGCGATAGGTTTTGAGGTAAAGCTCGTAACCTGATATAGACAGCAGCAGGTATTTCCAGTAGGTTGTATCGGCGGCAGAAATATCGTAGTCTACATCGCTGAACTTTACATCGAGTATATCCGCGCTCTGGGTGGCGCGTTCGATAAACTTGCCGATATTGATAAACGCATAGCCTTCGCCGCGGGCCATGGTAACATCGATGGTGCCGTAATAAAGGGTGGCCTGTTTAATCAGCGCATCGAGCACCGTTACCGGGTCTTCGCGGTCCAGCGAACCCGACAGCTGCTCATCGCGGATGACATGGTAAAAATCGTTGAGGCATTGCCACAGCTCCTTGGTAATATGGTCCTGTACGCTGCGCCCGTTCTCCCGCGCGCGGGTAATGATGTTTATGACCGAATTGGGATTTTCCTTATCGGCTATCATATACTGCAGCACTTCCCTCGACTGGTGGGAGAATTTATTGATGGGCTCTTCCTCGAGGTAGGTAAAAATGCGGAGGGCCGACTTCCAGGAGAATTCGCTGATATCATCCTGAGAGGAAGCGTAGTTTATCTTCAGCATGCGTAAAATACCATCTGTTCGTTCTATATAACGACTCATCCAGTAGAGGCTATCGGCAACTCGGCTCAGCATTAATCAGGTGTATTTGCGTAGTTATTATTAAATCGTATTGACGATTATGCGCCATTTCCACATCTTCCCACATTCATTATCCCGCCAGCACCCAGGTATCCTTGCTTCCCCCACCCTGCGATGAGTTCACTACCAGCGAACCCTCCCGCAGCGCCACGCGTGTAAGACCGCCGGGCACTATTTCGATGCCTGCCGGCCCGCAAAGGGCGTAGGGGCGCAGGTCTACGCGGCGCGGCTGCAGCTTTCCATTCATATAGCAGGGGGCCGACGAGAGGCTGATGATGGGCTGGGCAATAAACTGCCTCGGATCTTTCATGACCGCTTCCTTGTACTGCACAATCTCTTCTTCTTCTGCCGCATGGCCCATGAGCATACCGTAGCCGCCGCTTTCATTGGTTTTTTTGATCACCATCTGCGTAATGTTTTTAAACACATGCTCGCGGTGTTCGGCATTGGCCAGCTGGTAGGTAGGCACGTTTTTAAGTATGGGGTCCTGGTTCAGGTAATATTTTATCATATCAGGCACATAGGCGTAAATGGCCTTGTCGTCGGCCACGCCATTGCCCACGGCGTTGACGATGGCCACATTGCCCTTGCGGTACGCGCCCATGATACCGGCCACGCCCAGCGTGCTGGACGGGTTGAATACAAGGGGATCGAGAAAATCATCGTCTACCCGGCGGTAAATAACATCCACCTGCTGCAGACCGGTCGTGGTCTTCATATATACGCGGTGGTTGTCTACCAGCAGGTCGCGCCCCTCTACCAGCTCCACGCCCATGAGACGGGCCAGGGTGGTATGTTCAAAATAAGCCGAATTATAGATGCCGGGGGTAAGCACTACGATGGTAGGGTGGGCCGTTTGCCGTGGCGACAGCGATACGAGGTTCTTGTGCAGAATATCGGGGTATTCCATCACCGAGCGCACATTATTGCGCGGCAGCATATCGGGGAAAATACGTTTGATGATTTCCCGGTTTTCCAGCATATAGCTGACACCGCTGGGGGTGCGCAGGTTGTCTTCGAGAATATAAAAACTGCCGTCGTTATTACGTATCAAATCGATACCTGCTATATGCACATAGATATCGTGGGGCACGGGCAGCTGGTGCATTTCGCGCAGGTAATGCGGGCAGCTGTAGATCATATCGATGGGCACTACGCCGTCCTTTACAATGAACTGCTGGTTGTAAATGTCTTTCAGGAACAGGTTCAGCGCCTTCAGCCGTTGCTTGATGCCGGCCTCGATATAGTTCCATTCGGCGGCGGTGATAATGCGGGGAATGATGTCGAAGGGAAAAATCTTTTCGATGCCTTCGCCGCTGCTGTATACGGTAAAGGTGATGCCCTGGCTCATAAACAGGCGTTTGGCCTGCTCTTCCTTTTTGCTCAGCTCATCGATATTCAATTGCTGCAGGAATTCCACTACGCCCCTGTACTGGTCGCGGATGGTGTCATTGCTGTACATCTCGTCCCAGGTGTTTGTATCCACCAAATAGTTATTGAGCAGTCCGTTGCCTTGCATGTCAGTTGTTTTGGAAATAATAATGGGGCGGGCAATCGTGGAAACACGTTCTGATCAAATATAACGAAACAACTCATAAGTTCCGCGGCGAAGCCCCGTTTGATTTATCTTTATTTTATGAAGACCATTGCTATGATACCGGCCCGCTATGCCGCTACTCGTTTCCCCGCCAAGCTGATGCAACTGCTGGGGGATAAGCCTGTTATCCTGCATACTTACCAGAACACGGTGGCCACCGGCCTGTTTGACGAAGTGTGGGTAGTAACCGACAGCGATATCATTTATGATGCCATTACCGCCGCCGGCGGCAAGGCCGTCAAAAGCCAGCGTGAGCATGAAAGCGGCAGCGATCGCATTGCAGAAGCCGTGGCCGGTATGGAGGTGGAGATAGTGGTCAATGTGCAGGGCGACGAACCTTTTGTAAAAAGGGCGCCGCTCGAAAAGCTGCTGCGCGTGTTTGAAGGAGAGGAGGGCAAAAAAGTACAGGTAGCCTCGCTTATGCAGGTGCTCAGGGAGCAGCGCTTTATAGATGATCCCAATTATGTGAAAGTGGCGGTGGACTTACAAATGAATTCGCTCCTGTTTTCGAGGAGTGTTATACCCTATCACCGCGATAAAAATATGATCCCTGTTTATTATGAGCATATCGGCGTATATGCTTTCCGCAAGCAGGCATTGATGAATTTTACTTCCTGGCCTATCACCCCGCTGGAAGCGGCGGAGAAAGTAGAATGCCTGCGCTACCTGGAGCATGGCATACCGCTTAAAATGGTGGTGACGGAGTATATGGGGGTGGAAATAGATACGCCGGAGGATTTGGAAAGAGCGGCGGGACTTCTTTAGGTATGCTATACCTGTAAATCGCGGATAAAAATTTACCCATTTATAGGTATGGCATACCTGGTTTAGGCGTGCCACGGTCGTTTGCTTCGATAGCTAACCGTGGCACGCCCTTTTGCTTCGATTTGCCGCGCACTATAGCCGCGAACAATGGCCGCGCCGGCATACGTTAACACGGCGGTGCAAAAGAACCTGGCCGCGCCGGCATGCCACGGTTAACACGGTAGCGCAAAAGACCGTGGCATGCCTAATTCATATCAATAGCTATTTTATCCCGAGTTCCTTTTGTATCTGCTCCAATGTTCTGCCTTTTGTTTCGGGCATTACCCGCCACACAAAAAGCAGGTGCAGCACCATCATGGCGGCAAAGAAATAAAAGGAATAGACCACGCCGGTATGTATGCCATTGCTGGTAACGGCAGCTACCGAAGGGAATACCCAGGAAATGGCCATGGCCATAATCCAGTGGGTAAAGCTGCCCAGCGAGCCGCCCTGCGAGCGAACGGTATTGGGAAAGATTTCCGAAATAAATACCCAGATAACCGCGCCCTGCGAAAAGGCAAAAAAAGCGATAAAGCCAATCAGGTAAATCAGCACGTTGCTGTTAGCGGTGCTGGTGCGCAGCGCCTGCGCTGTCAGCGCCAGGAAAACGATCATACCCACCGAACCGATGAGCAATAAGGTTTTGCGTCCGAACCGGTCTATAAGCGGCATCGCCAACAGGGTAAACAGCAGGTTGCAGCCAACAATATAAACCGGTTGCAGGTAAGCCTGGGCCTTGTCAAAACCGGCTATCTCAAAAATGCGCGGTGCATAATATATAATAGCGTTGATACCCGACAGCTGGTTGAACATGGCCAGGAGCACCGCATATAATATAGGCTTTGCATACCGTGCCTGGAAAAGCGATTCGCGGTGTTCGGCTACCGACAGGCGGATGTCTTCAATGTTTTTATTGACATTGCTTTCACCCAGTCGCTGCATCACCGGTATGGCTTCCGCATCACGGCCATTCAATATCAGCCAGCGCGGGCTTTCGGGTATAGAGCGCAGCAGCAGCCAGAACAGGCCGGCAGGAAACACCATAATGCCCAGCATCCAGCGCCAGGCGGCATCACCCATCCATCGTATAAAAAGGAAATTGGCCAGGTAGGCGATGAAAATACCCGCCACGATATTGAGCTGGAAAGAACCCGCCAGCCTTCCTCTTAAGCGGGCAGGCGATATCTCGGAGATATACATGGGCCCCACTACCGAAGAAGCGCCTACGGCGATGCCACCGGCAAAGCGGAAGAATACAAACAACAGCCATACCGGCACAGAAGCGCAGCCGATGGCGGAGAGCAGGTACAGCACCGCAATGACCGATAATACTTTTTTACGCCCGTATTTTTTTGCCGGCACGCCTGCTATCATAGAACCGATTACCGTGCCTATGAGGCTCGATGCAACGGTAAAGCCCTGCCAGAAATCGGAAAGCGACCATAATTGCTGGATGGTTTTCTCCGCGCCGGAGATAACGGCGGTTTCAAATCCAAAGAGGAAACCACCGAGCGCGGCAATTAACGCAATGCGTACGGGATAGCTCATAAGCGGCAAGCTTTAGTAACTGAATTTACCGGTAAGTTTTTGAACCGGGAAATTTATTCTGCCTTCGCTACCGGTTATAGCTTGTTCATTTCTTCTGCTAAGGTGTTCATTTGTTCCGGCAGGCGCTCTGCCTCGGACATAGCAGGGGATGGCGGTTCTGTGTATTGGGACATGGGGCTGGTATAAATAAATGAGGTAAAGGGAGTTTAATAAATAATTCCGCTTAAATTTATCGTGAACTTGCTGTAACAGCAGGCTTTGTCCATTTTATTTTAAAACGAGCTGCCATGAGCACACCATTATGGGGTATTGATTTGGGAGGAACCAAGATAGAAGGCGTATTACTCAACTCGCTGAACGACGCCAGCCCCATTCTCCGCACCCGGATAGATACAGAAGGATCAAAAGGCTACGATCATGTTGTTGGGCAGATACAAAAGCTGGTGGACCGCATGAAGGAGCAGAGCGGCAATACGCCCCAACGCATCGGCTTTGGCACACCGGGGGTGCTGGACCCTGTTTTGCAAACGATGAAAAACTGCAACAGCACCTCTCTCAACGGCAGGCCCCTGCAAAAAGATTTGGAAAAAGCGCTGGGCGTGCCCGTTGTACTGGCCAATGACGCCAACTGCTTTGCACTGGCAGAAACCCATTGGGGCATTGTAAAACAAAAAGCCCCCGATGCTAAAATGGTATTCGGTATTATCATGGGCACCGGCGTGGGCGGCGGCATTGTGCATGAGGGTAAAGTATGGAATGGCAAGCATGGCATTGCCGGCGAATGGGGCCATAATTTCCTGGATGAAAGCGGCGGCCCCTGTTACTGCGGCAGAACAGGTTGCGTGGAGACGGTGCTTAGCGGTCCCGCCCTGCAACGATTTTATAAAAGCGTAGCCGGCGAAGAGCGTACGCTAAAGGAAATCGTGGCCCGGTTTGACCTGGGCAATGATTTGGCGGCCAAACAAACCATCCACCGCCTCGGCCATTTCTTTGGAAAAGCCGTTTCTGTTATTATCAACCTGCTCGACCCGGATGTGATCGTCGTAGGCGGCGGCGTAGGCAATATCGACGCGGTATATACCGAAGGCCTTGCCTCGCTGCGGCAGTTTATTTTCAACAACGGGGTCGACGTTCCTATATTAAAGCCCTCGCTGGGCGACAGCGCCGGTGTATTTGGCGCTGCCGCACTGGTGGCCTGATTTGTAGCCATTGTAAACCCATAAAATGCGCACAAATGAAACGATTCCTGCCATTGGCTTCGCTGCTGTATTGTATTATGGCAGTAGCACAAACGCCCGACTACAAAGAACTTTACCGCCCCCGGTTTCATTTTTCACCCGCCATTAACTGGACCAACGACCCCAACGGGCTGGTGTATTATAAAGGCGAGTACCACCTGTTTTATCAGTATAACCCCTTTGATAAAGTATGGGGACATATGACATGGGCGCATGCCGTAAGCAAAGACCTCGTGCACTGGCAGCACCTGCCCATTGCCATTCCCGAAGAAAACGGGGTGATGATCTTTTCCGGCTCCTGCGTGGCCGATACCAATAATACCAGCGGCTTTGGTGTGCAAAAAGAGGCGCCGCCCATGGTAGCCATTTATACCGGGCATACAGATACCAACCAGTCGCAATACCTCGCCTATAGCCTGGACCGCGGCAGGACCTGGACCAAATACGCCGGCAACCCGGTGCTTGACCTGCATAAAAAAGATTTTAGGGATCCCAAAGTGTTTTGGTACGCGCCCAAAAAATACTGGGTGATGCTGTTGGTGCTGCCCGCAGAGCATAAGATGCAGGCCTGGTCTTCTGCCGATCTAAAAAGCTGGTCGCACCTGAGCGATTTCGGCCCGGCAGGCGATACCAGCAGCATATGGGAATGCCCCGATCTTTCGTGGGCGCCGCTCGTTTTTAATCAAAGGCAAAAAAAGGCGGTCTTGCTCAATTCGGTACAGAACACGATGCAATATTTCGTGGGTTCGTTCGACGGCGTGCGGTTTACCAATGAAAACCCGGCATCGGTTGTCCTGCGCCCCGATTACGGCCCCGATTATTATGCCGCTATTACCTATAACCAGCTGCCGGGGTTGCAGGCGCCTGTTACCATCGGCTGGGCCAATAACTGGAATTATGGAAAGGATATTCCTACTTCGCCCTGGCGCAGCGCTATGTCGTTGCCCCGGCGCCTGTTCCTAAAAAAAGTAAAGGACAGCTGGGTATTGGTACAGCAACCCATCGCCGCCCTGCAGTCGCTCCGCGAAAAAGAGCTGGTGTCGGTGCAAAACGAGTTGCTCGGTGGTACGAAAGCGTTGCCGGTACAAAGCTTGCAGCTGGAGGCCGAATTGGCCATTACACCCGGCGCAACGGCCATTACAGGCATCCGCCTGGCTGCCGGCAACGGCCATCCTATAGAAATAGGCTATGACGCGGCCCGTAAAATGCTGTACCTCGACCGCAGCAAAACAGCCCATCAATCGTTCAGCAAGGCCTTTGCGGAAAGAAGCCGTTTTGAAACGCCCCTGGAGCCGGCCAACGGTGTGCTGCGCCTGCATATCTTTTTCGATCATAGTATTGTGGAGGTTTTTGCCAATGGCGGCGAGGCGGTGATGACGGCGCAAATATTCCCCGGCGATACCGATAACGGCATTGAATTATTCAGCAACGGCGCCAATAGCCGCATCAGCTCGTTAAAAATATGGCAAATGGGCTCCGCGTGGTAAGGAATCATTTCTTCCATTGCCAATAATTCGTCAATTTCGTGCCCGCATTATTCATGAAAAACGAATCCGAAAAAAAGCGTGTATGAAGTTTCGCAATTTTAAGATGGTCGGCTATGTTGTATATGGCCGCGGCAGCTTTAACCAACTGGACGAAATACTGGCTCCCCACCGCAAGGGCGATGCCCCGATGATATTTTTGGTGGATCATTATTTTACCGGCAAGCCGCTGGTAAACCGCATTCCCCTGCGGGGTAAGGACAAGGTGATATATGTCGACGTTACGTATGAGCCCAAGACCACCCAGGTGGACAAGCTCGCCCAGCAGCTCAAGGCCGAATTTGGTACGGTAAGCGGTGTTATCGGCATTGGTGGCGGTTCCGCCATGGATTTGGCCAAAGCCGTTTCGCTGATGATGACCAATCCCGGTTCCTCGGCCGACTACCAGGGCTGGGACCTGGTAAAGCAGGCCGGCGTATACAAAGCCGGTATACCTACGCTCAGCGGCACCGGTGCGGAAGTATCACGCACCACCGTGCTCACCGGCCCTACCAAGAAGCTGGGCATGAACTCCGATTTTACTCCTTTTGACCAGATAGTGCTCGACCCCGAATTAACGGCCAATGCTCCCGCCAACCAGCGGTTCTATACCGGCATGGACTGTTATATCCACTGCGTTGAAAGCCTGCAGGGCACCTATTTAAATGAATTCAGCAAGTCGTATGGGGAGAAGGCCCTCCAGCTCTGCCAGAAAGTGTTTGTCGATAAAAAGGAGTGGGATGAAACATGCGACGACATGCTGATGATGGCTTCCTATGCCGGCGGCATGAGCATTGCCTATTCGCAGGTGGGCGTAGCCCACGCCGTTAGCTATGGCCTCAGCTACCTGCTCGGTACCAAACATGGTATTGGTAACTGCATTGTGATGAACCACCTCGAAGAATTTTATCCCGAAGGCGTAAAAGAGTTCAAATACATGGTCGAAAAAAACAACATCGATATTCCCCAGGGTATCTGCAAGGGGCTCAGCGACCAGCAGTTTGAAGCGATGATAGATGTGTCGATGGTGATGAAGCCGCTGTGGGAAAATGCGTTGGGCAAGGATTGGGAGAAGATTATGACAAGGGAAAGGCTGCGAAAGTTGTACGAGAAATTATAAATACTTCTGAACCGGGCATTGTCCCGGTTTTTTTATTTCCTCTCCAAAGGGCTATTGTGTGTCCGGCCGAAGTCCAGTCTGGGTTCGCTCTGTCCGGTAGGTAAAGGCGCACTTTGCCATTTCGCCGGCCGCACCGCACTCGCCAGAGGCGAGCGAGTGAGAAGTGAGAAGGTGAGAGACCGGGCGTATGGCCAATGCGGCTGCAGGCTGGTGTAGGCGTTTTCATCGGTATTGCTTAAATTGCTCTAAATCAATACTAACTATGAACCGTAAATATTTTCTCCGCAATGGCGCGCTGGCTGGCATCTCGCTTTCGGCCCTTGCTATCGCTTCCTGCCATACGGCGGCTGCGCCCGAAGAGAAGGAAGACGAGGCCGCGGCCGGGAAGAACAGCCCCACGGATTTTGTTTTGAATGAAGCGACCATCGACGGGCTGCAGCAAAAAATGAAAAGCGGGGAATATACTTCACGCACCATTACCGGGCTCTATTTAAAACGCATCGACGCCATCGATAAAAAAGGGCCGGCGCTCAATGCGGTGATAGAATTAAACCCCGATGCGCTAACGATAGCCGATGCCATGGATAAAGAACGAAAAGAAGGGAAGCTGCGCGGTCCGCTGCACGGCATACCGGTGCTTATAAAGGATAATATCGATACCGGCGATAAAATGATGACCACTGCCGGCGCCCTGGCGCTGGTGGGCAACAAAGCCGCCAAAGATGCTTTTATTATAACACAGCTGCGCGCCGCCGGCGCAGTAGTGCTGGGCAAAACCAACCTGAGCGAATGGGCCAATTTCCGCTCTACCCATTCCACCAGCGGGTGGAGCAGCCGCGGCGGGCAAACAAAACAGCCCTATATACTGGAACGCAATCCCAGTGGCTCGAGCGCAGGCTCGGGCGCCGCCGTAGCCGCTAATCTTTGTACCGTGGCTATCGGAACAGAAACCGATGGCTCCATTGTATCGCCTGCTTCCATTAACGGGCTGGTGGGTATTAAACCCACCGTAGGACTGCTCAGCCGTTCGGGGATCATTCCTATTTCTACCACACAGGATACCGCCGGCCCCATGGCCCGTACGGTAAAAGATGCGGCCATTTTATTGGGCGCTCTGACCGGCACAGACGCCGATGATGCAGTGACCAAAGAAAGCGAAGGGAAAAGCAAGACCGATTATACCGTTTTCCTTGATGCAAACGGGCTCAAAGGCAAACGCCTTGGCATCGAATCCTCCTTTCTAAAAGGAAACGATGATATCGTAGCCGTATACAAAGCCGCCATAGATGAATTGAAAAAGCAAGGCGCAGCCATCGTAGAAATAGAGCTGGTTAAAAAAATAAACGCAACTGTTGGCAACGGTACTGAATTTGCAGTATTGCAATATGAGTTCAAAGACGGGTTGAATAAGTATTTATCCAAAGCTAATGGCCCTGTAAAATCACTGGAAGCCGTGATGGCGTTCAATAAACAACAGGAAGCGAAGGCGATGCCGTTTTTCAAACAGGAGATCCTGGAGCTCTCACAGGCGCGTGGAGGGCTGGACAGCAAGGAATACCTCGGTGCGCTGAAAAAAACCACCGGTACCCGTGCTGTTATAGATGGTTTTTTAAAAGAGCACAAGCTGGACGCCATCGTATCTGTGACCAACGGCCTGGCCTGCTGCATCGATTTGATCAACGGCGATTATGATACGGGTTTTTCTACCTCGTCGCCCGCAGCGATGGCCGGCTACCCGCATATCACGGTTCCCATGGGCGCTATACACCAGCTGCCGATTGGCCTGTCTTTTTTTGGGACCGCCTATGCCGAGCCGCAGCTGATAACAATGGCTTATGCTTATGAGCAGGCGTCTAAAAAGAGAATCGCGCCGGCGTTTATCAGTAATGCCAACCCGCTTAATTGAACGGACAATGAAAGCTCTGAAAATCTTTTCTACCTTTAACCAATGCGGCAAAACAAATATCTCCGTTATCTGACGCTGCCCGGCGTATTTGGCGTTGAGCGTACCAAGGAAATACTAAAGGTAAATCCTACGGCGGCCCCGCAGCGCGTGGAACCGGAGACGGTGACTATGTTTGTGTTTGACTACAATGCCGACGACGTTGAAGAGCGCGAGCTGCACAAGCTGGAAGAATGCTTTCATTACAAACACAACAAACGCATCACCTGGATTAACGTGGATGGTCTTCGCAAGACGGATGTGGAAGCCTTGTGCGCCCAGTTTGAAGTACATGCCCTGCTGGTGGAAGATATTCTTAGTATTAACCAGCGGCCCAAGATGGACGAGGTGGAAGGCCGTTTGTTTTGCCTGCTCAACATGCTATACTACAACAGCCAGAATAATACCGTGGAAACAGAGCAGCTGAGCATTGTGCTGGGCGAAGACTTCGTGCTCAGTTTCCAGGAAGATGCGCACCGGGACGTGTTCGATCCTGTTCGCACCAAGCTTAAAATAGCCAAAAGCAATGTGCGGCAGCGCGGGGCCGATTACCTGCTATACACGATGCTTGACCTGGTGGTAGACAATTATTTCCTCGTCATGGAAAAGCTGGGTGAGCAAATTGAGCTGATTGAAGACGAAGTAGCGCACGGCAGCAATAACAGGGCCCTCTCAAAAATCAACCAGCTGCGTAAGGAGCTGATTGTATTAAAACGCAATATCGCGCCCGTACGCGAGCTGGTAAATGGTATTATCCGCAGTGAAAGCGATTTGCTCGACGACCGTACCACCAAGTATTTTAAAGACGTATACGATCATATCGTACAGGCCTTTGACCTTACGGAAAACTACCGCGATATGATGATGAGCCTGCAGGACCTGTATATTAATAATGTGAACCTGCGCCTGAATGAAGTGATGAAGATAATGGCCATCGTGACCTGCCTGCTGGCGCCGGCCACTGTTATCGGCGGCATCTTTGGCATGAACTTCGAGGCCATCCCCTTAATTCACAACAAATGGGGTTTCTTTATTTCGGTAGGGGGTATGCTGCTCATACCCATCTGGATGCTGCGGGCTTTTAAAAGAAGAGGCTGGTTTTAACCAATCCATTGCTTACTTCACCGGCGGCGTAACGGCCTTTTTAAACACCGGCACCGTGCTGCAGGGTTCTCCGTACATAATGCTTTTTACTACCGGCCGGAGCAGGCGGGTAATTTCGAGGTAAGCAAATTCGCCCACGGGTTTGTCGCCGCAACCTTTTATCACCACTCTTTTGTCGGCGTAATCGGCGGGATTAAGCGTATTGATATTGCGCAGGAAAAGCGTCTTATGCAAAAAGGCCTCGTCGCCGGCTATCACTTCCCTGGCCACCGGCTGCAGGTAGGTAGCTACCAGCATATAAGCCCATACGGGTATGATGGCATCTGCGCTGCAGGTGACCGCCACCAGCTTATCGCGGTAAACGGAGAAATCCGCTTTTTTCAGCGCTTCGCGAAAATCCTTTTCTTTCAGGATAAGACCCATAAACAGGTAGTCTTTTAAGTCAAAAACGGCGGTCTCGCCTGCCGGGTAAAAGCCTTCCAGGTCAATTTCCAACAGGCCGCTTTCGGACACCTTATTTATAATATCGTCGCTCATATAAAATAATATACCGGGGTATCACCCATATTCCAAAATTCGCGAAAATTCGCCATCATTCGCGCTTCCTGGCGTATCAATTAACCATTCGGCGGGCAAAAGGTTTGGAGAAACAACGGCAAAGGCGGAGGTATGGCATATTTCCCTGGCGACGCAGGCGAAATATGCCATACCTGGAAAAAAGGAAACGGCAAAAAAAAGGCCGGTCTGACAAGACCGGCCTTTTTTATATAAAAAGTGATTTTTAGAAGAATTTGCTGCGGTAGTCCTTAATGGTCGCCATTTTTTTAAGTGCGCCTTCCACGCGGTTCAATCCCTGCATGCGCTGGGCCTGCATCAGCGCCTGGCGCTGCTGCTCGATATTGGCGGCATCGTTGGGCAGGGCATACACGTTTTCGGTGCGCACTACATATACGCCGCTGTTGCCGGCGATGGCGGGTGATACCTTGCCTTTGGCGCCGGCATTAAATACATACCCGCCTACTTTGCTTTCCTGGCCCGCATTGGGGAAGAAGGGCGCGGAGTACTTGATGCTATCGGCTTTCGCTACGGGCTGGTTCATGGCGGTGGCTACTGCTTCCAGCGTAGAGGGAGTGCCAATCTTCGTTTTAATCTGCTCTCCTTTTTTCCTGTTTTTGAGGATGTATTCAACCATTGGTCTTGCCTTGGCGGGGCTCATGACGCCTTCCTTGTTTACTTCCGTTACCATCACCACCACGGATTTATTGTCTACGTTGTATACTTCCGATACATCGCCGGGGCCGGCGCCGTATATCCATTTTACTATCTGGCGGCTGTTGCCGATGCCGGGTATATCAGAGGCCTGGGGTTTAATTTCACCTGCCAGCAGCTTATTGTAATTTCTTTTTTTGGCATTTTCCTCAAACGCCTTGCTGTTGCGGCTTTCACTGGCAAACTGGCTGGCCAGGCCGGAGGCACTGTCCTGTGTTTTCTGGCTGGGAACGATTTCCTTGCTCAGGTAGGCCACTTTATAAGCCGGGCCGAAGTTTTTCTGGTCTTCAATTTCAATCAGGTGGTAGCCGAATTCTGTTTTTACTACTTTATGATCGCCTTTTTTGCCGTTAAAGCTAAATTCGTCGAATGCTTTTACCATCCTGCCGGAAGCGAAATAGCCCATGTCGCCGCCTTTGACCTTGCTGCCGGGGTCGTCGGAGAATTGCGCAGCCAGGCTATCGAACCTTGCGCCTTTTTCGAAGGCTGTTTTGATGCTGTCGATTCTTTTGAGCGCAATGCTATCGTCTAATAACTGCTGGCCGCTGCGCGGGTCCTGCGTAGCTATCAGGATATGCCTTACCCTTGCGGAATCGGGCTGTATTTTCTGGTCTATCATTTTGGCTATGGTCAGGTTGCCGCCATCCAGGTAAGGACCAAACAGGCCGCCGTTGGGCAACGCCATGATAGAATCTTTATTGGGGACCTGTATGGCTGTTTTGGCGATGTATGCATCGTGGTAGGGTGTTTTCGAAGCATTGCGGAGCAGAAAGGCGCCCAGGTCGGCTGCAGATGAGCTGGCAAATTCAGCCTTTACATTATCGAGCTGTGACTTGAGCGCTGCTGTATCATCTGCGGAAGCCGAAGCATCGAAACTTACGTAAGCCACGCTGCGTGTTTCCTCCTGTTTGTATTCTTCCTTGTGTTTGCCCACATAGTCGGAAATTTCGTCGTCGCTGATTCTGATGGTGCTGTCGGCAATGGTGCTGTAAGGCACATGCACATAAGAAGCAGAAGCGGCGGTGCTGTTATCGCTGTTCAGCTTTTCGAGCATCCATTTGGGATAGTAAGTGGTATTGGAGAGCAGGGAAGCGAATTTTTGCTGCAGCCTGTTTTTAGAAAGACCTACCAGGTAGGCATTCAGTCCGTCGAGGCTTTCTTTTTCTTTCCTTCTTTTGATTTCGTTGATCTGGTTTCTCAGCAGGTTGGGATCGAATTCGCCGGTTTGCTGGTTTTTATACTGCTGCGCCTGCCTGATGTCTTCGCTGGGGTGTATATACAACATATCCTCGATCTCTTTGCCGGTCACTGCCAGGCCAAGTTTCTCGGTTTCGCTTTCCATTACGCTTTCGCCGATAAAGCTGTTCCATGCCTGTTCGCGGGCGGTGGCATCGTCAATCTGGTAGTATTGGGCGTATTGGGCTTTTATCTGCTTGGTGCGTTCTTCAAGCTCCGTTATCTCCATCTTCCGGCCGTTAACGACACCAACGGTGCTGCTGTTGCCGCTAAAAAGACCATTGCCGGTTTTACCCACAAAAGCATCCTGCACGAGGAACCCCAGAAGCGCAATGCCGATGACAATAGAAATTACCCAGGCAGCCTTGTCACGAATACGTTGAATGATTGACATAGTGAATCAGATATGTTATGTTCGGTTTTAAAATAAGGATGGCAAAAATAGGGGAAAATAGCTTATGAACAAATTGTGGAAAACTGCGTGAAACCGGCATCAAACGGGCATTTGGCGAAGGGTTAAAAGGGTGGGTCGCCCTTCGGGGGCGGCTCACCCTTTTAACCCTGTCCGGCCAGGTGAACACTCGCCCTTTATTCTTGTTATTTACAAGGTAATAGTACTTTTACATTCTATGGGGCATTTCAACGTTCATGATGGCGTCAACCTGCTGTCGAAACTCACGTTTCGCCGGACCTGGAATGCCGCCAAGGTGCTGGGCAGCTATTATTACAGCAAATGGACCAGGAAACCGGTGCAATGGGGGCTTCCTATTTCCATTTCTTTTGAGCCTACCACCAGCTGCAATCTCCGCTGTCCTGAATGCCCCAGCGGGTTAAGGGCCTTTACCCGGCCTACCGGCATGCTGCAAAAGGATTTTTTCAGGGATACCATCGACCAGCTCCACCGGGAACTGTTTTACCTGGTGTTTTATTTCCAGGGCGAGCCTTATCTCAACCCCTCCTTTCTCGATATGGTGGGCTATGCCTCGTCGCGGAAAATATATACGGCCACGTCTACCAATGCCCATTACCTCAGCGAGGCCAATGCCCGCCGGACGGTGGAAAGCGGGCTCGACAGGCTGATTATTTCCATCGATGGCACCACGCAGGACGTATACCAGCAATACCGCGTGGGCGGCAGGCTGGATAAGGTAATAGAAGGCGCTAAAAATATCGTGAAGGCCAAAAAAGAGCTGAAAAGCAAAACGCCCTTTGTCATTTTCCAGTTCCTGGTAGTGCGGCCCAACGAGCACCAGGTGGAAGAAGTAAAAAAGCTGGGCGCGGAAACAGGCGTGGACGCAGTGTGGTTTAAAACGGCCCAGGTATACGACTACGAAAACGATCCCAACCGCCTGATCCCCACCATTGAGAAATACAGCCGTTACCGGAAAGACGAAGCAGGCAGGGTGGAAGTAAAGAACGAGATGCACAACCATTGCTGGCGCCTGTGGCATTCGCCCGTGATTAGCTGGGACGGACTGGTGGTGCCTTGTTGTTTTGACAAGGACGCACAGCACCAGCTGGGCGATTTAAAACAACGTTCTTTCAGGGAAATATGGCAGAACGGCCAATACACCGAATTCAGGAAGAAAATCATGCAGGGGCGCAGGAACATCGATATCTGCGCCAACTGCAGCGAGGGCACGAAAGTATGGAGCGACAGTTAATCAATGATTTTGCTATGCCTTTATCAACATCTATACTCACGCGGCTGGAGCACCAGCATCAAACGGTGCATGAGCTTATAAAAGGGTTTGACGAAGAACAGCTGAAGCAAAGAACCAATCCCGATAAATGGAGTGTCTTTGAACAGCTGGCGCATCTTACCACTTACCAGCCGGTGTTCCTGCATCGTATGCAGCTGGTGGAGCAACAGGCGCAACCTGTTTTTGAACGTTACCTGGCCGACAATGATCCCGCCTTCGGGGCCTGCCTGGCCCGCCCGCTTAAAGAGCTGGAAGATGATTTGAATACCCAGCGGTTTATCATTCACAACCATATCAGCCGGCTGCCCGAAACAACGCTGCGGCGCACGGCGCAGCACCCGCTTTACGGCGCTATGAGCATTGTGCAGTGGACGGAATTCTTCCTGCTGCATGAGTCGCATCATCTTTTTGCGATTTTCAGGCTTACGGCCGATATACGGCGAATGTTTAAACAATAATTTTTTGTTATCTTGTCAATGTTAATAACCACCCCGGAAATGAGTATCGATAAAGATATTAACCAACGAAAATTCCGCAACGATTTCCAACGCGCAGGCATCAATCTCATTTATACTTTTAACTGGATCAATGAACAGATGAAACAGCTGTTTGACCAGTATGAGATCACCCCGCAGCAGTTTAATATCCTGCGTATACTGCGCGGCGCCGGCGAACCCCTGTCTACGCTGCAGATACGCCAGCGCATGCTCGACAAAATGAGCGATACCAGTCGTATCGTGGACCGCCTGATTAAAAAATCGCTGGTAAAAAAGCTTACCTGCAAGGCCGATCGCCGGCTTGTAGACGTAACCATTACAGAAAAAGGGCTGAAGCTGCTTGAAAAGATGGACCGCCATGATACCGATATGGACGGTGTTTTTAAGAACCTTAGCGAAGCCGAGGCAAAAACCCTGAATAAGCTACTCGATAAAATACGCAAATCCGAATAAGCCGCCGTGCTTACGCGCCGGCAAGTTTTAATGAATTGTTTACTTTCCATGCCTTATCTTCAAT